>Ga0233420_10001138_pt1 | contig 10361 bp, 16 predicted proteins | sample Watercolumn_Mata_4_FD_183009 | JGI IMG/M metagenome (GOLD analysis project Ga0233420, IMG submission 183009) | Freshwater microbial communities from Lake Matano, South Sulawesi, Indonesia - Watercolumn_Matano_2014_102_MG | ecosystem: Environmental > Aquatic > Freshwater > Lake | place...
TTATTTTTCAAGATGCCCCCGTCCAATGAATTCCAGAAATAAAGATATTAGTATCTAGAACTGCTCTCATTTTTATTAGCTCTTGCCTTCTTCAAAGCGTCTTCTAAATCTTTCTCATTCAAGTTATTCCTCTTTGCGTGTTCTCTTGTTTTCTTTAACATGCTTTCAATCTCCTCTCTGGAAGGCGCTTTTAATCTCTTTAAAATAAGATTATCCCCTTGCTCAATAATCAAGAACTTCTCACCTTTATCTATTTTCATTCTATTCCTAAATAGTAGGGGAATTACAATTTGTCCCCTTTCCCCTATCCTTGTTACTTCGAATTCAATTTCAGCCATATCATATTAATATGATTATCATATTTAAACATTTCGGCTAACAAAAACCAAGAGAAACTATCAAAACTTATAAAATTTAAGCAGGCAACTGTCCGCTTCCTAATTCAGGAGTTTCCATTGAACCTTCCTCTGCCTGATAATATTCTTTTCCGCTAAATCCAAACATTCCAGCAACAATATTGCTTGGGAATCTCTTTGTAGCTATATTGTAAGTTTGTATTGCCTCTATGTATCTTCCTCTTGCCGTGGTTATCCTATTCTGTGTTCCAGAAAGCTCATCTGTTAAAGCAACATATTGCTTATTTGCCTGCAATGTAGGATAATTCTCCGCAACAGCCGAAACAAGAGCAGTAATTCCGTTATTCATCTGCTGCCCTGCAGTATCTTTTGCTAATTGTGATGAAGCAGCAGCCCAGCCAGCCCTCGCAGCAACAACGTCCTTCACAAACTTTGTCTCCGCACTTAAAGAGCTAGAAACAACAGAAACTAAATTAGGAATTAAATCCGCCTGTCTCTGATACTGGTTTTCCACTTCACTCCACTTTCCATCTACATTCTGTGAAAGTCCAACAAAATTATTGTATGCTCCGACAAACCAGAATACAATTATCAAAACAACAAGAGCAATAACTCCAAGTGTAATCCATAAACCCTTATTTTTCATATCTAAGACAACAAAAAGGACTTTAAAAACCTTCTGGAAGGTTTTAAAACAGGGCTATAACGAGATAATTGCACAAAATAATATTATCTTAGATAAAAAATCTGCTCTATCTTATTGCTAACAACTTTCAAAGAAATAAATTTATCTCTACATATCATTCAGCCAATATTTTCCAATCATCAGGATTTATTCTTTTTACATTTTCGTTTGTCATTTTACCCAAATCCTCCAAAATTTCTTCCAACTTCTAAGTAACAGTCCTCAGTTGTTAGCCTCTCTCGAGAACCCTCACTTATCTTGCCTTCCCTTTGCAACCTAGATATCTTAGCCCATGCGTTGCCAATCTTGAGATGATCAAAAATACTAAAATATGGGGGAGATATATAATTGCAGCCAGCCGCAGAGATTGGATGATTTCCAGTTAAATTTCTTTTTAATATAAATGCTGCCCCCGCTACAAGAGGCAAAGTTAATGGTAAGCTGTAAACTCCGCCTTCGTATGTTAAATAACTAGCAACTCCCGCAGCCACAGCAGTTCCAACTGCTTTTACAATCGCCTTTGTTCTTTGTCCATAGGAATTAAATCTCGAATTCACTTTCGAGGAATTTCTAGAGCCCAGAGCACAAGAATGAATTATCATCTCAATTGTGGACTTATGTGTGCCTTCGCAGAATCCAGGATACCTATAGGGAAATTCTCTTTCTATAACCCTTTCTTCTTCAGTCATCTCAGTACGTTGTTGTGTGTTTGTCATTTTGTCTTTTCCTTTGTTTTTGTTTCTCAAGCGTTATTTTGTAACTACTTGACAATAACTATTAAAAAATAATATATATAAACATTTGTGGTGTTGTTAGAACACCATATTTAAATAGTGAAAACAACTTAGAAAAACATGTCATTAGAAGTATTAAGAAAGATTGGTCTCTCAGATGGAGAGATAAAAGTCTATCAAACAGTGCTAGATTTAGGAAGCGCCCCGATACATCATGTCCATGAAAAAACAGGAATAGAAAGAAGAAACATCTATGATATTTTGAACAAGTTGATAGAGAAGGGGCTCGTAAGTTATACTGATGAGAACAAAAAGAGAACATTCCAGCTAACAAATCCAAATAAACTCATAAGTTATATAGAAGAAAAAAAGAAAGAGCTAGACAATTCAAAGGAACTAATAGAGAAAGAAATTCCAGAAATATTAAACAAATTCAATTCTAAAAAACTAGGAATAAAAGCCGAAGTATTTAGGGGGATTGAAGGAATAAAAGCAGTATTCGAAGATTCATTAGACTATCCTGAAACATATTGGATTGGAGGAGGAAGATATCTCCCAAAAATGTATCCGGATTGGTTTTTTGCTTGGACAAATAGAAGAGCCAAAAAGAAAGTTAAATGGAAATACCTAATGAGATACGAACTAAGAAGCGAATACAAACCTTTCCCATTTGAAACAGTAAAATTCCTTCCAAAAGAGTTTTCAGGTTCTCCAACAGTAACAGGCGTCTGGGGAAATAAAGTCATTCAACTTATACTTGGAGAAGATCTTTTCGCCTTCGTAATAGAAAGCAAAGAACTAGCTGAGAACTATAAAACATATCATAAATATCTTTGGGATAATGTAGCTAAGAAATAATTATCTCCCCGCGCCCCCGCCACCAAAACCTCCTCCACCAAATCCTCCGCCCCCTCCTCCGAAGCCCCCTGAAAATCCACTTCCAGAGCCAGAACTCCTAGAAGGCAAGAAAAACAAAATCCACCAAGGAAAACTGCTTTTGTTTTTATTCTTCCTTGAATCTTTATATCTTCTTTTCATAGCCATAACAATAATTAATATCCAAATTATAATGAAAATGATATAAGTCCAATCCACATTACTTTTACTATTTCCAGAAGCCTTTCCAGATTTTATTTCTTCTTTATTGTCTTCTAAAACTTGTGCTATTTGCTCAGAAAAAGAAACAATTCCTAAACTTAAATTTCCCGCATCTCTCAAAGGAACATAATTCTCGTCAAGTAATCTTCCAACCTTGCTGTCTGGTAAAATCCCCTCAACACCATATCCAATAGCAACATATATTTTTTTAATATCCAAAACATAAAGAATAACAATCCCATTATCGACATCTGATTGTCCCACTCCACAGCTCTGTCCTAATTCAGTAGCATATTGGCTTATATCCGAACCATTTATGCTGTTCAAGCTTACAAAAACAACTTGTGCGGTTGTATCTGCCTCAACTCCACCAAACAGAGAAATTAATTGCCCCTGCTGTTCCGTTGTCAAAACAGAAGCAAAATCATTTACATATTTGTTCTTAGCACTTGGAAACCCTTCTAAAGAATAAACCCCAACAAGACTAAATAATAAGATAAAAGCAAACCCTAGCAAAACAAACTCCTTTTTCATATAAAAAGCAGATAAACAATATTAATAAGTCTTTTTATCTAACTCTATAATACTGAACTGGAACAGTAGGAATATCTCGTGCAGCAAGTATACTTCCCACACAATAAGCATTTGCCCCTCTTGGTGCCATCCCAGCAATTATTCCTTCATTGAAACTATTTTCACCAGGCTTACAGATGAAAGAGTTCGGACGACCAATAGGAACTACTTCTGCTAAAGAAGATCCACATCTAAACTTAACAAACCTTTTGTCTCCCTCATCCCAGGTAATCTGCTCTAACGCCATAGAACAACAACAAATACAAAGTATATAAACACATAATCAAGTAGAAAATATATAACTAATTCACCATTCAACTTTACTAACAGCCTTCTTAACATACAAAATTTCCTGCAATTCATAAAATTCCATTGTTGTTTCTACTTGATCAGAAAAATATCTTAACTGATAATCCTTATCCGTCTTTGAATCAAAACACTCTATTGCCATCTCTTTTGTTGTTCCGTGGTCTATCAAAACATAATGAGAATCTACCTCTAATGTTAAAGAATCAACTTTTATTTTGTCTCCTTTCTTAATCTTGGCTATTGGCTTTGATGCCTTTATTTTTATTTCTTTACTATCTGTATTTGCATTTCCCACTTTCTCCTCTGCCTCTTCAATTTCCTCTTCTAATTCTTCTTCATCTATCTTTTTCTTCTTCTCCTTCTTTGGCTTTGGTTTTGCATATTCTACATCATCGTCATCAGAAAAAGCATCATCTAAAGAAGCTCCACCTTCGCTTTCTTCTTCTGAATCTTCCTCAACTTTCTTTTTTGCTTTCTTTACCATCTTATAAAACATTAACTCCTCTTTTTAACCCTTTTGCTAATGCAAAAGCCTTTTCTTTCTCAAGATTTCCCAAATCTTGTTTTTAAGTGTTGTGATATTCAAATCCCTCAAACCTGTAATAAAGAATAATTATCTAATAAATCCTATTCTCTTTAAAATTACAGATAATAAATTGTTTTAATTATTTTATACTGACAACTCCTTGATTTTAAGCCATATAATACTCTTCTTTTGCCTATAAAGCCCCTTACGTGCATAAATGCACGTCCACACAAAAGATTTATAAATAATGTAGACGTACAAATGCTATGGCTTATACTGAAATAAAAGAAAGAAACAGAAAGAAGTATTTTTATAGAGTTCTCTCTGTAAGAAAAAATAAAAAAGTATCTAAAAAGAGAATTTATCTTGGCGTTGACTTGTCAAAATCCTCCCTTTTTGAAAAAGAAAAAGAAGCAGATGATATTTTAAAAGTAAATAGAAATAGAATCCAATTAAACAAAATAAAACAAAAGATAATTCCAATTCTAAAGAAAAATAACATAAAAAAAGCAGGAATATTCGGCTCTTATGCTACTGGAGAGCAAAAGAAAAACAGCGATGTAGATATATTAATTGAGCCATCAGACAAAATGGGATTTGGATTTGCAGGTTTGGAAATACAATTGGCAAAGGCTTTAAAGAAAAAAATTGATTTGTTAAGCTATAATGGAATAAGCCCATATTTAAGAGAAAGAATACTAAAGCAAGAGGTGAAAATAATATGACTGAAAAAGAAGATTTTATATTTATTGAACATATTTTAGACAGCATAAACGCAATACAAACATTTTCTAAAAACCTGTCTAAAGAACAATTAATATCTAATCGATTAAAACAAAGTGCAATTGTAAGGGAAATAGAAATTATTGGTGAAGCTGTAAAGAATATTTCTGAAACTCTTAAAAATAAGCATCCTGAAGTTCTTTGGAAAGAAATCGCAGGCACAAGAGACAAAATGATTCACCATTATTTTGGAGTTGACATAAGCATTGTCTGGAACATAATCTCATCAGACCTTCCAATATTAAAAGAGCAGATGTTAAAAATAAAACAAGAACTGCAGAACTAATCGCCTCTAACTATAAACAATAAAGAAATGGTTTCACCATTTCTTTTTCTCTGCAATTATAAAATCTCCCTCTTTGTTTGGAGCATTTCCAAAGACAGAAGCCCTAAATTCCTTGTCACAAGAATTTCCCTTCCCTTCCTCTCTAAAACCGCCCTCGCTCTTTTTTGTCTCTTTGGCTTTTAATTTGACTTTCTCAAGAGAAGAAGCAAAACCATCCAAAATCCTCCGAGCCTCTTGCCTTATCTTTTTTTTTCAGATTCTTCCATATTCTAAGAAGATTTAATTTATTTATAAAACTATTTAATCAGAAGCTAAAACAATTAAAGGAACAAACATCTCTTCCTTGCTAAAACCCCCATGTGTTCCTATAGAAAAAGGATGCTTTCTTTCCAATCCAACCCTGTCATAAATAGCATAACCCTCTTTCATTATAATAATATAGTCCCCAATTCTTCTCAAAAATTTTTCACTTGGCTCGGAAAGTCCAAATACTTGCTTTTTCACAAATTCACTGCCCTTAAACAAATCACAATGCTCCCCAAATTCTCTTTTAACGTATCTCTTAAACTTTCTAACCTTACCAGGTTTAATATAAGCATAAGTATAAGTATGCTCTCCGCATAAAGGCATAGCTAAAGTTTCTTTTATTTTTAAATAGTTTCTCAAATCAATCCTCTTATTCGCAGGTATATCTAAAATTCCATGGTCTGCTGTAACAATTACTAAAGTATCCGTGCCGTTTATAGAACCAACAAATTTTCTAAATCCAACATCCAGTTTTCTAAAGTTTCTCAAAACTTTCTTGCTTGTAGAACCAAACTTATGGCATAAACTATCATGGTAAGGCCAATAAGCATAAACATATTTTTTACCGTCTTTTTTCAAGATATCTCTAATCTTTTTAAAGAAATTAGATTCTTTGTATCCAATCCGTTTAGATTTTCCAGCAGCAGCAATACTAAATACAGAATCAATATACTCTTCAGGATTTAAAACAAAAGTCTTTGCATTTATTCTGTTTGCAAGGGGCTTCAAATTGAAAACTTCTTTAATGTCTCTTACTTTGTCCAAACTTACCTTGCTATTTGCCCTCATAACATATCTCAAGGGAATAATTTGTCCGGCAAACTCTTCTAAATAAGAATACCATCCAGTTAATCCATGCTGTTGACAATCAGTTCCAGTAAAAAACATTGGAATTGCTGCAGTTGTCGCACTCGGAAAAACAGAAGTCATCTTTGCCTTCAAATTCTCATTGAATATTGTTCCCTTCCCATTTTTCATCAAGAAATCATAACCAAGCCCATCAATAACAAAAAGCACCACGTTTTTATATCTTTTAATTTCTTTAGAATTTAAGAAACTTGAATTTGGATAAGGATTCTTAGAGCCAAAAGCACCCTCTATAGAACTAACTAAATTAATTATACTTCCACCTTTATAGTCTGGTAAATACAAATCTTTCATATCCTAAGAAAACAAAGGACATTTAAAAAGTTAACCCGCGAATAGCTGGAGGTCTTCCCAATCTTGCAATACATTCAGCAGGCACTTCAGGCCTTATATCGTGCTCTGGCCTTGGCACTCGCCCATGTCTTGTATTTTTCCTATATGTTTCTATTGCCTGTGCAACTAATGCAAAAATGCTGGTCATCACTAGCCCTTTTTAAATTTAAAAGATAAATTACTCCTTTTTGTGTATCAATTCCAAAATAAGGTCTTTCTGTTCTGCAAAATCCATCCCCTGAAAACTCCAATATCTTAGGATCTTCAGAATCGCCCATTTTTATCTCTCCACTAAAATTAAATCTCAAGAGTATTTAAATATAATTTCTCTATAAAATAACTATTTCTTCTTTGCCTTTTTCTCTTCTTTCTTCTGCAAATCCAACTTTATGTGCGCTTCCTTCAACTGCTTCTCATCAACATCATTTGGAGCATCTAACATCATATCTTGTGCAGATTGATTCTTAGGAAATGCAATTACCTCCCTAATAGATGGCGCCTTTAAAAGAATCTGAATTAGCCTATCCAAACCGATAGCAAATCCCCCATGCACAGGAGCTCCGTGCCCCAAAGCACTTAACAAAAATCCAAATTTCTTCTGAGCTTCTTTCTCGTCAATGCCTAATTCTCTAAAAACCTTGCTCTGTATTTTAGGATTATGAATTCTTATACTCCCGCTTAATAACTCCGTGCCATTCAAAACCAAATCATAAGTCCTCGCTTTAACATTCGCCTTATCTTTCTCCAATTTATTCAAATCAGAAGGCATGCAAAATGGATGATGTGCGGCATTCCATTTTTTATCCTCATCACTCCATTCAAACAATGGAAAATCAACTATCCAAGAAAATGCAAGTTCATCTGAATTTGTCTTATCCTTTCTCAAATCTGGCTTGTCCGACTTATATTTTGACATCGCCTCTGCATAAGGCATTCTTGGAAATGGAATTTTAATATCCTTATTAAAAACCTCTTTCAAAACTTGTTTTAAAGCTCTTTCAACAACATCAAAAATATCATTTTCGTCAACAAAAGACATCTCTGCATCAACTTGCGTAAATTCAGGCTGTCTGTCTGCTCTTAAATCTTCATCTCTCATACATCTTGCTATCTGAAAATACTTATCAAACCCAGAAACCATCAAGAGCTGTTTATACAACTGCGGACTTTGAGGCAAAGCATAAAACTTTCCTGCATTAACTCTGCTTGGCACTAAATAGTCTCTTGCTCCTTCTGGAGTACTCTTCCCCAAAAATGGAGTCTCAACTTCTATAAATCCATCTTTATCAAAGAAATCCCTAAATGATTTAATTATCTTGTGTCTTAAAATTAAATTCTTTTGTAACTCTTTACTTCTCAAATCCAAAAACCTATACTTTAATCTTACTTCCTCACTTACATTAGAATCCCCAATCTCAAACGGCAAAGGAGGAGACTCGTTAAATGTTTCTATGTTTTCACATAAAAGCTCAACCTCTCCAGTTTCCAAATCTTTATTTTCAGTTCCAGCCTTTCTTGCCTTAACTTCTCCCGAAATCCTAACACAATACCCATTCTTCAAATCATTTTTATCTTTAATAACAACCTGTATCTTTCCATATCTATCAACAAGGTCAATAAAAGTCAATTTTCCATGGGCTCTCACAGTATCAACCCAACCGCAAAGCTTCACTTTCTTCCCAACGTCCTTCTTTCTCAATTCTCCGCACGTGTGTGTTCTTAACATACAAGTCTTAAAAAATTTGTCTTTATAATTCTTTTTATTTGCAATAACTACTCAAATTTCTATAATCGCTCCAGTTCCCAGTCCAAACCAAATCAGAAATAGGCTCAATGTCATTAACAACGCCATCAACACAAGCAATATGGACATCTATGCACTTTCCATCAGAATTGCATATTGCAGTCGTCCAGCTGTAATTCCCAGAACTTTTAACAACATTCCCAGTAATCACTATTTTATTAATTAGTAAACCTAAAGCAATTCCCAAGATAAAAACCCCAATTATCAAGATAACAACTGCTTTTCTCATCTCATTTCCCTTCAACAATCTTATTTAAAATTTCCATTGCCTTTTTCTTGTCTAACCCACTTCCCAATTTAGCAATAATCAACCCCATATAACCTCCAGCCCTAAGCCCCGGCTTTTCTTTAACAATTTTTCTTATCTCTTCTTCAAGCACATCATCACTCTGCTTTTCTATTTTAATTGCTTCCTCAAACTTCTTCCCAGAAACAATATCCATTAAAACTCTTCGAACATCTGCTTTGTCTAACTCTCCAGAATTAACTTTTATCAAAACCTTCTCAAGCAAAGCCTCATTTAACAAATCAGCTATCTGTTCCTCACTCTTCGAAAACTTATTTGCAAATTCCTTAATCCAAAGAGTAACTGCCTTTCCAACCAAATCCGCATCTTTATTATAAATTTTCATTAAAACTTCAAATTCATCTACTTTATTATTTTCCAAAACGGCATTTATCAACTCTTCAGAAAGCCCCTTTTTCTTCAATTCTGCTTTTATTTCATGTTTCAATTTAGGCAACTCCTTCTTCAATTTGTTTATTCTTTCGCGCCCTATTTTTAACAAAGGTAAATCAGTTTCAGGATACATCCTCGCCTCTCCAGGCATTGGCCTCAAATACTCCGTGCTCCCATCTTCTTTAGAGGCTCTAACTTCCCCTTTTGTCTTTCCTTCTGCAATCTCAGACTGTTGCCTCTCAATCTCCTTATTCACAGTTAACAACATTATCTTTGGCTCCTGAAATCCTTTTATTTCTACTCTATCGTGTCCTTTTATAGAAATATTAACATCTTGTCTTATTGTTCCAATACCTCTTTTTACTTTGCAAGCCCTAATTATTTCTCCAAGTTTGAGAGCAGTTTCCTTTATCTGCTCAGGAGTTTTCATATCTGGCTCTGTGCCTATCTCAACTAGCGGTATGCCAAGCCTATCCAACCTATAAACAGCCTTGTCTTTTGTCTTTTCAACAATTCTTGCGGCATCTTCCTCCAATCCAATAGAAGCAATTCCAACTTTCCCAAATGAAGTTTCTAAATATCCATCGTGTGCAATAAGCACTGTTCTTTGGAATCCACTTGTGTTGCTCCCATCAATAACTGTCTTTCTCATTACCTGTGTGACTGCATATATCTCACAATTAAGCAATAATGCAATCTTAAGCGCCTCGTCAAGAGCAGATTCATTTATAGGATATGGTGGGCACTCGTCTAATTCAACAAGACAAGTGCTATCTTTATATCCTTCATAATAGAAATCTTTTTTTAAAGATGCTTCATACTCAACAGCGCTATCAACCTCTCCACTTTCTCCAGCCACAGCGTGCAGTTTCCTCTTAACAACAAAATCTGCCTTGTCAGTTCTCAAAAAGCCAGGACAATTGCAAAATAGTTTTCCCGTATCAAGTTGCTGATGTATTTCAAGCCCTGCTTTCAATTTAATTTTCTCGTAATCAATCTCACTCATAAAATACTATAAAGAA
>Ga0233420_10001140_pt1 | contig 10350 bp, 6 predicted proteins | sample Watercolumn_Mata_4_FD_183009 | JGI IMG/M metagenome (GOLD analysis project Ga0233420, IMG submission 183009) | Freshwater microbial communities from Lake Matano, South Sulawesi, Indonesia - Watercolumn_Matano_2014_102_MG | ecosystem: Environmental > Aquatic > Freshwater > Lake | place...
TTTATGGGACACTTTCACAACAGGCCGATAATGCCCGGAGTGCTTATGGTTGAAGCTCTTGCACAGATTAGCGCTGGCATAGTTATGACATTGCCTGAATATAAAGGCAAACTTGCATTATTTGCCGGTATCGATGGAGTTAGATTTAAGAGAATGGTTGTTCCAGGAGATAAACTTGACCTTTATTCAGAAGTAACCAAGCTTAAAGGACCCATTGTTAAGACTCAGTGCAAGGCAGAGGTTGATGGACAGCTTGTGCTTGAAGCTGAACTTATGTGTTCAATAGTTAATTAAGCATATTATAAAGCTAGAATTATCATAAGAGGTGGATTATGTTAACCAGGATTCATCCCGGTGCTGTGATTGACCCTACAGCAGAGATTGCAGAGGATGTAAAAATAGGTCCATTCACTGTTATAGGTCCTAATGTCAGGATTGATTCTGGCACAGAGATATTCCCTCAGGTTTATCTTGAAAATTGTGATATTGGAAAAAACTGCATAGTATCTACAGGTGCGGTGCTTGGTACTGCTCCACAGGATCTTGGCTATAAAGGCGAGCTGACAAAGGTTATAATAGGCGATGGATGCCAGATCAGAGAGCATGTTACAGTCAACAGGGCTTCAGGGGAAGGAAATATCACTGAAATTAGCAATGATTGCCTTATTATGACGGGGGCACACGTTGCACATAACTGTAAACTCGGCAATAATGTCATTCTTGCTAATCTTGTTACTCTGGCAGGGCACGTTATCGTTGGTGATTATGCTTTTATTGGGGGCATGGTGGTTATACACCAGAATGTCAGAATTGGCGAAATGACTATAATGGGAGGTTTTTCAGGTACAAGGCAGGATCTTCCTCCCTATGCAAAAACTGATGGCAGACCCGCAGGAGTTATAGGCATAAACACCGTTGGGTTAAGAAGAAGAGGGTTAAGTTCAGAAGAAAGAGCCGATATTAAAAGGGCATTTAATTATATCTGGTTCTCTGGTCTCAATAATAATCAGGCTATTGAGAAGATTCAGGCTGAAATTCCTTCCAGCCAATATATAGAACATCTTGTAGAGTTTATTCAGAGTAGCAAACGAGGGGTTACCAGGCTTAAAGGCAAGCAGGACTACAATTAGAACCAGAAAATAAACACTTTCTAGTCCATGTGGATTAGAATAAAGATAGACTCTAAGATCGATGAGTATATAAAAAGGATATGCGATACTTATAATACAAGTGAACGGTTACTGGCTTGATGGATGGGGAAACAAAGGGTAGTAGACTTAGCTATTGATCATATTTAAGGCAGGCAAAGCGCTTGTCTTTTTTATTTAAAAAAATCAGGAATATTATAAACCATTTGTAAAAGTGAGCAATTGCGACACTAGACGATATTGCAAAAGTGAGCAATTGCGACACTAGACGATATTGCAAAAGTGAGCAATTGCGACACTAGACGTCAAAAGACTTTGCATAAGGACATTTTGAAAAAAAATGGAGTTATGCATTAGTCTTTATTATACAATTAATACAGAGGATATTATGAAAATTATTAATAAAACTGATAATAAAATAATTGCGGACATGCTACAGCATGCAAATAATCCCTTTAGCAGGCTTGACTCTTATTGCGAAAGGGGCTGGCTTCAGGAGAGGGTTTGCTTATCACTCCCTGTAACAGTATTCATTCATTTGGCATGCGGTTTAATTTTGATGCCTTGTTTCTTGATAAAGATTTTAGAATAGTGTATTTAATCCAAGATATGAAACCATGGAGAGCTTCAAAGGTAATATTTTCCTCTCATAGTGTGCTTGAGCTGCCGGCTGGTACTATAAAAAACACTAGTTTAAAGCTGGATGACCGGCTGGAAATTATTTTTTGAAGCTGCACTCATAAAAATAAATTTTTCCAGTAATTATTTTTTCCTTAAATTCAGAACAATCCCTGTATTTCATTTTTTTATATACTTCCGCAGGCACTCTGTGCTCAACCGCAATAATTAATTTGGTATAATTCTTGCTGACCCAGGAATATTTGAGTTTTTCATCCTGAACACTTCTTACAGAAAGATTTTCAGGTGATTTTATATATTTATACAGATAATATTTATAGAATCTTGGCAGCCTGTCTACGAGAAAAATAGTCTTTTCATCCAGATTTTCGGAAATATATTTGCTTATTTCTCTCCAATCCTGTTTGTGCGGAGCGTAATAAAATTTTATATCGTTAAGATTATCAGGAGGAGCGATAAATAAAATCAAGCCTGCAATATTTAGCGTGAGGAAAAAGAAAAATCCTTTTAAACTGTTAAAAAATGGGATAGAAAGCATTAATATAGAGGTTAATAAAAATAAAGGGAACTGAAAAACCAGAAAATATCTGTAATAAATCATAGGAGTACTTTGAGAGATCAATATTACAAGCAAAATAGGCATTATGATTATATATAACAGACTGAAGACAAGGGAATCAGGCTTGAAATTATTAAAAAATTCTCCTGCATTTTTTGTCAATTGTTTTATATTTATTAATAATGGTAAAAATAATGGTATAACAAGATATTTAGAAAATATCATGTCGACTATCCTTAAAAACATTAGAAAGTCAGGCTTTTTTATCCAGAAATTCCCTCCAGTAACAAGTCTCATGTAGAAATAATGCGGTAACATCCAAATCACAAGAAATATGGCAATAATGGAGCCTGTTGCAATAACTTTAGCTATGTCTTTTTTGTACCAGATTGAGCTGAAGAGCATATACAGCATCTGAAAAAATATGACTATAGTGCCGTAATAATGCAGATATGAGATTGTTATCGCAGTTATACCGTAAAAAAACAGTGTTTTTCGGGACAGACCTGATTCTTTCAAATTTTTTATCAAATCCAGCCATAATAGAGTAACTATAACTGAAAGCAGCAATAATATACCATAGCTTCTTGCTTCCTGGCTATAATACAATCCCCAGCCGGAAAGAGCGGTGAATATTGTAGTAAAAACCGCTGTTTTCTTATCTATAATTTTTCCTGTAAGAAAATAAACCGCTAATATAGAGCCTGCACCTGCAATGGCACTCGGCATTCTTAGTGCCAGCTCTGTATCCCCAAATATTTTTATCCAGAAATGAAGAAAGAAAATGTAGAGTGGCGGATTAACATCCAAAAGCAGGCAATGGGAAAGGATTCTTAACAATGATTTATATGAAGCAACCGTAACTGTGTATAATTCATCGTACCAATAGCTCTGCAAATCAAGTCCGTAAAATCTTAATGCTATTCCGGCAATAATTGCCAGAATCAGATAAGTTTGTTGAGACTTCAGGATATTTTTTATATTCATACACTCTCCTCAAATCCTCAGCTCTTCCTGGTATATTATACATGTTAATTAACCTTTTGTATAAATATATCGGTGCATTTGCCTGAAGCAGATTTTATCGGCGATGATTTCAGCTGATCTTCAGGTAAAACAGATTGATCTAGTTTTATTTTTGTCGGCATACTTAAATTACCCTCTTTATATGCCTGATATTCTCTCCCTGAAACCCAAAAGATATTTTTCTTTCCTTTTTTTACAATATAAAAAGAATCTGTTGGTAATTCATGATTAGAAGCCTGATTCCTGAGATAATCCTGGACTTTTTCAGCTGTGGAAGGAGGATCAGCCTTTAATTTTTTCTTTGCCTCAGTGTGAGCAGCCTTGTAAGTTTTTGACTGAGAGGGTTTTGAAATAATAAAATGGTAATAACTTCCAAAATTAACTTTATTCATCTTTTTATGTCCCCAAATCTATTTATTTAAATAGCTTAATATAAAAAAATGTTATTATAAATAAGAATTAAAATTTTAGAATTTCAGGGATTTATACTACAAAACGTGGTAGCTGAGGAATATTCTTTGAGATATGATTTTGTTAAAATTATTCGTAGTTTTGTCATAAAGCTCAATAAAAACTATAATAAAAATTGAATGTTATTATGGCATTTAAAGGGAAAAATAGATGAAATGTCCTCGCTGCGGGGAAAATAATAATGATGAATTGCAAGTTTGCTCGAATTGCAAACTAAAGCTTATGTCAGCATGTCCAAAATGTAATAGTCTAAATCGCATTGGCACAGAAAAATGTATTAGTTGCGATAATAGGCTAATTTTATACTGTCCGCAGTGTAAAACCATAAATCATCCTGATGCTCCGACTTGCAGGAGGTGCAGTTATTCACTGCAGCCTAAATCCAGGGTGTCAAAACAGGAAAATGCGATCTTGCAGCAGGAAGCAAATTCCGGAGAGCAGGAAATAACTATAAAAGACGATGTTCAGTTAGGAAATATAGTTCTTGCAGTAGAAATGTTTAACTATTCAGAGCTAAAAGCAAGGACAAAGCCTGAGCTGCTTGATAAAATCCTTAAAAGTTTTTATTCGGTCATTATTCAGGAAGCAAAAAATAAGGGTGAAAAAGCTGTAAAATTATCTGATTCTGTGGTTAAGATTGAATTCAAGCTTACCGATACACAAAAACTGGCTGCTACATCTTCTGTTATTGCAGCCCAGAATATTATTTCAAAGTTATCAGAGCTCAATGAAAAGCTGGAAAAGAGTTTTAAGTTTAGAATAAATCTTAAAACAGGAATTTCTTATCTGATTCCTGAATCAGAAAGTGCAGATATTGAGCGTGCATTTGGACAGTTGAATCAGATTACTATTTCAGAGACTGTTGCGAAGCTGGTTGAGGATATGTTTGACTTTCAGCAGCTAAATACAGGTTCCAGAAAAAATATTGTTCTTTACACTCTTACCGGAGAAAAAAATACCGATCTGAACCCTGAAAAGCCTGAGGATAGAGTAGAAGTACAGGAAGAAAAAACGGAAACTCCAATAAAAGTGCCTTTAAGGAACTATGATAACACTTCAGTCAACAGTGAAAACAATTCAGTAGAAAATAAAACCTCAAAAAATATTTCTCAGACTGCGGTTGAGAAAAATTTTTCTAAGGAAGAAGCCTATCATGCCATATATGACATAGTTGGCAAGGAGAAAAAAGGCTATATATTTGCTGTTACAGGACCAGAAGGAATTGGAAAATCCACAATGGTATCCTCGGTAAGGCAGAGTCTTGCCAGTGATAAGATTATATGGATAACAGGACTGTGTCAGCCTGTCCACAAGTTAGCTCCATTTGGATTTTTGCAGGATATTTTTAAAACTTTGCTTAATATTCCACCCGTTATTTGTGATTTAAATGATGCTAAAAAGGCTATAACAACATTTATTGAGTCTATTGGGCTTAAAGATACTCATGCTGAAACTGATTTAAATAGATTAATTCTGTATGATCCTATGGCTGAAGATATATCAGAGTTATTTGTTAATAAAAAAGCTCTCTATAACTCACTTAGAGAAATTATAAAAGCTTTAAGCTCTAAAGGTACTATTGTTTTATTTATTGATGACATCGAATTTATTGATTCTGCTTCATTAAAGTGGCTTAAAAAAGTGGTGGAGGATTTGTTCCTGAACCTCGGTAATCATATTATTGCTGTTCACTCTCCTGAACAGAATTTTGATGATTATTTTTACCTCCCTTCCTATGGGAAAAGGATAACTAAGATTAGAATAAAACCAATGACGCTTGAGCAGATGAATAAAGCATTACTTGGCATGCTTAATGCTCAGGAAGTCTTGCCTTCAGAGCTGAAAACCAAGATTTTTGAGCAGTCAAAAGGTTTTCCTCTATATATAGAACAGGTTCTCTGGCTCTTATTTCAGCTCAGAGCGGTTTATTCCGAAAATAATATCTTAAAGTTTAACCCTCAGGCTGAAAATATTGAAATTTCAGAGAATCTGGATGAAATTATAGCGCTGCGTGTATCTCAGATCATAAATATTAATGAGACTATATTAGGCTTCTTTAATCTTGCCGGTATTTTGGGACAAAGATTTATGCCTGCTATTATTCAGGAAATGCTTGGCATCAATAAGAATAATTTTGATGAACTTATGCATTTGCTTACGGCAAACGGGTTTATTGTACCATTTGATAATGACAGCTCAATGTTTAAGCATAAAAAGTTGTGGGATCTGATATATTTTCATCTTGTTCCTGCTGAACAAAAGGCTTCATATCACAAAATAGTCCTTGAAACTTTGGATAAATTATATTTATCCGCATCTATACCCGCAATAAGCGCAGAAATTTCCGGTCAAAATGAAGCAGCTCTTGAATTATGGATGAAATCGTCTATGGAAGCTGTTACGGTTGGCGATCCGTTTGCATACTCATTTTGTCAAAAGCAGGTATTAAATCTGCTCGGCAAGACAAAATCTCTCAGTAAATCCAATAGAGAACAGTTAAAATATGCAATTTGTGAAAAGCTTGGCAGAATTAATTATGAAATCAATCCTGAAGAGGCTGTAAAATATCTTTCTGAAGCAATTATCGGAAGGGAAAAGAAAAATGAAACCATTCAGCTTATAGATTTAACAGGGTATTTGTCTAGAAGCTGCGAGCTATTGAATAATTATAGCGGGGTTATTGAATGTGTGGATAGGGCACTATCCCATGTTGATAAGGAAATGTTTCCTGTTGAATCTGCACTGCTTTCTTATTCAAAGCTTGATGCTATGTATAATCTGGGTAAGCTTGAAGAATTAGGGTATACAGCAAGCCAGCAGGTTATACCGGTTATCAAAAATGCTATTGTATCCAATACAAGTTTCCCAAATCTTACTATGCAGGAACTTATAAATATTGAACTTGATGCAGAACTCCTAATGGCTAAAGCCATGGCTTTACAAGGCAATAAAGAGGTTATGAATATTGTAAATCCTGTTGTATCAACAGCTAAAGAGCAAGGATTGACAGATATTGAAGCTAAAGCTAGATTAATTGAGGCTTTGTACAAAATTTTGCAGGGTAGAATAAAGCCTGCTTCCAATGTTCTTGCCTATGTCAGGGATATTCTTCCTAAAGTTAAAAATAACAAGCGTTCAAAGTTATACTGGAATTTTCTTAATATGCTTTCTGTTTTTATGTCAGAAAGTTATAATCAGGCTGGAAAGCTTTGCCATCCTTTATTGCGGGAGGCTGAAGCCAATAAAGAATATACCCTTGTTGTAATAATTAAGCTTATTATGGCTAAATTACTCAGAATATCAGGGAAAATTGATAAATCCAAGACAATTCTCAACGAACTGGTTATGTATTCATCTGAATATAAGCTTGCAACCTCTGCTCTGGTTGGATGGTATTTTATTGCAGAGACAGAATTTTTCTGTGAAAACCTTCAGGCAGGTGCCGATATTGCTGTAAAAGCCCTTGAAATAGCTCAAAAATCAAATATAAATAACTATTTTATATCGGTTATGCTTATGCAGCTGCTTGCAGAGATTAAAATAAAGACCAGTGATTATGATACAGCTGCAATATATCTCGAAAAAGCTTTAAATACTGCAAAAAATATGGATTTATTTCTTTGTCAGGCTACCTTAAACCTTACTTACGGTAAAATTTATGAAGATGTTGCTGTTAAAGTGGAAAAAGACAGAAATATATATGTGGATAATGCTTATAAATCTTATAATATAGCTCTTGAAATAGCTCAAACCATTGAAAATGATAATCTTTCAGTTGATATCAGAAATAGAATTGAGGGATTAAAAACAAAATATCAGCTTTCAAATGCCTGAAATCAGCTTTAATTTGATTTGTGTAAGTATTTATACACCCTGTGGGCGGTAACTTTACCTATAACTCTTGCCATTTCAGCTTCATTAGAGGACATAATGTTTTTAATATCCCCAAAATGGTCTAACAATAACTTTTTTTTATTAAGACTAAGCTGAGGAGCCTCGTCAAGAATGGATTTTAAAGCCTGATTTTCTCTCAGCTTCCTGTGATATGATATTGCAAACCTGTGAGCTTCATCTCTTATTTGCTGGAATAGGAAAAGCGCACTTGAATTTGATGGAAACATTATTGAATGCTGGCAATCAGGAAGAAATATTTCCTCAAACTTTTTTGCAATTGATATTATAGGCTGGCAAGTCAGCCCAATTTCGTCCAGAACTTCCTTTGCGCTGGAGAGTTGTCCCTTGCCGCCGTCTACTATAATAAGATCAGGCATTTCAGAGTTGTCCCTTAGCAGCTTGGTATAACGCCTTTTAATAACTTCTTTCATTGCGCTGAAATCATCAGTCTTGCCTTCCGGCAGTGATCTTATCTTAAACCTTCTGTATTCTGATTTATGGCTCTTGCCGTTTATGAAAACAACCATGCTTGCTACTGTATTGGTTCCCTGAATATGTGAAATATCGAAGCATTCTATTCTTTTTGGAAATTCGGCTAAGTCTAATTTGTCCTGAATATAGGATCCGATTTCATTCCAGTCATTTTGTATTTCTCTCATATCTTCCAGTTTAAGATTTTCGAGGTGTGCTGAGGCATTTTTTGTTGCCATTTCAACCAGCTCCAGCTTTGTCTGGAGCTTTGGAGAAAGCAGCAACACCTTGCTTTTTTTCTTTGCACTCAGCCATTCTAATATAAGAGCGTTATCATCTTCCTCAATTTCTTCGGGTATAAGGATTTCCCTTGGAATATCAGCTTCAACCACCATTTGATAATACTCCTGAATAAATCTGACAAGGGCTTCACCTGTAGAATGCAGACTGTCCAGCCTTATATCAAAGTCATCCTTCCCTATAAGTCTGCCGTCTCTAATCTTTAACAGAGCAATACTCATTCGCAGATCGTCATAAGCATATCCAATAATATCCTGATTTATGTCCGTATTTTCTGTTACAACTTTTTGTTTCTCAATTACTTTCATCACATCGAGATAGCTGTCTCTATACCTTGCAGCTCTTTCATACTCCTGGTTTTCAGAATATTTTTCCATTTGTTTTTTAAGCTCTGCAAGCAGTTCGGTTTGTTTTCCCGAAAGGAAGAGTTCAACCTGTCTGACCACTTCTCTGTAACTTTCAGGATTTATAAGTTTTTGGCAGGGACCAAGGCATTTTCCGATTTGATAATACATGCATGGACGGTCTTTAAATCTTGGATTTTTGCATTGTTTAAGCGGAAAGAGCTTTTTTATCAGCTCAAGAGTAGAATACATTGCCCTTGAGTTTGTATATGGGCCAAAATACTTATCCCTTTTATTTTCTGCTTTTCTGGCTATTACTATTCTGGGGTATTCCTCTCCCGTAATTACAAACCAGGGAAATCTCTTGTCATCTTTTAATAAAACATTGTATTTCGGCTTATGTTTCTTTATCAGGTGTGATTCAAGTATTAATGCCTCAATTTCAGAATCTGTTATGATAAATTAAAATTTAACTATCTGAGGCACCATAATTACAAGCTTTGGAGAGTCATGCTTTTTGCTGAAATAGCTTCTGACTCTTTTTTTAAGGTTTTTTGCCTTGCCTATATAAATAATTGCTCCCTCACCGTCATACATAAGGTATACTCCTGGGGAATCAGGCAAAAGAGATAATGAATCTTTTATCGAGTTTTTTATTTCCATGATTTAGCCGTAAAATTTGTCTACCTCTTATATTATACTAATTATCGGCTTTTAACTTCAAATTTTGGTTAATATATATCTAATTTACCCTTTATTCTGGTAAAATGTATTTGTTGATAAATATGGGTTTAAATATTTTTTGGGGTTAGTTAATTAGGAATTAGAATAATGACAACAATATCAAGTGATGCAAAGTTAAAATATCAGACAGTTATTGGGTTGGAAGTTCATGCCCAGCTTAAAACAAAGTCAAAAATCTTTTGCGGCAGTGCAACCGAGTTTGGGCAGGAGCATAACTCCCAGGTATGCCCTGTTTGTCTGGGTTATCCCGGTGTTTTACCCGTTCTTAATAAAGAAGCGGTTAATCTTGCTATATTAACCGGACTTGCGCTTAATTGCGAGATTTCAAAAAAATCAAAGTTTGACAGAAAGCAGTATTTTTATCCTGATTTGCCTAAAAATTACCAGATTTCACAGTATGACATGCCGGTGGGTAAAAATGGAAAAATTCATATAAATGGTAAAGATATCAGAATAAACAGGGTTCACCTTGAAGAAGATGCCGGAAAGCTCGTTCATGCAGGAGCAAGCGGACTTGCGGGTTCCACATACAGCCTTGTTGATTATAACAGGACAGGGGTACCTTTGCTTGAGATAGTCAGCGAGGCTGACATGTCTTCTCCTGAAGAAGCAAGAGTCTATATGGAGGAACTCAGAAACATTGTAAGATATCTTGGAGTGTGTGATGGAAACCTTGAAGAGGGAAGCCTCAGATGTGATGCAAACATCAGCATTATGCCCGTTGGCTCCTCAACATTCGGCACAAAGGCCGAGA
>Ga0233420_10001146_pt1 | contig 10324 bp, 11 predicted proteins | sample Watercolumn_Mata_4_FD_183009 | JGI IMG/M metagenome (GOLD analysis project Ga0233420, IMG submission 183009) | Freshwater microbial communities from Lake Matano, South Sulawesi, Indonesia - Watercolumn_Matano_2014_102_MG | ecosystem: Environmental > Aquatic > Freshwater > Lake | place...
TCAGTTCTTTGACTTTGACAACTCTCTGGATCGGAACGTCTTCCGCAGGTCTTGGACAGTGGAGCTCGTCATGGGTTCTCCGCGCGCCGAATGGACCACAATCCAATCTCTTCAGCAGCATTGCTGTTGATCAGAGAGGCATTCTCTGGGGAGCGTCTGGCATCAGCCTTCGCGGTCGCGGATTCTACAGATATGACCCGGCTGCCCCGGAAGAGTCGCAGTGGAAAAACTTCACCACTGACTCGCAGCCGCTCATGAAGAGCAACGACTACTACAAAGTCTCGCTCGGTGCACCCGGAACCGTGTGGGTGAGTTCATGGGGCTTCGGCGTCGTCGAAGTGGCCTCTGATACGATCCGTCGCCGGCTTGACCAGACATCGACCCCGACATTTGCCGGGTCGGTAGCTCACGATCCGAACTATGTTGTCATCGGGGGCGTCGCAGTCGATTCGCAAGGCGATACCTGGATTGTGAACCGCACCGCGATCAACGGCAATCATGTCGTCCAGATCAAGAGCAACAACACTGCGACGTATCGGAACGCGCCGTCGGATGGAAAGTTCACCAACATCCTCATCGACGGCAATGACACGAAGTGGTTCGCAAATTCCGAGCCGAGCGACAAACCGACCGGGGGACTGTACTACTTCAACGAGCGTCTTTCTGTCTCGGGCACTGCGGTGCTCGGAGGCTGGGGCTCGCTCACCGTCTCGGATGGATTGCTCAACAACTCGGTGCTGTCACTCGCTCTCGATCGCGATGGCTATGTCTGGGTTGGAACAGATTTCGGACTCGAGATCATCACGGCTCCGACAAGTCCCAAGTTGAACCGGATGAAGCCCGCAGCGTTTCGCGGTCAGGTCATTCAGGCCATCGCTGTCGACGCGGTAAACAACAAATGGGTGGGCACCAAGGAAGGTGTCATTGTGGTGAATCAGGACGCAACTCAGGTCCTGGCGCAGTACACTGTCAGCTCAACGAACGGAAAGCTGGTCGATAACGACATCCGCTCAATAGCGTTTGACCATGCACGAGGGATCGTCTATTTCGGGACAGAGAAAGGGCTTTCGAGCCTCGAAGTCGCTCCGGTTCAGACGTCAAGATCCCTAACGACTCTCGATCTTGGCCCCAACACGCTGATCGTGCCGTCGGAGAAGCCGCTTACAATCAGAAACCTGGCGGATCAGACGACCATCAAGGTGATCACGACCGACGGGAAGGTGGTCTCGGAGTTTGCGGCACAGGGCGGTGGAAGGGCGTTTTGGTATGGGATTGACAAAGACGGACAGATGGTCCCGAGCGGTATTTATTTCATCGTAGCATTTGCTGAAAACGGAAATCAGACGGCGACCGCAAAGCTCGCGGTCATAAGGAGGTGATGAGAAGGAGCGAGCGAGGAAGTTGTTACAGAGATATTCCGGCCCGTGAATGGCCACGGCAGGGACGGGTGTTCGGAAAGAAGGCATGGAATGGGCATTGATACTCACACTCAGGAGCAGCGCACCGATGTGGAAGAGCGAGGAGCTAAGCCCGCGCATTAAATCCCGGCCAGTAATTGTCTAAACCAGGACTGATATTTTTGAAGGGAGGTAGTACAACCTTGGAAACCACGTACAAAGACGAAATCTTCACGAAACGAGTGAGAGCCGGTAAACGCACCTATTTTTTTGATGTGAAGTCCACCAAGTCTGAAAAGGATTTCTACATTACGATTACCGAGAGTAAGCGTATAGGGGAGGAAGAATACGAGAAGCACAAGATTTTCCTCTATAAGGAAGATTTCGAGAAATTCCGGGATGCGTTGGATGAGACCGTAGAGTACGTCCAGGGCAAGTTGCTCGTGCATGCTGAGCCGGGAACCGCTGAGGTGACAACCGTACAGGAAGGTTGAATCCCGGCCTTTTTGAACACTCCAAGACCTTTCCGCCGCATGAAACGTGAGGTGGGAAGTGGTCCTCTTGCTGTTTTTGATGCCATTTCGGGTTAGACGCAGTGCTATCGCACCCGTTGGGCGAATTTGAAGCCCGCGCACCCTTTACGCGCGGGCTTTCTTTTTGCACCTCTGTCTATAAGGCAGGATTGAGTTTTTCGCTTGACTATCTGGCACCTTCTCGTTATATTTTTACCGCTTTTTTGCAAAAAACGGGATAATTCCTTCGAAAAACCGGTTCTTTCCGGGGCTCAACAGATCAATTTGGCAGCGACCTGCCGGAGAGGGGGGAACGGTGAGCGTTCTGAGGATCAACATTTCGAAGCTGCCAGAGGGTTCTCATCAAAGGTCGCTACAGGCTAAGCCTGATGAAATCGGCCTTGATGCACGCTTCACGAAAGAAGTGCAAGTTGAAGCGACCCTGGAGAAGACGACCCGTCAGCTTTTTGTGCGGGTTGGGATTAATACCGGTGGAATGTTCCAGTGTGACCGTTGCCTTGAAGACTTTGAGAAAGAAGTCTCTACAGCATACGGCGTGATGTACGTGACTGAGGAAGGGGCGGCCGCCACAGAAGAGGCGGAAGTCCAGGTCATCTCGCCCGAGGCCAATATGATCGATCTCGGTGAAGATGTCCGGCAATATACGATTCTTGCCCTGCCCCCAAAGATGCTCTGCGGGGATGATTGCGCAGGTCTGTGTCCCTCGTGCGGTACAAACTTGAATAAGAAGACGTGTCAGTGCCAGAAAGAAGAGGTCGACTCTCGCTGGTCGGGTCTCGAGAAGCTTCCGAAAAACTAGAAAACACATTGCACTTTAGCCTGAGGTTTCACTAATGCCAAATCCGAAACGCCGCCACTCCAAGACTCGCGGGCGAAAGCGTCGCACACATTACAAAGCGACTGCGCCAGCGACCGCCGAATGCCCCAATTGCCACGAGCAGAAGCTTCAACATCGGGCCTGTCCGAATTGCGGCTACTATGATGGTCGTTCTATCATCATCCCGAAAGAATCCTAAGAATCTCGGTACGAACTGTTGATCCCGCTTCGTCGATGACGAGGCGGGATTTTGCCTCTATGGTGAGGGTTCCGGTGAAATGGATCCCCACGCTTTGAAGGCCCAAGTTCACTCACGCACCGGAAAGTACAAATCCGTTGGCTCAACGACTGCGAGTTGTCCTGGATGCAATGGGAGGAGATTTTGCGCCGGCAAATGAGGTTGCCGGAGCAATCGAAGCGCTGCGTCTGGGAAAGAAGGATTTCGAGGTCATTCTCGTCGGCAGGGAGCCGGAGATACGAGAGCATCTCCGTCGGCATGACATTGCCAGTCTCCCCCTGAGTATCGTCCATGCTGATGAAGTCATCACGATGGATGATCCGCCGACCGCTGCCCTGAAGCAAAAGAAGAACTCATCCCTCGCCGTTGGCATGCAATTGCATGAAGATGGAAGGGCAGACGCGTTTGCGAGCGTGGGTAACACGGGAGCGGTGCTCTCGGCCTCGACGCTCATCCTTGGGCGGATCAAAGGGGTGAGTCGCCCGACGATCGCGGCATTCTTTCCTTCAGAGAAAGGTGTTTGCCTTCTCGTCGATGCAGGTACAAACGTCGACTGTCGCGCCCAGCATCTCTATGAATTTGCAGTGATGGGGGCGATGTACTCGAAGAAGGTCTTCAAGCACGAAAATCCCACGGTGGGTCTTCTGAATGTGGGCGAGGAAAAGAAGAAGGGCACAGAAGCGGTCCAGGAAGCCTATGGACTTCTCGAGCGAAGCTCCCTCAATTTCATCGGAAACATTGAGGGACGCGATATTCTCAAAGGTACAGCAGAAGTGATCGCGTGTGATGGGTTCGTCGGGAACGTCATCCTCAAGTTTGGTGAGAGCGTTCCCCGGTTCCTGAAGGCGAAGCTCAAGACGTATGCTGCAGGAAGCCTCTTCCGCATGCTTCTCATTGGGGCAGCGAGGGGTTCTCTGAAAGCGGCGCTTCGGGACATGGACTATGAGGAGTTCGGAGGAGTGCCGGTTCTCGGCGTCAATGGAGTCTCCATCGTCGGTCACGGCAGCTCGAGTCCAAAGGCGATCAGGAACATGGTCCTGAAAGCGGTCGAAGTGGCCGAGTCAGGATTGAATACGTTTATTGAGGAAGCGATGGCGGCGTCTCTGAAACCGGTTGAATCGTCGTCAACGCCTCCTTCAGAAGGAAATTCATGACAAAGCGAAGAGCGACAATCACAGCCGTTGGACACTATCTTCCCAGCAAGGTGCTGACCAACGCTGAGTTGGAGAAGATGGTCGACACCAATGACGAGTGGATTCGGACCCGGACAGGAATTTCTGAGAGACGAATCCTGGAGCAGGGTGCGACGTCTGACCTTGCGGCGGGCGCAATCGAAGACATGCTTCGCCATCGGAAGATCGAGGCGACTGAAATCGAGATCATCATTGTTGCGACGGTAACGCCGGACATGTTCTTCCCGGCAACGGCATGCGTTGTGCAGGACAAGATAGGGGCCAACAAAGCATGGGGCTTCGACCTCTCCGCTGCGTGCTCCGGATTCTTGTATGCGCTCGTGGTGGGTGCGCAGTTCATCGAAAGCGGCACGGCGAGCAAGGTTGTTGTCGTCGGAGCAGACAAGATGAGCAGCATTACCGATTACACCGACAGGAACACCTGCGTTCTCTTCGGCGACGCAGGAGCAGCTGTCCTTCTTGAGCCGTCGAACAATCCTGAGGATGGCCTTCTGGATCATCGACTCTATTGTGACGGCTCCGGAGGTGCGTACCTCCATATGAAAGGCGGAGGGAGTCTCAATCCGCCGACGCATGAGACGGTCGACAAACGAATGCATTACATCTACCAGGATGGAAAGGCAGTATTCAAGGTCGCCGTGAAAGGAATGGCCGACGTCTCGGCTGAGATCATGGAACGAAACAACCTGAAATCCGAAGATGTCGCGTGGCTCGTTCCTCATCAGGCAAACCTTCGGATCGTCGACGCGACCGCTGACCGGATGGGGCTCGATCGATCGAAGGTCATGATCAACATCGACACGTACGGAAATACAACGGCTGCAACGATCCCCCTCTGTTTGTCAGAGTGGTGGCTGGCCGGCAAGCTGAAGAAGGGTCAGAACGTAGTCCTCGCCAGCTTCGGTGCAGGATACACGTGGGGAGCAGCGCTCCTCAAATGGTCACTCGAGAACCCAAAGGCAGTGTGACAGGCGAATGAGCGCGACAGCATTCGTATTTCCGGGTCAGGGTTCTCAGTACGTCGGCATGGCGAAGGACCTCTACGAGCAGCATGCTGAAGCCCGCGCGGTGTTCGAGCAGGCAGATGCAATCGTTGGATGCGCGTTGAGCGCGGTCTGTTTTCAGGGTCCTGAAGACGAACTGAAGCAGACGAAAAACACTCAGCCTGCCATCTTCCTTCACAGTGTGATCGCTGCACGCTTCTATCGTGGCACACAAGCTTCCATGGCCGCGGGGCATTCACTGGGAGAATACTCTGCCCTCGTCTATGCGGGAGCGTTGACATTTGACGACGGGCTCCGGCTTGTCCGATTGCGCGGCGAATTGATGCAGCGTGCGGGAATCGAGCAGCCGGGCACGATGGCAGCTGTGGTTGGCCTGGACCAAGCGGCGATCGATGAGATGTGCCGCGAGGCCTCGGAAGCAGGCATTGTGCAGGCGGCGAATTTCAATTCTCCGGGACAGATCGTCATTTCAGGATCTGTGAGCGGAGTGAGAAAGGCGATGGAACTTGCAAAAGGACGCGGGGCGAAGCTTGTCAAAGAGCTGCCCGTCAGCGGGGCGTTCCATTCGCCGCTCATGGCGTCGGCGAAGGAAGGTCTTCGCGAAGCGTTGGAGAAGACAACGATCCGCGATGCATCGATTCCAGTGTATGCAAACGTCACTGCACGTCCCGTACAGAAGTCGGGTGAAATCCGCCGGCTCCTGATTGATCAGTTGACGAGTCCCGTACGTTGGGACGAGACGATTGTGAACATGGCTGAAGACGGCGCCACAACGTTTGTGGAAATTGGTCCCGGGAAAGTCCTGCAGGGCTTGGTGAAGCGGATTCGGACTGACGCCGCGACTCGTGGAGTGGAAAAGTACGCGGACCTCACGACGTGAACTGATCACCACGCGATGCTGGCAGGCGGGGAAGCGGCAATGAGAGGTCTATGGGTTGGTTGACGGGAAAGGCGGCGTTGATCACGGGCGCCTCACGAGGGATCGGCAGGGCGATCGCCCTTATGATGGCAGATGAAGGAGCGGATATCGCTTTCACGTATGTGAGCGCTTCGGGAGCTGCCGAAGAGACCGTCAACGCAATCAAGGAGAAGGGGAGGCGGGCGATTGCGTTTCAGGCGGACGCCCGGCACCTTGACGCTACGGAAGTGGTGGTAAACGCGGTCATCAAAGAGTTCGGCCGCATCGACATTCTCGTCAACAATGCAGGGATCACCCGCGATCGCTTGCTGGTGAGGATGAGCGAGCAGGATTGGGACGACGTGATCGAGACCAACCTGAAGAGTGCGTTCAACTTCTGCAAAGTCGTTTCCCGCCACATGGTTGCCCAGCGACGCGGGAAGATTGTCAACGTCGCCTCGATTGCGGGGGTGGTCGGAAATGTCGGCCAGACGAACTATGCGGCCGCAAAGTCCGGCATGATCGGCCTGACGAAGACCGTTGCACGGGAGTACGCATCCCGGAACATTCAGGTGAATGCGATTGCACCCGGCTACGTAGCAACGGAGATGGTCGAGCAGGTGAACACAGATCGCATGGGCGAGCTTGGGCAGCGATTCCCGCTCAAGCTGATGGCGCAGCCGGAAGAGATTGCAGAGCTGGCGCTGTTCTTCGCTTCGTCAGCGTCCGATTACATCACCGGTCAGGTGTTGCCCGGTGTCAACGATTGAGCAGAACCTCACACAACAACACAGGTGGACGAGAGCATGGGAGTCCTTGACAACAAAATTGCCCTGGTAACCGGCGGAGCACAGGGGATCGGGCGCGCGATCTCGGTTGCACTTGCAGCGGAAGGCGCGCATGTGGCCTTCTCAGACATTGTGCTCGGCGAAGCTGCCGAAGAGACCAGGTCGATGATCGCGGCGAAGGGCGTGAAGGTGATGGCGCTCCAGTCGGACGTCAGTCAGTTCGCATCAGCCCAGAAGGTTGTGGACGACGTCGTCGCACAATTTCAGAGAATTGACATCCTCGTCAACAATGCCGGCATCACAAAAGACAATCTGTTGATGCGGATGACGGAGGAGGAATGGGATGCGGTGCTCAATGTGAATCTCAAGGGCACATTCAATTTCTGCCGGGCAGCCGGAAAGCAGATGATCAGTCAGCGCGGCGGAAACATCATCAACATCTCGTCAGTGGTCGGCGTCATTGGGAATGCGGGGCAGGTGAATTATGCAGCTTCCAAGGCGGGGGTCATCGGAATCACGAAAACACTTGCAAAAGAGCTAGCTTCTCGTAACATTCAGGTCAATGCAATCGCACCGGGATTTGTCGAGACCGGTATGACGAAGAAATTGAATGAGAAGCAGCGCGAAGCGTTGCTGGCTGTAGTGCCAATGAAACGCACAGCAGAGCCTGAGGAAATCGCGGCGGTTGCGGTATTTCTCGCATCACCGGCAGCCCGCTACATCACAGGACAGGTCCTGTGCGTCGACGGAGGTCTTGTCATCTAGATTGTGGTTCAATACACTACTCACACTCATCTCTCATAAGGAGCATCGTTATGGCAGACATAGACAAGAAGGTAAAAGAGATCATCGTATCAAAGCTTGGTGTCGATGAGGCTCAGATCACCATGGAGGCATCGTTTACGAACGATCTCGGTGCAGACTCGCTGGATACGGTTGAGCTCGTGATGGAATTCGAAAAAGCCTTCAACGTGCAGATCCCGGACGAAGATGCCGAGAAGATCTCCACCGTCGGTGATGCTGTCAACTATCTGAAGTCGAAGATTTCCTAGCACACGTCAAAGGTCGTACAGAGCTCAGGCGGGCACAGTGCGTGCATGATGTGCCGCCTGCTGTCTCATTTTCCGGAGAATAGAAGATAGAGGACTATGGGATTCAACGGACCAAAGCGCAGAGTCGTCATAACCGGTATGGGCGCGTTGACGCCGCTGGGGAACAATGTAGGGGAGTTCTGGGCAAGCCTTCTTGCGGGCAAGAGTGGTGCTGGCCCGATTACGTACTTCGATGCCTCGGAGTACGACACGAAGTTTGCGTGCGAAGTCAAGGGATTCGATGCGATGAAGCACATGGATCGGAAGCTTGCGCAGCGCACCGATTTGTTCACCCAGTTCGCATTGGTCGCAACCGATATGGCGATCAACGATTCGGGTCTCAAACTTGAGCAGGAAGATCGTGAACGAATCGGCGTCATTGTCGGCTCCGGAATCGGCGGGATGTGGACCTACCACAGGCAGCAGCAGGTCCTGTGGGAATCGAAGGGTCCGCGTCACATCAGCCCGTTCTTCATTCCGATGATGATCTCGGATATCGCACCGGGGCGGATTTCGATGAAGTACGGTCTCAAAGGTCCCAACTACGCGACAACATCAGCGTGTGCAACATCGTCCCATGCGATCGGTGATGCGTTCATGCTCATTCAGCGCGGTGATGCTGATGTCATGGTCACAGGCGGAGCGGAAGCGGCAATCTGTCCGATGGGAATTGGCGGCTTTAATGCCATGAAGGCGCTATCCACCCGCAACGATGACCCAGAGAAGGCAAGTCGTCCGTTCGATCAGACCCGCGACGGATTTGTCATGGGGGAGGGCTCGGGCGTTCTCGTCCTGGAGGAGCTCGAGCATGCGGTGAAGCGCGGTGCACGGATTTATGTCGAACTCGCCGGCGTCGGCTTCACAGGAGATGCACATCATATTACTGAACCGGCTCCCGGTGGAGAAGGAGCCGTCCGTTCGATGCGACGGGCGATCGCGGATGCAGGGCTCGCAGCGGATGATGTTGAGTATGTCAATACACACGGGACGTCGACACCTGTCGGCGACAAGAGCGAAACCGCTGCGATTAAGACGGTGTTCGGTCCTCGTGCGTACAAGATGGCGGTCAACTCCACGAAATCTCTGATTGGCCATCTTCTTGGCGCCGCAGGCGCCGTCGAAGCGATCGCGACCATTATGTCGATTGTCGATCGCAAGATTCACCCTACAATCAATTACGAGACCCCCGACCCCGACTGTGACCTGAACTATGTCCCGAACATCGCGAAGGACTGGTCCGTCGACACGGCAATCAGCAACACATTCGGGTTCGGCGGTCATAACGCGTCATTGCTCTTCCGACGGTATCAGAAATAGCACCATCGTTGTCGGAGGGGTCGGAGTGTTGCGTGCTCAAGGCACTCGGAAATCTGTTTCATCGGCTTCTTCCTCGTCGACGTCGTTCAGTTCTTCCCGGTCAGGATGTGGCAATCCTCGAGCAGTCGCTCCGCGAGAAGAAATTTGACATTGACCGGTTTGAGAAGCTCATTGCCTATCGCCCACGAAATTGGGCGCTTTTCCAGCAATCTCTCCTGCATCGCTCCTTTCTCCAATACCTGAGCCCTCAGGCACAATCCAACGAACGGCTTGAATTCCTGGGTGACGCAATCCTCAACTCCATTGTGGCAGACTTTCTCTATCGACACTATCCTTCAATGGAGGAGGGAGATCTGACGAAGGTTCGTTCCCGTTTGGTGAACCGGAAAGCCCTCGCTCAACGTGCGAAAGAACTGCGGATCTCTGATTTTCTGCTCCTGAGTTCCAGCGCGGTCCAATCAGTTGGTAGCGGATCAGATTCCATTCTTGCGGACGCCTTCGAAGCAATCATCGGTGCGCTCTACCTCGATGGGGGCCTCCGGGCGGCACAATCATTCGTGATGCGAACGCTCCTGTCGGATGAAGGTGTCCTCACCACCGCCATGACCGATGACAACTACAAGAGCGCACTCCTGGAGTATTCGCAAGGACGTTCGCTAGGCATTCCCCGCTATTCAATTACTCGTGAGGATGGACCGGATCACGACCGCCGGTTCACCGTTGAAGTATACCTTGGAACCGAATGTCTCGGCACCGGCACGGGCCGCAGCAAGAAAGACGCCGAACAAGCAGCTGCTGCGCAAGCGCTCGAGCGCATTAACATAACCCCCACTGCAATCACGGAATTATGATACGACTATGAATCCCTTTGAGAAAACGAAGTTCGCCTCCCGTCACATCGGACCGCAGGAACGCGACCTGGCTGTCATGCTCAACACAGTCGGCGCGTCATCCCTTGAACACCTCATCGATCAGACGCTTCCGCAATCGATTCGGCTTGAGAAAGAGCCGAACCTTGCCGCTCCTGTCAGCGAAGAGGAGTTTCTGG
>Ga0233420_10001147_pt1 | contig 10318 bp, 9 predicted proteins | sample Watercolumn_Mata_4_FD_183009 | JGI IMG/M metagenome (GOLD analysis project Ga0233420, IMG submission 183009) | Freshwater microbial communities from Lake Matano, South Sulawesi, Indonesia - Watercolumn_Matano_2014_102_MG | ecosystem: Environmental > Aquatic > Freshwater > Lake | place...
CCGCAAAAGTTTTTCAACTAATTCTGCATTATGAAGTGCAATTGCAGAATTAATAGAAATTGCATTCAATAATTGTTCATCGTGTTTTGAAAACTTTCCGTTTCTGCTGTTAAGTAGCTGAAGAACTCCAATTACTTCTCGTTTTTTATTTCTGATAGGAAAGCAGATCATGTTTCTTGTTTTATATCCGCTTGCCCGGTCGCTTTCTTTGTTCCAGCGCGGATCTTGTTGAACATCTTGAATGTTTATAATTTCACCGCTCTTGGCAGAAAAACCGGCAAGTCCCTCGCCCAATTTCAATCTAATCTCGCGCATTTCTTCACCCATTGCAATAAGAGACCATAACTCATCCTTTTCGCTATCCAATAAATAAAGCGTTCCTCTGTCTGCATTAGTAATTTCTGTGGCAACATCAACAATGTTTTTCAGAACTTCATCAATGCGGATATTTGAATTCACTAGTTCGGCAGCATGAATAATCATTTGAAGTTCATCATTACCGATTGATTCTTCTGCGCCGGGTTGGCGCACAATTGTATCGCGGATTTTAATTTTTTGTTCGAGTTTCTCTTCAAATTTGGTTAGTTCGTTTTCTTTAAATTGTTCTTTCGCCGGTTCGAAAGGTTTTTCCTTTTCAATTTCCTTTGGCTGTTCATAAATAGCGGGGACTTTTTCTGTTTCTTCAGTCGGAACAAAATCTTCGATCACTTTAGGCTGGTCTTCTTCAACGGGAGTAAATGTATCTTCTCCAAAATTTTGTTTCTGATGTTCTTCTTTAGGATGTAAAATAGATAGAAGTTCCTCATCTTCAATTGGCTTTGAAACGGGTTCAATTTTCTTTTCCGTTTGAACTTGAGTTGTTCTATGTAATATTTGAAATAGTATGTCATTAAAATCTTCGTCTATCTTCTTTTCATTTTGCGGAGGAGTCGGTATTTCCGGAAGCTCAAATTCTGCTTTTGGTATTCCGTCTTCATTAAGAGCAGAGGCTTCATCAAAAAAAGGAACTTCATTAATTATTTTATCGTGCAAATTTGTTTTTTGATCTTCTGCCGGAGGAATTTCGGCTGTCTGCTTTTGGGAAATTTCAATATCTTTTTTTTCAAGAACAGAAATTTCTTCTGCTGCAATTTTATGATGATCCGTTTTTTTAAAGTCCGGCAATGGTTCTTCGTCTATAATTGTTCTGTGCAGATCAAAAATTTGATCGCCAATTATTGGCGGCAGCGGCTCTTCTAATTCTTCGCTTTCTATATCTTGAATTTCATCCGGACTTTCAAATTTATGCTTTGCTTCATCAACCGGAATAAATTTTTCTTCCGATGGTGCCCATTTCGGTTCTTCTTCCTGTTTGGCAAGTTTAGTTTCATTTGCTAACACAGATTCATCCAATTCAACTACAGGTTCGCGAAGGTTTATTAAAATTTCGTCGTCCTGTTTAATTAAATATTCAACTTCTTCGCGTGTTAGGGCAATTATGTAGGAATCTCGTAGTGCTACGGCAGTTGATGTGCGGGAAGTTTCTTCAAAAAATTCTTCGTGGCCAAAAAAATCATTCTCGCTAAAAATGTATGATTTAGTTTTTCCCAATAATCTTTTTTTCAGAATGTTTATTTCGCCGCTAATAACAAGATAAATTATTTCCGCAATGTCGCCTTCTCTAAAAAGAATTTCCCCTTCGGTAACAGTAATTAATTGACCTTTTATATTTGCAAGATCAATATTAGAAATGTTAACATTTTTGAGTAACTTGTTTCTGCTGAGTGTTACTAATAGCTGTTTTTCCATGTTAAATTCTATTTTAGGAAAATACTAATGCAAAATAGTGAGATAAATCAAGCTATAAAATACCTTGCCGGTAATGATAATACTTTATCAACAATAATAAAAAACATCGGTATTATCAATTTAAGGCCCCACAGAAATTACTTCAACGCACTGCTTAGATCAATTGTAGGGCAGCAGTTATCGGTATATGCCGCCGCAAAAATTAACGAACGCTTTATGAAACATTATAATTACTGCCCTGTCCCAAAATTAATAATTGATACGGATAGCCGGCTGCTCAGGCGGCTTGGTTTATCAAATGCTAAAGTAAAGTATGTAAAAAATCTTTCTGTAAAAATGCTTGATGGCGAAATAAATCTAAAAAAGCTTTCCAGAAAAAATGATGATGAAATAATTGAGATGCTTACAATAGTCAAAGGAATTGGCGTGTGGACTGTTCACATGTTTTTAATTTTTACTCTTGGAAGATTAAATGTACTGCCGTATTCCGATCTTGGAATTCGGAAAGCGGTAATGTTAAATTACAAGTTGAAAAAATTGCCCGACGAGAAAAGAATTAAAGCGATAGCAAAAAAATATAATTGGTATCCCTACTGTTCCATTGTAAGCTTATATCTTTGGAAAAGTTTGGATAACAAATTTGAATCAATACTTGATTAACGGCATCTAATTAATGGACGAACAAAAATTAATTCAGCTGGCTCAAAGCGGCGATAAGAAAGCCTTAGCTCAGCTTGTTAAAATATATGAGCAGACTGTTTATAATTTTTCTTTCAAGATCTGCCGCCATAAGGATAGAGCAGAACATACCATGCAGGAAACATTTCTTAGCATGGTAAGAAATCTTAAACAGTTTGGCGGACAATCAAAATTATCTACTTGGTTGTATCGGGTTGTTAGCAACCATTGTTTGATGCTTGCGCGCAGCGAAGGAAAATATTCTTATACATCTTTTGAAGATGAAGAAGCAGACATTGATGAAAAAAATATTTCCGATTGGAAAATTTCACCTGATCAAGTAACAGAAAACAATGAGCTGAAGGAATATCTTGATAAGGCCATTGAGAAACTTCCGGCTGAATATAGAATTGTGTTTATGCTAAGAGATGTAGAGGGTTTTTCTACTGAAGAAACGGCAAAGATGGTAGAACTATCGGCTGCGGCGGTTAAATCAAGACTGCATAGAGCAAGATCTTTTTTAAGAAATGAATTAGAAGGAATTTTCAAAAATGAGTAAGCCAAATTGCAAAGACGTTATGGTGCACATTTGTGATAATCTTGGCGAACAGCTTAATTCACCGAATTGTCTTATGATTAAAAAACATCTTGAAGAATGTGAGAACTGCAATCACTATTTTAAATCAGTTGAAACAACTATCGAGTTTTACAAAAAATATAATGTCAATCTTTCTGAAGAGGCTCACAAAAGATTAATGGAGTGTTTGGGGTTGAAAGAGTAACTGATTTCCTAAGCAACAAAGTTATAAAGAAAAAACCCGACACCTTTTAAGGTAATCGGGTTTAACCTGCAGCAAAAAATTTTTAAGACTTTTTAAGATATACATCTCCGTTGATAGTTATGATTTTTACTTTGTGCTTTCCGCCATTGATAGATCCGGTTCCGATTAAATATTTCATCTTTCTCGATTTATTTTTCACAACGTCCTTTTCAATTTTCAAATCGAAGTCGCTTTTAATTTTTACTTCATCGTTATGTTTATCATAACCGATTTCAATTTCAACATCCATAGAAAGATTTTTAGGAACAGTTAGAGTTATATCGCCGCCCATTGATTTTAGAAAAACCTCTCTGTCGCCTTCGCCCGGATTACCAACCATTTTAACTTCAATGTTACCGCCCATAGTTTCCGCTTTAACTTTACCGTCAATTTCTTTTATCTCTATTTCGCCGCCCATTGTTTCTGCTTCCACAAATTTTGCCGCTTTGTTTACAGTAATGGGGCCGCCCATAGTTTTAACTTTTGCACCATTCATTGCTTGATCAACTTCAACAGCTCCTCCCATTGTTGATATATTCAATTCCTTGCCCGAATTACTTTTTCCTTTTACATTATTTTGTTTTATGCTTCCGCCCATTGTTGATAAATCCAGATCACCAACAAGGTTATCAACATCAATTGAACCGCCCATAGTTTCAATATTACCGTCAAGTTCGCAGTTCAATATCTTGATTGAGCCGCCCATTGTTTTCATTTGAGCTTTTCCCTTAACGGAAGTCAATGTAAATCCGCCTCCCATAGTTTGCCCTTCAAACTCGCCATTAACATTATTAAACTTTACAGAACCGCCCATCGTTGAAAACTCAACATTATATTTTTGCGGAACCATAACAGCAGCTTTAATTGTAACTTTATTATTTTTTCTTTGTTCCTTGTAATCTGATTCAATCTTTACATTGTTGCCGTTTTGCTCAAAGCTGTATTCAACATTATCTGCATCCCTTCCTTCTATAGTAACTGTGATGCTTAATAAATCTTTGTCCCATCCTTCAACAGAAATTGATGAACCGCTTTTGAGATCAAGATTTAATTTACCGCCTGCTTTTACTTGAAATTCTTTTTTAAGTTCTTTGTCATCGCTTAAATTAGTTTTTGGGCTTACAGTAATCTTATTAATAAAATTAAAGCTGCTGTTGTTTGCATCGGCCGCAATTGAAAGCGCAGCAATTATAGTCAATGTCAAAATCATAAAAAACTTTTTCATTTCATTCTCCTTTTACTTTGATGCTTTTTTAATAATTATATTATCATTTACAGATCTTAGATAAACTTTACTTCCTCCGCCGTTAATATTATAGATTCCTACAATTTCCCGCGAGCTGTCGTCAGTATTATATGATTGAGGTTCAAATTTAGAATTAATTGAATAATTATTTTTTGCGTTTTTCCAATATCCCTGCACACGAATTCGTGCTTCAACTATAGTTTTTGCAGATGAAGGCATGGTCAATTCTACAGAGCCTGAACTTGTGGAAATTTTACTTTCGCTGTTTAAAGTTGGGCTAAGTTCAACTGTTATTGTTCCAGACAAAGTTTTTATATCGACACTTCCTTCAATCTTTTTAAAAATAATATCTCCGCCATTTGTTTTACCTTTAATATTTCCGGTTGCGGTCTTTAACTCTAAATTGCCTCCGTATGTATCCATTCTGATATTTCCTTTTGCATAACCTACCGATACATCTCCGCCATATGTTGATAGTTCTGAATCACTGCCGAGTTCATTAATGGTAATATCTCCGCCATACGTTTTTGCACCGATTCCATAAACTGCTTTCTTAACGTTGATATCACCGCCATTAGTTGTAACTTTTGCATTTTTTCCGGTAACCAAATTAATCGAAATATCTCCGCCATAAGTATATGCGTTACAATCACCGTTTATGTCTTCAAGTTTTATATCGCCGCCTTTTGTTTCAATTTTTAACGCACCATTAACATTTTTTGTTTTAATATCCCCGCCATAGGAATCAACAACTATCTTGCCGTCCAAATTGTTTTTGAGAGATATATCTCCGCCCAAAGTTTTAAGGTCCAAATTAAATTTTGAGGGAACTGTAAATGTAAATACAGCCTCATCTTCTGAATCATCGTGAATATTTTCATATCGAATTGTTAGTTCGTTTCCTTGCAAATTGATTTCTAAATTTTTAAATGCTTCATTGCTTAATCCGGTAACTTTCATAAACACTTCGTCTTTTTCCCATGTAAGGATTGTAATCTCGCCTGCTCTAAGATCAACATTCAAAGTTCCGCCTTTACCAACTTTGAAAGATTTTGTGTTTGTCTCTTCCGCAGCTTGCAATAGATTTGATACAACAGCAACAAGCGCAATGATGGTTAATATTATTCTTTTCATATTATTCAACCTCCTTAAGAATAGAAGCCGCACGAATTTTAACGAATGAATTCTTTTCAGCTTGAGTTTGTTTTGTTAATGCCTGTTTTAAAACTTCATCTATAATTTTTTGTTGTTGATTCCAATCAGCTAAAGCATTTATTGCTGCAACGCGCATCCCGGAATTTTTATCTTTAGCTAAGACATAAAGCAATGCGTCGCGAATTTGATTATCAAAAGAATATTTCTGCAAAACAAGTAATGCTTCTTTTCTAACTGCAGGATTGGAATCTTTTGTCATTGCTTTAATTAGTGCCAGCTTAATTTTATTATCCGGTGTAAATGTTTCTTCTTTTGCCCGGTCGGAAATTGTACCTATGGTTTTTATTCTTATTCCTGGATTTGAACTACCGAGAAGTGCGTTTATCAAAGACTCTTTTAATTCACTTGGAGAAATAAATTTCTTACTTGGAGTAGAATTGTCAAAATTGTTTGGCGATTGTTCTAAAGAATTATTTTGCTGCGCTGGATTTATTTTGTTGTTATTGCTTTCCGGTATAGCATTCTGCATGGAATCATAATTTGCGGTTTTAATAAATAATAAATAAGCAATGCTAATGCTGGCAATTAATGTAACGGCTCCGCCTAATGCATAACCGTAATTTCTTGAAAAATAAAATTTAATTTTCTCAATCAATTCTTGAATAACAGATTTTTCCGTAGAAACGGTTCTAATGTGCCGCATCAATTCTTGGCGTGCACTAATTAATAACCTTCCGTTCGCTTCTTGCGGTTTATTTTCATGAAACATTTCGAATGATTTCTTAATGTTTTCGAACTCGCTTTTCAATTCATCATCCTGCATAATTGCATTTTCAATCTCAACCTTTTCATTCTGGTTAAGTTCATCCAACAGGTATAGATATGCTAGTTCAATAAATTTTTCTTTGTTCATCTCTCTTCCCTCAAAATATTTTTGAGCCTGCCGCGCATTTTATGAGTTGCCGTAAACAAATATTTTTTTACTGCTCCTTCTGTACACTGCATCATATCCGCAATTTCTCTGATCTTATATTCTTCAAAATATTTAAGTGTAAAAACCATTTTTTGCTGGGGAGGAAGTTCATCCAATGCTTTGTTAATGTATTTCGAAATATCCTTGCCAACCGCAAGGTTATCAGTAAAACTATTATCTGTAAGTGTATCCGCCAAAGTTGAAATGTTATCTTCATCATTGTAAACCTCTTTATCTATAGAATCGTGAATTTTCTTTCTTGATTGATGCGTTATACAGACGTTGGTGGTAATTCGAAATAGCCATGTAGAAAATTCACTTTTGAACTGAAAATTTTTAAGTCCGCGAAAAACTCTCATAAAAACTTCCTGGTAGATGTCTTTTGCATCATCATCATTGTTACGAAACGATTTTGCTATGTTCAATACATGCCTGTCGTAACGATATACCAACTCTTCAAAAGCGGACATATCACCTTTCTGTGCGTTAATAATTAATTGATTATCACTCAAGCTCATTCTGTATTTGCTTCAGTTAGTTAGACTTTGTATTGCTGAAAAAGGTTGTGTGTAAAATGCAGAAAAAAGAAGAGAGAAAACAGGAAGAAGGAGTTAGAAAATGAAGTCAGAAATAAGGAATAAGAAGGCAGAAATAAGAATGCAGAAGTAAGAATCTGAGACCGAAAAAGAGATTAGTGGAGAATTGAGAATTTGAAAAAGATTTTTAGTTTACGAAAGAACAAAGTTTGATTTGGGCTAAAGCCTTCCTTTTAAAGGTTGTCTACTACCTCATCCTAAAGGATGGGATTAGGTCAATGAGATATTGTATTAACTCCGTCCTTCAGGACAGAGAGAGAATAACGACAAAAACTAACCTGGCTTTAGCCACAATTCTATTTCCAAAGATTATAATATTTATGTCCGCTTCCGGTATTGAAGAGAACTATGGTTTCATCTTTTTTAATCCAGCCATCTTTCAATAACTGATTCAAAGCTGCTAATGTTGCGCCCCCTTCCGGTGCGGCAAAAATTCCTTCTGTCCTTCCGATTATGTTTGTACATTCAAGAATTTCTTCATCGCTTACTGCAACGGCAGTACCATTGCTTTCTCTAATTGCTCGCAGAATTAGAAAATCTCCTACTGCGGCAGGCACGCGTAATCCATCTGCAATCGTTCTAGCTCCAACCCAAGGTTCAGCAAATTCTTTTCCATCATTAAATGCTTTTACCATCGGCGCACATCCGCTTGATTGAACTGAAACCATTCTTGGCCGTTTTGAATTTATCCATCCTAATTTTTCCATCTCATCAAATGCTTTCCACATTCCCACCAAACCGGTTCCTCCTCCGGTGGGATAAATAATTACATCGGGCAATTTCCACAGCATTTGCTCTGCTACTTCGTAACCCATTATTTTCTTTCCTTCGATGCGGTACGGCTCTTTCAATGTTGATACATCAAATCTTCCATATTTTTTTACACCTTCGGCGGCAAGTTTACCGCAATCGGTAATTAAACCATCAACTAAATTAACTTCTGCGCCAAGTGCTTTACATTCAGAAATAAATGGCTGGGGAACATCTTTAGGCATAAACACAAATGATTTCATTCCTGCAAGAGCTGCATAAGCACTCATTGCACCGGCAGCATTTCCTGCGGACGGAATTGATACTTCTTTAATTCCAAATTCGTACGCTTTGGAAATTGCTAAACACAATCCCCGTGCCTTAAAAGAAGTTGTGGGATTCAATCCTTCATCTTTAATAAATAAATTTTTCATTCCAACTTCTTTCCCCAATCTTGATGCATGAATAAGCGGAGTAAATCCTTCCCCGAGAGAAAGTTTAAATTTCAAATCGTTGATCGGAAGCATTTCCCGGTAACGCCATAAAGTTTTTTCTCTATCCTTCAGCATCTCTTTCTTAAATTCTGATTTTGCCTTTTCTATATTATATCTTGCCAGCAGCGGTTTGCTGCACTCAGAACATAGATTCCAAATCTTGTTTTTATCATAGGTTTTACCGCAAAACCCGCATTCAAGGTGAGTGAAATAGTTCATTCATAGCTCCAAAATTTACAATATCGGATTCAAAATAAGCTCATTAAAATTATTTGTAAAGAAGCGGAATTTTATTGTCGACCTACGAAACTTTTCGTATAACTCCGACGTCTCAAGATATGCGAACCAAAAGGATATGAAATGGCAAAGAAAAATTTTCAAAAACCAACCGATTCTGAGCTTGAGATTCTGCAGATTCTCTGGCAGCATGGCGCATCAACAGTGAAAACAGTAAATGAAAAACTTAACGAGAAAAAAGAAACCGGTTACACAACAACTTTAAAGATGCTTCAAATTATGTTTGAAAAAAATCTTGTTAAGCGCGATGAAAACGAGCGCAGTCATATTTATAGAGCGGCAATAGAACAAAATGAAACTCAAAAAGTTTTACTTGAAAAGTTATTGGAAACTGCTTTTAGCGGTTCTGCTGCAAATCTTGTTATGCAGGCGCTTGGAAATTCTCAGCCTTCAAAAGAAGATTTGAAAAAAATTAAAGAACTATTAATTCAAATAGAAAGGGACCAAAAATGAATTTCATTTATGATTTCATCCCGGAAGAATTAATAAGAGCAATTGGCTGGACAATATTTCACTCGCTTTGGCAAGGAACAATTATAAGTGTAATTCTTTGTTCGGCATTCTTTGTTGCAAGCAAAAAAAGTGCGCAACTTCGATATTATTTTGCTTTGGCCGCTTTGTTTGTGATGTTTATAGTATCAACAGCTACATTTATACAAGAATACAACTCAACTAATAAAACTAATTTATCAATCACAGAACTGAAATTGTTCTCTTCGCCCGAAGAATCAAAATTTAGCTCCGAGGAAACGGCCGGCATTGTTAACCCCGAATCTGATATAATCGAAAACCTTAAGAATTTATTTTCTAAAAACATTTCTGCTGTAGTAACATTTTGGATTTTAGGATTTTTGGTTTTGTCTTCAAGATTTCTCGGCGGACTTTTTTATGTTCAGAAATTAAGAGCAGAAAAAATTCTGCCGGCAGAAAGCCATTGGCATTACAGAGTTAAAGAACTTTCGGGCAAACTAAAAATAAAAAAAGCGGTTGCGCTATTTGAATCAGTAAAAGTAAAAGTTCCGGTTGCAGTTGGATATTTAAAGCCGATGATTCTTCTTCCCCTTGGAATGTTAAACGGGCTTCCGGCTGATCAAGTTGAAGCAATTATAATTCACGAATTGGTTCATATAAAAAGATATGATTTTGTTCTTAACTTAATTCAAATTTTTATCGAAACTATTTTATTCTATCACCCCGCCGCATGGTGGATTTCATCTATCATTAAAAATGAGCGCGAAAATTGTTGCGATGATATAACACTCAATTTATGCGGTGGATCTTTAGTTTACTTTAAAGCATTATTTAATCTGCAGCAAATATGTTCTGAAGAAAACAGTTTGGCTTTAGCTGCAGTTGGAAAAAGAAATCAATTATTTAGGAGGATAAATAGAATGAACTCAAATAATAAAAATACCTCGTTTGGGGCAAAGTTTGCTGTGTTTGCATCTTTGCTTGTTTTAATAGCGGTTGTGTCTATTTACTCTACCTCTGCCGCAAAAGATAATCAACGTAAAAATTTT
>Ga0233420_10001149_pt1 | contig 10295 bp, 10 predicted proteins | sample Watercolumn_Mata_4_FD_183009 | JGI IMG/M metagenome (GOLD analysis project Ga0233420, IMG submission 183009) | Freshwater microbial communities from Lake Matano, South Sulawesi, Indonesia - Watercolumn_Matano_2014_102_MG | ecosystem: Environmental > Aquatic > Freshwater > Lake | place...
GTGGAACTGTTGGCGGCGGACCTCAACCCCCACCCCTGGCGGGATGCGCTGCGGCTCAGGCTGGCGGACTTCGATCGCGCGGAAACCGCCGCCCGGCTCCTCGCGCGTTTTCCCGAGTGTCTGAACACCTATGGGGGAGTCACTTTGGCCTGGGTGATGGGCGAACTGGGCTGGGCTGAGTTCGTTCCCGCCCTGATCGACCGTCTCGGCGAGGAGTCGATTGATTTCATCCGGGAGGCCGCCAGCAGGGCCTTGATCGAATTGGGCGAGCCGGCGCAAGCCGGCGTGATCGCCCAATGGGAGCCATTCGATGGAAGTCAGAAGATTTTTGGGCTGAGCGTCATTCAAGCCATCGGCGGCGAGCCGGCGGCCGAGTTCGCGCTGAGCCGCTTCGATGAACTCATGGAGCTGGAACCGGAATTTTGTTTGGACCTGACGCTGGCGCATCCCGACCCGCGTCTGTTGCGGCGGCTGGAGCCGGAATTGCGCCGTCATCAGAACCTGATCGACCGGGCGTATTACATCAACGCCAGGCTGCTGGGCGAGGCCGGCCCCGAGGTCGAAGCGGCGGGCCAGCGCGCGCGTCTCGCCGAGGAAAAGATGCAACAGCGGCTGGCCACCCTGGGCCCGGATTTATCCCTGCCGGATCTCGATGACGAGCCCTTGTCGCTGGAGTTGCGTTGCCCGGCCTGTGGCGATGTGAACCGGTATGAGGTCGATGCGGTGATCCACCCGGGGCAGGCCGGGGAGGATGGGCTGCCCAGCCTGGTGGCCGGCGAGTTCCCCTGTGTCTCCTGCGATCAATACGTGGAGTTCGAGTTCACCCCGATGGCCAACATGGCGGTATTGGCCAATATGCTGGTCTTTCATGCGGCGGAGAGTCGCCAAGCCGGCGACACGCCCCGTGTCAGGATCATGAATATGCAACTGGAGGGCAAGACCGTGCCGGTGGCGCTTGGCCTGCGGCGTCTGCGCGAACGCCTCGCGGCCCATCCCGGGGATCTCTCGGCCCGCGCCCTGCTCGGCATGACGCTGGCGGCGATCCCACGGCCCCGAGCCGCCATCGAACACCTGCGGGCGGTCACGGCAGCCCAACCCAAAGCCCTGGATGCCGTCCTGTTCCTGGCACGCGAGCTGGACACCATCGGGGAAACCCTGGAAGCCTTCGACCGGCTCCGCCAGGCCCTGACGGCGCCGGGCGACTGGATACGCCTGACCGGAAAGGGCGCTTCCAGCCAGGAATTCGTCGAACTCTACAACGCATTGCGCCGGGAACTGCGCCGGACCGACCTGCCGGTTCTGCATCCCGCCGCCCTGGAGCCGCCCGCCAAGGTGGGCCGCAACGACCCGTGTCCCTGCGGCAGCGGCAAGAAGTACAAGAAATGCTGCCTGCGATAGCCGGTGGTGGGTCAATTCGATGGGTTGCTTGACTGCTCTGGGAGCGCGGGCGTCCCGCCCGCCAACGGGCCAGAGGCCCGTGCTCCCAACCTTCCTGGTATTCACGCGCCTGGTGCCGGAGTGGAGTTTGCCGGCGCATCGCATCGGGGGAGTGCTGGAGTTCAGAATATCCGAGATGGATGACGGGGTGCGTGCCGATGGCGCGGACGAGGAATACGAATAGGCTTGCGCGAGAACGACGACATGGCCAAGACCAAGTTACCCACATATCAACCCAGCCTGCCGTTTCCGCCGACGCCCGAGGCGTTGCACCAAGAAGGCTACTGGCTGTGGATTCCCCTGCGCAAGGAATGGCGCGACGTCAGCGCCAAGCCGGAATAAATCGTCCGGCAGAAATTCATCCGCACACTGGTCGAACATTACGGCTATTCGTTGGACCAGATGGATCAGGAGCAGCGCACCCAGCATGGCCATCGCAGCCCGCGCGCCGACATCGTGATCTGGCAGTCCGTCGATGACCGGGTAGCCAAGCGTTTTCCCGCGCTTGTCGTTGAGTGCAAGACCGACACCATCGAGATTCAGGAAAAGGACTACTACCAGGCCGCGTCCTATACCGTGGCCTCCGGCTGCGAAATTTTTGTTGCCACCAACGCGCGCCATACCGCCGTATTCAGGCTAGTGGCCCGCACGCCGGGCGAATTTATCGCCATCAATGAAATCCCCAAGGCCGCGGATTGGGGTGATGCCAAGCGGCTGAAAGCAGTCCTCGACAGTCTGCGAGCTTTCAATCGAAAGGAGTTTCAGGACCTTCTTTTCGTCTGTCACAGCATCCTTCGGGATGTCCACAAGATGGACCCTGGCCGCGCCTTTGACACCATCTCGAAGATTCTCTTCATCAAGATGTATATCGAGCGCTCGGGCTTGCACGGCACCTTCACCACTGACTATCTCGACAAGCGTTCCCAGGTGCGCTTGCCCACCGATCCAGCCGTGCATGATGGTTTGTTTGAGCAAACCAAGGCCTACTACCGCGCCGATGACCTTTTCACTGATACGGACAAACTCGACATTTCGGAAGAGACTTTTCGCCGTATCGTCAAGCAACTGGAATGTTTCGATCTCTCCAAGACCGGCGACGATATCAAGGGTCTGGCTTTCGAGAAGTTTCTCGGCACCACATTTCGCGGTGAACTAGGCCAATTTTTCACGCCGCGCCCCGTGGTCGAGTTCATGGTCGACATGCTCAACCCCAATGAAGGTGAACTGATCTGTGATCCGGCATCCGGATCGGGAGGATTCCTGATCCGCGCCTTCGAGCATGTGCGCAACCAGATCGTGGCTGATATCCAGCGCCAGAAGGACGAGGAACGCACCCGCATTGAGGCGCTTGGTCTGCCGGAAGACGAGGAGGAACGGCAAATTGAAGAGGCTTTCCTGCGTCTGAATCTTCAACTGCAACCCAGCGACGAAGATAACAAACCCATTGATACACGGGTTGGTCGGTTGGCCTGGCAATGTATCTACGGCACCGATGCCGAACCGCGCGCGGCCCGCACCGCCAAGATGAACATGATCATGCATGGAGACGGACATGGCGGCATTCACTATCACGATGGTCTGGTCGACATCAACGGCGTCTTCAATGGCCGCTTCGACGTGGTGCTCACAAATCCACCGTTCGGTTCCAATGTGGGCAGCGACCAGAAAGTGGGTGGCAGCGATGAAACCCGCGTACCCTCGAACCCCGAGTATCTCTACCGGTGCAAGGCGCGTTATGGCGAAGCGTGGGAACAAAGCCATCAGCGACTATTACGCGCGGCTAGTGAAGCCGACCGGCATGGCAAGAAGGGATTGCCCATTCTGGATCTCTACGAGATTGGGGAAGGCAAGAACAACCGCCCCACCGAACTGATCTTCGTCGAGCGCTGCCTGAATCTGCTCAAACCCGGCGGCCGCATGGGCATCGTGTTGCCTGACGGTAATCTCAACAATCCCTCGCTGGCCTGGTTGCGCCGCTGGGCCGAGGGCAAGGCCAAGTTGTTGGCCGTGGTCAGTCTGCCGGAAGAAACCTTCCGTTCCAGCAACGCCAGCGTCAAGGCATCACTGGTGTTCCTGCGCAAGTTCTCGGATGAAGAATCGGCGCAATGGGAGGCCGCCTGGAGCCAGACCCACATCGAATTGGACGCCCAATTCGACGGCCAACGCCATGCGGCCCATGCCGCCTATGCCCCGCGCATCGTCAACGGCGAGAACACCGAAGCCGGACGCCTGCTCGCCGAACTGGAAGCCTTGGGCCTGCGGCGCGTACTCCTGCCGTGGCAACGTGGCAAAGCCCCGGCCTATCCGCGCCAGGCCAGGCCGACTAGCCAAGACCGGCCGGTCTGGCTGGGAGAAGTGGCCAAGGAACACAAAAAGGCTGCCGCCGAAACCAAGAAGCAGGCCTCCGCTGCTCTCGCAAGCGTGCAGACGCATGCCAATACGCTTCTGTCGGAACTCAAAGGCCAGTACAAGGCCATCGACGAAGCCCACACCGCCGCACTGTGGGCACGGGTGCGCGAGTTATTCGACTACCCGGTGTTCGTCGCCGCGCCGAAGACTGTGGGCATCACGTCCACCGGCGAGACGGGCGAAGGCGTTCCCAGCGAACTACCAAAGGTCCTAAACGCTTACCGTCAATATGACGCATGGGTCAATGCCGGCATGCCTGAGGATGCTACCCCAGAGTTCAGCGCATGATCGAGATCTATCGCTGGCGACAACTCGAACGGTGGGATGCCTTCACCATTCCTCATCTCCACATAGCACCGCACCTTCCCCAAAAAGCTGTTGGCGAGCTCCTAAAACCGCGCCACGAACGGGTGGATCGTGATCAATGGTCATTCGATCAGTTGCAGCCCATCACCATTCATTTTGGTGGCGATATTTCGCGCCGTAAGGTTGCAAAGGGCATCGACTACAGCCTACCGCTCTTTTGGGTCAAACCGGGGGACGTGGTGCTATCAAAGATCGATCTAAAGAACGGTGCCGTGGGGGTTCTGCAGGAGGGGTGGGATAACGTAGTCGTAACTTCGCATTTCAAGGTTTACACCCCTGATACGGCGCAGCTCGATCCGCGCTATTTCCGTTTACTTCTCCAAACTCAGGACTTCAAGGCCTGGCTCTGGGCAAACCGCTCTGGTGCGGATGGACGAACTGAAGTCAAGCTCGATGTGTTTGAGGCATTGGGCATTCCACTGCCTGCGATGAGTCGGCAAATCGAATTGTGTGACGCCTATTCCGCCGCACTGGCCCGCGCCGCGCAACTGGAGGAAGAAGCCGAGGTCATCGAACGCGCCGGTTGGCAGGCATTTGAAACCGCGGTGGGCGTGGCCCCGCCGCCCCCCTTGCCGGATCGACCGGTCTTCGTGGCGCGGTTCAAGGACATGGAGCGGTGGAGCCACGAAGGCATTCTGCGTGGTGCGCTCGGGAGGGAGCAAATAAAGTCAAATGTCACGACGGAACCGCTGGGGAGTGTGCTGCTCGATGTTCGTCATGGTTGCTCAAAAGGGCCATCAAAGAGAGGAACTACACTACAAGTCTTGAAGATTAGCGCCGTTACCAGAGGGCGCCTTGATCTTGATGAGTGTAAGTTCATCGCCGACGAACCAGCATTACGTAAGCAGTTCTCGCTGAAAGCTGGCGACATCCTGATGTGCCGCACTAACGGCACTTTGGCGTATGTGGGTATGTCAGCACTTGTCGAAGCTGACATTGATTGTATGATCTTTCCAGACAAAGTTATTCGGGTGCGGACTGACCTCGGGAAAATCAGACCAGAGTTCCTTTGGCGACTCCTCCAGGTGCCGGCCGTGCGCAGTCAAATTGAAACCGCAGCTCGAACTGCCGTTGGCAATTTTGCTATCGGCGGCAAGGACATTAAAGCGCTCAACGTACCGATTCCAAAGCTTGATGAGCAAGAAACGCTTATTCAAGCCTTGAGTGTTGCGATTGCGGGTGCGACAGCAACACGCACAGAAGCCGCAAAGCTGCGCCAATCCGCTTGGGTGGCCTTTGAGTCCGCGCTGTTCACCACCCATGAGGAATCGGTTGTATGACAGATTCCTTACAGCCACAACCCGGCGAATTCCTGCTCTATGAAACCGAGGATGGCCGCACCCGCGTGGAATGTCGGTTCGCCAAGGACACCCTATGGTTGTCGCAGGCGATGATGGCCGAATTGTTTCAGACCACCAAGCAGAACATCGCAAAGCACCTGAAGGCGATTTTTGCCGAGAGCGAGCTGGACCAGGATTCAGTTGTCAACTATTGGTTGACGACTGCCGTCGATGGCAAGAACTACCGTGTGGCCTACTACAACCTCGACGCCATCCTTGCCGTGGGCTATCGGGTTCGTTCGCCGCGTGGCACCCAGTTCCGGCGCTGGGCCACGGAGCGGTTCCGGGAGTATCTGGTCAAGGGCTTCACCCTGGATGATGAGCGACTGAAGAACCCGCCCGTTGCCGGCTCGTTTCGCCGGACTGCTGGAGCGGATCCGCGACATCCGCGCCAGCGAGCGGCGGATGTACCCGCGGGTTCGTGAAATCTTTGCGATGGCGGCCGACTACTCGCCCACGCTGCCGGAGACCACTCGGTTTTTCCGGTTCATCCAGAACAAGCTGCATTTCGCCGTCACCGGCAAGACCGCCGCCGAACTGATCGCGGGACGCGCCGACAGCCGCCTGCCGAACATGGGCCTGACTACCTGGAAAGCGGATAGCGTGCGCAAGGCGGATGTCACCGTGGCCAAGAACTATCCGCACGAGCCCGAAATCCTCATCACGTATCAGTTCCAGGGCGAAGCCATCAAGCGTCCCGTAGGAGCGGGCTTTAGCCCGCGAAAATCGCGGGCTAAAGCCCGCTCCTACGGGCATATGTGGCAAACCGATAGGTGGCGAGCCCGAAATCAGCGAACTCAACCGCATCGTCACGATGTGGCTGGACTTCGCGGAGGATCAGGCACGCCGCCGTAAGGAGGTCTTCTTGAAGGACTGGATCGAGAAGCTCGATGCCTTTCTGACCTTCAACGAACGCGATGTCCTGGAAGGCGCGGGCCGGGTCTCCAAGAAGGAGGCCGAATACGAACAGTTTGCCGACCAGCGTAGAGCCTTGCCGGAAGCCGAAGGCGCCCAATTCAATGCGCGGGCGCTGGAAGATGCCGCCAAGGCGCTATCCAAGCCTAAGAAGAAGAGTTGATTGGTCGCTGGCATCGACCGATGAGGCCAGTCTGAGCATGGACATCGACGAACGGCGTTGGCGCCTTATCGCCTCCACTTGACACTGGGTATCGCATATCCTGACCCCATGAAACCTAACCCATACAATCCTCGCCGCGCATTGTCGCTCCTGTTGACGGTGGCGCTGACCGCCACCCCAGCCGTCCGCGCTGGCGAGCCGTCCACCCCGGCGCTGGCCCCCGACCATGCGGCGCTGCCCTACGCGCCGCCGAAGCCGGGCAGTTACACCTTGCCGGTGATGGGTGAGGCGGCGGACGGGCAGGTGCTGGAGCCGTCCGGCCGGCCGGCGACGCTGCACGGGCTCTATGCCGACCGCATCGTGTTGCTGAGCTTCATCTATGCGACCTGCGACGATATCAACGGCTGCCCGCTGGCGACCATGGTGCTACATCGCCTCCAGTCGGCGCTGAAAAACCGGCCGGAACTCAAGGACCGGCTGCGGCTGATCACGCTGAGCTTCAATCCCGAGCACGACACGCCGGCGGTGATGGCGCAATACGGCGCGGGGTTCCAGGCGGGCGGCATCGACTGGCGTTTCCTCACCACCCGTTCGGAGGCCGAGTTGCAGCCGATCCTGCGCGATTACCGGCAATCCGTGGAGCGCGAGATGGATGCTGCGGGCCAGCCGACCGGCAAGTTTTCGCACCTGCTGCGGGTTTATCTGATCGATGCCGAGCGACGGATTCGCAACAGTTATACCGTGTCGGTGCTGCATCCCGACCTGGTGCGGGCAGACATCGAAACCCTCATGCTGGAGGCCGCCGGTGGCACCTCCCCAAACCGGCCGGCGCTGGCCGCGACCGCTCCCGCACGCGCCGGGGACGACAAGTCCGGCTACGAAACGGCGGACTACCGGACCCGCTCGGCGGCGCTGGTCCAGCGGCAGGGCAAGCCGGCCGATCTCCTCAAGCTGACCCGGCAGCCGATACTCGGGCTGCCGCCCGTGCCGGCGCCCGCCGACAACCCGCTGACAAGGGAGAAAATCGCCCTGGGCCGCAAGCTGTTCTACGACCGGCGGTTGTCGCTGAATCAGACTTTTTCCTGCGCCATGTGCCATGTCCCGGAGCAGGGTTTCACCAGCCAGGAGCAGGCCACCGCCATCGGTATCGAGGGCCGCACGGTGCGGCGCAATGCGCCGACGATCTACAACGTGGCCTATCTGACGCGGCTGTTCCATGACGGGCGCGAGTCATCCCTGGAAAACCAGGTGTGGGGGCCGTTCCTGGCCGCGAACGAGATGGGCAATCCCTCGGTTGGAGCGGTGCTCGACAAGCTCAAGGCCCTGCCGGATTACCGGGGCCTGTTCGAGCGGGCCTTCCGGCGCGGGCCGAGCATGGATACCGTCGGTCAGGCGCTGGCCAGTTACGAGCGGGCGCTGGTGGCCGGCGATTCGCCCTTCGACCGCTGGCGTTACGGGAAACAGGCCGATGCCCTCGGGCCGGCCGCCCAGGCGGGCTTCGCCTTGTTCACCGGCAAGGCCGGCTGTTCCCAATGCCATGCCGTGGGACCGCGTCATGCGCTGTTCACGGACCACCGGATGCATAACACCGGCTTCGGGTTCGCCGAGAGCATGCGGCGCGAGCCGGAAAGGACGCGGGTGCAGGTCGCGCCGGGCATCGCCTTCGACGTGGACGCCGCCCGCATCGGCGCGGTCGCCGAGGCCCGGCCGAACGACCTGGGATGGTACGAGATCACCCAGAATCCGGCGGACCGCTGGAAGTACCGGACGCCGACCCTGCGCAACGTGGCGCTGACCGCGCCCTACATGCACAATGGCGGGCTGGCCAGCCTGCGGGAGGTGGTCGAATTCTACAATCGCGGCGGGGTCCCCAACGGGGGGCTCGACCCGCGGGTCCATCCACTGAATCTGGCGCGCGAGGAGGTCGATGCCCTGGTCCAGTTCCTGGAATCCCTCACCGGCAGCCGGGTTCCCGATCTGGTGGCCGATGCCTGGAGCGCGCCGGTGGGCGAGCGGCGGGGCTCCGAGTGATCGCATTCAACGGGAGCGTTTGGAACTTTCCTGCCCGAGTCCTCGTCTCATTATCGGCATTTGCCGCTCAATATCGAGGACTTTCGCATGGAACTGATCCTGTTAAGCCTGACCGCGTTGGCGATCGTCCTGATTGCCGGCGTTGAAATACCCAGCCCCCAGCAGCCGATCCGCGTGCTGGATCGGGAAACCGAATTGCGCCTGGAGCGATGGAGAGCCCAAAGCCGCTGGTACGATTGAAGCGGATTCGGGCGCCATGCCATCCCACCCACCCGGCCTCCGCGCCGGGTTTTTCGTCATACCGCCGCTCACGAGTTGCTTAGACGGGATTCCGCGTCCGGCATCCGGATTTCGCAAACGATCCTAATGCCGCATCGATGCGTTGCAGTCTGAATCGGTCCCGCGTCGCGTTTTTCAGCATCGCTTGAAACGACTCCAGACGATGGCTTGCGATCATGCCGTCAATGGAAATGCCCTGCTCATCATAGCCTTCTGTCCGCTCCGCTATCTCATGATTGTCCAACAGTCGATAGAGCGTTCCCATTTCCGCGAAGGAAACCTCAACCCGAAAAAACCGCAGGAAATCCTTATCCCCCGCGTGCCGGACGGCAATCCCGATCCGCTCCCACAGCGCGTCGAAGTGGGACACCCTCCGCCGCGCGCGGCCGGTCCAGGTCGTCGAACAGGCCGAGGATTTCCGAGGGCGCCGGCCACCTTGAGCCAATCGGGAATCCCGGCGGGCGCCCGTGCCGAGTTGTCCACCACGAGCCGCGGCGCGGGCGCCGCCACCGCCGGGAGGCGCGCGGCCTCCGCGGCCTGCCGCGCCTCGGCCTGCCGCCACAACCGTTCCAGATCGGCGGCCCGCTCCGCCGGGGTGGGGATCATAGATCGTCCAGGGCCGTGATCGCGCCAAAGGTCTTGCTCGGCCCCGTGGGAGCGGTCTTCAGACCGCGACCTGTCCTGAGCGGAGTCGAAGAGTCGGAGGCCTCCGCGACCGTCGCGGTCTGAGGCCCGTCCTGAGCGGAGTCGAAGGGACCGCTCCCACCGGCTTGGGCCGCCACCGTCCGTACCACCTTGGTCAGGTAGGCATGATCCTTCAGCGGATCGGCCCGCCCCTTGTGGCGCAGCGCCGCCACGGTCTCGGTGAGCGCCGTCGCCAGGACGCCCGGCGGAAAGGCCCGCGCCGAGTTCCAGGGCGCCGCGCGCCAGGCGCACCGCCCGGTCATTGGCGAGGTCGCGCCGGGCCGGCCGGAACAGCGTCAGGTACGCCACCAGGGCGCGGCCGGTCTCAACCTCAAGGCCGGACAACAATAAAAGCAAATCCCGTCCGGCGTCGTCCTGAACCAAAGCGTCCAGGTGCAGGCGGCTGTGACAGCAAGGGCAGCGGCCGAGGTTCATGAATAGCGAATAGTCAATAGTGGGATCGGGTCGAGGTAACGGGATTGCGCCCGTTACCCCTCCCACACCACCGGACATGCGGTCCCTTCGACTGCGCTCAGGACAGGCTTCCGCATCCGGCGGTTGGAGCCAACAGGGTTCCCTGTCCGGAGTTTCGCTCTCCGTCGACACCTCTTACTGGGAGACGCCCCGTATCTCGGCTCGCCACCCACGGCCTTGGCTTCGACCCGTATCCA
>Ga0233420_10001151_pt1 | contig 10286 bp, 9 predicted proteins | sample Watercolumn_Mata_4_FD_183009 | JGI IMG/M metagenome (GOLD analysis project Ga0233420, IMG submission 183009) | Freshwater microbial communities from Lake Matano, South Sulawesi, Indonesia - Watercolumn_Matano_2014_102_MG | ecosystem: Environmental > Aquatic > Freshwater > Lake | place...
CAAAAACGTATGGGTAGTCAGCTCATATTGGTTTGCAAGTCGAGCTTGACCTGATAGCGTCGATTAGCAAACTGTTTTTTACTTCAAAAATCGATTCGGTTTTTTGCTCGTGAATTATTCAGGCTATATTCGCATAGGAGCAGTTCGAATGCAAGGTAAAATCCTGATGTCACAACATAAGGAACTCACCTTCACCCTTTTTTTCTCAAGCAGTACGTCATGATATGATTCTGTGGTCGTACCATGATTCATCAATTATTCACAAGCAGTAGTATATGGCAGTAAATGTAGTTCAACTCGTCCTCAAACACGTTGAAGAGGAAAGATACCTTGATGCAATTCAGTGCGTGCAGAATGCTATTCTGGAAATTGAAGTGAAACCTGAAATCGCCGGATCAGACAGACGAAAGATCAAATCCCTGACCGCCGTTATCGACAAGCTCAGTGAAGCCGCCATGTTCGGCAATGAGTGGGATGAGGGCCGTCGAGCCAAAAAAGCAGCTATTGTCAAGCTTCAGAAAGTCTGTGCAGCCTGAATATCTGCAAAAAAAACGTCAACTACGGTAAAAAAGCCTTATTGAGGAAGTTACTCCTGTAATAACCGGAATCCGGATATTACGGAACAGTGCAACTGAATCAATGATGTTTCGTTTCCATCATTGAAGTTATCTCTTTGACCTGTTTTTTTACAGGACAGGATTATGTGTCGATGCTATCCAATCCTGATAGTCTTCATTTCAGGACTGGATAGCATTTCCGAATTAAGGCGACAACAGAATAAGTCCGATTCTTTTCTGCATGTACAGCTTTTTTATTTCCTTGAAAGAAATACTTCCAATACAATATATATCTATACTGGCATCCAGCTGCCGTTGACATCACCCTGGACAATGCCTATGAAATTGATTTCACTGTCCTGAGTTATCAGTATCTGCGGATCATCGGGCCAGATCACCCCGATTTCCGAAATATGACCGGTGGCAATGCTTTCAGGCAGGATCAGCCATTCCATGTCAGACGATTCCGAAAATCCGGAAGCTGTTTTCAGGATGTTCAGAGCATCGTCTGTACCGACAGTGCCGTCTTGATCCATATCCGCTGCAAAATATTGTGCAGAAAATACTTCTCCACTGCCTGAGGCTCTTCCTGTTGCGATTTTCAGGGCCGCCAGGGCATCCGTAAAAGATACCGCCTGACGAGCTGTATTGTCGGCTGCTTTTTGAGCATCGAGACGGTATGACTCGCCATTGACCACTTCGAGGCAGTAATTTTCGCCGTCGCCGGATGAAGTATGACCTTCCAGAACATCCTCCGGCTGAGAATGGATGGCTATCCCTACATCGGCCAATGGTTCTCCTCCGTTCCAGAAACATACCGTTCCGCTGAGGGTAATCGCCGCTGTGGAAAATACATAAAATTCACCTGAACCATCATACGCAAATCCGGCAAGGTCAACAATAGCACCGCTCTCAAACAGCAGATGGTATGTCGTTGCATAATCGAGTCTGGCGGTCGGATCGATCGTGAGTGCTGTACCATCGATGGTGAGCCTGGGGCTTGCCGAAATATCGAAATGTTCAACCAGACCGTCAGTGTCGTATAGCTCTACAGCACCGCTGCCAGTGGCAATCGTCTCACTGAAAGTGATCACAATATCAGCATCAACCGAAACATCATCCGCTCCGTTTGCAGGTGCAAACGACATGACGGTCGGAACGGATTCAAGCCGATCGGTAAACTGAAAATGCTCCACACCTGATATGGTATCCGTACCATCACGGTCAGCCTCCTTGTCTGTGACCATGATGGCCGCTGTTGACGAATTGTACATGATTGCGTACTCATGATACTCACCCGTGAACATCACCGTATCATCACCGCCACCACCAGTTATGGTATCGTTGCCGGAATAAGCCATAATGAGGTCGTCCTGTTGCGTTCCGGTCAGATAATCACCGCCTGCCGTTCCCTCGAGAAACGAAAACTCTCCTATGGCTTCGTGTATGACATCCTGCACGTATACTCTTACATCTCCTCCTGACGCCGAGTAGCTCCTGAATTCACCAGCATATCCGGAAAGCGTCACCAGTTCCGCACCAGGCACCCATTCACCGGTATCGACAAAAGCCACGCCATCGTTATTTTCACCGAGAACAACCAGTTCCTGACGATCATCGGTCACAGAAATCACACCGTCAACCGTCAGCGCTTTAAGGAATTTGTACGATGTATAGTTCAGATCGATCACCTCAATATTCCTGACGCTATCGGTCATTGTCGAGAACTCTGTGCCGCCAGCCTCCGTTATCCAGAGCGTGTCGTTTCCTGCGCCGCCATCGATCACCGCATCAGCCGCATCGAAAAGCAGGCTGTCATTGCCGGCATCTCCGTAGAGAGAATCGCTTCCAGGTCCACCATAGAGCCAGTCATTGCCGTTACCACCTTCAAGCGAGTCCGCGCCACCTTCAGGCACAAAATTTCCAACAATAGAATCGATCCAGGCAGCATACACAGATACTCTCGTATCACCACCATAGGCTCCGTATGAAGTCGTTTCCGAACCCCAGCTGTGTACCCCGGCAATCTTTCCATTTATAAAACCGGGGCCACCGGAATCACCACTGGCATGGCTTACCTCACGATCACCCACACCAGTATTCAATACGCCGGAATTATTGCCGAGTGCATCATGTGCTTTCGTACCGTCATCAAAATCGTACAGAAGACATCCGGTATCAGTGCCCCACATATCAAAACCCTTCCACTCACCGGAAAGCATATCATAGGTATTGTCACCATATCGGGCCACTCCGGGCGAATATGAGCGATCCAAACCAGTAACACCGGTACCGGTTGAGCCATATCCTGCAATGGTGACAGTCTGACCCAACTCGTCAGTACCCCGGTAAATATCGTACCGATCGGCAAACTGAGGCGCTGCTTCAGCCAGCTCGATAATGGCTATATCGTTATCTTCGCGATAGGGAGAATAATCGGAAGGCACATACACGGCACTGGCCTGAATGGTCACTGTTCCACCTTCGAGCAGTCTGAACTCGATGGATAAACGGCCTGCGTCAACTTTTATTCCTGAAGATGCTTCGGTTACCACATGAGCCGCTGTCAGAATATGACGTCCATCCCAAAGCAACGCTCCGGAGCCCATCCATCCACTACCTCCACTGCCACTGCAATAAACCATCACCACACCGTCATACTCTCCGACCGGCACAAGGAAATCCGGATCATCCGGATAGGTCGGAACGATAATCTGCGCCATCACCCCTTCTTTTCCTGCACTTTCGATCTGTTCCCGGAAAAATGCTTCAATGACCGGAGTCACATATTCGCCCATAAGGACATCGTCGTGATCCCCACCTGAAAGAGTATCCTCTCCGGCTTCACCGTCAAGAAGATCGTTCCCGGCACCACCGGACAAAAGATTACCGGATGCTTCGCCAATAAGCAGATCGGGATATCCGCTTCCGATTGCACCCTCGATATTCTCAAAGAAGTCCTCTCCATCCGCGCCAGAAACAGAACCGGCAATCAAACTTACGGTAACCGATGATGGGGAGTGCTCAAATGAAATCACATCGAGACCGTCATTTCCCCAGATCGTGTCTGTACCGGCCCCGCCTTCAAACGTATCATTTCCGACATCGCCTTGCAGATAGTCATTATCAGCACCGCCGGAAAGATAATCGTCTCCGGCATCCCCCCAGATAGAGTCGGCTCCGTTTTCACCATAGAGCAGATCGTTATCTTCTTTACCCTGCAATTGATCATTGCCTGTTCCACCATAGAGCGTGTCATCACCGGTCCCACCATAGAGGGTATCGGCGCCTGCATCTCCATACATACTGTCCTGACCCTCTTGCCCCCAGAGCGTGTCGTTCCCCGAGCCACCATAAAGGGTATCATTCCCAGCATAACCAACAATCTGATCATTACCATCAATAGTAGGATCGATGTAAGCGTAGATCAAATCATTGCCCGTCGTCCCGAAAAGCGTATCGTTCCCGTTGGTGCCATAAATCGCCATATCAACCGTCTTCTTGAATTAAGAGGATTACAAAATACCTTCCTGACTGATGAGAACACCGGAGGTTCTTGCCGACCGGTACTGTCCGGCTGCTGAACAGAACCTGTAACCAGATTGAATCAATGCCGTTATCCCTTTTTGTAGGTCCTGACAATATCGGTAAGCTTGTTCTGGACAAATGCATAGACTTTTTCCGTCAGCAGACCTGCCGCGAGCGCCAGAAGATAGAGCGTTTCATGGCGCAGGTTCGAGATGCCCGATTCTGAAATAATGGTCTGTGTGGCGACATCGACAATGAAGACAGCAGCAGCAAGCAGCATCCCGAACAAAGGGCGGAAAAGGTAAGACTGAATGTTAAAGGATGAGGCCGGACTCACAAAGTCGTTGATCAGGAAGATGATGCTGCCGAAAGCACCGAGCGCCATCAGGATGGCGAAAGTATCAACCAGATCGGCTTTGGCTTTTCTTGCAGACAGGTTAGAGGCCGTTTCCTTCCGATAACTCTGAATCCAATCGACAACGCCCGGCGGCAACTCGATCTGACGCTCCAGTTCAGACGAGGAAAGGATGAAATCGTCATGGACGAACTCACCAACCATAAGCCTGAGGGAGTCGGGAGATGCCGACAGATCGTTGGCAGAGGCGAGAAGGTAATCACCCACCCTTTTTTTAACGTTCTGCAACTCATCCCTTAATGCCTGATGGTTCTCATTGCGATGTTTTTCGTCATTGAGATAGGCATCTACCCTGTGCTGTGACAAACGGAACTCATCGAGTATGGTGTCAACCTGAGCATACAAGCCATAATCATCCTTCGCCCAGCCCATTGTCCTTGAAAAGACCGAAAGACTTTTCGAAACAGAAGCTGAAGCGGCAAAGATGCCTGAGCATGCCAGAAAAGCGATCCAGAACATCAGGATGCAACCTTTCAGCACCACAATAAGGGAGGGCATCATCGTTGCTTTATCCTTTTCCATAGGTAATCCAATGTTTGATTTGATGTACCATGAACTGAAAACCGTTCTGAAGACCTATACTGAAATATGCAATTATTTTTGCATTTATCTACTCTCAGGCAAAGTCAACAGTATCGTACCAGTGGAAAAACGTTGTACAGATGCTTGTTCATTACGAGGTTCCTGAATCGGGTACGATAGTGCACACGGACAATGAACCCTGGAGGAAAGCGGAATGAGTGGCCACGCTACGGCAAGCCGTGGCTCGCGATGACGGGGCCTGGGTTCCGGGCGAAAAGAAAACGACGATTTCGATTTCGGTTAAGCGAAATACCATAATATCCGCATGTTCATGGGAAATCCGCAACCTGACCCTTTCCGTGTGCCTCAGGCATGAATCGGTTGTTGCCGGAAAAAGAGCAACAGGGATACACTCTTTCCCGAAAATTCAGTGCAGCTTCAGTTCCACTGCCCGATGCCTTTTAAAACGCTGTACCGTCCGGCGCCAAGAAAAAAGAGGGCAAGGGAGCCAAAAAAGTAAAAGGCCTGAAGTTCGAGTGCGTAGCCGCCATGGTCTGTAAATGCGGTGAGCCGCCCCCTATGGACGAGCCAGACGGCCATTCCCATCAGAAACGCTTCGACAAGAGCCGCGGGGCTGGTATAGAAACCAAGCACGATGAGCAGGGGGACAACCACTTCGCCGATGGGCACACCGGCAACCAGAAACTCAGGCAATCCGGCAGCCTTCAGCCTGGCTGCAATGAAACCGTACCCATGAATCATCTTGTGAACGCCATGAAAAAGCATCAGCCCACCGACACTCAGACGGATAAGGAGCTTGCCCAGATCATTGTTGTTCATGAACCCTCCGGTAGAAGTGTTGACTCTGCCGCGATTGTTGACGATACTGCGCTTGTTTTTACCTCTGCTTCTGAAAAATCCTGCCATCAGTCTTCCGGATAAGCTTCAAGGAGAATGTCGCTGCCGAATCTCCGGACTCCATCAAACCTGAGCTTCACGGCATACTCTGGATGCACAACGTCGAGCGCTCCGAATGAGGCCAGTCCGTCCCCTCCGAACAGCTTCGGCGCAATGAATACATAGTATTTGTCCACGATGCCCGCCCTGACCAGTGCCGCCGATAACCGGCTGCCCCCTTCGACCATGACGGACAGCACCCTGCGCCGGTGAAGTTCTTTAAATACCTGCACAAGATCGTGACCGCCGCCTGACTCACCCGTCGTCACCACCTCAACGCCGCGAGCTTCGAGCTGGCTGATACGCACCGGTTCGGCTTCGTCCTTGAGCGCAATAACGAGGGTTCTTGCCTCGCTGCTGAATATCCGGGCTTCTGCAGGCACCTGGAGGCGGCGATCGAGAAGCACGCGAAGAGGCTGACGTCCCTCGCAATGCCGGACGGTCAGTTCTGCATTATCGGTCATAACCGTCGATGCTCCACACAAAACAGCATCATAATGACTGCGCATGCGGTGCACCTCCCTTCTCGACTCTTCACCCGTAATCCATTTAGATGCTCCGAGAGCCGTAGCGATCCGCCCGTCAAGCGTCTGGGCGATTTTCAGTGCAACAAAGGGACGCCCTTTACGGTGAAAGGTCATAAATGCCTCGTTGAGTCGCTCCGACTCAGCCTCAAGGACGCCAACCGTCACCTCGATCCCGGCCTCCCTGAGTCTCGCTATTCCTTTACCTGCCACCTTCTCGTGCGGATCCAGGCACCCGACAACCACTCTCGGGATGCGCTTTTCTACAATCAGATCGGCACAGGGGGGTGTCTTGCCGAAATGGGAACAGGGCTCAAGGTTGACATACAGGGCAGATAACTCAAGCAGCCCGGGATTTTCAACGGATGCGATGGCATTGACCTCGGCATGAGGGCCGCCGTATTGCCGGTGCCACCCCTCTCCGATGATACGACCTTCATGAACGATCACCGAGCCTACCATGGGATTGGGACTTACGCACCCCGCTCCCTTTTTGGCAAGATCAAGGCATCGCTGCATGAATACCGTGTCTTCCCCCTGCATCCTCTCATTTACTGTCATAGGTTACCAGATTCGCTTTTCAGCACGATTCAACGTTCACCTGCACGAGCCGGATTCCCGAAAGCCTCAGAAGTTCGGCGATATGCTCTATTTTGTAGGGCTTGTCGTAATAGATCGTCCTGATGCCGACGTTGATCAGCACCTTCAGACAGTGAATGCAGGGGCTGGCCGTGATATAAATATCGGCATCCTTGATCGAGACTCCGTGTCTGGCAGCCTGAGCTATGGCGTTGATCTCTGCATGAATGGTATTGACGCAGTTTTCCTCGACCGTTCCATCCGGATGGGTACTCCTGTATATCCTGCAATTGGTTTCGTTGCAGTGCGGCAGACCGGATGGCGCTCCGTTGTATCCGGTAGAAAGAATGTTGTTGTCCCGCACGATCACAGCTCCGATATGCCCTCTTGTGCAGGTGGCCCTGCGTGAGATCAGGTGCGCAACGCTCATGAAATATTCATGCCATCCAAGCCGCTTTTCCTGGCCCTCTTTGTCACCCGTGCCAGCAGAGCCGCAGCAGCAGGAACTATTGCCCTCTTCATGCATATCTGTACTATTTATTGATACATTGAACCAAATGACCTTTATTACCGATTGCTACAGTTAAAATAGAGCAAAGAAAGCGCCCGCGCAACCCATCACCCTTATGCTCCGCAACTACTTCACACTTTACCATGCAGCAGCAGAACTGCACGAACAACTTGCGGGCGGCTATCTTTTCGAAATCCATTCACAGCAGAAAAACGAAATCACCCTCGCTTTCGTCACCACGGATGGCACCCATCTGCAACTGATCGTCACGGTTCGCTCCCCGCACTTCTCACTGTACACCAGAGAGGGGCTTAACCGTAAAAACCGCAATACGGCCGGCATCATGAGCTCTGTCTATGAACGGCAGATCACAGGGGTGGAAATATCGCCTACAGACCGGCAGATAATCTTTTTTCTCGATGACGGATACTCCCTCGTGCTGAGAATGTTCAGCGCCGAGACCAATGTGCTTCTGGTGCGTGAAGGCAGAATCGCTGACGCCTTCAAGGATGGACGAAAACTTGAAAATACCCTTTTTGAAGAGTCGGGTGATATTCCGGTATTCAGGTCACTTGAAATTCTTGCCACTTCACCATCCCTTTTTCTTCAGAAGCTCGAAGAGATGAGCGGCGAAGAGACGCCCAAACAGCGCCTGCTGGCAATCCTGCCTGGTTTCGACAGAAAACTTGTCCGGCGGCTACTTTCCTTCGCCGGAAACCTCTCACCGGAGTCACTTCACAAAGCATTCGTAACCATTTTTTACAATCTGGCTTCACCCTCACCCTGCGTGATCGTTAACCCCGGCCAGGCACCCCTCTTTTCTCTTTTTGAACCGGATGAAGGTGATAATGCCGACATATTCGACAGCGTACTCGGGGCTCTGAACCACCACAGCCGCAAGATGTATCGCCACCTTCATGTGCAGGAACGTGCAGGAACCCTCCGTCGTGAGCTTTCAACCAGAATCGGAAAACTGGAAAAAGAGCTGGCCGCCGGCACAGAGCACGATCCTGAAGAGGTCTCGCAGCGTCATGAACGTTACGGGCATCTGCTCACCGGCGCCATAGGCACTCTTGAGCCATCGTCCGGAACAGTAACGGTGCCCAACCTTTTCGAGCCAGGTTCTCCCGATGTGCCCATTCCGGTGAGGCCCGGCCTCAACCTCCAGGAAAACGCCGGATGGTATTTCAACCTTGCCTCGAAAAACCGTAAAAAAACTGCGGGAATGGTTATCCGCCATGCCGAACTGAGGACGGAACTCGATAATCTCCGGATGAAACTTGACGAACTCACCGGGGCTGATTCAACTGACCGTTTGCAGGATGTGCTTGAAACCGGATGGCCGTCAGGCAAATCCTCCTCAGGTAAAAAGCCGAAATCGGAAGAAAAAAAACCTTCGTTCAGAACCATACCGATCACGGCTAACATTACCCTGTATATCGGAAAGAATACCGCAAACAACGAAAAGCTCACTTTCGGTTTCGCGCGTCCTGACGATATCTGGCTTCATGCACGGGGAGCTTCGGGATCGCACTGCGTGCTCAGAGGCGCGGGTATGCACAACATTTCGGAAATCCGGCGAGCTGCGGAAATCGCAGCCTGGCACTCGTCGGCAAAGCATTCCGAACTCGTACCGGTCATCTGTACCCAGAAAAAGTATGTTAAAAAAGACAGGAAAAAAACCGGCAGCGTCATCATCGAAAGAGAGAACGTAATCATGGCAAAACCGATGAAAGAATAGAATCGAGAATTGATAATGGACACATAATCGCATAATCGCTCATCGTTCCAATTCAACCTGACTCCTGACGCTTAACTCTCAGCACCTGACTCCTTATGGAAACACACAAGCTTGTGATGCCTGAGCATCTGAACCATTTCGGATTCCTTTTCGGCGGCAATCTGCTGAAATGGATCGATGAGGTAAGTTATATCGCCGTGACACTCGATTATCCCGGCTGCAATTTCGTGACGGTCGGCATGGACAAGATCGAGTTCAGGAAAAGCATCAGGCAGGGCACCATTCTCTGCTTCGAATCAAAAAAAACCGGATTGGCACCACATCGGTGGAGTATATCGTGGATGTAACCCGGGAGGAGATTACCACCGGCAAAAAAGAGCTGGTGTTCACCACCCGGATAACCTTCGTAAGCGTGGATGAAAACGGCAGGAAAAAAAATCTGCAAGTAAGTATCGCAGGCTGAGTGTCACACACTGTGCGTCCATCTGAGTGTGCGTGAAATGGCGCCCTGCATTTTCCGGAATCGCCAGATACCGAAAATACCGGTGACTATACCAAGAGGAATGCACGCAACGCCAGCCCACATGAACCATAACTTCGTGGCGTAGTGAATAATCGTCAGTCCTGTGATCATCATGGCCACGCCGGATCGCAGATATGAGAGCAGGGTCCGTTCATTGGCAAGCAGGGTGCGGTCGATAGCCAGTTCGTCACGCAGGATCAGCTCTTCGGTATCGAATCGTTCATACGGTGAAACAGCCGGCCCTGATTCTTTCGGGCCATACAGGTACTTTTTGATCATGGTCAAAAAACAACACTATTAAGCTGAAGTTCCAGAGCAAAAAACGGGTTAAGACTCTATTGCATATGATGTTGCGGTGAATTTCAGCGGAAAAGTGTACCCATGTAAATAATCATAATACCTTTGCATTATTTGGTTATTGTGATTATA
>Ga0233420_10001152_pt1 | contig 10271 bp, 12 predicted proteins | sample Watercolumn_Mata_4_FD_183009 | JGI IMG/M metagenome (GOLD analysis project Ga0233420, IMG submission 183009) | Freshwater microbial communities from Lake Matano, South Sulawesi, Indonesia - Watercolumn_Matano_2014_102_MG | ecosystem: Environmental > Aquatic > Freshwater > Lake | place...
GGAAGAAGATATTAAGCCACAGCAATGTACGGTCGTGGCGGATAATGTGAGAGAAAACGTTGTTATGGCCGATCCAGTAAATGCCCAAGATGACGAAGCTGAAGATGAGAGTCAGAAGGTCCGGCAGCATCTTCGCCAGCTCCTGTGGCAAGTCTTGTGTGGCTCGCGCGGGGCTAATTTCGGGAATTCTGATCGAGAGAACCATCAGCGTGATCACGATGGAGAAAACCCCATCGCTGAACGCGTTCAGCCGTTGATTTTCGGCTGCGCCACGGGAGCGTTTCGTTGTGTTGTGTGTCTCGGCTGCCCGGTGATCTCTGTGGAGTGGGTCCTTCTCGCGTTGCATTTCCTTCAATCCGTTTCTCAAACCAACGGTGGGGGAGTATCCTGGTCGAAGTATCCTTGGCTGATCTCAACGATATTTCCTTCAGGATCGGCGATCCACACGCCGCGCCAGCCCGCGATGAAATCATCAAAATTCAGTGGCCCCAGCATGATCTTGGCGGCGGACCCTAGCTCAGCCAGCTTGGCATCAACATTATCCACTTCGAACGCTAAGTGGCGCAGACCAGGGTAGGGATGTCCGTCATTTTGGGGTGGAGGGGTGGGCGAGTCTGCCTTAGCTTTGAAAAGCTCAAGGTAGACGCTCCCTGATTTGAGAAATATGATTTGGTCGTCGGCGCTGAGCGGGATGAGCCGCGCCCGCTTGAAGCCAAAATACTTGGTGTAGAATCGTTCTATCGTAGCGGTATCCTTGCACGTGATCCCTACGTGAGCAAAATTCGTAAAACCCATTTACGATTTCTCCTTTATATCCATATTGTTTTGGCCGGATCCCTTTCCATAAGGTTCTTGAACTTGAGCTTGGGGTAACCTATGGCCAGAGCACCATAGATCACGTGGTTTTCCGGAATGGTCAGGAGTCGCGGGATGCTGTCGTCTTGCTGGCAGACGGCTGTAACATATCCGGCAAAAAAGCTGCCCAAGCCAAACCCGTGACAGATCAAGGCAGCGTTTTGGAGCGCTAGGGCAGCATTGACCTCGGCAAATTCATTGCGCCGGTCGGCGTGGAATAGGACCAGCACGGGGGCGTTGTGTAAAATCTGATCTTGCCCGTTTTCAAAAGCCCGGATCAGTCGCGCAAAGGCCGGCAGCGGATTCGATACTCGTTGGATCACCCGCGCTTGGTGCAACGTCGTCAGTTCCAAGATCTTTCGCAGTACAGCCTTGTCCTGAACGACGATATACTCGGTGGATTGCGAGTTCCGGGCCGAGGGGGCAAAACGGGCGGCATCAATAATCTTCTCGATCAGGTCCCGTTCGACTGGTCGATCTCTCAATGCGCGCACTGATCGCCGGGTCTTGAGCAATTCCAGGACTTGCTCACCCGATGGTATCAATTCTTGGTTGATAGAACGGACGCGATCCGACGGGAAATCAGCGTGGACCACTGCGCCCTGAGGACAGATCGACACGCACTGCCCGCAGGCGATGCATTCTTCTTCGTGGAAGATTTCTGGAGTTGTAGCTTTCTCTTTCTGAACAAAGATAGCCTCCGGGCACACCAATGCGCAACTGCCGTCCTTTTTGCATTTATCTGTGTTGATGCTTACTCTGGACATGGTCTTAGCGCTGCTTGGCAACCAGCATGTCAATGATCTTGCGCGCGAAGAGGTGGCAATGGCCCCCGCTACGCGCCGTCACCAGGTCGCCATCCACAACGACGTCTTCGTCCACATAGATGGCACCCATGTTCTTGGCGTCACCCACCAGGTTGTTGTGCACGACGACCTTTCGTCCGCGCACCAATTCGGGTGCGGGCGCGACCAGCCACATGCCGTGACAGATAATTCCCTTGAGGATGCTCTGTTCAGCGAATGCTCGCTTGATGAACTCCACAGCGGGGGGAAGTTTGCTGATGTCCTCCGTATAGCGCAGCCGATCGGCCACCATACCGGCGGGCACGATGATGGCAGCGTAGCTCCGCAGTGCGGGGTCATCCATCCCCTCGAAACTCTCATGGCATTCAAATGGAATGTGATACTCGTGCCCCTTGAATGCCAGCGATGGCTGTCCCCACAACCGGGTCAGAAAGTGCAGTTCCGCGCCCTCCTCGGGGAATCGACGTTGGTAGTAGAAAATCTCTGGCTCATAGAAATCGCCCTCGATAAGGATGCCGATCTTCTTTCCTGTGAGTTTCATCTGTGTGCTCCCCAATATGCCAGGCTGATGTTACCTCAACGGGGCCATCCTAAGTTCGGAATCTTTCTCTGGCGGCAGGGTTAGTGCGATGTGGCGCTTAATCTTGCCGTTGACGACGTAAAACGCGTCGCGCGCCACAAACGTACCCAGCTTTTCCGAAGTGATTTCAGCTGTGAAGATCACCACGTCATCCGAACCGGCCAGATGCGCGACGTTCATCCCGAGCACCTTGCCCATCTTGGCGGGGGAGTCTTTCATCAGGGAGTTCTTGATCGCTTCCTTGCCCTTGAGGTTGAAATCGAACGTTACCATCTCGGCGTCGTCATGATAGTGATCTCTCATGAGCCCTTCAATGTCACCCCTCGAGATATACCCGCCATGTTCCGCAAAAAATTCAGCTGGTTTCATCTTTTCTCCCTCTCAGATAAAACACATTATGTCCTTGCGTTCTTGTCCTTTATTGTTCCGGGTGCGATGCCTTGAATGGCCCCAGCGCGTTGTAGATAGTTGCATCCAGGTATTCCTCGAACGCCCACTTAGTTGCCCATTCTCTCGTCTGCCGGGGTGAGACCGTGAGAGCCGAATATAGCGACAGCTTCCCGTCACGGAACAGATAGGTGTCGTGAGCCTTCGTCAGCACGAATTCTGACAGCACCGTGGAGCGCATGATGATGAGGTCCTTGCCCTCATTGTAGTTTGCCACAGAGAAGCCGATCAGCTTGCCGGCTGCTTTGTTTCCATCGATGAAGTGCTGCTTGATCGCCTCCTTCCCGTACAGCGCGAAATCGAAAGAAATCATGACACAATCGTCGTTGTAGAAATCGCGCATGAGCCCGTCCCAGTCACCGCGGGCGCGGTAGCCGATCTGGTCCCGGAAGAACTTGATGGCCCAGGGGCTGGCCTTGAAGTCTGGTGGAAATTCCAGCACTGGCTGTGCCCCGTTGTTGACGAGGTATACAGCCGTCTTCATCTGTCCGTTCGCAAGCGCGTAGGCAATAGGCGGTAGTCCGCCAGAGTCCGGCTTGTTGACCGCATCCGGCATGGCAGTCAACGCCTTCTTCAGTGCGTCCAGGTCGCCGGTGGCCGCGGCCACGGTAGCATCCGACGAGGGTTTCGGAGCCGGTTGTTGTAGCATTTCAGTTTCCTCCTTCATATTCGTAGATTATGATGCAAGTAAGGCCGCTGGTGGCCAAGCCCCTCCCTGACACGCACCTGCCGGTCTCATCATAGGAGTATGTGAAGGTCCAGGCATTTCCACTGGAGTACCTGTTGGTCATCCTGAGCTTGCGCCCCCACACGTCGTAGTCATTGGCAAATTCCCAAGTTGTAGCGCCAATGCCCTTCCCACCGGCGATCCGCTTGCCATCGAGGCGATAGCTCAGTGTGTAAGCGTCCTCAGGGTTCGCCGCGTTCAGCCACTTCTCGCCGGCGCAATTCCCGCCCGCATCATACTCGTAGGTCATGATGTAAGCCACTCGGTGTGCGGGATTATAGTTTTCCAGCCGTCCTTGGGTTTTCCGCCCATTCGAATCGTACTCGTAACTGAACGTCTCCCAATGGTGATACTGCCCGTCGGGTCCGAAGAAGATCCAAATCTCCTTCTTCAGACGCGGTAGGTCCTTTCTGGGCAGACCGGGAAACGTCGGAGTGCCAAAGGTCGCCGTCAGCAGTGGCATCGGGTTGAAGTAGTTTTCGAATGCGACAATTTGCCCATTACGCACCGTGTAGACGCGCAATGAGTCCACGTCATAGGCCTTGCCTGTGGGGCTGACGGTGGCCTTTTCGTTGATGAGCATAAGCACCTTGTCACCCTCGGCGACCATCCACCTCGGTGTTATCTTCAAGTCCCTGGTTGCCCCAGCATTGTTCGACATGAGTTTGAGTACGTCCTGGCGTCCCTTGTATCTGCCAGACCACGGCATGATTTCAGGATCGCCAACCACCACCCAGTCCACATCCTCTGCCAGGGTGTTTACGATTGTCTGCATGTCGCCGCGCTCGAACGCGGCAAACATGTCCTGGATCACCTGTTTCGGTTCAAGATTCTCCAGATTGGCCATGAGTTCACTTGCTTCCAGTTATTCAGTCCAAGTGGTGCCGAGCTTCTCGCAGTTGATGCCTGGCAGGATCGTCAGCGCAATATGCCGCGAGATCTTGCCATCGCGGAGGTAGAGCCCGTTATCGGCGAACACCTTCCGACGCCCCCCGCTGCGCGCCGTCACTAGGTCATCATCAACAACTACATCTTCGTCCACATAGATGGCACCCATGTTTTTGGCGTCGCCTATCAAGTTGTTGTGGACGACGACTCTTCGTCCGCGCACGAGTTCGGGTGCAGGTGCAACCAGCCACAGGCCGTGACAGATAATGCCCTTGATGATGCGCCGTTGGGCGTATGCCCGTCTAAGCAATTCTACGGCTGGCGGGAGTTTGCTGGTATCCTCGGTGTAACGCAGTCGGTCGGCGACCATCCCGGCGGGCACGATCAACGCAGCGTAGCTCGACAATTCAACATCATCCAGGCACTCAAAGCTTTCACGACATTCGAAGGAAATGTGGTATTCGTGGCCCTTAAATGTCAGCGACGGCTGGCCCCACAGCCGGGTCAGAAAATGCAAGTCTATGCCCTCTTCGGGGAAACGACGCTGGTAATAGAAGATCTCTGGTTCGTAAAAGTCGCTCTCGATCAGGATGCCAACTTTGTTTCCGCGGAGTTTCATCTGTGTGCTCCCCCGTATGTCAAGCAATCGCCATTTCTGTGGGGCAATCTTGAGTGCAGAGTCGTTGTTGGGGGGAGGGCTATCGCGAAACGGTGGTTGATCTTCCTACTGACGACGTCGAACGCTTCGCGCGTCAAGCTTGCCTCCCTTGTTAGTCATACTGCTCGCCTGTCGTAGGCACAGATCAGTCTTCTCTCGCCGTTCTCAGCTCAATTCATGATTTCTTCACCATCGCATCGTATATCTTCTTGTCCGCTTCGGGCGGAAGTGTAAGGGCAATGTGTCTGAACACCTTTCCGTCCTTGACATAGAGGGCATCTCGTGCAATGAACACCCCGAGATTAGCCGAGTTGACACTCGATGTAAAGATTATCACGTCGTCGGATTCAGCATAGGCATCCATTGTCATTCCGGCGATTTTTCCCGATTTCTGAGGTTGATCCACCGAGAGGTATTGTTTGATTGCCTGCTTCCCCTTGAGCGTGAACTCGAATGTCACAAGTTCAGCGTCTTCGTGGTAGTGAGCATTCATCAAACCGTCGAAGTCCCCTTTTTGCAGGTACCCCACATGTTCATTCAAAAAGTCCTGACCCCAGCTCATTGCGTGGTCTCCTTTCTCTTGTGTCTGAACTATGTTTCAATGGTTCTTGAAGACGTCGTCCGCCTCAACGGAGTCTCTCTTCAGTACGCGATGCTGGTGTCATAGATATCCATCTCTAACTTGCCCGAACAGCCCGGTTGAAAGAAAATGAACTTGACGACGCCAATTCGGGGATAGTTGTACTGGAAGCGAAGCCGGTTCCCGTCTCCGTCCGAAAAGAGCATTCTGAAGGTCTCGAAGTCCCCGGCGTTCGTGGAGATGATTTCCATGTCCTCAATCTCGACGAGCGTTTGTGAGGCGTCGTAGTAAACGCCACTCTCACTGTATCGTTCGTAGACCGCGTACTGACGCATGCCAACAGAATAGGGCGATTCGATCGGTATGTACGGTATCTTGGACCATACTCTGATCATGCTGCTCGATGGGAAGTCGAAGGTCTTGTCGCCATAGAAGGTGATCGTCCCGTAACTTGCTTGGCTGAAATAACGGTCAGCCGTGCTCATCGAGGTGTAAGTCGTATCCCGTCCGTTCGGGCTGGTGAATTTGGTCGTGAGGGTGAAAGTCTCGCGAAGTGTCAGAATGTTGACAGAAGGAAAGAACGGACTCTTTAACCCTTCGCTATAGATATTGATTTTGAACTCACCGCTCATCTCATAGAATCCATCATAGAAAGCAGGATTGTTGTAGGCCAGGAAGTAACCGGAACCTTTGAAATAGATGTAGTCCCCGGCTTTGTAGATAACCTGGTTCGTGTTCGTGCCAATGAGTTTTGCGTTTGACGCATCTAGTGGATTCGAATCGCCGTTCTCACACGCCGCGAAACCGAGGAGCAGAATGAGGCTTGTGAAGCAGAGTATACATCTTGGCAGACTGCCCATAGTTCTTCTTCCTCCTGTAGTTGTCATCCTTTGTTGAAAGGGACGCAAGAAACGAGAAACGTTTGAGATGCCCTTGCAGCGACTCAGTCTGGGCCTCTTCCGCGCTCGACACTATTCTTTCCACCGAGTACCTAGTGCCAACCCCAGAAAGTAATCCTGTGTCCTCGCGGGCGGACGCTTCGACTTCGCGCCGCCGTGACGTTACCCTGAGCGCAGTCTCGACGTTATGTGTCGGGACGAAGTCGAAGGGTGCGCTACTGCCGTCCAAATCGGCGGCGCTGCGCTCAGCGTGACGGAATACAAGATTAGTTATTTAGAACGGCACTAGTTTGTCGTAGTCTGCGTCCGGTAAGAGCGTCAGAGCCTGATGTCGATAGATCTTTCCATCCTTGATATACAGAGCGTTGTCCGCGTGAACAGTGCCACGCCCTTCGCTGGTGATGACGGCTTTGAAAAGGACGACATCCTCAAACTCGGCAAAGTACTCTGTTGCGAGGTATGTTACTTTGCCCATCAACTTGAGTGTGTCGACGTAATACTCCTTCAGTTCTGAATGACCGCGGTGAACACAATCGAAGGCAACCATCATCGCGTCCTTGTGGTAGTTCCGGGCGATCAACTCGTCAATCTTGCCGCTCGCCATCAGCTTGAGTTGCTGCTTGTACAGCTCTTTTCCACGCCCTCGTCCAAAACCCCGGTTGGGGTAGAGATCCGCGATGCTGTCTCCCAACTCATAGTCCAGCAGAAAGATGGTGGCATCGCTGGGCAGATACTGCTTCATTGCGGCTATCACCTTTTCCTGTGTGGCGCGACTGACCGGCACGGATTTATCTTCGATCTGGGCGACGGCCTTCAGAAAGGCTTGATTGTAGTCTAGCTGCCATTTAATCGTTTCCGTGCTGGTCGGCGATTCGCCATGTCCCAGGTAGAGGAGATCTCTCGACCTCAATTCCTTCTGCAGGCGGCCCAAGACGTTGTTCCATTCGTGGACGTATCCATCGCGGAAGAAGCAGTGGCAGTTGAGTGCCACCACATCCCCTACAAAGACGTGTCTCGCGCCGTTTTTCTCTACCACCCACAGACCATCGCTGGGCGATTCTGCCGGTCCTAGGTCAAAGAAAGTGAATTTCGCCCCACCGAAGGTCAGAACCGTTCCGTCTTTGACGATCTCATTAGGAAATTGGCGAACCTTCGGGTAGTCGTCCCCCAAATACGCGGTGGCGGTCGGGGCCTTGATCACATCTTCTTCTTTGGCGAATTCCAGGCAGCCTTGGGAGCCGAAACGGGGCAGGTCTCCGAAGGCGGCGAGGCCCGTGTAATGATCCGGGTGACCATGCGTCAACAGGACCGCTTCGATCGGTTTGCCGAACGATTCGGCTTTGGCCCGCAACTCCTTGGCGCTGGAGAAAGCCAGCGTTGTGTCAATGACCACCACAGATTTTTCAAGTTCGACAATGTATGCGTTCACATGATCGGGCAGCTGCATGAACCGACCCAGGAACCGATGGACCTTGGGAAAGTCAGACATGTTCTTTCCTCCTTATTTTCGATGGGCGCCCGCGGGCGCTACGGTTTCTGCTCCGGAGACGACTTGAACGGAGCTGAATCGTGAAAGTTTGCCATATAAGCGATCTTGCCTCTCTTGAACCGGAAATAGTTCATCACCTCGGCTTCAATTGGCATGCCCGCTGGGTTTGCGGCCGAAATATGAGACACCACCGCGCCCTCGTTTCCACCGACAATGACACGCTTGGGGACATTTTGAAACTTGGAGTAGGCTTTGCCCATGCCGGCCATCATTGGCCTCAGCGTTGACAGGCCTTCGATGTGCCCGGCCAATTGCTCGTCCATCACCATGTCATCAGTGAAGAGATCACACCACAGGTCCCACTTTCCTGCATTGGCATACTTGTAGTAAAGACGGATGATTTCTTTGGGCGTCCGAACAGATCCCTTTTTCTTTGCCATGCTCCTGTCTCCTTTCGCTGTGAACAATTGTCTGCGAGTCCCAGAGCTCTCGAGAGTGCCGGTCAAACCACAACTCGTTGAGCATCCTATGCTGCTTGCTACAATCGAGCGAATCCCGGTGCGTACTTGAATGGTTCCACCGTGGCGTTGTAGGTCACAATCTCGAGGCCGTACGGGTTTTTGGTCGATCGTCTGACGGTCCAGCGTTGCGTCGCATCCATGGATACCCGTTTGCTCTTGGCTGCTGGTGGCTCCCACCAACTGGCTTGCCAGCCGACAACGACGTCTACCACAGCCTGATCGCCAGAGATGTCTGAGTTTACGCTCTGGACGTAGTGATTCTCATCGAAGAACAGATTGGTAACGCGATCATACCATTTCTTGAAGCCGGTGTAGTCGCGAATGTCACCATCCGGAAACTGCATGTTCAGACCTTCGTCGGCCAGGAGTTTGCAGCAATCATCAAAGGCATCGTGGTTGTCCAACGCACGGTACCATGCACTGACAAGTCGTTTGATCTGATCTTCTGTTATGGAGTTGCTCATGGTTTGCCTCCTACTTATTTGCTGAAAACTTCACCTGAGAACAAAGAGATCGTAGGCGTGACCTTTGTCAGCTATCGATGCTTTCGTGCAGTCACTGTCCACATTTGCAGTTGATTTTGGAGCCTGGGACGTGGCTTGTCACCACAAGATCAATCAGGAAAGGACCGTCGTGAGCCAGAGCCTGCTGAATCGCCTGGTGCACTTGCTCTGGTTTCTCCACGCGGACTCCCGCGACCCCCATCGATCTGGCTAACGAAACGAAATCTATCGACGGCCGGTTGAGACTAAAGCAATCCGGAAAGTCCCGTTCCGGCACGCCGACCTGATCACGCCAGTACTGCAAGACATTGAGTTTCAGCAGCATATAACTCTGGTTGTTGCAGATGACAAACTTTGCTCCGATGTTGTGGTGCGCGGCTGTCCATAACGCCTGGATAGTGTACATGCTGCCGCCGTCGCCAGTGAAGCCAATGACAGTTTTGTCTGGGTTAGCCAGCTTGGCCCCGAGCGCGCCCGGAATGCCGACTCCAAGTGAACCGCCGCGTGTTTGGAAAAATTGGCCCGGATTCTTTGGGGGAATGTAACGGGTCAACTCAGGAGAACAGGTCAGAGCTTCATCGAAGACCACGGCATCAGCAGGCAACTGCTCGGCCAGCTCCTCCATGAAACGAGAGGCATGCAGCGGCACTTCGTCTCGCACCGCCCGGTCAGCCACAAGTTGTTCCGCTCTTTTTTTCCGACTAGTGTCCGCGATCTTCTCCCCTCGGCCCTTGGCGGCCTCCTTTTGTTCGGTCGTCATCGTTGAGCGGAGTGCCACTGTAAGTTTCGCAATTGTCAGCTTGGGATCGCTGACGATCCCCAGATCAACTCGGTGGTTCTTCGCGATCTCATAGGCGTTCAAATCAACGTGAATCACTTTCGCTTCAGGTGCGAAGATGTCACCGAGTTCTGCGAACACCTCGGGAACCATGTACGTACCGCACACGAAGTTCACGTCTCCTCTCGATGTAATAGGCAGACTGGATGAACCGAACATATGCCCCGTCTGGCCCATATAGAGCGGATGTGTGTAGCTCATGTTGAGCTCGCCTGAGTCAACTCCCCACACTTCAGCTCCCAGGAGATCGGCCAGTGCTGCCAGTTCCGTCTGCGCCCCGGAGTAAGCGATGCCATCTCCCACGAAGATCATCGGCTTCTGAGCACTCGCAAGGAGACGAACCGCTTCTTGAATGAAGCTCTCATCCGGGATGACGTGCGTGGAAGGAATAGATGTTGGAATGACTTTTTCGACGGTGGGCATGTCGAGGATATCCGCCGGCAAGCAGACGTAGACAGGACCCATAGGGGGAGTGGCTGC
>Ga0233420_10001155_pt1 | contig 10248 bp, 10 predicted proteins | sample Watercolumn_Mata_4_FD_183009 | JGI IMG/M metagenome (GOLD analysis project Ga0233420, IMG submission 183009) | Freshwater microbial communities from Lake Matano, South Sulawesi, Indonesia - Watercolumn_Matano_2014_102_MG | ecosystem: Environmental > Aquatic > Freshwater > Lake | place...
TGAAGTTTCGGAAAAGTATATTAAAGAAATTGAAAATGAACCGGTAGAAGCAATTATAAATGGTTCTGATGTTATGGAGATAAAAATTCCCGCCGAAATAAAAATTGATAACGAAAATTATATCAAGTTAATTGGTAACCCGATTATGGAAGAATATTCTTCTATGGATCATTTAAGCGACAGCCAATTAGAAAAAGTTTATAATAAATTAAGTGTATCATCATCACCAGAGGTGGCAAAATGAAGAATTTACTAATAACAATATTTTTGTTTCTTGGTTTAATTACATTAATCAATGCTCAGGGCAGGATGGGAATGGGACGTGACATGAAACCATTACAAAGACTTGAGCAGTTCGAAAAAACAAAATTGATTGACGTGCTGGGCATTAATGAAGAAACCGCAATTAGATTTTTTGCCCGAAGGAACGAACATCAAAAAAAAATGAAAGATATTCTTGATCAGAGAGATAAATTGATGACGAATGTTGAAGAAGCAATTAAAAATAATACACAATCAAACGATAACTTCTATAAAGATCATGTTGCTAATCTATTATCAATTGAAGCAAACATTACAAAGGAAAGAGAAAGTTTTATTAAGTCCTTAAATGATTTACTTAATCCGCAACAGGTTGCAAAATTAATTGTATTTGAAAGCAGATTCCGCCGCGAAGTAAGAGAAACATTAATGGGACGTGGTAAAGGTCCCATGGCAAATTAGAATTATCAATTAAAACTTCTGTAAGAAATATTGCATTTTGAATTTCACACTGATATTTTTGGTTCGGTTTTTTGCGGAAGTGGTGAAATTGGCATACACGCTACTTTGAGGGGGTAGTGCCCGTTAGGGCGTGCGGGTTCAAGTCCCGCCTTCCGCACCAATTCTTTTTTATTTTCCAAAATTTTCTTCATATAACTAATCTATTATATTTATAAGGTTTCAGCGGACGGAAATTTATTTCTTGTTTATAATTCTTTCGTTAGTTATTATCAACATTAATATGTATTCGGGTGTTAGATTTTGAATTCAATGAACAATAGCGATGAAGCTAAGACAGAAGTAAAATTAATTCTTAATTCATTTGGTTGGGAAACCGAAGATATGGGTACAGCAGAAGCAGCGCGTGCAATTGAACCACTTTGTATGCTTTGGTGTATTCCCGGATGCAGATCTAACAGCTGGATGCACGCATTTAAGCTTCTTAAAAAATAATTTTATCCAATCTTCATAAAATCAGTTCGATCTGGCGATGGAATCCCGCCTTTTGTCGGGATTTCTTTCTTGCGCATCTATCTGAAATATTAAACCCAAATCATTTATTAGAATAATTTGCGCTCCGCGCCGCGAACTGTAACCATTCGCGTTTACTTGGCTTAGCAGCGCTTATAAATTATCATTGCTTGCAATAAAAATTTACTTGCTTGCTGGTTAACCCCGCAGTAAAACGTATTATTCCAAAACGTTTTACATGAGTCCTTCGGCATCCCGACACAAGTCAGGACATTCCTAATGAATTTTTTGGGTTAAAATAATTCATCACTTGCCGCGAGTAATCTTTTTTTTGTTGTCAAATGTTCAGAAATCAAAACAACTGCATGGAAGAATTCGAATTAATCCTTAATCTGAAAGAAGGAGATCCTTAAGCATATCGCATTGTTTTAGATTAATACCAGAAAACGGAATTTGATAAAGAAAGTAGTTAAGCTGATAAAAAAGGATTTTTTGACTGCATAATTACCGAGCAAACTGCTGTCTTTTGAAGTAAGAATTATTAAAAAAACGTCAATTCAAAGAAAGTTCGAATAAATAGCCAAAAATTTCTACCTCGCTATAAGTCTCACAAATTTTAAACTATTAATAGATTATTTTTGTTTATAAACAATAGAAGATTAACTTTACTTAAAAAAGGAAAGTGAATTATGGAAATATATTCGGTTCCGGCAAATTTAGCTGTCAGCGATTCGGGATTTATGTTTCTTTCATCAACGGGTGAAACATTTACCCTAAACGAAATCGGACAAACAATTTTTAAGCTGATTCAGCAGGGCAATTCATTAAAGGAGATTGAAGACAAAATTTTATTTGATTACGATATTAACCAACCGAGTTTGGAAAAAGATTTAACAGACTTTATAAAACAACTTCTTGCATATAAACTTTTAGAGGCAAAATGAAAATTGCAGTTACCGGCTTGAATGCCACAGATAATCCTGGTCCGGGCGTTCCGGTAATTAGAAGTTTGAGAGATGTGCCAAACTTCGATGGAAAAATTATCGGACTTGTTTACGATTCTCTTGAACCGGGAATATATAAAGAAGGACTTGTAGATAGATGTTATCAAATTCCATTTCCTTCAAGCGGGTTAGATCATTTGTTCGAGAGAATAAAATATGTCAATGAAATTGAAAAGATAGATCTCTTAATACCAACACTAGATTCCGAATTGTACAGCTTTGTTAAGATGCAGGACAAATTAAAAGCGATAGGAATAAAAACTTTTTTGCCGACGCTTGAGCAGTTAAATATTCGCGGTAAAGACAAACTTTTTGATTTCTGTAAAGAAAATGGTATCAAAGTTCCTAAGAATATTCTTGTTACTTCAATCAATGATCTGCAAAAAATTCCAAATCAATTAAACTACCCGGCGGTAATCAAAGGAATATTTTATGAAGCTTATGTAGTTAATAATTTTGATGAAGCCGTTACTGCTTTTGGCAGGCTAAGCATTAAATGGGGTTTCCCAATTATTGTACAAGAATACATCAAAGGAGATGAATTCAATGTGGTTGCCCTCGGTGACGGAAGGGGAAATACGATTGGAGCTGTTGCTATGAAAAAGCTGTACATCACTGAAAAGGGAAAAGGATGGTCTGGAATTACAATTGACGATATATGTATTTTGAGCGTATCAAAGAAAGTAATTGAAAAAACAAAATGGCGAAGCGGAATGGAGCTTGAGTTTATAAAAAATTTAAAAACGAATGAATATTACTTGTTGGAAATCAATCCACGTTTTCCGGCTTGGGTTTATCTTGCGCCGGCTGCCGGTCAAAATCTGCCATATGCACTGGTTAGATTGGCAAATGGAGAAGAAGTAATTTCATTTGAAAAGTATGAAATAGGAAAAATGTTTGTACGCTGTGCCTGGGATTTAATCTCCGATATAAAATTTCTGGAACAGATTACGGTTAAAGGAGAATGCTGATATGAATAAGAAAAGGTATGAACGACCGGTTGTAATAAAACATGTATCCGGTATGATGAATAAATTTGGAAGTAACCCTACTGCTTTGCACAAAGCGGATATAGATGGAATTCCGGTTGAAAAACTTGTGGAAAAGTTTGGCTCTCCATTATTCGTAATGTCGGAAAAACAGCTTAGAAAAAATCAGCGTGAGGCATACAAAGTTTTTAAGAACCGTTACCCTAAAGTTCAATTCGCTTGGTCTTACAAAACCAACTACTTAAATGCGGTATGTTCAGTTTTTCATCAAGAAAATTCATGGGCAGAAGTGGTGTCCGAATTCGAATATGAAAAAGCAAGGCGGCTTGGAGTTAAAGGTGAGAATATTATATTTAACGGACCTTATAAAAGAAAAGAAGCATTGATTCGAGCGATTAAAGAAAATGCTAAAATTCACATCGATCACTTTGATGAACTTTATTCAATAATCGATATATGCAATGAAGAAAAAATAAAAGCAAAAGTTGCAATCAGAATTAATATGGATGTTGGAATATATCCAAAGTGGGACCGCTTTGGTTTTAATTATGAAAACGGAGAAGCCTTGCAGGCAGTTAAAAGAATTTTATCAGTTAAAAACTTAAAACTGATCGGGCTGCACACTCACATTGGAACTTATATGATGTCTGCGCAAGCTTATCGTGTTGCTGCGGTAAACCTTGGAACGCTTGCAAAAAAAATCAAAGATGAATTTAACACCGCTGTTGAGTATATCGACTTAGGTGGCGGATTTGCCTCTCATAATACTTTGATTGGGCAATATCTGCCGGCCGAACAAGTTGTACCTACATTAGAAGAATATGCAGATGCAATTTCTTCCGGACTATTCGAACTTTCATTTCATCCTGAAGAGTTGCCTGCAATTATTTTAGAAACCGGAAGAGCTCTTGTTGATAATGCTGGTTACTTAATCTCAAGTGTTGTTGCAAATAAAAGATTATCCGATGGACGACGCGCAGTAATTATAGATGCAGGAGTAAATCTTCTCTTTACCGGTTTTTGGTATAAGCATAAAATTTCTCCGGCACAACCAATGAGTTCACATTCAGAGAACGCCACAATTTATGGCCCGCTGTGTATGAATATCGACTGTATTCAGGATTCAATTACGCTACCTTCAATGAATATTGGCGAAAAAATTGTTATTCATTATGTTGGTGCTTACGATATGACTCAATGGATGCAGTTCATCGAGATGCGTCCTAATGTTGTAATGCTGATGGAAGATGGCGCTGTTGAATTGATTCGTGAATCCGAGAACATTGATTATCTGATGGAAAGAGAAAAAATTCCCGAAAAATTGTCATCTAAAAAGGGAAAAGGATAAAATCCTTAATGAGTTTTTTTGTCGATTCAATATTATTCAGCTATGGTCAAATTTTCTTTTCAAATAGAAGATGGTTTGGCGGATTATTATTGTTTTCAACTTTTATCTCGCCGGAGATTGGATTAACATCTTTGCTTGGCGTTATTATTTCAAATTCTACAGCAATTGTTTTAAGATACGACCGCGTAAAAATAAAATCTGGCTTTTACGGATTTAATGGAATTTTATTCGGTGCATCAGTAGTGTTCTTCTACAAATTAGACTTACAACTTTTAGGGTTGGCGCCTCTCTTTATTGTGATAGTTTTTCTTCTAGCATCGGTTCTCGAAAATTATTTTGCAACAGCATTTAACCTTCCCGGATTATCAATTCCTTTTGTAATATCTCTGTATGTCTTTATCATCTTTCTTTCAAATTATGATTCAATTGTAGCCATCTCTCCAAAAAATTTTAATGAATATTTCACTTTCATTCCTTTGTGGTTGCAGAATTATTTTAAATCTCTGGCGCTTATTTTATTTCAACCGAACATTTTAACCGGAATTATAATTTCGATAGGGTTAATCTTTTTCTCAAGAATTCTTTTTTTGTTAAGTGTAGTTTCGTTCATTTTGAATGTTCTATTTCTAAATTTGATATTACCTCAGCATTCCGATGCCTTGGTTGTCATCACGGGGTTTAATTCTATTCTTACTGTCTTGGCGCTGGGAGGAAGTTTAATAATACCTTCAAAAAAAAGTTTTGCACTTGCTGTTTTTTCGATTTTGCTTGCAATAATTTTCACCGGATTTTTTACCAAGCTATTACATGGCTCGCTTCCGGTTTTAGTTCTTCCGTTCAATTTTATAGTTCTATTTACCTTGTTTAGTTTACGATTCAGACAAGAGCAATCCGGTTTGGTTGCGCTTTATTTTGCACCGGGATCACCTGAGGAAAATTACTATTATCATCATAACAGGCTTAAACGTTTTGAGCGATTTAAAAATTATTCTCCCGAACTACCTTTTTTTGGAGAATGGCATGTTTCGCAAGGTTATAAAGGTAAGCATACTCATAAGGATAAATGGAGATATGCGCTCGATTTTGTTGTTACTGATGATAACGGAAAAGAAAGCAAAACTGAGTCGAGCGGAGTTTCAGAGTACTTCTGTTATGCTTTGCCGGTACTTGCTTGCCTTGATGGAGAAGTTGTTAGAGTCATCGATGGAATTCCCGATAACAATATTGGCGATATTAATTTGGAAACCAATTGGGGAAATACCGTAATTATTAAACACGGTGAAAATTTGTACTCTTCAATATCCCATCTTAAAGAAAGCAGTACTAAAGTTAAAGTTGGTGACTTTGTAAAGAAAGGAAATATAATCGGATTGTGCGGCAATAGCGGCAGATCTCCTTATCCGCATATTCATTTTCAATTCCAGCAGTCTGATAAACTCGGCGATGTAACGCTGGAATATTCCTTTGCACATTACTTTGCGAAGACAGAATCCGGCCTTGAGTTGAAAATTTTTGAAAGCCCGGATGAAGGAATGCGTGTTCGTAATATTGAAGTTCATAAATCGATAAAAGAAGCGTTTAGTTTTACACTCGGTGAAAAAATAAAATTAGAATGCACTTTTAACCGAAAATCATTTAGCGAAGAATGGGAAGTTAAAGTTGATATTTACAATTCACAGTTTTTAGAATCTTCAGATGGTAACCGGGCATATTTCTTTAACACAGATAAGCTTTTCTATTTCATATCTTATACCGGAAAGAAGAATACTGCCCTTTATTATTTTTATCTCGCTGCTCATCAGATTCCATTCAGTTTTCATAAAGATATTTATTGGCTGGATCGTTATTCAATAGTTGATCTTCCAAAAACCAACTTTAGATACCCGGCGGAATTCTTTCTGCACTTCAAGAATTTCTTTTTAACTAATGCGCGGTTTTCATTTGCTGAAAGAAATGAAGAGGATGAATATTTTAGAATTAGAAATAATATTGAAGTCGGCGGATTGAATTTGTTTAGAATGTTCAATCGTAGATTTAGTTCGGTGCTGGAAATTAATAGTGATGGTTCTATACAAAAAATTGAGTTTTACGAAAAAGATGTCATTACGTTCAAAGCTAAAATAATTTCTAATTAAGAGGTTGTTATGAAAAAATTTATTTTTCTGAGTTCATTATTCTCTATACTTATTCTCGCAACACTTGCCGCTAAAATTTATCAAGAACAGGATAAGAAAATCTCAGCTTTTAACTCTTCACTTAAATATGAAGAAAAAAAAGATTACGACAATGCACTAAAAACTTTAACTCAGAATTATGAAGAGAATAAAAATTCTTACTTAATAAATCTCCGGCTTGGCTGGCTTTATTATTCGAAGGGCGACAATACCAAATCGAAAAATTATTACCAGCAGGCGTGCGCTATTGAAAAAAATAGTACTGAAGCAATTCTTGGATTAACGCTTCCTCTTGCAAAATTAGAAGATTGGGATAATATTGTGAACTTGTACCAAAAAGCGTTAAAGATTGATTCCAATAACTTTTACGCAAACCTTTATCTCGGGCAGATCTACTTAAACAGAACCGATTACAAAAAAGCGAAAGATTATTTTCAAAAAATTTATGATTTGAATCCGTCGAGTTATGATGCTAACCTTTATCTCGGCTGGGCGCAATACTATCTCGGTAATTTAACCGAAGCAAGAGAACTATTCACAAATGTATTGATGATCAGTGCTGATGATAAATCTGCAACTAACGGGCTCACACTTACAAAATGAATAAAATAATAATTCTCTTTTCTTTTATTCTTCTTTTCACCTTTTGTGGATTACTCAAAGCGGATTCACTTTATGTATATCCTTCCTTATACTATACATTAGGAAAATATTCGGGCGGAGAAAGTTCTATTGCTTATTCCGGTTATGTAACATTGGCGTTCAATTTAAAATCATTTTTAACTATTGGCTACGAAAAACTGAACCTTGATTACAAAACTGGAAACTATCCGCAAAACAACTTGGTGTTTAGCTTTCTGCAAAATTTTTATCCATCTTACTTAAAAGCCACATATGGTTTTATAAATGGTAGATCAGAACCTTCCGGTTCTCAGAGTCTTCCGAAAGACAAGATAAATGTATTCGGGCTTGAGTATTATTTTTTCAAAAACATGTTTTATTACGGAATTGCTGGAACATATGTTTCTGAAAATAATGGTTATACCAATCTTTCGTCTCTGCAGCTAAAATTAAAAATTGAGTACATTCTTTCTCCTTCTATTTTTATAAGTCTAAAACCGGCATTCACATATGTAAGTGATAACCGCAATTTATTTTCTGCTTCAATTAACGCTACATGGAATCCCTTTTCAACATTATATTTTAAAGTTGGTGGTGTTATAGGGAAACGCGCGTTATATTTTGATACGGAATTATTAACTATGTTCAATCAGAATGAAACGCAGTCACTCCTTTATTCTGCTCAATTGGATTATGTTCTCTTTAATTCAATTAGAATTTCTTCTGGAATCCTTCATACCCAATTTTCATCCTTTAATATTGACTATTACTTTGGTGGAATAAGAACAGCAATTAAATTCTAAATTGTGTTGTATTTCCCCACGGCGCACTCGAAAGAGTAGATTTTTAATCAGCAGATTTAAACCCGCAAGTTTTATTGTAAAGCGTTGTCAAATTAGCTTTAGTTAAATATATGATGTGATAAATAAGTTTTCCCGGCTGGTTTATTTTATAACACTAATGGTTTATTCTGATGAATGATCATAGTTACAAACTCTACTATTTAATTTTAGTTATAATTTTTTCAGTAACCATACGTGCTTATATTACTGCCGAAATTACAACAGCTGAGACCGGCTATATTAATCTGATTTTATCACAACAAACCGATAAATCAATAACAATAAGTTTATTTACACTGTAAAATATGTCGGGTTATTGAGGGTATAAAAATCGATTGAAACCACCTATTCAAAAACTGAAACTAAAAATATTTTGAGGGGAATTCCTCTTGAAATTGAATTAACAAACCTACAACCAAATGTGAGTTGCAAGTGTCATATTGTTTATAACGATAATGCTTCGGCGGTTTCATCAACGGAGAGAAGCATTAAATTCAAACACAAAGAGCGAAAAGTTCAACGATTACATTTACGATTGCAGCTGATCCGCATCCATATAATAAAAAAGATCACACAATTTGTGGAATATCATCCTCGCAAATCAGATTAAAGATAATCCCGATCTTATGATTATTGCATATTATGGTAAACTGACTGAACATCATCATCTTCTTCAAGAACTTCGATTAACTCTTTTACATCATTCTGCTGTTCTTGATTCAATTCTTTATAATTATTTGGGATAAATTGAAACTCGGTAGCATTAATTTCAAATTCTCTTTCTTCAAGCGCCTTTTGCATCGTTCCGAATTCGGTAAAAGGTACATAAATGTAAATTGAATCGTTGTCGTGTGAAAGTTCATCCAATCCAAAATCAATCATTTCTAGTTCAAAGTTTTCCAAGTCGGTAACTTTTTCTTTTGGAATTTTGAAAAGCGCTTTTCGATCGAACATAAAGCCGATTGAGCCGCTTACACCAAGCGAACCGCCATGTTTGCTGAAATGATGCCGAACATTGGCTACGCTTCTTGTTGGATTATCGGTTGCACACTCAACTAAAACGGCAACTCCATGTGGCGTATATCCCTCGTACATTATTTCCTGGTAACCAGTTGTATCTTTTGAAGAAGCGCGCTTGATAGCAGTTTCGATTTTATCTTTAGGCATGTTTACGCTTTTCGCGTTTTGAACGGCAATTCTCAACTTTGAATTCGATTTAGGATCCGAACCGCCCGCTTTAACCGCAATTTCAATTTCTTTTCTTACTCTATTAAACGCTTTAGACATTCGCGCGTAACGAGCAAACATCACATGCTTTCTGGTTTCAAAAATTCTTCCCATATAATTTCTCGATGATTAATTGTTCACGAACTGTTTTTTAACGGCACAAATTTATGGAAGCTGTAAAAGAACTCAAAATTATCTTCAATAATATTATCTCTATTTTAGCATTCAAACATGCGGATTGTTAATTCCCTAATACAGTTTTACTTATTAATTTAATATCACTTAGAGGAAATAAAATGAAAAGATTGTCAAATGTGCATCCGGGGGAAGTATTGCTGGAGGAGTTTTTAATACCGATGAACATAAGTGCATATAAACTCTCTAAAGATATTGATATCCCTCAAAATAGAACTTCGGAAATTTTGAAAGGCAAGAGAAGCATTACTGCAGACACTGCTCTTAGATTGAGCAGTTATTTTGGTACAACTGCAAAGTTTTGGTTGGGTCTGCAGGATGATTACGATTTAGAGGAAACTGCAATGAATAAAAAAGAAGTTTTAAAGAAAATAAAAAAGATAGAGATTAAGGCTGCCTAACAATATATTCTGGTAACATAACCCACCTTTTACCTAGATGATTTGTTCAAACCTCAACCATTAACAAAATCTTTTAGATAAAACCATATTTGTTTATATTCGTAAAAAATTTTGAGAAGATTGTTATTGAAAATTCTTTTTCAACAAAATACTTCAGCTGAGATTCTCAAAACTTCAGCAATCAATCAAACAATCTTTTTAGAAGATGTAATAA
>Ga0233420_10001158_pt1 | contig 10225 bp, 8 predicted proteins | sample Watercolumn_Mata_4_FD_183009 | JGI IMG/M metagenome (GOLD analysis project Ga0233420, IMG submission 183009) | Freshwater microbial communities from Lake Matano, South Sulawesi, Indonesia - Watercolumn_Matano_2014_102_MG | ecosystem: Environmental > Aquatic > Freshwater > Lake | place...
AACGATTGAACGAAAGACAAAAGAGATTATTCTTGCAATATGGACGGAACAGCTTTTTACTAAAGACCAGATTCTTGAAATATATTTGAATCAAGTCCCATATGGGGGATCTTCATATGGAATTGAAGAAGCGGCTAAAGTCTATTTTGGGAAACAAGCAAAAGATCTAACAATTGAAGAAGCCGCACTTCTTGCCGGTTTACCTCAGGCACCTTCTTTATATTCTCCTCATGTGAATCCTGAACTTGCATTAGATCGAAGAAACGAAGTTCTTCAGACAATGAAGACACAAGGATATATCAACGAGGAAAGCTTTCAACAAGCCATCGCGAAAAAAATAGAAATCATTCCTCCAAAAACAGCAATCAAAGCACCCCACTTTGTTTTTTATCTTAAGTCGCGGCTCGAATCTCTCTATGGAATAAAAGAAGTTGAGGAGGGTGGTTTTAGAGTGATGAGTTCGCTGGATTTAGATATTCAAGAACAGACAGAGAAAATTCTTAAGGAAGAATTGGAGAAAATTAAAAATCTCAATGTATCAAACGGTGCAATATTAGTAACAAGGCCGCAGACAGGTGAAATACTTGCGATGGTGGGATCGGTAGATTATTTTGCACAACCGTCCGGAGCGTTTAATGTGACGACCGCTCTTCGTCAACCAGGAAGCTCGATAAAGCCGATCATGTATTCGCTCGCACTACAGAAAAATTACACCGCAGCATCGATAATTGATGATTCGCCGATCGTATTCAATATAGCGGGCAGCGAATCCTACAAGCCGGTTAATTATGATGGGAAATTTCACGGCAGAGTTCCACTTCGGTATGCGCTTGCCAACTCCTACAATATTCCGGCGGTAAAAACGCTAAGTTCAATCGGCGTGGATAATTTCATCTCTCATTCTTCAAAAATGGGAATTTCGACTTGGTTCGATAGAACCAGATATGGATTATCGCTTACTTTGGGAGGAGGAGAAGTAACGATGCTCGATATGGCAACAGCTTTTGGAGTTCTTGCAAATCTGGGATACAAAACTGATCTTACCAGTTTTATCAAAGTTGAGGATGTGGGAGGAAGCATTCTCCGCGAGATGAGTACGTATAAAAGTCGCGTACTTGATGAAGGTGTTGCATATGTTATCTCGGATATTCTTTCAGATAATTTTGCCAGACAGTGGGCGTTCGGTCCTCATTCGCAACTGGAAATTCCGGGTTATAAAGTAGCGGTCAAAACTGGAACAACCAATGATAAGAAAGATAACTGGACAATAGGCTACACTCCTGATTTTTTAGTTGCCGTATGGGTCGGAAATAACGATAACAGGCCGATGAATCCTTATCTATCATCAGGAATAACAGGAGCAGCTCCGATTTGGAACAGAGTCATGAGTTATGTGTTGAAAAAATATTCGAGCGGAAACAGTTGGTATACCATGCCGGACGATGTTGTTTCAAAAGCTTGTTATTATGGCAAAACCGAATATTTCTTGCGGGGAACCGAAAAAAGCGCTTCGTGTTCTGAAAATTTAGGAACCACGCCAACTCCAACACCAAATCCTTAAAAAATAGATCCTATTTTTTTTTAATCTCTGTGAGTTCAGTTAGTGTTTTGAGAACTTCGGGAATTTGTATGGATCCGTCATTTTGCTGGTAATTTTCAAGAATTGCTATAAGTATTCTAGGTGAGGCGAGCGCGGTGTTATTGAACGAATAGCAATACTGTGTTTCTCCTTTTGCTGTTCGGTATTTTATTTTTAATCTTCGTGTCTGGAAATCTCCCATAATGGAGTTTGACATTGTTTCACCATATGTGTTTCTTGAGGGCATCCATGTCTCTGTGTCATATTTTTTTAGCTGCGGTTCTCCCATATCGCCTGTGCACATGAGTAATACACGATATGGTAGTTTTAGATCTTGCAATATTTCCTCGCAGTTTTTCTGTAGCTCTTCGTGGATTTTCCTCGCTTCCTCGAGGTTATTTTTTCCAATGATAACCTGTTCGATTTTCCAAAATTCATGCAATCGGTACAACCCTTTGGTATCTTTTCCATAAGCACCGGCTTCCCTTCTAAAACACGGAGAAATTGCAACATACCTTTTTGGAAGATCCTTTTCGTTTAATATCTCACCCGAATGATATGCAGTTACAGGAACTTCAGCGGTTCCAGCTAAATACGCGTCCTCATCGTTAAGTCTATATACTTCCTCTTTCCCCCAAGGAAACTGTCCCGATCCGAAAAGCGTAAATCCTTTGACGATTGCTGGAGCAATAATTGGCGTATAACCTCTCTTTATCAATTTCTGGAAAACATAAAATAATAAGGCGAAGTGGAGGACGGCTCCTTCATTTTTGAGAAAATATCCCCGGAATCCGGATACTTTTGAACCTCTTTCGAGATCAATAAGATCTAATTTTTTTCCTAATTCAATATGTGAAAGTGGGGCAAAGTTAAATTTCGGGATTTCACCCCACTTTTTTATTTCACTATTTCCTGATGCATCTTTTCCAACAGGTACCTCATCGAGCGGGACGTTGGGTATATAAGAGGCAAGCTTATTAATTTCATTTTCAGTCTTCGTTAACTCCTCTTCGAGTTTTTTTAATGATTCTTTTATTTCTTTACCTCTTGATGCGTCAGCGGGTTTCCCTTTTTTTGCAAGTGCGTTTCGTTCTTCACGGAGATCCTGCACTTTTTGAATAAGATCTCTTCGCTCTTCATCTAAAGATAGTACCCTATCCAGTTCAATCTCACGATTTTTGTTTTTAGCAGCTGCTAAAACTTTCTCCTTATTCTGACGAATAAAATCAAAAGATAACATGCATTTATTGTAGCAGATATGATTGTATTTTTTTTGCCAAGCGTTTAGCTGCTTTCAGTCTATGGTTTATTTCTTTATGTTCTTCATCAGTCAATTCATCATAGTACTTACGGAATTTTTTTATAATGAAAAGCGCTCGAAAAGGATACCCTTTTATTCGTTTATTACTTGGTGTTTCAGCAATATATCCGTCTATTTTTTCTGTTTCATAAAAAGTTTTTTTTGTTTTGGGATCGTAAAAGGTGATACATGTTTGCAAATAAGCTGTTCTATCAGCCCCAATATAACTCCGTAGGCTGTTTAGGGTATAGGCTATGAGTTCTTCATCTGTTGCCTCGTGTCCCGGCCAGCGACGGGATTTTACTCCAGGTTCCCCGTTCAGGATATCTATTCCGAGTCCGCCATCATCCGCAATCGTCGGAAGATTTGTGAGTTCCGCATAGTATTTTGCCTTTAACAGGGAATTTTCCTGAAATGTTTCCCCTGTTTCTCTGGGTGACTGGTTAATTCCTAATTCCTTAAGAGAAATAAGTTGTACGTTTTTTTTCTCAAGAATTGATAAACTTTTTTCAATCTCAGCTAGTTTTCCTGGATTATGAGTAGCGATAAGTATTTTCATAGTGCAGTTACCATCCCAATAGTCTCAACTGTTCCACCGCAGTATACAGTGATTTCTTCAATAGTTTCTCTTAGAGTCTTTTCGACCGCTTCACGTGAAATATCATAAATACCGTCTATATTGATGAGTATGTTTTTGGTTTTTTCCGTAACAGCAGTTCTTTGCGCATCACGGTAATTAAAATCAATATTATATCCTCCAATTTCATCGAAATACGCAAGCTCCTTCACTGAATATTTCGTCGGCTCGTTATCGCCAATCAACAGAATTTCTTCTCCTTCTTTCGGGTGCCTGAGTACTGTAGGAAATTGTATCTGATCAATATCAAAAGCTCCTGATGAGATTCGATTTTTCATCACGACTAAATTGTACGCATCAACGCATGTATTAATCTGATAGAGATCCTTTTTTAATGCAATTCTCCTGAGGAGCGCTTCCGGCGAAGGCCTTCGTGAATGCCAGTCTATACCCATTTCCTTATAGATTTTTCTATAGCTTTGTATTTCTGGATATGAACCAATTATTTCATTATTTAAATGGTTTTGAGAAGATACAAAATCTTGAATTCGTTTAGAGAGTTCAGGATTTGATTTTGAGATTTTTACATTTTTGATAATTGCAATGCCAATGCTGATAGAATGATATGTTTTTGCGACATCTGGATTGATCGAAAATACCGATGTTTTATTAAGAACAGGATAGATATGTTGAGTTTTTTTTAGTGACGATTCTTTCCCTTTTTCGTTTAATTTGTTTTGAATTGCCGAAATTGCTCTAGCAACCGTTAAATTCAATAGTAAGTCTGGTGCTTTTGGGCCGTAGTCCTTCCCGATCAATGTTTGGTAAAATCCTTGGAATGCTTCCTTTGGTTTTATATTTTTTTCTTTGAGAATCGTGAAAATGACACTTTGCAATTCATCTCTCAAAGGGTTGTTAATTTTATTTAGCCTTTCTTTTAATTCACTCAGAAAAATCATCTGATTTTTTGAGAGAATGAATGGTGAGTTAGATTGAATTGAATGAGCTCCCTCAGAATATTTTTCCAAGTAGATGTTTGCAAAGGAAATCCGTTCCGAAAGTATTTTTTGCTCTTCATCTGTTAATTTTGACCCTTTTTGCTTTTCAAAAAAGACTTGGATATTGATCTTATTTTTTAACATGTTTACGAGAGTTCTGAAGCGCGGAACAAACAACCTTTTTTTCGGTAGGGTACTGACCGATGATAACTCAACGATTCTTGCGAAATCCTCGGTAACTTCTCCTTGTTTTCCTTGAGGTATTTTTTTTTCAAGTTTTAAAAAGTACGCATTCAAACAGCGGTCATAATCATCAAAAAGGTTTAGTATGGTTTCCCCGAACGGATTAAAATCAAGATGAGTTTCGATATGAGTCCTCACCAACAAAAATCTAAAAACTTCGGGTGGTAAAATCGTAGAAGCTTCTTTGGCCGATGTACCAATTCCCTTTGAAGATGACATTTTTTTACCGCCTATGGTAAACCACTCGTAACCACCAAGCGCATCAGGAGGTTCTATATTCAAAAGTTCCTTGCAAAAATGGACCGCCATATCGTATGATCCGCCGGAAGACATATGATCTTTTCCAGATGACTCTACGGTGACGCCAATTACTTTCCAGTGCGCTGGCCAGTCTAGTTTCCAAGGAAGCTTTCCGTTTTCGTTGATCGGCTCGACTTTTCCTTCGTGACCGCATCCGGTTGCCCACTCAACCATATGGAATTCGCAGCGGTAATACACAAATGTTCCATCCCATTTATATACATTAGTAGTTCCGATTTTTCCGCATTTCTTACAGATTGGATTATATGGAAACCAAGTGGGGGAACGGTTAACTTTTGCAACCCTTTTGTAAATATCTCTTACTTTTTCTGCGTTATCCAAAATGAGTCTGATTACCCCGTTCATTTTGCCAGTCTTATAAAGATCAGATGACCAAATAATTTCCGGATGGCAGTTTATTGAATTAAATACTTTGATAAATTCCTGTGCAAAGTAATCGCCGAAATTTTTGAACCCGTTTTCAGGGGAGGGGATTTTATACAAAGGCATTCCCATATATTCCTGCCATTTTTTGTCCAAATATGTCGGCATACCGTCCATAGGATCCATATTGTTGAAAACATAGGAAAAACGAACGTTTATGCCTTGTTCCTTGAGTGCCTTATACATAAGGTCATGAATAAGGACTCCACGGAGAGAGCCGACATGGATTCTTCCTGACGGAGTTTTCATATCATCGACCCATTCGACTCGCCTCACTCGCTCAGGGCTAGTCCATCTATCTTTGATTTTTTTAGCCTCTCTGTCTACCCAAATCATAATTTTTTTGTCCACGCACTAATCCGCATTTGGTTTATAGTACGGGATTTCGCCCGTTGGGTTCAACTTCCCGGTCAACCCAGATCATTACAGTAAAACGTGGAACGTGTAACTTAAAAGAAATACACATGAAACATTTTACAATATTTTAATCTTTAGAAAGAGAGAATTGATCCCGGAGATGTTTCATGAAATTTGTAATCACCCATTGGTTCCGAAACAATGAGAGACAAATCGTGATTTTTTACGTAACGTAATTGGTAATATTCTGGATGATTGGTGTAGTAGCTGAGCGCATATATTTTTTCCCCGTCAGAATACCCAATATTTAATGCCTGAATTTGTTTTGTATTTTTTTTTAAGAGATTTTTTACCTGTTCCAGTGCTTCAATAGGTTTTTCGCCCAGAGGACGATCGCCCCTTGGGCGATATTCTTTCAGTGTTTTGCGAAGTAGATACCAGATTTTTTCAGCTCCTATTTTTCCCGGAATTGAGAGTGAAACTCCTTTTAGATATCCGTTAAAAACAAATATCGCCGGATTGTTCACATATGGTTGGTTGAACTCAATGTTTCCTTTATGTTGTGGAAATGACGCGCTTCTTGCATGAATCGCAAAAAAAAGCGTTTTTGGAAAGGAGCTGAAAGTTGACCGATCTTTCCACACAGGTTTTAACGAGCGATATAATTTCCACGAACTTTTTTTATCAAGCCAGGAAAATCCCCATCCGTCTCCTTGCCAGTCTCCGTCAAACGCCTTACTCTTTTCAGCCATCTCGGAAAACTCAACCAGAAATTGTTTCGGGCTGACAGCTTTTTTTGATTTTAAAAGAAGAAATCTACACATTGAGAATTTTATTTAACACCTTGATAACTTGATCGATGTGTTTTTTTTGGATAATATATGGGGCGAGAAATCGTACAACTGTTTCACCTGCCGGAATTGCAAGTACACCGTTTAACTGCAATAATCGCAATATTTCGTTTCGTTTGTCATTTTTCAAATCCAATCCGACCATTAATCCTTTGCCGCGGATTCCGGCAATAAAAGGAGATTTAATCTTTGAGAGCTGCTTTTTGAAATATATTCCTATCTTTTCAACATATGCGAGTCTTTTTTCATCCAAGAGTTTGAGTGTTATGATAATTCCGGCAGAGGTTAACGGGTTTCCTCCGAACGTTGATGTATGAATATTTCTAGGGATTTTAGCCGCAATTTCTTTTGTAACTAGTGTTGCTCCGATTGGCAGGCCTCCGCCAAGTCCTTTGCCAAGACACAAGATATCAGGTGAAACATTTTCCCACTGGCTTGCGAGAAATTTTCCGGTTCTCCCTGTCCCTTACTGAACTTCATCAAATACAAGAAGTACCCCGTGTCTCTCACAAATGCTTTTTACTTTTTGCATATAGCCTTTTTGTGGAGTTAAGAGTCCACCTTCACCTTGGACCGGCTCAATAATGAATGCAGCCGTATTAGAGTCAATTGCTTTTTCAATGCTTTCGGCGTCACCATAGGGAACAAACGTTACTTGCCAGGCAAACGGCTCAAATGGTTTGCGATATTTATCTCCATAGGTCAGGGAGAGTGCGCCTAGAGTTTTTCCATGATAACTATGTTTGCATGCGATAATCTTCTTTTTACCTGAAAAAACTGCAATAAATTTAAGAGCTGCCTCAATTGCTTCTGTTCCCGAATTTGAAAAATAAAGTTGTGCAAAATTGCTTCCGCAGCGTTCAATCAACTCTTTGGCTGCAATTGATCGTACATCGCTGTTAAAACTTCCGTGTAGATTAATAAGTTTCTTTAATTGTGCGATAATTGCAGAATTAATTCTCGGATGGTTATGACCGAAAATACTGACTCCATAATTACTCATCATATCGAGATATTTTTTGCCCGATTGATCATATAAGTAAACCCCTTTTCCCTTAATAAGGGTGAGTCCTCTGTTTGGATAGGTATTAAGAATAAATTTTTGCTGCAGATATTGATAGTCTTTCATAAAAATATTAAACAATTAAATATCAAATTTTTAAGCTCTTAACATTTTACTACTTAACAGTTTTTTTACCAGTTAACAGTTTATTCTATGACACTTTATACTTATAAGTAATATTTACTCTATTACAGTTCCATTGCCTTTCAATGCACGAGAGACAGGATTCTTAATCCTTCCATCTCCCCAGTAAACAGCTGAAACTCCTAACTCGAATGCTTTTTGTACGCCAAGCAATTTTTTTTTCATCCTGCCTTCTGCGTACTGGAAATAATCGGATATTTTTTCCTTTGATATTTTTTTAATGAGTGTTGATTCATCTTTGTGGTTTTTCAATAGCCCGGGCGCTTCAAACAAATAAACAAGCTTATCTGCTTTCAGACTCCCGGCCGTTACCGCAGCCGCCCAGTCATTGTCGGTATTGACTATTTCATTTTCATAGCTTATTGCTGGCGCAGAAATGACGGGAACATAATTTTTTTTTAAAAGAGTGTTAATCAAATCTGTATTTATTTTTTCAACCCGGCCGGTTTTGTTATCTTTGACTAACTTAACTTTTTCCCCTTCCTGAATAAGTAGCTCTTTTTTTGCCTTTGCCTGCCAGAGTTTTCCATCGACTCCTGATAAGCCAACCGCATTAATACCGTATCTCTGCAGCGTTGCAACAGTTTGCTTATTGATGAGTCCCGAATATACCATGATGAAAATCTCTAATGCTTTTTCGTCGGTATAAACGCTTGTTATTCCTGATGGAGAGATAACGGTTTTTGTAGGACTTCCCAGTTTTTTTGCAATCTCATCGCGTTTCACACTCGCACCATGAACAATAACAACTTTTTCATTTTTAAGAAGTGACGCAACATCTTTTGCGATAAATTCCCAGCTGACTGTTTTTCCACCGCCAACCTTGACGAGAATCATAGGTTAGATGGGGTGAAGGCCCGGAAATTCTAACCCTGTAGTTTCCGGAAATCCGAGCATAAGATTCATTGCCTGTACGGCTTGGCCTGCAGTTCCTTTGACTAAATTATCAATCGCAGCAATAACGACTAATCGTTTTGAAACTGTGTCCATCTCAAACCCGATATCGCAAAAATTAGTCCCTTGAAGAATTTTTGGCTCAGGGAATCGGTAATTACCTTGGCGTTCTTTCACGATTCTTATAAAAGGCTCATTTCCATACTCTGCCCGGTATGCCTTCCAGACTTCTTTTTCTGTGACTCCGGTTTTTGGAACTACATGAATGGTTACCAATAATCCTCGTACAATATCAAGTGCTGTGGCAGTGATCGCGACATCGAGTTTTTTTTGGAAAGGCGCCATTTCCTGAATAATCTCGGCTGTGTGCCGATGTCCGGTTGGTTTGTACGTTCGTACAACTCCCGCTCGCTCGGGATGATGTGAGGAAAATGACGGTTTGAGTCCGGCTTGCGAACTACTCATTTTTGCATCAATAATTACTTTTTCTTCGATAAGATGATGTTTCACAAGAGGGTAGAGGGCTAAGATGGAAACAGTTGCCTCGCATCCCCCACAAGAAATGTATGAAGCTTTTTTAATTTGATTCCGGTGAAGTTCTGCGATACCATAGATAAATTCGGTAAGGGATTGCGAGTCTTCATGTTTTTGATGATACCAACGTTCAAAATCTTTCTGTTCATGAATCCGGTAGTCGGCTCCTAGATCTATAATTTTTTTGGCGAATTTTTTTAATTTTGGCATAAGCTTCATTGACTCGCAGTTGGGGAGAGCAACAAAAAGGACATCGCATTTTTTAAGCTTGTCTGGCGCGCTAAATACAAGGTCTGTCCCTTTACGTAGGTTTGGATGAACCATTGAAACAGGTTGACCTTCAAACTGACGAGAAGTTGCCTGCAGAATTTTGAGTTTCGGATGGCCAAGAAGAATCCGGAGAATTTCTCCTCCAGCATATCCGGACGCGCCATAAATAGATGCTTTAATCATAGATTTCTTACTATTTTAACACAATAATCTACCATGGCGCCGGAAATGCTTACTCCGGTCGGTTTCTCCGAGTTTTTGAATTCGGTTGTATGATTGACTTCATTGATTTGGAGTCCGTCTTCTGTTTCGAAAATATCCATTGATAGGATCCCTTTTCCGATGGCTTTAGCTGCCTTTTCTGACAGGCTGGCTAATTCTTTGGTAACCGGACAGTTTGAAGCGATTCCGCCTCTTGCAGTATTGGTGATCCAGTGAGGAGAGTTACGATAAATTGCACAGATTGTTTTTCCGTCAATCACATATGATCGGATATCTCTTCCCGGTTTTTTTACGTATTTTTGGATATAAAAAGCCTTTTGATGAGGGGAACCTAATACATCCTTATGTTCAAGAACTGCCTCAAGTGCATCGCTATCGTTGACTTTTGCCAAAAGACGTCCCCAAGAACCCAAAGGTGGTTTGATAACGATTGGAAAACAGCCTAACTC
>Ga0233420_10001162_pt1 | contig 10182 bp, 13 predicted proteins | sample Watercolumn_Mata_4_FD_183009 | JGI IMG/M metagenome (GOLD analysis project Ga0233420, IMG submission 183009) | Freshwater microbial communities from Lake Matano, South Sulawesi, Indonesia - Watercolumn_Matano_2014_102_MG | ecosystem: Environmental > Aquatic > Freshwater > Lake | place...
CGCCGTTTGATCAGGAAATTGCGTGGTCAACCAAGGCTTTGCAAGGAGCCTATCGTTTTATATCCAGAATCTGGAAGATATTTCATGATGAGAAATCCATTAGTGAAAAAGATGATAAAAAACTGACTTCCAAACTACAGCAAACAATATTGAAAGTGACAAAAGATATTCCGAGCGTGAAATTTAATACTTCAATTGCGGCAATGATGGAATTTTTGAATGAATGGGAAGGAAATACACTCTCAAAAGAGAACGCGAAAAAATTTTTGCAAATTTTAGCTCCGTTCGCTCCGTTTATTACAGAAGAAATATGGAGTCAGGTATTTGGAGAAAAAGACTCGATACATGTGTCAGTCTGGCCTGCAGTCGATACGAACAAGATATTGGCGGAAGAAATCCAGATTCCTGTTCAGGTCAACGGAAAGGTCAGGGCCGTAATCCAATTAGCTTCTTCCGAATTGTCAGAAGACGAAGTTGTCAAACAGGCTCTCAACACGGAGCAGGTTAATAAATACGTCGTAGGGAAAAAATATAAAGCGATTTACGTCAGGGGGAAAATCGTAAATATAGTGATACAATAAAAACAATGAACAGATTTTTCAAACTGCTTTCGTTTCTTGCATTGGCGGGCGCGATATTTTCCTTTGCGTATTATTTCGGCCAACAGGAAAATTTGCAAAAGGCGCAGAGGCCTACTCCGGTTCCAACCCAACTGTCCACACCAACCCAAGAAATGAAAGAAAATAGCTATACTGATACTTATTTCGATTTCACATTTACGTATCCGATTGGTTGGACAGTTGAAACAAAAATGAGCAAGAACAGGCCGTGCGATTTTGTTAAAAAATTTCTCAAAAATCCGTCATGCTCGGGAGACCTGACCACGGAATCGTTATACGTCAACTCCCCGGACAAAAATTCAGATAATAAACCGTACGGTATCACTATAGAAGCGGCGACAGAAGGGCTGGGATTTGCCTGTGCCAACAACATAGAAAAAAATTACTCGGTAACAGTCAAAGGAAAACTATACAAGTTTGATGCGTGTCAGGATCCACAATCAAAGGAAGAATGGGGAATAGGTGAGATGCAAATTGCAGGATCAAAAAGCGATTGGAAAACGATTCTCGTCAATTTTTCCGCGAAAGATTCAGGGATGACGCAAGAAATTCTTAAGGTTTTATCCTCGATCAATTAATTCAGAGCTATTGTATTAGCGATAATACCAGCAGTAAATTCATGGCCGGAAACGGACGGATGGATTCCGTCCCCCGGGTTCACGTAGGATGCATTTCCTCCGGATGCATGAAAAACATCAATAAGCCCGACTCCGAGATTTTTCGATAAGCCAACGGTATTTTCCAGTTGTTCTACGATATGACCGGAATGAGTATACGCAGTATTATCATCCCAGTTTACACCGTTTGGACCTTTACCGAAATTATTTCGAAGAGGCGCTATTTCTGCCAACATGTAAATAGTGCCACTTGTTGCCTTTGCTTGCTCAACCAATTTTGTTAGTCCGACCCAATGTCGATCTCGTTCATATGGGGTAAAAGGATTATATGCAAATGATCCGATGACAATAATGTCGGGCTTTACTTCAGAGATTGCCGGATAGTGTCTATCTTGATAATCCAGGCGACTGTTCCATCTGCTTAAGCCCATCTCAACATTCTCTGAACCCTTTCCATAGTTATACAATGTAAACTGTACGGACGGATATAATTTTTTAAGTGAATGTTCAAGGTATTCCAGACGTTCTCCCATGGTATCGACCATTGAGTCTCCATAAACGGCAATTGAATAGGAATTTTTCGAATGGGATTTTATAGGAATAACTGTGGGTTCAGGTGATGGTGTAGGACTAATCATAATCGTTTGAACGACAGTTGGAGATGATGTAGGAGTCGGACTAGGAGAGGGAATAATAGTAGGTAAAATTTGGGAATCAGTCATTTCTCCAAGAATCTAGTTCTCTTGTGTTGTTGGCACTTGAGCTAATTCATTCGATTTTGCGTTTGAAAATACCGGATAGAACATTGAGGTAAATAAAACCAGAATTACGGGTAAAATAAAAAGCTCAATTTTTACAATAAAAGAATAAGGATTAGGAGGAGAGTATTTTTCTCCAGTTGAATAATATGGATTTTTTTCATCGATGTAACAATATCGGCTCATGATTTTAGTGTAGCATAAGTAAACACCATTTGATAAAATTATTTTCTGCAGGGTCCATAGCTCAACTGGTAGAGCAGCAGCCTTTTAAGCTGTTGGTTTCGGGTTCGAGTCCCGATGGACTCACATTTTATAGACTTACAAGAGACCACGAAAAAGCTCCATCATTTGGATCCGGCGCTTTGATTTCAAGAAGAATCCTGTATTTAACGCATTCAGCAATACTATTACATGGTCCAACGATTGCACCTTTTTGCTTTTTCACCGTTGACGGTGGCATATTTCCTCCCGGACATGGATGTCCGGATTTTAGATTATGTACAGGCAAGTCGAGCGTAACTACCACTTTGAGTAAATGATTTATGTGGGCTTCAGTCATATGAGATTTTAAAACCGAAACGTATCTTGAAGAATAATTATCTCATCAGGACTGTTTCGGTTGCCTAAAATTACAGCCAATGAATAGTCAGTATGTCTTTGATGAAGTACATAGTGACGATGGGCAATCGTTCTTAATTCATCCCTGATTGACCTCTCGGCGACCTTGTATGTATTTGGATTGACCTTTCCAAGTACCGGAGGATCATCTAAATCGTTAAACTCACACAAAACATAGATAGGCAGGATTTTTCCCTTATAGCGTTCCAAAGTTGATTGACCTATACTTTTTTCTGGCATCAGACAATTATAACTGAGGAATATGAATAATTATTACTTTTTGTAGTTTTTCTTGGCGATGTCCCAGAAGTGCCAGAATATCTGTTTTTGCATCAGGGCAAAAGCAGAGTCATTTATTTCTATACCTACATGTTCTCCTTTTTCCCAGCTTATGACGCTGACGGTATCGTTGAATACGGATAGGTAATGTCTGATTTTAAGAAGTTTCGGCGAAATATAATAGGCGTCATAGTATTTACTCCAGTTAGGGACATCGGTATACCAGTATTTTCCCCTGTCACGGACATTTTCCAGTTCGTAGATCGGAACTTTTCTCTCCACATGCTCAGCTCTTATTTTTTCTGCAAAAGTCCTGCCGATTATCTCATTCATCGTCTGATAACCAAAAAGAAAGACTCCGTCTTGAGCAGATAACCTGTTCCACAACATCTGTTTTAATCCTTCGGCCCCTTTATAGTGTTTAATTTCAAAAACAGGCTTTGAGCTGGAAGAAAAATGTAATAGATTATTGATAAGATCGGGTAACACATGTAATCTCTGTTTTAATTCCGCCTCTTTTTTTGCAAGAAACAGCTGAAGATTTTGCGGATTTGACGCCTTGAGTTTCTTTCCCCATGTATCGTTTGTTTCTTCAATAAGCGACTTGTCCATCATTTTTTCTATATACCGGTAAATCTTCGAACGGTTGAGATTTATTTCCCTGGAGAGTTTTAAAGGCGTTCTTGGACCGAACTCAAGAAGATGTAGATAAATTGTTGACTCAATTTCATCGAGGCCAAAACTTATGAGTTGATCATACACTAGCTGATTGTTCATACGATCAAACAATTTCTTTACGAAATAGTATATCAGATATATAATCTGGATGCAAATAGAAATTTTAAATTGATTGATATGACAAACAAAGTAGACATTTCTAAATTCGAAAAGATCCTTTTCCTTGGACTTTCCGAAATAGATTTCGGGGAAAAGGAAATGAAAAGGATCAATAAGATATGTAAGCAGAAAGTATTTCTTCCAAAGAACAATCCTCAAATAATGAGACAGCTTAGGGATACGGACTGTCTTCTTATTAATCAAGGTATGGTGGCGGATAAAAAAATGATCGATGCTGCACCGAAATTGAAATATATAGGCATATTAGCAACCGGTTACAATCGAATTGATACTTCGTACGCAACTTCAAAAAAAATAACCGTATGTAACGTACCTGGCTATGCGACCGAAGCTGTTGCGGAATTTGTAATTGGGGTAATTCTTGACCATTTGAGAGAGCTTGATCGGGCCAAGAAACAGGCAAGAAAAGGGGATTATTCGGAGACAACATTTAACGGACAACAAATTAAGGGTAAAACAATCGGAATTATTGGTTTCGGACGAATAGGGCAAAGGGTAGGATACATTTTATCGGAAGGGTTTGGCGCGAAGGTTCTGTATTGGTCACGTAAAAGAAAGAAAACACTTGAAAGTAAAGGATTCACCTATTCTCCGATCGCTGATATTTTAATGCGTGCGAATTTTATTACTACACATCTGAGTTATGCAAGAGAAACTCTTGAGTTTTTCGATATGAAAAAAATATGTTTGATTAAGCCTGGAACATTATTTATTAATACCGCTCCAATGGAACTAATTAACCTCAAAGCTATAGAAAAGAGGTTGAAAAAAAACGATATAACATTTATTTTAGATCACTCTGATGAAATGAAACCTCAAGATATCAATAAGCTTCGAAGGTTTAAAAACTGTATAATATATCCTCCGATCGGATTCAGGACGCTTGAAGCAAATATGTTAAAAAAAGACATTTTTATCAGTAATTTAGAGCATTATGTAAGTAAGAAAGCTTTAAACAGAGTAATTTAATCTTTATTTTTCAGACCGGACTTTTCAATTTTTTTTATCTTCCTGCTTCGTTTCTTTTCTTTCCTTTTCAGGTTCTTTTTCAAATTTGCTTAATCGTTCAATCGTATTTGCAATATGTTTTTGGGTTTGAATAATTTGACTGGTAATTATTGATTCTGCGGCGGTAGTAATAGTTTGCGGTATTATGGGTTGAATTGTTATCAAGGAAGTAATTTGCGGAGGGGAAGTTGGATAAGATGTGAGAGTTGGCGGTGCCTGTGTGGGTGATGGGATTATTTCATGCTCTGATGTTGGAGGCACGAATATGGAAGCTTTGGGAAGATCTATCTTCTCAGATTCCAAAACTGAATCGGTGACAGAAAGTGTTTCAATATATTCCTTTGCTGCTTCTTTTTGTTTTTGAGGGTCATTCATGGCTAAGATTGTTTGTTCAGTAGTCGATACCTGATTTGCAAGATTGGTTAAACTCTCGGACGCATGATTAGTTGCAATTACTTTTTCCGTTTCTTTAACTCTACGCTTTGTAAGCTCAATTTGGACCGTGATTTCGTTGTTCATTACACGAGATGCCCGTACCAATGCTTCTTCGAAACCTAGCTTTACTGCAAACGTAGGTTCTCCTGGAACACTATTCTGGGATAAATACACGATACCTGTAAGCGCAATAAAGAAGAAAAATATAACCCATGTAAAAGAACTAAAACTTCTTTTAATGAACGCTCTTATAGTTGATTCATCTTCGTCCATAAAAAAAGTATAGCATAGGAGAATGTTAGGTAAAGTATGATATACTAGAAGGATGAAAACAGACCTTTTTACCCTTCCGAACGGCCTTCGTGTGTTTCTTATTGATACGAAAGCATTTCCTACATTAACGACGCTTCTTATCGTCGGCGCAGGGAGCCGATATGAAGAGGAATCAAATAACGGAGTTGCTCATTTTTTGGAGCATATGTTTTTCAAAGGAAGTAAAAAATATCCTGATCCGTTTATTTTGACTTCAACAATCGAGCAACTTGGCGGAATCTGGAATGCATTTACTTCTAAAGATTACACCGGATATTTTATAAAAGCTACGAGCGAGCATTTTGATATCGTTGTAGATGTTCTTTCAGATGTACTTTTAAGGCCGTTATTCAAAGAGGAAGAGATTGAAAAAGAAAAAGGCGTTATTGTTGAAGAGATCAATATGTATGAGGATCAGCCGCAGAGTTTAGTAGGGGATTTGTACGAAAATCTTCTCTATAAAGGTAACCCATTAGGTTATGATGTCATAGGTACGAAAAAAACAGTTACCAGCTTTACTCGCCAGACATTTTTGGATTACAGGAGTATGCTGTATCATCCTAAAAATACGGTGTTTGTGGTTGCCTGAGGCCTGCATATGACTAAAACAGGAGAAACGCAGGCAAAAAATTATATACAGGTAATCGAGGAAAAATTCGGGGAATGGGGTAATGGTGAAAAAAAATCAGATTTTGTTCCCATGACAGAACAACAAGAGAAACCAGAAATTTTAATAAAAACTAAGAAAACCGAACAAGCCCATTTTTGTCTAGGTTACAGAGCATTTCCTTCCAGTGACAAACGAAGGAGAATTCTTGAGGTGTTAGTGGGAATACTTGGAGTTGGAGCTTCATCAAAGCTCTTTATGGAACTTCGAGAAAAGCGGGGGTTATGCTATTACATTTCCACAGGGCTTCAGTATTATCATGATGTGGGAAATATGGTCACTCAGGCAGGCGTTCCAAAAGATGTAGTAAAAGTAAAAGACGCAATGAGATTGACGTTAGAAGAGCATGACAAAATGATTAAGGATGGTGGATTTAACAAGCAGGATATCATAAAAGCCAAAGAAATATTGAAAGGCCGTTTGCTTTTATCGATGGAAGATTCATTTAATGTAGCTCATTTTTACGGAAAAAAGGCGGTTCTTGAGACTAAAATAGAATCACCGCAGGAAGTCGTTGATCAGATTGAAAAAGTAACGGACGAAGAAATTGTTGCAGTTGCACAGGATGTAATAAAATCCCATAACTTAAACATTGCTGCGATTGGGCCCTTCGAAAGAAGTGATTTTGAAGGGTTGAATCTTTAATTTATAACTGCTACAGTAATATATTGATGTTTTATTTATTTTTGTTTGTCTTCGGAGCTGCGATCGGTTCATTTCTTAACGTAGTAATCGACCGTTTGTCTAATGAAGAATCAGTAATGGGGCGTTCTCACTGTGATCATTGTAAACATAAGCTTGGTGTTGGCGATCTTTTTCCTATCCTGTCCTTTTTTCTTCTTGGAGGAAAATGCAGATACTGCAAGAAAAAACTTTCCTGGTACTATCCGTTAGTAGAATTTATAACGGGTTCGATGTTTGTTCTTATTTGGGTATATTTACCCGTATCGTTACTCGGTGAGGGTTTGAGAAAGCTTCCTACAACGATTTTATTAATCAAGTTTATTTATCTTGGAATACTATCTTCCCTCATCGTGATTTTTTTTGCCGATCTGAAATATCGCGTGATTCCTGATCAAGTGCAGATATTTTTGTTCGCAGCGTCGCTTTTTTTGCTGCCTCTTTATGGTACTCTTCAAAAAGTATTCATTGAAAGGGTTATTGCAGCGCTTCTTGTCATGGTACCGATTTATTTTCTTTACTGGGTAACAAAAGGAAGAGGGATGGGATTTGGTGATGTAAAACTGGCTTTTACCATAGGATTTATGTTTGGCATAAAGGCAGGCCTCCTGGTTTTATATTTTGCATTCATAACAGGCGCAATTATCGGACTGATTCTCATGTTTATTCAAAAAAAAGGATTGAAAAGCAAGATCGCATTTGGACCATTTCTTGTTATTGGAATGCTTGTTATGCTTTTTTGGAGAGATGAAATTTTTGAATTTATAAAGAGAATTTACGGTATTTGAGGCTGGACACCCTTCGGGTGGAATCGGAATTATTTAAGGAAAAACTGCAGTATTGAGTCTAATAATGAAGGAGATTTTTGGATAGAAAATGAAAGGGGAATGAGTGTAATAGGTTTTTTGTAGGTAATATTTTCTACATGTAGGAGATATGTTCCATATTCTTTTGGAACAAAGGCAAAACCAGCAGATCCATTGGCTCCAGATTGAAGGTTTACTTCCTGAACTTCTTTTGAGTTTACGTATACTGTGACTTTCATTTTTTGGTTAGGAGTGATTTCTTCGAGTAGACCCTTAGACAAAATTGATATTTTTACTGGTTTAAAAATATCAGGATTTTGAGTTTCAAGAATGATCTTTGAATACTGGCTTACTGCTTCTTTCCAAGGAGTCGAAGGCTCAGCTGCGAAGGTTGTCTTGACTGAATGAAACTGAAGAGAAGTCTGAATAATGAATAAAAATAAAAGAATAACTACCCGTCGTCCCCTCATAACCACTGATTATACTTCAAACAATCGATTATTTCAACAATTAATGAACTGTCGTTAAACTTTCGTATAGTATGTGGAGCGACCTTTTCCGAGAGGAAATACCAGTCCGAGCGAAGTTAATTTTGCCAGGTCCCGAGATGCGGTGATTTGAGAGATATTAAACATTTCTTGCACAATTGCATTACTTATTTTTGTCCCGGGTTGAGATAAATAGTTTACGATCTGTTGTTGGCGCTGGTTTAATTGTAAATGAAGAGGGATCAGCGAGGGGGACTGTTTTTCGATAGTTATTGTTTTAATCACATTAGTCATTTCTTGAACGAAATTCGAAACCATATACTCAAGCCATTCAGTTACATTCGCTTGTTTTTTCATCTTCGCAATGAGATTTCTGAATACGGTAAGGTCATTGAATAGGAGCTGTTCAACAACAACCATTCTTCTAAAATCATAACCGTTTTTATACAAAAACATCAATAAAACGAGATGTGAAAACAATTCGTTGTTCTGGCTAAATGGATAGAGGTCTAAAATAATTAACTCCGCTAGAGCCGCCTGTAGTAAGGGGTGTTCGGGATTTATTTGGATATAACGAAGCGCATTGTTTATTTCCGATTCGGATGATTTAAGCGAGCCTTCAAAAACAGTTTGATATAGACTAACAATATCCTTAGCGGTAATAGGGTTATCGTTTACCAACCAGTTATGAAAAAGGTAATCAAGTCCATGTTTATAACTGATGACTTCCTTCTCCTTCGTATTCAGGTTCTTTTTCCCCTCCGGGGAGAGCAGTTTTTGAATGTGGTCTTCCGGAATAATATTGCCATTTATAGCTAAAGAGAAATGAATAAGTCTAACAAACGCCTGCCACTGAAGTTTAAGTTCAGATTGCGGTGAAATTGGCTTTAATAATAATTCCCTCCTCAAATCTTCAATATTTACCAACTGCTCATTGAGCTCAGGAGTCTTAGTATAGGAGAAGTTTTTCATAGTTCGATAAACTCACTACAAGTCTAAAAAATCTTATCATATGCTTATCAAATTTGTCAAGTGATAACGAGATTTGAGGCTAAACTACTAATTAGTGAGTGAATGATAAGATTATGATAAGATATGTATAATTTTCAATTTTCAATTCTCAATTTTCAAATAAATACAATTATGAAGCTAAATGATAAGATAATGATTAGATAAAATACCACTTGACAACCTCAATTTTTCTACTTATTATTATTGTATAACATCTCATGAGATATAATAGAGCCCCAAAATTAATTCTTCTTTTACTATTTAGCTTCATCTTTCTTTCTATGGATTCAAAAGTCATTGAAGGACCTTAAGAATATCAGCAGTGCAATCAGGGAGCAAGCTGCACAATCGGAGAATTTTTATATGACGATTCGTATGTTCCTATTGCGACTGCAACATGCAATTTTACGAGCAGATATCATGACGGTTCAATTTTTATCAATTCACAGACAATGAGTGTTGCAAGCGACGGATGGTATTCGTATCTTGTGCAGGCAACAGGATCTGCCGGATTATATCGTTCGCAAGTATGCTGTACGACAACGAATAACGAATATTTATGTCTTGATAAAAGCTACAAAGTAGCAACACAATCATCAACGCTTACCAAAACAGATGTTGCCGATTCGGTCTGGAACGCTCAAAGAAGCTCATACACGGCATCAGGAAGTTTCGGTGAAGCGCTGCAAAATATTGTTCCTTCGACGAGCGATATCGCGAGTGCAGTCTGGGGATACTCAGGTAGGACTCTATCCGCGTTTGGAACTCTACCATCGGATATCTGGAGTTATTCAACAAGAACATTAACTTCATTTGGAACGCTCATTGCAGATCTATGGAATCATTCAAGTAGAACGTTGACAAGCGGAGGAGGAAGTACCACCAATAACTATACGACTAATAATTATACGAATAGTAACAATACGACAACGAATAATAACAGTATAGATACAAGTACGTTTGCAAAGAAAACGGACGTTGATAGTTTAAAAAACGAAGTACTGTATAACCAGACATTGAT
>Ga0233420_10001165_pt1 | contig 10170 bp, 12 predicted proteins | sample Watercolumn_Mata_4_FD_183009 | JGI IMG/M metagenome (GOLD analysis project Ga0233420, IMG submission 183009) | Freshwater microbial communities from Lake Matano, South Sulawesi, Indonesia - Watercolumn_Matano_2014_102_MG | ecosystem: Environmental > Aquatic > Freshwater > Lake | place...
TCATTGGAAAAACAAGAGTCATTAATGTTGGAAGGCGTGGAAGAATTATTGAGATTTAAATTTCAATAATTTAAGATATCCTTATGAAAAAAGAAATTGAAAATGCGCTGGCGATTCTTGCAAGAAAGTTAAAAGGAATAAGATGGGTATTGATTGGAAGTGCAAATCTTGTAGTTCAAGGAATTAATGTAACGGCCCATGACATTGATGTGTTAGTTCATGAAAGGGATGTTGGAATGATCGATAATGTGCTCAGCGATTTTATTGTTGAAAAAATGAAATATGATGAAAAGATACCTTTCAAGGGATGGATAGGGAAATATAAAATTGAAGGTGTTGAGATTGAGATAATGTGCGATCTGAAGTTTCTTTTTAGAGGAAAATGGGAAGATAATTTGAAAAATAGGCTTGAAAATGTAAAGTATGTCAAAATAGCTGGGGTAGATATCCCTGTTGGAAGCCTAGAAGAACAATTAAAAGGATATAAGAAATTGAACAGAGAAAAAGACAAAGAAAAGATAAAAAAAATTGAAGAAAAATTATCTGAATACTGATGAGATTGGATCTAAGTAATCCATTAATTTATTTTTTATTATCCAGTTATCCAATTCAGCATTTATCTCTCTTTGACTTTCTATATCTGCTTCTCCTTCTAATCCTCTTTTTCTTAACTCATTTCTTCTTGAGCCTTCTTCGGATAAAATTAATAAATTTCTGACATATGCGAGGGGCAATAGTAATGTTGGGCAAGTCCCGGCATTATTCAGATAGTCTGTTAATCTTTTCATATTTTTCTTTATTCTCAAGGATTATTTAAGGATTTGTATTATTTAGGAAAATCTTTCTTGATTGTGATATTCTTGACTTTGTTAAGTTTTTTTAATATATAATTTCTAATTTCATTGTCAAGGGCTTCTGGGGGGAGGATGCCTTTTTCTTTTGATTTGAGCGCAGCAAGCGCAAATAATTTTGCCGATATTGCAGTAGGATATGTGATGAAGTTTGCATTCAAATTAAGCTTGTTAAGGTCTTTCTGCTTTGGAAAAGTTACGAAATAACGTATTTTCTTCTTCTTTCCCTTTATCCTGCCAGAGGCTTCTACAGCAAAGGCAAACTGGGCTTCATAGAATTTTGGGTCTTCATTGTTGAATGAAACATCTGGGAGAACTTTGTTGACAAATTCAAACGGGGAGATATCAATGTCCTTGAATTTTATTTTTTCTTTCGATATCAGCCCAAGGTCATATAAGAATTTATGTATATCCACCTGATTATCGTAATCTTTAATATCAATGCTGTTTAGCTTGATGAAAAATGGTATGGTTCCTATTTCATCTTGACAGATAAGATTGACTTTTTTCTTTCCAAATGGTGCCGGATAATTGTAATTTTCTATGCCAGAAAATGGCTCTTTAATTTCAAATTTGCCATTCTTGTAAATTAGGGGTTTTGAATTGATTTCATCTAAAAGCGCTTCTTTACTCCAAGCAAAATGCAGTTCGTCTGTTCCAGAGTAATCAACAAGGCGGATTTTAACATCTTCAAGAATATCAAACTGTTCTGCACATTCTTTTACGAAAAGATTTGTCATTCCAGGGGAGACACCCGCTTCAATTAGACCAAAGATATTATTCTCCCTAAAGAGCTTGTCAAAGTCAAACTGTTCTATCTTATAGGGGCTTTTTGCGCTTTTGTCGGGGTCTGGCTCCCAGCAAGCAGCCAGGTCCATATAATTTGTTTTTGCTTTTATACACATATTTAGTATATCTTCGTTAAATATTGGAGAGCTGGCATTTACTACTAAGTTTGGCTTGTGAGTATTAAGAATATGGAGAAGCTGTTCTTTATCTTTTAGATTTATATTCATATGATGGTATTTTTCAAACTTTTTTTCCTCTTTGAATGAAATATCTGCACAAATTATGGATTTAATTTCGTCTTCTTCATGCAGAAGCTTGGCTAGAACAGAGCCAACTGCGCCATGACCTAAGATTATGACTTTCATTTTAATTAATCACCTTTCCATTTTCATAAACCCTCATATGCCTTTTTTTTAATTCTTTAAAGAACGGCTCTGGCGGGATACTTATCTCAGGAGAAAAGCTTCCTTTGTGAGTGAACTCCTCTTTCTTTACCATTTGAGCAAGAATGCTTGCAGGCATTCCTGTATCTATGTTGCACCCGGCATCTTCCCATCTTTTTAATGGGGGAACTAAACATTCCATTAAAATTTCTTTTCTTTTTCTATTCTTTGTTCCTACAATTCTTATCCAGAGATTTTCTTTTTCTTTATAACCTTCTGGATACTTTAATCTTTTAAGGAGCTGGGTTAGGAAATTGATGGGCCTGATTTTTTGGCCTTTGTAATCCAGGAGCTTGTATGAAGCAAAACCAAGCTTGATTAGGCTGACTATCATTTTGAATGAATGGTCAGGGAAGCCTGCGTAAAATCTTATGTTCTTCAGGCCTCTGTGCTTGAAGTAATGTAAAAAGGTATACTGCTCAGGATGGCGGACAAACATTTCGTTTTCCCTCCCTATAAATCTATGGTGTTCCCTTATTATATTGTTTAATGGGACTTTATATTTGAAATGACAATTTCTCACAATTGGAGCGCGGTCAGTGAACTCTTCAAGCACGCTTTCTATTGAAAATGGAACTACAAATTCTTTTATGTTGGAATCCCAGGCAAAGCCAACATCAACATTTTCAATTATGTCAAATTTTTCTGCAGCATAATGCAGCATAATGCTTCCTACTCCTGGAACAGAACCAATGCCTGTTATTCCTACAATGTTTTTTCTTTTGAAATCTTTATCTAATGAGAATTGTTTTTTTGTTACGGGTATTTCCGAACCTAAATCTATGCAATTTACACCTAATTGCAGGCAAACCTTAAATACTTCGTAATTCCAATCGCCCTCCATGCAATTTACAACAACATTTGACTTAGAAGCTTTAACTGCGTCCTTTATTGTGTGGATTTTTGTTGCTTCAATATACTTAAAATCAGTTCTTTTATATTTTTTAAGAAAATGCAGGACTCTGGACTTGTCCCTTCCGCAGAGCATTACAGAATATCCATTCTCAAGCAAATCTCTTGTTACGATGCGCCCCTGCATTCCTGTTGCGCCGAGCACGCAAAAATCATATACCATTAATCTACCTCTTATTTATCTTTTGGAGAAGGTTATATTTAAATTTTACTTGTTTGTTAATTCCGCGTATAACTCAAATTTCTATAAAACTAATTAATTTGATAAGAATATTTACAATAATTGATAAAAATTAGATATTATCGAGGATTAAATGGATTGTGAAAAGAGAGTTCATATAGGAAAAGCATTTCCTGCCGGCTTGCATATTCAATTGTAAGGTTTAGCATATCTTGTTTAATTCAGATGGTTTAAATATATGCATAGACAGGATAGAAAATGGCAGTTGAAGCGTTTGTAAAGCCAAGCGAAAGCAAGATTACTGTTGAAAAAGAAGTTAAGCGTAAGCCCAGCATAGCCGAGCTTACGACCATTGAGAGGCCCGGAAAACCAACGCCTGCAAGCATGCTTGAAGATTCTGAAGATAAAAAGAAAAAAACCAGAAAAGGCATAAAAAAGGAAACAAGCGATGATGTTTCAATTATTCCTCAAAAGAGAGATTCTATATTGATTGTGACTGAAAAGCCCCAGGCAGCAGCTAAGATTGCAGCTTCTCTTGGAAATGAAAGAAAGTTTAGCGAGGACGGAGCTTCTTATTATGAAGTTTTACATAATGGCAAAAAGGTAATTGTTGCTTCTGCTGTTGGGCATTTGTTTAATTTGACTTATAAAAAGGGGCAAAGAGGATGGCCAATATTTGAGATTGAGTGGGTTCCAGCATATATAGCTAAAAGCGCAGCATTTACAAGAAGATATTATCAATTGCTTAGGAAGCTTTCATTAAGAGCAAAAGAGGTTTTTATTGCAACTGACTTTGATATAGAAGGGGAAGTAATTGGATGGAATGTACTGCGTTTTATATGCAAGGAGAAGAACGCAAAGAGGATGAAATTTTCTACTTTGACTGCGCCAGAGCTTTTGAAGGCTTATGAAGAGCCGATGAAGGAGCTTGCATGGGGAAACGCTTATGCAGGGGAAACAAGGCATATTCTAGACTGGCTTTATGGAATCAATCTTTCAAGGGCATTGATGTCTGCGATTAAAACAACAGGCTCTTTTAGAATTATGTCTATAGGAAGAGTGCAAGGGCCGGCATTGAAGATTATTGTTGACAGGGAAAAAGAGATAATGAAGTTTAAATCTAAGCCATATTGGCAGGTTTTTGCCAGCGTTGATTGGAAATCTGTAAATTTAAAACAGCCAGAACCTGATATTAAATTTCAGCATCCGGAAGATATATTTGACAAAAAAGAGCTTGATAAGTTTAAAAAGATAAAAGAGGCAATTGCCGAGACTAAAAAGAAGGAAGAGAGGACCCAGCCGCCCGCGCCATTTGATTTGACAACATTGCAGAGAGAATCTTATAGATGGCTTAAGATAAGCCCTTCTGAAACACTTAAAATTGCGCAACAGCTTTATCTTGATGGGCTTATTTCATATCCCAGAACTTCTTCGCAGAAAATTCCAAAAGAAATTGAACCAAAGAAAATTCTGAAGGCATTGGGAAAGCATTTTGATATTGTTAAATATGCAGTTAGAAGCGAGCCAATTGAAGGCAAGAAGTCGGATCCCGCGCATCCTTCAATATATCCAACAGGAGAATATGCAAAATTAAGCGGACAGGCTGAGAAATTGTATAATTTAATTGTAAAAAGATTCGTTTCTGCGTTTAGCGAGGATACTATTCTTGCTACTAAGAAAATTGTTCTTGATGCAAAGGGGATAGAGTTTAATGCATCTGGGCTAAAGATTATTGAAAAGGGGTGGATGAATGTTTATCCTTCTGATTACGAAGAAATTGAAATTCCTGATTTGAATGGAAAAGTTAAGATAAAAGAGATTAGCTTTGATGAAAAGGAGACACAGCCGCCAAACAGGTATACTGCTGCAGGGCTTGTTGCCTTGCTTGAGAAGAAGAATCTGGGAACAAAGGCAACCAGAAGCATGATTGTGGATACTTTGTTTGATAGAGGATATCTTGACGGAACAAGCATAAAGGCGACACAGCTTGGAATGCAATTAATTGAAGCTCTTGAAAAATATTCTCCAATTATAATAGATGAGAATCTGACAAAAAGCCTTGAAGATGAGATGAATGGCATTGAAGAGGCAAAAGGAGACTTTGAAAGGAAGGAGAAAGAAGTAATTGAAAAGGCGAAGAGATTGATTACAGACATTTCAAAAGAATTCAGGGCCAAAGAAGCGGACATAGGAAAAGCGTTGATGAAGGGGATTGAGGAAATCAGGAAACAGCAGCAAATTGACAGCACATTGCAGCAATGTCCTGTATGCAAGAAAGGAAATTTGAGAATAATGTATAATAGGAATGCGAGAAGGTATTTTGTTGCCTGCTCGGGATATCCAGAATGCAAGCAGACGTATTCTCTTCCTGGAAATGCCCTTATTAAGAAGTCAGGAAATCAATGTCCTGCTGATTTATTTCCAAAACTGCTTGCTATAAGGAAGGGCAAGAGGCCATGGGAATTTTGCTTTAATCCTGAATGCAAGATTGAAAAGGCGAGGAGAGAAGAATGGGAGAAGAAAAAAGCCGCAGGAGATGGATTTAGGGGAAAAGGAAGAAAACAAGAAGATGAAGACTCAGATGAAGGCGAACAAGATGGAAAGATTTAAATATAACTTAAAGTTATACTTTTTATGGCTGCAATAACAAGAATAAGGGCATTAGGTGGGTCTCTGGCTGTAACTATACCTGTTGAATTAGTTAGGGAAAAAGGGCTTCATGCTAATCAAGAAGTTGAAATAGAAATAAAAAAAGTAAAGAAAGATTATTTTGGCGCTTTAAAGGGGATTGGTCCATACAACCGTGAAGAGGACAGGGACGAAGATAGAGAATGAGATACTTGTTTGATAGTTCTGCTTGGATAGAATATTTGGACGGGGGGAAATCTGGAGAGGCAGTTAGTAAGATACTAGAAGATGAAAATAATGAAATTTACTCAGTTAATATAATTGTCGCAGAGGTGGTTAGTAAGTCTGAAAGAAAGAAGGTAAATGTAGATATTGCATACAACTCGATTATCTCCAATTCTGAACTTATTGAGATTGATTCACATACTGCTAAGAAGGCCGGCCTTTTACATGCCGAAGCTAAAAAGAAGAACGAGAGTTTTAGTCTAATAGACTCGTTTATTATTACAGCAGCTTATGAGATTGGCGCCAAACTTGTAACAAAAGATAGTCATTTTAAAGGTTTTAAGAATGTTATTTTTATCTGAAATTATTATATTATTCCCTTTTCCAGCATTAATGGGAGAATCTTATTTTTAATAATTGGGGAGAGCAGGTCTTTATTATCTTCCCTGCCAAACCATCTTTGTTCTTCTATCTCTTGATTTGGTGTTGGCTCGCCTATGACTTCGGCAAGATATACTTTCATTGAGATTATGGTATTTGGTTCATTTGCGGCCATATCTTCAAAGTCCCCAAAATGAGTTATGCTTTCTTTTATTAGTTTAAGATTATGCTCTTCCTGAAGCTCCCTTAATAAGCAAGCCTCTATTTTTTCATTTGGTTCTGGCTTGCCTCCAGGCATTAAAAATAGTTTTGTATTATATTTTCTATTTATTAGAAATTTTCCATTCTTTAAGATTATTAACCCATATTTTATTATTTTATCCATAAAATTAGATAATATGTGCCTTTTTAATTATTATCAAGCTAATTCATCAAAAAGTCTTCCTGTTTGATGATAATGCTGTGCAACGCCCCTATTTTGTGGGTTTGGCTTGTAGACTGGATGAACATTATCTGGAATTTCTGCAATGTCTGCCATTCTTTCTTGGGCTTGTTTCGTTCTTATTGCGAGCCTTAGAGCTTCATCTAAACCAATAGCACTTTGATGTACATAATTATAATTTGTGTTTATTGAAACCATTTTAAAATAAAAAAGATTTATTTGCCTCTTCTGTGCCAGGATCTGAGAGAAGGACGGACTTTCATATCTGGGCTTCTTGTTCGCAATCCGCGGGATTTTCTTGCTGCTGAAGTTAAACCTCTTTCAGCTCTGCCTGTGTGGCTGCCCTTTGCAATCCAGTTATATTGATTATTGTTTTTTATTTCAGGAGCATTTGGGTCTACAAGAATGACTTCAAAGAAATAGTGCTTTCCATCTTTTCCAAGAGGATACGAATTAAGAACTTCAAGATTTGGAAATTTCTTAGAAGCACGAAGTTCAGCAACCCATTGATATGACATTTTCAATATTTTTCTAACATGCTGCTTTCTTGATTTTCTTCCATGCTTATGCCTTGGTCTTTGCCTTCCTCCTCTAATTAGACGCACTCTGGCAACTATGAATCCTTTTTTTGCCTTGTATCCCAGACTATGGGCTCTGTCTAGTCTTGTTGGATGCTCAAGCTTTAATACTGATGGGCTTGCACGCCATTGAATCATTCTTGATTGCAATGTCTCTCTGTCTAAATTGCGCCAAGCTTCTTTCATAAATGCGTATGCGCTCTTTGCCATTATTGTTGTTGTAAAAAGTGGTTTTTAAATCTTGTTACTCTCTTGGAACATCTAAATCCTTATAAATTGTAATCGGGTTGAAATTTTATGAGGGTTAATCCTATAAGAGAATTAAGGTGGAATAGGCTGTCATTTGCTGGACCCGAGAGGCACGAGTGGTGTCTTTTAGTTATAAATACAAATGAGAAGACCGTAAGAATTTTGCAGATAATATACGAGCAGCTCCAGCCAATAGAAGGGTTAATAACTGTGGCTCGGGGTGCTGTCAGTGGAAGCGGATTGAGATATCGGGCTGTTAGATTTTCAACTTCTCATTCAGGGATGCCTGAATGGAAGCAAGTTTATGATGGTCCAGTTACAAGAGACAGAACCCTTTATGACAGGCAAACAGCCGATGGACTAGCAACGTACATAGATAATGAAATGCAGAGGCTTGCTCGGTAACTTTTTATATACTCTTTTTTATATAGGGCTGTATGGCAAAGAAAACATTTTACACAACAACGCCGATATATTATCCGAATGATGTTCCTCATTTGGGGCATGCATACACAACCATAGCGGTAGATGTGCTTGCGCGCTGGAACAAGCTTATTGGAAAGGAGGTTTTCTTTTTGACTGGGACAGACGAGCATGGAAAAAAGCTTCAGCTTGCTGCTCAAAATGCTGGAAAAAAGCCGAAGGAATTTGTTGATTCTATTGTGCCTGAATTCAAAGAAGCTTGGAAGAAGTTGAATATAAAATACGACAGATTTATTAGAACTACAGATAAAGATCATGAGAAAGTTGTGCAGGAAATTGTTGAAAAGCTAAATAAGAAGGGAGATATTTACAAAGGGCATTATGAGGGGCTTTATTGTACTTCATGCGAGGCATATTATACTGAGAAGGATGCTCCTGAAAAGCATTGCCCAATACATAAAAAGCTGCTTGAGATTTTGAGAGAGGAGAGTTATTTCTTCAAGCTGAGCAAATATCAGAAGAAACTTCTTGAGCTTTATAAGAAGAACCCTGATTTTATTTCTCCTTCAGGCAGGAAAATGGAAGTTGTAAATAGAGTTAAGGAAGGATTGCAGGATTTGTCTATATCAAGAACTAGTTTTGACTGGGGAATACAAGTTCCATTTGATAAAAAGCATATTATTTATGTCTGGCTTGATGCCTTGACAAACTATTACAGCGCGACAAGAGAGAAAGGAAAGGAAAAGTTCTGGCCAGCTGATGTTCATGTGATAGGCAAGGACATATTATGGTTTCATAGTGTTTATTGGCCCGCTTTTCTTATTGCAGCAGGCATTGAACCGCCTAAAAAAATATTTGCGCATGGATGGTGGACGGTGCATAATGAAAAGATGGGCAAGTCTGCGGGAAATGCAATTAAAATTGATGAGCTTATAGGATATGCTGGTGTTGATTCTGCAAGATATTTTCTTTTGAGAGCAACTCCTTTTGGAGATGATGGGGATTTTTCGGAAAAAGCTTTGATTGAGAGGCATAATAACGAGCTTGCTGATAAGCTCGGCAATCTTGTTTCTAGAGTTTCGGCATTGGCTGAAAAATATGGAATTGAAAAATACAAAATTAAAGAGCTTAAATCAGGCAAGATGGTAAAAAATGTAAGTTCATTCATGGAAAAACTTGAGTTTGACAAGTCTTTGAATGAAATATTCATTTTTATTGATAGATGCAACGAATATGTGCAGAAGAACAAGATTTGGGAAGCAGGAGATAAGAAGCAATTGTATGAATTAGTAAATGCAATAAAAGATGTTTCAATATTATTGTCTCCATTTATCCCAGAAACAAGCGAAAAAATTGCTAAGGTATTTGGGTTTGATATTAGCTTGAAGGGATTGAAGAGCGAGTTAAAAGCAGGAAAGATAAAGAAATCTGAGATTTTGTTTAAGAAAATAGACGTTAATGTCAAAGGCAATAATCCTGTGAGCAAAGTGCATGAAGCTTGGAGGAACAAGAACGTTATAGGAGATAATAAACAGACAAATGAAAAGATTAATAAAACTGAAGGGATTGAAGGAATAATGAGCACAATTGATTTTAAGGATTGGGAGAAAATTGAATTAAGAGTTGGAAAGATAGAGAAAGTTGAAGATATAGAAGGAGCCGATAAGCTTTACAAGCTTAGTATCGGAATTGGGCATGAAAAAAGAGTTGTTTGCGCAGGAATAAAGAAATTCTACAAGAAAGATGAATTAAAGGGAAAGAAAGTTGTGCTTTTTGTGAATCTTGCTCCAAGGATGATGAGGGGAATTGAATCTCAGGGAATGATTTTGGCTGCAGTGTCTGATGATGAAAGCAAGGTTGTCTTAATTGAGCCTGATAAGGACATTAAGGAAGGAAGCAGGATACGCTAGTTTTGATTTTAGGTATTCTTATGGCTTAATTAGGTAGTTTTTGTTTGTTAAAGCGAGCCTAGAAAAGTTTATATAATTGTTAGTTCTTGGATTGATATGAGTACAACTGCGGAGAACTTTGCTTTTGGAGGCAAGTCTTATGCAGTTGCATCTGTCAA
>Ga0233420_10001166_pt1 | contig 10161 bp, 14 predicted proteins | sample Watercolumn_Mata_4_FD_183009 | JGI IMG/M metagenome (GOLD analysis project Ga0233420, IMG submission 183009) | Freshwater microbial communities from Lake Matano, South Sulawesi, Indonesia - Watercolumn_Matano_2014_102_MG | ecosystem: Environmental > Aquatic > Freshwater > Lake | place...
TTTCATAGACCGTTATCATTACCATCGTCCCCATATGGGGATTGGGATGAAACCGCCATTAGAGAGAATTTAGTGTCGGATATTTACGGGGAGAATGCGGTTCTGGCATAAAATTAGAAAATTGCTCTTGAAATAAACTCCCAGTGCGAATTCCACCACGTAGCAAAATCACGTAAGTACATTCGTAAAGTGGCACCCCCTCTCCTCTGGGATCAGGAACTTGCGAGGCCTTTATATGCGCTCTGGCCAATCCCACAACATCGTTATAAGAATAAACCACAATTCTTTTTGGAGTTTGTCGTTTATTGTGTTCGCAACTATGATTGCAACAAACGAACCAAAACTCCTTGTTCACCACAGTCATGCGCGAAAAATCAGTTTTTAAACACACCGTGTGAGATTTTAGAAATTCGACGTCAAGAGCGAGTGAGCCTTCGGTAAATAAGCTACCTCCGGAATCACGTCTGGATATCTTTTTTTTAATTTTTCTAAGATTTCCATGATTATCTGCTTTTTCACATCTTCATAATATCATCGCGCGTTAACAACGCCACTTATTTTTGATCCCGACGCTTCACCTCGATTTTATCCCCAGTTTTATCGGACACGACCAACCGAAATGGGCAGCCAATTAGATCAGCATCGGCAAACTTTTCCCCCGCAGAGGCATCACGATCGTCAAACAAAACATCATCACCCAATTTTTCGTATATATCCCCGCCCTTACCATTAAGTCCAACTAGATGATATTTAAACGGCGCCACTGTCTCCGGCCAAATAATTCCCCTCTCGTCATGACACACTTCTGCAATCGTCCCCATCACCCGGGTAGGACCAATGCCATAACTGCCGAACCAAACCGGCTTTTTCCGCCCATCTTTATCCGTAAAAGAAACCCCCATTTTTTCGCTGTAATAAGTACCAAAGGCAAAAATGTTGCCCACTTCAATCGTGTTAATTTTTTGATAATCTTTTTCCTCTCCCTCAAAAATCTCTTTATTTATCCCAATCCCAGTTTTCGGATCCACAAAGATTGTGTCCTCTCCCGCCGCCGCTTCCACTTGAAATTCATGGGTGTGCTTTTCTGTAAAAACCCCGCCGCTGGCCTCGGTCACAATCGCCTTTAAACCCAAACGCCCAAAAATTTTTAAGTAGGAATTTTTTACTTCCTCATAATATTGCCAAAAATCTTTTTCGTCGGCATGAAGACTATAAAGATCCTTCATCATAAACTCCCGACCCCTCAGAATGCCGGAGGTCGCCCGAGGTTCATTGCGAAACTTTGTGGAAAAATGGTAAATTTTGATTGGCAAATCAGCATACGACTGTAGAAATTTTCTTGCTAAGTCCATAACAATCTCCTCATGGGTAAAAGCCAAAGCCAGATCTTTCTTTCGGGCATCTTTTAGCTTGTACATTATTTCCCCCGCACTATCCCAACGGCCAGTCTCATCCCAGATTTCTCTAGGATGCATTAAGGGCATCAACATTTCCTGTGCCCCGGTGGCATTCATTTCTTCGCGAATAATCTGATTAATTTTATTAACAACCCTCCACCCAAAGGGTAAAAGTGTCCACGATCCAGCCATCAGCTGGTCAATAAACCCGGCCCGGACCAAAAGTTTGTGATTAACAGCCACGGCATCTTTCGGATCCGCTTTTTTGGTTTTGGGAAACAAAACAGAATATCTCACGTCCCTACTTTATCATTTTCTAATCATCGGGGCAAGGATTTTGGCCACATCGTTGAAGGAAATCAGAACTATTAGACCCAGCATGGCAACCATCCCGATCTGGTTGACGCGGTTCTCCCATTTTTGAGGAACTTTTTTGCCAGTTAGGGCCTCGATTAGCAAAAAAGCCAACCGACCCCCATCCAGGGCAGGAATTGGCAAAATATTCATAAAAGCCAAGGACAAAGACAAAAGCCCCAAGAGATTTATAAGCTGTAAAATCGCCTGCCGGCCGCCAAGGTCCAAAATCATTCCAACAGCAGAGGCAATCCCCACCGGCCCGGAAACAGATTCTTTTAAAGGCTCCACGTCCCCAGTTTTATAAGCTTTGGTGATAAAACTTCCAATCACAGCGACGTTGTAACCCAGCATATCTGCAGAATAGACCAGCCCAGAGGCCCGGCGGGAATCTCCTTGGTAACTTAGCATCACCGCTTCCCCGATTCCTATTCCCAAGGCCCCTTCCCCGGGTGGCGGATTAACTCTGGGCATAATTAATACCTCTCGTTCTTTTTCTAGGCTTAAATCAGAAACTTTTAGTAAAACCGGTTTGCCGGCCCGGGTTTTAATATAGGCCTGAAAATCAGGAAGTTTATCAAATATCCTGTCATCGACAGTTAAAAAAACATCACCCGGGTTGAGCTTGGCAATTTCCGCTGGCGAACCTTTGGCCACAAAGTTCACCGAAACTAAATTTTGGGAAGGGCTGAGAAATTTATATTCTGCAAGTTTTGGAACTAATACTTTGAAATTAACTAGCGATAAAAATAGATAGAAGGCGACAATTGCTAACACTAAATTCATGACAATTCCGGCGACTACAACGGCGATCCTAGCCCAGACGTTGGATTTATAAAAATATTCGCCCTTAACTTTCTGGGTATTTTCTGCCAAGCCCTCTTCACCCAGCAATTTAACAAACCCCCCAAACAGGAGCGGATACAGGGATATCTTCATTCCATCTTTTAGAGTTTTAGAAAAAATAGGCTTGGTAAACGGCAACCCCAAAGCAAATTCCTCAACACCCATTCCGGCAAGCTTCCCCACAATAAGGTGCCCGAACTCGTGGATTAAAACCAGAACAGAAAGGAGAACCAAAAAGACAATAACCGTGGCAATCATATCGCCAACAGCTCCTCTTCTTTCTTAGATAGCAAATGGTCCAGCTCGGCAACAGTTTTATCCGTCAAATTTTGAGTTTCTTTTTCCAGACGGGCCTTAGTATCGTCGTCAACATCTGCTTTACTGATTTTTTCCATCACCACGTGGCGTTCCTGGCGGACCATAACTTTCCCGCCTTCTATTTTTGTCTTGGCCATTTTTACAAACTCTTCTCTTCTATCCTGAGACAAAGGCGGAACCATCACCCGGATATAAGTATCTTCTTCAACAGCCGTTAACCCTAAATTCGCATCTCCAATCGCCTTGGTAATTGCTTGGCTATTCCCAGCATCAAAAGGGGTCACCAATAAAGTCTTCGGATCAGAAACAGATATTGCCGCCAAGTCAATAAGTTTCATCCGTTCGCCGTACGCCTCAACCAAAACATTTTCAATTAAAGCGGGATTGGCTTTGCCGGTTCTAATAGTACCCAAATCAGCCACGACAACGGAGATTATTTTTTGAAAATTTTGCTGGGCCGAAACAATCAGATCCTCCATCTATTAAACTTTTAAACTTTTAAACCGTTAAACTGTTAAACGTTTAAACTCGTCTATGCGGATATTCTCCCCCAACTTCCCCACCACTAATTTTATTAAATTCTCAATTGTTTGTGATCCATCTCTAATGTACTCCTGTTTTAAAAGTTCGTCAACACTCTGGGGCTCCATAGAAGCAATCTGTAAGCAAATTTCTTTCCCAAGATTCACGAAGTCATCCGTTTTAGCCACAAAATCAGTTTCGCATAAAAGGGACACGACCACTCCAATTTTTCCTGTGGCATGGACGTAAGAAAAAACCCTTCCCTGACCGGTCTCCCTTTCGCCTTTTTTGGCAGCTTTTTCTAAACCCTTGGCCTTAATTATTTCTTCGGCTTTGGCTAAATCCGAACCCGCCTCATCTAAAGCTGACCGACAATCAGCAATTCCCGCTCCGGTTAATTCTCGTAGTTGTTTTATTAAATCAATAGATATCATAACCCATTATTGGTCATTGGCGCCATTGGCTTTATTGGAATTATTGAATTCTTTATTCCCCTCAATCCACGCCTCTCCTAAGTAATCCATAATTATTTTAATAGATCCTACGGCATCATCGTTAGCCGGAATCTGGTAATCGACAACTGTTGGATCAATATTCGTGTCACAAATGGCCACAATTTTAACTCCGGTCCGAGTGGCTTCCCTAATAGCCCCGGCCAATTTTTTGACATCGATAACAAATATTGCATCGGGTAATTTACTCAGACCTACTAGGCCTTCGTAAATTTTTAAGAGCTTTTCTCTTTCTCTTTGTGCCAAAAGCCTCTCTTTTTTAGTGTAGCTTTCATCCCGACTTTTTATTTCCAACTCCTCAATCCTCTTAAGGTTTTTTTGCATAATGGCAAAATTTGTCAAAAGACCACCGGGCCACCGCTCTAATACATAATAGAAGTTTTGTGCCTTGGCTTCTTTGACTTTTTTGGCAACCTCCTCCAAAACTCCCTTGGCTTGTCTTTTAACACCAGTAAAAATCACTGATCCGCCAGACTTGGCCAGATCGGACAAATATCTGCCAGCCTCTTCTAGACCGACCTTGGTTTTAACAAGGTCGATAATGTGGACATTGTCTTTTTCGGCGTAAATATAATCACTGGCCTTGGGATACCACCGCGTTGCCTGATGTCCAAAATGACACCCCGCCTCCAGTAGATCTTTTAAGGAAACGTCTTTCATAAAATAAATCCCTTAATCCGCCACCCAAAGCTGAAGAAAAATTCTCCAGGGATCTCATGCTTGGGTGTGAGAATTACTCTGGGTGTTATTATATGTTGCCTCAACAAGATTTTCAAGAAGACTAATTACTGTCATCGGGCCAACCCCACCAGGAACCGGGGTTATAGCTCCGGCCACGTTTTTGACATTTTCAAAATCCACCTCAGCCCTTGGCGCCCCGCAATCAATGACAACAGCTCCAGACTTAACCATATCAGCTTTAATTAAATTTGGAACTCCCGTCGCCACAACCAAAATATCTCCCTTCAGCGTTTCAGATTTTAAATCCGGCGTATTAATGTCGCACGTTATAACTTTTAAACTTTTAGACTTCAAAAGGTCTGCAAGTGGTCTGCCCACGAGCCGTCCTTGACCAACAATGACCCATTGACCGTTTTTATTTTCAACCAATTCTAAAACCGCCCTAACCGTCGCCGGCAAAAAAGACGAGCCTTTTCGCAAACCATCCACATCTTTTTCCAACGGAATATGATCAATTAAACCTTCTCCGCCGGGGAGCTGGACAATAATCCCATCCGCATCCGTGTCCAAATCTTGCCGAATTTCCGTCTCAATCCCAATCTTGGCGGCTTTTTTTACTTTCAAATTGACATAGATTTTGCTTGCCGGATCGTCACCCACCAAAACAATCGCCAGTTTAGGCTTTCTGGCCATCCCCGCCACTCCTTTTTTTAAAGATTCCAATTTTTCTTGTGCAATTCTATTACCGTCGATAATCACATCAGTAAATTAACCCGCCAACACGAACCTTTTGCCAGTAACGGTATAAAATCAATGTCGTCAGCACACCAAAAACGAAAAGACCACTTCCGCACGTCAATAACAACGTCGGTGCATTTTTCAATATTTCGTTATCTCCAGGCATATCAAGGCATCGGAAATTTTTTGACAATTTGGGCGGCATACCGTTTAAACTCCGGCCGGATAGCCTCCGCCAATTTCTTCCCATCAATCATCATTGTGGTGACCCCTATTTAGTATCCCACTTACTTTTTGTACCCCCCGTTTCCAGGTTGACTCAACACCAATAACAGTACCGTCCCGGTGTGTTGTAACTATCCGTTTAACGACGGGTCCTTTTGGGCTAGTCTCGATCACTACCGGCCCCATGAATACGTCCCCAATTGAATGAATAATTTCCTCCCAATTCATTAAGTTCACCCCCTAGAATACGGAAATTTTTTGGCAAAAGCAACCACTCTCGCCTTTAACTTTTTTACTTTTAGACTTTTCGACAGCTGCAACTTAAACTGCCTTCTCCCTTCCTGGTCAACAGATTTATCACTATCTCCTATCATCTTATTTCCTAACTCCTGCGCAATCTCCACCCCATCGTTTATAAATCCAGCGATTACTCTCATGTCTTTTCCCTTCATTCCCATCGTGGTAATGGCCGGAGTCCCCAACCGATATCCCGATGGATAGTACGGCGGGCGCGGATCATTAGGGATAGTTTGTTTGTTGCCGAAAATATTAACCGCCTCCAAAGTCACATGGGCGTGCCAACCCTCGATATTCTTATTGCGAAGATCGATCCAAATCATGTGATTTTCAGAGCCACCACCTACCAGTTGGTAGTTCATAGTTTGTAGTTGGTAGCACAAAGCCTGGGAATTTTTGACAATTTGGGCAGCGTATTTTTTAAACGCCGAGGTGCTAGCCTCTTTAAGGGCAACCGCAATCCCCGCGATTTTATTCATGTGCGGCCCACCCTGATGGCCGGGAAAAACCGATTTGTTAATTTTTTCTCCTAGCTCTGGATCTTTTTTTAGACCTTTTTCCGTTACCAAAATCATGGCCCCCCGCGGGCCGCGCAAAGTTTTATGAGTCGTGGTCATCACGACATGAGCAAACGGTATAGGCGAGGGATGGACCCCGCCGGCTACCAGCCCGGCAATGTGGGAAATATCGGCCACAAAAAGCGCCCCCACTTCGTCGGCAATTTGGGCGTATTTTTCCCACTTAAATATTTTGGTGTAGCCTGTTCCCCCGCTCCAAATTATTTGCGGCCTAAACTTTCTGGTTAAACTATAAAGTTCGTCCCAATCAACTTCGCCATCAGAAGTTAAGTGATAATGTTCGGTTCTATAAAACCTCCCCGTAATACTCTGTTTTTGTCCCATGGACAGATGACCACCGGATGATAAATCTTGAGACAAAGAAATCTCAGGATTAATAGCGCCGTAAATTTCTAAATTAGCCTCTGCGCCGGAATGCGGTTGGACATTGGCAAACGGCACGCTAAATAATTTTTTGGCCCGGTCGATACAAAGTTGTTCTACCTGGTCAACCCACTCGTTGCCGGTGTAATATCTTTTCCCTGGATACCCCTCGGCATATTTATTTTCCAAAACACTCCCCACTGCCTCCCGCACCGCCGCGCTCACATAATTCTCGCTGGGAATCATCTCCAGCCCCTCACGCTGCCGTCTTTTTTCACCTTTAATCAGTTTAAAAATCTCATCCACAACCCAATTTTAGCACAAAGTGACTATTGAAATTTGATCTAATTGTAATATCATTCCGTCCAGAATGAAGCGCAGACCCGATCATCTCCCCAATGTCCCACCAGTCGATTTGCGTAGTACCGTCGAATTAAAACATGAGTTAGCAAAACAGCTTAGTAATATTGGCGAGACAATGAAAAGACGGTCGGACTTGATTGTGAAAACCAGAGACGGGCAGCAACTTGAGCTAGAAAATGAGTGGGGTGGGGGTCAGGATCTAGTAATCGATGCCGATGACCTTTGTCCAGAGGGGATTTTTCGTACCCCCGAGGACCAACTACGACTACCAGGATTTGCCCGGTTTAACCCCTAAAAAACAAACGAAATCTTTCGTTGCCGCTTCTCCCCGCCGGAAATAGATATGATTATTTGTTTATCCAACATTTCCAGCTAATTTACCACTAATAAGGCTCCCCCAAAAAAATCGTAACTAAAACGGCAAAACAGACTTCCGTAAATATTCGGGAAAGCGTTCTCTGATTTCACTAGCAATTTTCTTGGGATCTTTTCCAGTTGTCTCAATACCTGTCCACCCATTCATTGCCGCTTCTTCACGATAAAGTGCGGTTTCTCTATCAATTACTTCCGGTCGAGTAGATTCGAACATGTGCCCACTTACTCTTGCCGCAACATAAATTGTTCCGAGTAAAATAAAGGTTAGGTCCGGTAAAGGCAATTGTTCGTTCATTTTCAACAAATCATCCCTATCTACCCCTGAGAGCCTCCCGTATACTAACGACTCGGCGAGCCATCCTTCAGCAATCACGACCGCGCCGCCGGCTAAATCACACCCCATCCCTCCACCCAAGTCATATCCATCCCAAGTTTCCATTTTATCTACAAAATTTAGCTGTTGGAATTTTCGTGGAAAAGTTGTCGAAGCGATTCTAAATCCGCCATGAACTAAAGCATGAAGCTCCCTTCCTAATCTTCTTGGCAAAGCAATTACCGGCCAATCGTTATTGAGGTCACCATAATCAATGTCAATTCTTACAGGGTCATAATTAGGAAATTTATATCTCACCACACCGCGTCCGTCATCTTTTAACAATGTTTCAAGTTCGTCGACAACCCTAGTTTTCCCGACACCATTTGGGCCGCAAATCGCAACAAACAATCCCTTTTCTCTGTTCATTGCGTATGACATCCGGGGAATTCTAGCACACTAGCGGGAGAAATTGCGGAAAAAATCGCGAAATAGATCGCGAAGAGCAGAAATCAGACCGCCTAAATTTTCTCGCCCAACCTTTGCGCCAGCATCAGTAGCTACATTTTTCCACTCATCTTTCCACTGGTCCTTAATCTCAGCCTTCTTATCTTTGATTTCCATCACTTTCTGTTTGACCTGCTGGCCAAAATTAACCTTCGGAGTTACCTTCGGAGTTATTTCCGGATCTACCGGCCGGCCAGCATCCTCAAGCTCTTGCTCTTCATCAATTTCCTCTTCCTCAACATCCTCGGCTTCATCCAAATCGTCCTGCTCAACTACCGAGGTTGGCAGGGGAATCACTTGCTTTTTCCCTAAAACCTCACCGGTATTATTTTGGTTTTCCAGGTACGTTGCCGTAATCCCCACCCCACCCACCAAAAAAAGCAACGCCAAAACTGCTAATAAACTTGCGTGGGCAAAACCTTTTTGCACACACTCATCATATGGCATAATAAAAAGCAATGTCAATAGCAAAAATATCAGCAGGACTTTTGATGTACAACTCCGCTCATCAGGTGTTTTTAGTCCACCCCGGCGGGCCGTTTTTTAAATTTAACGATAAATGTTGGGGAATCCCCAAAGGTATTGCCAAAGACGATGAAAACCCGCTACAAGCTGGAATTAGGGAATTTGTCGAAGAAACAGGAATTGAACCGCAAGAACCTTATTTTGATTTGGGGTTCGTCGAATATAATAACAAGCGGGTTTATTGCTGGGCTTTTAAAGACGGCAATTTTAGCCCTAAAATCGTCAAAAGTAACTTGACAAAATACGGTTGGCCAGAAATTGATAAAGGGGAATATTTTAGCCTAGAAACCGCTAGGACCAAAATCCTCCCCGCCCAAAGGCCTTTTTTGGATTCGCTTCTTAGGTACCTTTAGTTTATAAGCGGTCACCGTTATTGGTTGCGACCCAAATTTCCGCCCTGATATTCAAGTTCCGGAAGAGTTTACTGGGCGGAGCGTTTGCACATCCATCGATCTCGGTAGCTTCTCAGTGCTGAGACAAATAACCCTACCCATCAACGAGGACGGCGTTGTCACTTGTTCCCCAAATGGGTGCCGACGCCACGTGCAAAAACGGAAGGCCTAAGACTCAAAAGAGAATTTTGCCCGTCCAGCCGGCTGATCGTCAACCCGTATCTTTAATCTACCATCGTCAACGCCCTCCAATAGGATTGGAACTTCAGCCAACAATCGGCCGAGTGGTTGCGGGTAAGTATTCGGAATTTCCCGATCTGGATCCATCGAACCAAAAAGTTGTAAGAACTCCTTCAAAACGGCGTACGCCCACCCTTCAGTTTGATAAGTTCTAGTAAAAGGCAGTAAGTAGTCCGGCGATGCAGGGTTTTCTGAATCAGCTACAGACACATACGGTATGATAATAGTCACGATTCGTTCCACCCTATTCTAATTCTCCAACATTTTTCTCTCCTTCTCCGAATCTCTGGCTAATGCCCTTTCGTGGGAATACTTTTCCGGATAACGAACGGCAAGCTTTTTGACATTCCTATCCCACACATCTTCAAAGTCTATTTTTAGTTCATCACAAAGTAGAGCCGAATACCACATTACGTCCTGGCAGGTCTCCTGTAAAATGGACAATGATTTGTTAAAATCATTGTCATGATTAAAGCCATACCAAAAGACATCAAAGAGCAGATATTAGCCGAGGTCAAAGAGGGTAAAGACTAGGTAGCTAATATTGCCAGAAGGTATGCCGTTAAAGGCAACACCATATATAACTGGGTCAGCCGGGGATTTAACAGCGTTAAC
>Ga0233420_10001169_pt1 | contig 10156 bp, 9 predicted proteins | sample Watercolumn_Mata_4_FD_183009 | JGI IMG/M metagenome (GOLD analysis project Ga0233420, IMG submission 183009) | Freshwater microbial communities from Lake Matano, South Sulawesi, Indonesia - Watercolumn_Matano_2014_102_MG | ecosystem: Environmental > Aquatic > Freshwater > Lake | place...
ATACGGCCGGCCTGGTGCAGGCTGACTATGACGACGGTAGCGACGATACCCCGGTCGACGCGGCGCCTGGTGAATTCTAGTCGGGAATGCGGGTTAGATTTCACCGGGAATATCTGACCGCGTAGAACACGCTTCCAGGGGCCCAGAATTGGCTTATAACCAAGGCTGACCCCTGGCTCTGTAGGGCATTAGAACGATCCGACGGGATTCGATTCAATCGTTACCGTTTCATCCATCTAGCACGCTTCTGGTACCTATAGCTTGGATACAACATGCAGACGGAAGTAAACGTCTTAGCCGAGCTTGAACGATACGGCATAGGCTTCGAGTGGACGGGCCAGGATGAGGTTCGAGTGAAGTGCCCGTTTCACGACGATCATACGCCGTCGTGCCACGTCAACGTCCAGAAGCGTGTATTCAAGTGCCACACCGCCGGCTGTGAAAAGACCGGCGATGTTATTGACCTGCTGGCACGGGCCGTCAACACGACACGGGCTGTTGTCCTAGTCGAATTGTCCAAGCGTTATAACATCGACTCGGCCCGTGTAGTCGATTCACAGGTCATCGAACGATACCACCAACTCATCTGGGGTGCGATGCCGCTGTTGAAGGAACTGCGAGCACGTGGCGTAACTGATGAACTTGTTCGTAAGTATCGCTTCGGAGTCATCACAGACGAAGGCCGTGTATCCATCCCGATCAAGAACGAGATGGGCCTATACGTCAACATCCGCAAATACTTGCCGGGCGCCCCAGGCAAGGACAAGATGCGTAACCTGAAGGGGCACGGCAAGGCTCGTCTGTACCCAATCGAACAAATGGCGTATGACGAGATCATGCTCTGTGGTGGCGAATGCAAAGCCATCGTCGCCGCTCACCAGCTTAATCAACACGGCATTGGAGCCGTTTGTGCAACGTGCGGAGAACGTAACTTCGACCTGGAGTTGCTGAAGCGATTCCAAGGTAAGACTGTGTACGTGTGCATGGACATCGACGGGCCAGGCCGACGGGCGAATCAGTTGCGGTGCACGCAATTGTTTCCACTGGCGAAGATTGTGTATGACGTCTTGCTACCGTTGGACATCGTCAAGTATCCAAAGGGCGACATCAACGATTTCATCGCCCAAGAGAACGGTGTTCTATGGGACGTCATCCAAGGCCTCGAACCCTGGCAGCCAACTACGTTCTCGCGGTTGCCACAGGGCGACATTGAGGATGTCGAACTGGTTCATGCGGTTCACGCCAAGAACGTCGGTCGTCGGGTTCGCGTTCAAGCTATCATAACCGCAACAGCACAAGCGCCGTACGTCATTCCAAAGACAGTGCGGGTAACTTGTGACAAGAGCCAGAAGGAATGCGCACTCTGTCAGGTCTACACCGCCGGCGATCTCGACACGTTTACAATCGACCCAGAAGACGAGTCAATTCTGGGTATGGTATCGACCGGCAAGCGAGCTGTCGGCGACTCAATTCGCAGGGCGGTTGGTGTGCCAGCGTCCTGCAAGGTCGTTAACTTTGGTACGACCGAATACTATTCAGCCGAGGACGTTCGCATTAGCCCGCGACTGGAGATATCAAGTCGTGCGTCCGACCGCGTTATGCAGCCTGCCATCTGCCTTGGCGAAGGCGTCGAACTTAATGAAGCCTATCATCTAGTTGGCCGGATGTGGCCGCACCCTGACACACAAGCGTCAACGCTGCTGATAAGCGAATACAAGCCAACCCAAGATGCATTGTCGACTTATCAGTGCCACGACCTAGATGGCCTAGTTGTATTCCAGCCAGAGACGTGGACCCTCGCAGGCGTGACGTCAAGGCTCGAGTCTATGTATAACGACCTCGAGGCCAACGTCACTCGCATCTTTCAACGTCGAAACCTCCATTTGATGATCGACATGGCCTACCACAGCCCGCTACTGCTGGACTTTGACGGCCGAACAGTCAAAGGCTGGGTGGAGGTCCTAATCGTTGGCGACAGCGCTCAGGGCAAGTCAGAGACAGCCTTGAACCTCATGCGGCACTACGGCCTGGGTGAAAAGGTCGAGTGCAAGAACGCCTAAGTAGCAGGGTTGCTAGGCGGCCTACAGCAGTTGGGCAATAAGTGGTTCGTGACCTGGGGCGTTTTGCCGACACACGATAAGCGCCTGGTCATCCTCGAGGAGCTCAAGGGTGCTAGTCAAGAGGTAATCGCCAAGCTCACCGACATGCGGTCTTCTGGCGTGGCGGAGATACCCAAAATCGAGAAACGAAGGGCACACGCCAGGACGCGGCTTATAGCGTTGTCGAATCCGCGTGGCGATTGTACGGTCGCCGGCTATAACTTCGGAATTCAAGCGATTCACGAATTGATAGGTGGACTAGAGGATGTGCGACGATTCGACGCAGCGATGATCGTATCAAGCCTCGAGATCGACGCAGCCACGTTGAATCGCTTGCAGCGAGAGCGACCGGACGTTCCACATGTGTACGTCGCTCCGATGTGCCGTAACCTCATCCTGTGGGCCTGGACACGCCAGCCGGATGATGTTGTATTCGAGCCAGATGCGACAACGCAATTGATGGACGCTGCCACTCGCATGTCAGAAGCGTTCACCGATACAGTGCCGCTGGTTGACCGAGGCTCGATGCGATACAAGTTGGCCCGTCTAGCTGCGTCGCTGGCGTGCCGCACATTCAGCACGGAGGACAACCAACACGTCATTATTCGAGCGTGCCATGTAGAATACGTTGAACGATGGTTGACCGAAACCTACAGCTCGCCGATATTCGGGTACAGGGATTTCACTGAGGCGACCCAGATTAGAGGCAAGCTGCACGACCCTGAGGCGATCACAGCCCAGCTTTCATCGCTACCATTTCCATCTGACTTCTGCAAGCAGATGTTGCATAAGACTGATATTGACCTGCAAGATATTCAGGACTGGTGCGGGTGGGATCGTCAAGAGGCCACTGGGTTGTTGTCACTGCTAGTTCGTAAGCATGCGATGCAGAGACAAGGACGATCCTACCGTAAGTCACCACCGTTCATTGAGCTTCTCAAGGGCCTGCTCAGTAGCGGTAAGTTAGTCGATAGGCCCGCATTTCTGAGGGAGGAATTCTGATGCAACTGTTACTTGATTGCGTGAAGGCGTTCCACGACAAGATGGGCGTCTCAGCACAGTGTCAGATGCCGGCTGATCTCAGCCAAGGGCTGGACCAGCGTGCGCATCAAATCTTGGAGGTCGCTGACGATCTCCAAGCGGCTATCGGCACCGACCCGCGTGCCCTGAGGCTGCACTTGATCTTTGAGGAGGCCGGCGAATTGGGCGTGGCGATGGCCAGTGGTGACGAGGTCGCAACGCTGGACGCCTTGGCTGACCTGCTTTACGTTCTACTCGGCACCGCGGTCACGTTCGACTTGCCGCTGGCCGAGGCCTTCGCCGAGGTTCATGTGTCGAATATGACCAAGGCGAAACAGCCAACCGATCCGCATGCCGAACGGTTGCGTGACAAGGGCCCGAACTACAAAGCGCCTGATCTGAAGGCCGTGCTCGAAACGTATCGCAAGCAGCCGAGGGATGATCAGCGACCGAACCTGTTCACGACGTTGCAAGCAGCGGTGGGTCGATTTATCACACGGAAGGACTAGCAATGAAGGCCGTCGGCATTCACGTATTCGCAGGCGGGTTCTCAGTGGGTATCCAGCAAGCAGGGTTTGAGCTTGATACCCACCTAGAGACCCACGGGTTTGCGGCTGATACAGCACGCAAATGGACGGGCGTTGAGGTAGTGAACGTACCCGATGGAGGGTTCGACGTTCCCTGGCCCGACGTTGAAGCAGAACTGTGTTTTGGCAATCCACGTTGCACAGGCTTCTCATGCATCACGTCAGGGTACGCTGACGAAACACACGGCGCCTGGGCGAAGCAAACGATTGACATTCATCAGTTCTGCCGATACGGCATCAAGCAGGGCTACCCGTTCATCATTTGGGAATCGGTTCAACAAGCGTTCTCAACTGGACGCGAGTTGTTGAACTACCTGCGTGATGAGCTGTTCGTTCCGGCGAACTACCGCATCGCTCATCTACTGCTGAATGCCGGTTCTTTTGGCAACGCACAGCGGCGCCGACGATACTTCTTCGTGGCGTACAAAGACGCCTATCGTTTCAATGTCGAACCACCGCCTTTCGTTCCGTCGGCGGTTGTGTACGATGCCATCTGGGACCTGCGAGATCGTGATGTCTACGTCCTGACTGATCGTGACAACTACGACTTCGACACTCATATCAACCTGTCTCCGGAAGAGTGGCATATCATACCCCGATTGCCTAACGGCTGGTGTTTGAATTCACTAGCCCGATACGATTATGACGCTCTTCCGGAGAAGTATCAGATCACGTGGGACACACGTGTTTCTGACATGCCGTTCAGCCTGCATTGTCCATCTAGAATCCAATGGCGGTGTCCAGCACCGACGTTGCATAGCAGCTCAGGGCGACTGATCCATCCGTGGCACAACCGGCCGCTGACGTTCGGCGAGCTGGCTCGCATCATGGGCCTACCAGATATTCCCGCAGGTCGCGATCCTGTTGCCCAAATGGCCAAAGGCGTTGTGCCGGCTGTCGGTCAATGGTTAGGTCAGCAAGTGGTGTACAGTGCGAACCACGCCTGGGGCCAAGATGACTTCGAGTCGAACTACAATCATCACACCGGTCAGTGGGTCGGTCGTGATACAACGGGTGCCGTGGAAAAAACGTTCAACCTGACCCATTATGTGTATGAGGATAATGACGATGTTCGATTTTCAAATGAGGCCCGTATTCCAAGACATCGATTCAATGTGGACGGATGCACTGGGGGCCTTGTTCGCCCATGGAAAGCAATCGCCCAGTCGTATCGGGAGCACAATGGAGATTCTCGGTTGGGCCGCCTCGCTGAACACATCTCTCCTGAAGACTTGGCTGACTAACGAGCGTCGGGCGTTGTCGCCAACGTATGCCGCGGCCGAGCTACTGTGGTACTTTAGCGAGTCGAACAACATCGAGAGCATCGTGGCGTATGCGCCGCAATACGTCAAGTTTGCACAGACTGATCGCACGGCTTACGGCGCCTATGGTCATCGTCTTGCCAGTAACGTCTTTGGCTGGCATGAACTGGACCTTGCACTTGAAGTCTTGGTGAAGAAGCCGAACAGTCGCCAGGTAGTGTGCAGCCTGTGGAAGCCGTATGATCTCAATGCGGGTCGACGTGGCAACGTGAACGATATCCCGTGTACGATTGCGTGGCAATTCATTCTTCGCGATGATGGGTTGCACATGATCAATTTCATGCGGTCGTCCGACGCCTGGCTTGGTCTGCCGTATGATACGTGGGTCAACACGATGGTCCTGCGATACTTGGCAAAAGAACTGCATACCCAGCCCGCAACGTATACACATGTCGCAGGCTCTCTGCACGTGTATGAGAAGCACTGGACGGCGGCACGTGAGTCAATCGACGCGGCCAGATCGTGCGCCCCGTCAATCGAGCTTACAGAGGCTGACAAGCTAGATGATTTGAGATGGGCTGTTGCCCGCGAAGTTGATATGCGTACTGGCCGCGTCAACCTTGACCAACTACTGCGGATGGCTCGTGAACTTCAAACCGGCCAACTGACCACCGACGTGCTGCTGGCGGTTGGTCATCAATGGTACGGTCGTGACGTGTTTAAGTTCATCGCCAGCAGTGACATACTAAAAGGGTTTGAGAATGCTAATCGTCGAAGGAGCTGACCTCGTCGGCAAGACCACGTTGTGCGACAAGCTGCTCGAGCTGCTAGCCGAGGAAGGGTATACCTATGCCCACCTAGGCCCGCTACCGAATGGCTTCAACGGCTTCTACGGATACATTGAGTTGATCCGTCGCCGAGCGGTGCAAGATCGTTTCGTTCTTAGCGAGCTGGCGTATCGTATGATGGATGACAAGCCAGTTTGCATCAGTCCGTTCCACTACAAGCTGCTTGAAGCTTGGATGTTGCCAAAGAGCTGCTTCACTGTCGTGGTTCTGGCTGAGCCTGGATTGATCACCACCCGGTATCGCGAGGGCGAGTTGTACACAGCGGACGAGATCGAGCGAGTCAACCGTGTGTTCATCGACGGCTGGCGAACACAACGCATTGGACAGTACCCGGTGACAATCGACACGTCGGTCTACTGCAATGTCGTCAACCCGTACCCGATGTTGTGCGATGCTCGCAGAATCGTCAGCATGTACCGCGAACGTCTCGATATGCTGGATAGACTTCGATCAAGGATACCGACATGGGTACGCGGATAATGCGAAAGATCGACGTGTTCCGAGGCCTCGCACAGGAGCTCGCAGGGCTGTCAACGTGCAAGCGAGCTTCTGTCGGTTGTGTTATCGTACCGCGTGACTTCTCGCAGGTCTACGCCATCGGATACAATGGTCCACCGGCAGGGTTGGACAATAACCGCTGCACTGGCATACAGGGCCAATGTGGATGCGTACACGCAGAGGCCAATGCTACAATCAAGCTACAGACGACTGATATGGATTGTCGATTGATCACGACGACATGCCCTTGCCCGGCGTGTGCGGCGTTGATCATCAACAAAGGTTGCATCCAGCATGTGCTGTACCTGGTCGAATACAGACTGACTGAAGGAGCACAGCTGCTGGTGGACGCTGGCATCGAAGTACAACACTATACGACTGACCTCGAGAGGTGGTGGAATGATTGAGTTCGACAACGGCGGTAGGCTCGTCACTTCAGTTGACGAGTTGCCTGACCTACGAAACGCGAAGACCCTGTACCTCGACACAGAAACAACGTCGGGCGATACCAAGTTAGATTCGCTTGACGTATGGCACAACTGCGGCCTCGCAGGGATCGCAGCGACGATTGATGACGCACAAGGGGCATGGTACATACCGGTAGGACACTCGAACCCAGCTGACAACCTGCCTCAAGACGCGGTGTTCAACTGGCTAGCTGACGTCATCGGCACGGCTGGTCGCTGGACGAATCACAACGTCAAGTACGACATGCACACGATTGCCAATAACACCGGCATCGTGCCGACATGCCCAGTGTTTTGCACCGTCATTCAAGCCAAGATCGTTGACTCTGATCGCCAGCTCAAAGGCGGGTACGGTCTGGACGCTCTCAGTCGTGCGTGGCTGCGAGAGGACATCGAGAAGTACGAGAAAGCTTTCGCACCGTACCTGTATCGAAACAAGGACTATGGTCGCATACCAGCCGACCTGCTTGGCGAGTACACCTGCCAAGACGTATTGACCAACCGCCGTCTTGAGGGCTACATCCTCGCCAACACGCAAGAGGAATGCGCTGACGTTGTGCGAATCGAAACCGATCTAACCACGATCCTATTCGATATGGAACGGGTGGGCATGCGAGTCGACCCGGTGCTGCTTCAAACACAAGAGCTTCTGCTGTATCATCGATTGCTGGCGATTGAAGAACAGCTTACGCGTCTTACCGGTCGGACGTTTAGGCCACACGTGAACGAGGACTGCTTTGACGTCTTATGCAACCAGTACGGGCTGCCCATCCTCGCATGGACACAAGGCGAGGACGATGAGCCTTCCGGTAACCCAAGCTTCGACAAGGACGCCCTCAAGCTGTACTTGGTCCATCCAGCGGCGCCGAAGGGCGTTGTCAAGTTGATCGCCGAGTACCGGCATATCAATACGCTGATCAACTTCTTCATCAAGCGATACTTGATCGAACATATCGACGGGATCATGCACCCGTCCTACAACCAAGCTGTGCGTACAGGCCGCATGTCATGCAAGAAACCTAACGCCCAGCAATTGTCGCCGGAAGCCAAGGCGTTGATCTTGCCGCATGAGGGCTACACGTTCGTCTCTGTTGACTACTCGCAGATCGAATTCCGAATCATCGTTCACTACATCCAAGATCCCAACGCCATCGCTGCCTATCAGGCTGATCCCGACACCGACTTTCATCAGTGGGTCGCTGATACGAACCAAGTACCGCGTAAGCCAGCTAAGACGTTGAACTTCATGATGGGCTACGGCGGCGGCCGCAAGCGATGCGTCAAGTCGCTGGCGACGAATGAGTCTGTAATGGAACAGATCCAAGCCAAGCTAGAGGAAATGGTTGCTGGTGGTCGCCTTCAGCGTGAACAGATGACCGCGGCCTTCAACGTCGCTTGCCAGCAGCGTGCCGAGACTATGTATGAAAGGTACCACTCCAACCTACCGACCCTCAAGCGCACTGCGAGGAGGGCTTCACAGGCCCTCGAGCAACGCGGGTATGTTTACAACTGGCACGGGCGCCGCCGGCACCTGCCTCGAGACAAGGCGTTCAAAGCGTTCAACTCGTTGTGTCAGTCGGAAGCGGCTGACATTATGAAAGAACGGCTAGTCGCAGCGTGGCGTCAGTATCGCAGTGATGACGTCTTGTTCGTTGCCAACGTCCACGACGAAATGCTGCTGGCCGTTCGGAGTGATCGGCTGGACGTTGACTTCATCGACCAACTGGTGGCGACGATGGAAACGGTCGACAAACCGCTCCGCGTGCCGATACGTTGTGCCGTCGGTTGGTCAGCGTTGAATTGGCTGGACGCTAGCAAGGTGGCTTCTGCGTGGACCCCTACCCGTAAAACGACCGGAATCTGACAATATATACTAGAAGCCGGTTGGGACGTCGAAACGCTCGTAAACCCCGGGAAATACGGGGTCCAAAAGAATTTTCCACAAAATGGTGAAAAATGAGCCCGGATCTATTGCAATCGGCCTGGATTGTCGATCTAATCTACGTAGTTCGATTGCTCTTTGACAACTTGGAAAAAACGTAGACGGCACGTCGGTGACGAAGTACTGAGGGCCCTGCCCGAGGGAACCAAAGATCCGGCGACCACCCCCGGGCGGGACACCGAACTCGGTCGGAGGGATAGAACGTCGAAACGGGCTAACGGTTGGACAACAGCCCGTCGCTGCGCACCTGATCCTACGCAGCCTGATGATGACAGGATCAACACACTACTTACGACACAGGGAGAATTGCAATGAAGAACACCGAAACCACCACCGCCAACGTCGCCGCCACCGTCACTCTGGACGCCGCCACGACCCGCAAGCTGGAAGGCGCCCGCAGAGAGGCCAACGGTAAGGCTATGCAGATTCGCCACGTCGCCGCCGAGCTGCTCGGCTACGCCGCGACGATGAGGGAGCTGGGGCTGGAACATCAGGCCAAGGCTTTCGAGGCCGATGCGAAGTATTTGGACGGCCAGGCGTCGATCCGCGTGAAGGCCGCCGACCTGCGGTTCGAGAAGGAACAGCGGGCCGCGGCGATCCAAGCGAAGAAGGACGCGGCCGCCACGAAGAAGGCCGAGCGGGCGAAGAAGGCCGAGGCCCGCAAGACGGCCCGCGTCGAATCGATGAAGGCCAAGCTGGCAAAGATGCAGGCCGCCCTCGCCGCCTTAGAAGGTTAAACGTCGAAACCCGCTACGGCGGGTCGCCGGGAACCCAGCCCTACCCGGCCTGATGATGACAGGGCTACTACATTACTCTCAGTTTGAGGAGTTCGTATCATGGCAAAGGTTCAACCCAAGGTCGCCGCCCCCGCCCCCGCCCCCAAGGCTCCCGTCGCTGCCGCCCCCGTTGCCCCCGCCCCGGCCGGCGCCGCGAAGCCCGGCACGCCCGCCCCGGTCAGCCCCGAGAAGCAGAAGAAGGTCGGCCGCATCGCGTACCCGGGGCTGTTGAACGCGGAAGGCAAGGCCGTCGCCCTGGCCGCGGTCCCGACCGACTGGGATCGTAAGGTCCACAAGAACCTGGTCCGCAAGAACTTCGCCAGCGAGGACCTGTTCTTGGACTACCGGGCCAGCATGCTCGAGACCGAGGCCGCCGACCTGCGGAAGCGGGCCGAGGTCACTCGCAGCCTGGGCAGCACCGCCGAGCGGGCGAAGGCCAAGCGCTTGATGCAGATGACCAAGCGCATCGAGGAACTGAAGGCTCAGTTGTCCGCCGCGGGCGTGGACGTCTCCGCCCTGCTGACCGCCGCCGGCGAAACGGCGCCCGAGACCGAGGGCGACGAGTCCGCCGCCGCGGACGGTGCGGAGGAGTAGATCACGTGCTGGTCGCTCGGGCGGGATCGCCACCCGCCCGAGCCCAGTCGGACCCCGTAGAAC
>Ga0233420_10001170_pt1 | contig 10155 bp, 15 predicted proteins | sample Watercolumn_Mata_4_FD_183009 | JGI IMG/M metagenome (GOLD analysis project Ga0233420, IMG submission 183009) | Freshwater microbial communities from Lake Matano, South Sulawesi, Indonesia - Watercolumn_Matano_2014_102_MG | ecosystem: Environmental > Aquatic > Freshwater > Lake | place...
CACGTTATGACTACTTAATAAATGGGCTAGTTCTCAAACAGGCTGCGGGGCTTTTACAGCAAACCGATGTTGAATCGATAAATCAAATTATAAAAAGAAAATATGTAGCAAAATCATCAGACTTGACAAACCTCCCTAAATTATTCGTGCCCAATACGAATACAGCGGTACCACCATTAAGCGACTCTGATGCAAGATCGTTGAATGAATAGAGGTAAATACCTGGTATAGTATAGTCATTTACATAATTCAGCATAAGTTCCAAGCAGAAAGTCAGTTGGTATTCTGAGCCGAAACCGGCTCCGATCTTGTCAATAGCCTGTTCGAGTTCATCCGGCGGGAACGATTTGAACGGTAGCCATTCCTAACTTCCGGCTGTCCCGGCGTGGGAACCGGCCTTTCGCTGTCGATCTGGCGCAGCGCAACGTCCGGTTTAACCAGTAATCCGGTGAGATTTTCAGGATGAAGGGTGATGCGTTGGCCGCCCTTCAATCCGCGGTAGCGCTGATTCTGCTCATCGTAACCCTCGGCATACGCGAAGGTATCGTTCATCCACAACAACTGGCCCGGCCCTTCCGCGATCGCATCCAGCAGCACCGAAGCATCCCGCGGGCGAGGTAAATAGATGTAGCGGGCAAAATCCTCGGCGAGCTGTTTGACCTCCACATGATTGCCGCGCCACAGCGGTATCCGATCCAATTCCAGTCTGAGCAAGGCGGGAGCGAAGATGACGTTGAGCAAGCCATCGTTCTTCATCTTGCGGCTGGCGCGCACGGCCAGGCTGTCCTGCCCGGTCAGACGCAATGCCTGCCATTCGATTTCGCCTTGCGGGGAAGGTTGGGTAGGGACCAGCAGCCACTGGTAGCTTTCCGGGAGCCGCGCGTTGATAGCGCCATGGGCCGCATCGCGCTGAGTCGCGGCTTGTCGCTGCTGGTGAGGCGACAAATCCAATTCCTCTTTTTCCGCCAGAATGGATTCCCAGGCCAGATAGCGGCGAACCGCTTCGTCCAAGTCGGCCAGCCGGCTCTTATCGATCGCCAAATAAACCACGGCATTGCGGTACAGGCGCGGGCTGCTGCCGCGATTTTCCAACATCGCCTTGACCACCATCAACGCGGGATTGCCCGCTTCAGTAGTGCGGGCGTCCCGCCCGCCCTTCGCGGGCAAGATGCCCGCGCTCCGATAGGGACAGTCGGTGCCCAGTACCACCAATCGTACTTCGGGATCCTCGGGGACATCGGCACTCGATGCGGGGAACACGTGGACCCGGCTGAAATCGCCGCGCTGCCGGGTATCTTGATCCAGACGGCGCTTGATTTCTTCGGTCACCTTGTGCGGATCGGACTTGAGCTGTTCGGCGCGGTCGTCGGCCAGTTTGGTCACGGTCGGCTGAGTGTCGTACCAGTAGCGCGCACCGTCGCTGTTGAGATAAGTGACTTGGGCGCTCATGCGGCGCAGGGCATCGCCGAATATGGCTGGCGATTCAACGGGCTGCAAGCCCAGTTTGACGCGGCGGTCTTCCAGGCCGCGACTCGAATTGCACTCTGGGTTCGTCGATGGGAATGTTCGCCGGTAGAATCATGGGGCTGCGGTCGCCGCGTTCTCATAGACCGTGAATGACCGCCGCCATCAAGCGCAGCACGCCGCGCGTGCGCTGGAATTTCACCAGGGTCGACCATTCCGAATAAAGCCGGTCGAAGACCTCGGAATGGATGGGATAGGCGGCTTTCAGGCGCTTTTCGTAATCTCCCTCCCGGCAATCGGGCGGAAACTCCTGGTGCTGGGTGCGGTACAGGTCAAAAAACGTTTTCGCCGTGGTGTCGCGGCCGATGTATTGAGTTTGCTCCACCAACGGCTCGAACAGGCGGCGGCGGACAATCTCGAAGCCTTCCTCCGCGCTCGCCGGCCGCCAGGAGGTTTCCACGCGGCCGATGGCGTTGCGCAACCGGCTCAACGCGGTGCGCCCGCGTTCCCCGCCCACTTCCACATCGTCCGGGAGCGCGGACGTCCCGCCCGCAACATCCGAAGCGGGAAGGCTCACCACCAACAGGGTTCGATTGGCCAGCTTGGCCGATTCGGTGAGGGCCTGTTGAACAGCTCGCGCAGCACGTCTCCGGGGCTGGTGGCTTTTTCATCGTCGGCCCGCAGCCGCTCGAATGCGGGTTTGCCGCCCAACTGCCAGGCGAGTTCCCCCCAAAGCGTGCGAACCACGGTGCCGTCGGGTTTGGTGACCGGATTGCCGGGCGAGATTTTGTTGCCGACGATCACCACGCGCTTCACTGGGAGCGAGGGCGTCTCGCCCTCTGGAGGGCCGGAGGCCCTCCCAGGACCGGTTCGAGTCCTGGCAATTCGGCCAAAGGCGCGCCGGAAAAGAGGTGATAGAGCGCCAGCATGGAATGGGTCTTGCCGCCGCCGAAGTTGGTCTGCAGTTGCACCACGGGATCGCCGCCATCACCCGAGAGGCGGCGGAGTGCGCCGGCCAAAAGATGCTTCAGGCTCTCGGTGAGAAAGGTGCGACGGAAGAATTCGACCGGATTGCGGTACTCGTCCGACCCCTCGCCCAGATGCACCTGCCAGAGTTCGGCGGCGAATTCGGCTTGCTGATACTTGCCGGAAGCCACGTCGCGATGGGGGTTGACCACCTCGCGCCAGGGCTTGAGGCCGGCGACGGTCTCCGCCCGAGTCTCGATGGTGGTGACGGCGGATTTCCGCTTTTCCGTGCGCACCTGTTCATCGAAGCGCACGCGCAAGAGTTCCAGCTTGAGCTTTTCGATGTCGTCGGCCTCACGCGCGGAAACGGCCGCCAGCAGCCGCCCGGCGCTGTCGAGCGCGCGGTAGGCGTCATCGCTGTTGAAGGTTTTCTGATGCGCCCAGCGGTTACGGAAGTCGCGCAGTTCGCTCACCAGGCTGCGTTCGGCGTTGCCCAGGGTCTGGCGGAACACCTCGTTCCAGCCATTCCACATCGGCTTGAGCAAGGCGGCCACGTCCCACTTCGCAATCGGCTGCCCCAAGAGATTCCGGTCGTCGGCGACACACCTAAGGGCCTCGCCAAGCGCACGGTCACGGTATTGATTCTTCAGTTCCCGTTCGATGAACGGCGCGAGCCCCGCCCGTAACAGTTCCAGTCCCTTGCCGACCCGCTCATGATTCGTCAAGGCCATACCGTTCGGTCCTCATGCAGAATCTCCACCAGGCTACGGGAATCAACGGCCGCCTCGTGAATGTTCCGTCCGATGGCTTGCAGTTCCTTGAGCCACGCCTCCATCTCCCACACCCGCTGTTCGGCGCCCTCCTTGTCCGGCCTTTCTCGCAGCTCGCCTTCCGCAAGCCAGCCCTTGAGCAACTGCGCGATCAAGTCCTTGATCCGCACATTCCGTAACGCCGCCCGAGCCTTCACGGCTCGGAATAATTCATCGGGAATTTCAATCGTGGTTTTCATGGATGTTTACCAGCGAACTCCAGACCTGATGCCACTATCCCAAACGTCGATATCCGTCAGGGCTCTTTCAGACCAAGCAACGGCAAAGGCTCGCGCCCATTCTTCCGGTAGACATGGAAATCCGAGTCCAAGGTGAAAACTACATGCTGGTCATGTAATTCGGCCATGCGCACGATGCAGCCGTCGGCGAGCGACATGGGCAGATCGCGGTATTTGCGGCGCAACGCGCGAACCGCATCGATTTCGGATTCGAGATTGAAAGCTATGTGCAGAGCACCGGCCGCCACCAAGCCCAGCAGCGCATCTTGTGCATCGGGGAGATGCCGCAGCAGGTGGGCTGCCTCGGTCAAAACCGGTTCGCAGACCAATGCTGGGCTGGCAAGCTGGCGGAAAGCCTCGACGACTCTCTCATGAGCCGCTTCCCTGCGGTCCAGATAGGCCACCAGCGGGCCGGTGTCAACGATCGCCCATCGAGTCACGACCCAGGTCTTCGAGGTATTTCGGATTGGTGGCGAGATCGGTTACGCCGGAATCGGCGGTGCCGCAGAATTCCTTGGCTACGTCGTGAAACGATACGAATTTTGCCTTTTCTTCCTCCGGCATCGGAGTATTCAGCCAACGGCTGAATAGGTCCAGCGCCACTGCACGCACGGAGCGCCCTTCGAGCGCGCTCTTCGCCTTGACTCGACGGTACAAATCGTCCGGGAAATCGATTGTCGCTTTCATGCAAGCAGGATAACCGTATTTCCGTCCAATCGTCAAAGCGGGCTAGCAGGTTCTTATACCTCTCACTTTCTCCATCTACATCAATTCCGGGCAGAGAAAGCGAATCTCCACCCCCTGTCGGGCGAGGGGCTTCCGGAAAGCCCACCAGTCCGAATCCGAGGCATTCAGGATCGGTGGTTTATGGCCTCTGACGAGCGCCACGGCAACGAACTTGCGATCACTTTGATCGAAACCGATGAGGTCCAGGTCATCGGGAAACTCGGCAAAATCCGTGTCCGAGCCGGCGAGCGGCGTGATCGTCACCTGCTGGCAAAGCCTTGGGTTGCCCTGATTGCTCCACAGGCACTTGAAGAAAGCATCGCCGGCGCCCGGCTGTCCAGAAGGGGAAAGATGCCGTCGGTATTCCGTAAAGATTCGGTAACCGTTGTCTACCAGCACGATCCGTTGCCGCGTCTGCCGCAGCGCGTCGATGCAGACAATAATGCAACCTGGAGCGGCTTCCGGGTGCCTACCATTCGCCACGATGCCCACAGTGGTATCGATGACCACCGCCCCATTCATGCCTGATCCCGCTGCTTGCGTTTGACGATGGCCTCGCATCGACGCAATTTCGCCGAACTCATCGCCGAAAAAATCTTCGGGCCAATTCTGGATATTCCCGAACATGTCCAACTGCAACGGTATCAGGCGGGATTCGCCCTTTTGCATGGTGCAAAAATAAAGGGCTGCATCCTCGGCTTTCAGCGTTTCTTCGGCGATGCGGCGCTGCAGCCGGCGCAACAGATGCTCGCTATGACTTTCGAGAACGATCTGTATGCCGCGGGTCTGCGTGGCGTCGATGAACACGTCCGCAAGCCCGGCTTGCACGGCGGGATGCAGATAAATTTCCGGTTGTTCCAATGGGAGGGTGGAGCCCGTTGGTGCGTAATAGCACAGGGCGATCACCGGCAGAATCTGGGATACGCCGAAACCCACGTCGGTTATCAGCACTTCCGACGCCTTGGCGTTGCGTTTCAGCCAGACCTGAAATAACTTTCCTCCCGACGTAATGGGGCGAACGGCGAAGCTCTCGATCAGACCTAACTCCTTCAACCACTTCGCGACCCGTTCCTCCAGCGTCAGCCGTGGACGCCCGCGCCTCCGTCCCTGAGAGATCGTCTTACCGGCCTCACGCGAAACCAGCAGGGCATCCACTACTTTCTCACCGCGCCGGCCCATGTCCGCCGGCTGCGCGCCTGCCCAGGAATACTGACGTTTCGGATAATCCCGCAGAGGCCCCAGGTAGAAGAGACGCCCGAAAAACTGTTCGAGCTGGAGTTCGAAGTCCGAGAGAAATCCCGCGTTCTGGTGATAAGCCCGCACTTGATCGGGAAAACCGTAGCATTTGGCCGGGGGCGGCAACTTCCAGGCACGGCCTGTGTTACGGACGAACTTGAAATCGGCCCAGGTATGGAACAGATCGAACTCGGGCTTGCCTTCGGCCACCGGCGCCATGCCGAACTCGGCACCCCCGAAGTGGTAGGCCATGCGCTCCACCACCGTCCGGCCCAGGCTCTCTCCCTTCCCCTGCCAAGCGATGCGGGCGGAAAAGCCCAGTCGATCCCCGGAAAACAATACGCCCTTGCGTTTCGCCGGGTCTTCCACCTTGAGCGGCGTGGGCAGTGTCCACTCCATTTCCCAGTCCAGAACGGCGTTTAAGTCATGGGCATACAACAGTTCCTGGAATGTGCCTAGGAGGCTGTCCGAGAACTCATAATCCAAAATTCTCACCACTACATATACTGTAAATAGTAACAATCCCCCGGCAGAGCCGGGGGCTTTCAAAATGTGAGCCGCTCAAAGCGGCTAAATGGGGACGCTAACGCGGCCCCACCATTCAAAACCACCTAAAAGTGGCAACGTCAGCTCCAAAGGTTCAACTGCTCAAGTCGCTGGTCTTCCTTCTCTTGGTCTTGGATGTACCGACGGATGACCGCCTCATCACGGCCCACCGTCGATACGAAATAACCCCTCGCCCAAAAGTGCTGCCCAACAAAATTACGCTTCCTTTCGCCATAGACCCGCGCCAAATGGATCGCGCTTTTACCCTTGATGTACCCCACCACCTGCGCCACCGCATGCTTGGGCGGAATCGCAATCAACATATGCACATGGTCGGGCATCAAATGCCCTTCCAAAATCCGGCTCTCCTTTTGCTGCGCCAGATTCCTAAACACTTCCCCCAAATGCGACCGCAACTCCTTGTACAGAGTCTTGCGCCGACATTTCGGGATGAACACCACATGATATTTGCACTCCCACTTGGAGTGACTTAGGCTTTCAAACTCGTCCATCGGGATTCTCCTCAACCGTGTGCTTGGCGGCTCACGGTGCGGAGTCTCCCCGATGGACTCACGGAAATGTCAAACTTCTACTGTCTCCCCGGCAGAGCCGGGGGATTTCCCAACGGATTAATGGATCAGCACTATATGTTGTGGTGGTTTTTTCAGAGATTGTATTCTCGGACAGGCTCCTAGTTCCACGAGGCTGCGTTCATCGCCAAAATCGAGCACCTGGCTGCGGTCGGACGAATCCGCTGTCTGTTTGAGCATCAGCAACATCTGCAACAGGCTGGTCTTTCCCGAGCTGTTGGCGCCGAACAGCGCCGTGATGGGCGCGAGCCGTATCTCGCCGGTATCGCGCCACGACTTGAAGTTCCGGATGGCAAGGCGTCTCAGCATCAGAACATCTCATGTTGGCCAACTGTCGTTCCGACATCGCGTTCCTGAGCCAACCGCGCGATTTCCGGCCAACTGGTGACCAGGGCGTTGTAGGCCAGCGCATCATGGGCGCGCTTGCGACGTTCGCTGAGGGTAAACTAGCGGTAGGCAAGATCGCGGGCGGCTTCGGCCTTTTCGGCGCTAACCGCATGTATTGCCGCCAGCACCTGGGCGGCCTGGGTTTCGCCGCTGTCCAGGGCGCGGATCAGTTGATGGACGATTTCCCAGATGGTCAGCCGGACATCCCGCGCCGGATCCCAGTCGGCGGGCAGTTCCGCCGGGGTCAGCAGGCGCACCTTGCCGCCCCTGGCGGAAAGAATGCCGGCTTCCACCATGCCGGAGACGCTGGTGTTCTTGGCGGTGCATAAGGTTTCCGCGACGCCGTAAGGACCGTCGGCAAAGCCGTTCTGGTCGAACCAGGCCACCGCCCAGCGGGTATCGGCGTCGAACTCGCCTTCCTGCTCGGCCAGCCCTTCGTCCAGGGTCTGGTTGATCAGCGCCAGCGCGGTACGCACGCTCATGGCTGAGCTGTCGTTATCGAGCACCTTCGCATAGCGGCTGAATACCGCCATGCCCGGCCCGATAGCGGCCTGGGTCAGGTCTACCGGGGCGATGTTGCCGTGCTGCAGGTGGCGCAGAGCTTCGGGCAGTTCCCGTTTCAATGCGGACAGGAAATCGCGGCGGGAGGCGACGCCGGCATCGGTCGGGCGAGGGCGGCAGACGAGTACGATGGATGAGGCGAGGATGTTGCTTTGAAAGTTCCTCATACGGCGACCGAGCTCAGTCCGCATCGGCCAGGTGCCATCAACCTGCCAGCCCGTATCAACCAAACCTTGCAAGAACGTTTCCCAACCGGTCGAAGCGCGTGCTGTTATTGACACATCGCTTTCGCTGTCGTTGTCCTCATCGGTGTAGATTGCTGCCCGAGAAGCGCAGATACTTTTAGCTTGGTCTCAGTTGATTTTCCTTGCCAGTGTGTTTTACCCGTATTGAAGGCGGACAGAATCGCGCCATCGGGAAAACTGGGTACCGTGCTGAATCGTCTTTTCTTCAAAAGCGACGTTGTTACCTTTGAGAATCGTGCGGATACCATCGGCCGTCATGGTTCCTCTGTGGCACAAGGTATTCGATACATGGGAACAGGAATCGGCGGAATACCGATGCGAGCGCAGGTGCTTTGCACGTATTCGCGCCAATAGGGCCATACGTGGTAACCGACGTTGACGCGGCCAAACTCGCCGAATGCGTCGTGCAAGCTGGTTTCGTCGGCCCCATCCTTCATTTGGTAATGGGCAGAGAAATCCGCCGTGATCTCGACGTAGGCCGCTTCGTCTGCGGTGTCTGGATTTTCTTCCAAGGCTTTCAACAAGCGTTCGTCGACCAGGCGGACACCCGCGGAGAAATGAAAAACCACAGCTTTGAGGCTAATTATCTTCTCCTCATGGGCCGCAGTAATCACGTTGAATTCGCCAGTCGGCCCAGCCTTGTATTGCGGCATCAACGACAATTCAGCTTCCACAAACTGCGGAACAAAGTCCTTTTTTAGGCTTACGGCCGTTTCTCGCAGAAAGACCGCCTGGATGTTCAGCGCCTGGGCGGCGCTATTGATCAATTCCTTGTCCATGCGTTATGCCGCTGATCTCCAATAATCCATCGGGACAATCACATTACCGGTTTGGGTATAGCGCAGCCGTGCTGGTTTGAGCGGAACAACTTCCTGGCGAACGGATTCTCAGCCGTCCACAGGCTTCTTTGGTTGCAAGCGGAAACTCGGCTTGTAATCCAAAGCAAAACAAATATCGGCCAGCGTCCGCAGCGTCATATTGCGGGAGCCGTTCAGCACCTGGGACACGTAGCCCTTGGTCGCCTCCATCTTTTTGGCTAATTCAGCCTTATTCACTCCAGCTTCTTCCATGGCCTTCCAAATGGCCTCGGTAACCTCGGTAATCAAGATTTCCTGGGCGACCAGCTTGGCGTTCTCTTGACTCTGGTTGGCCCACTGTTCCAAAAAATCTGTCATGGTCATGCCTCCAATTCGTTTCTCTCGATTCTGCGCCAATTCTTTTCAACTCTGTTGGCATCTTCTTGGGCAAGTTTTTGCCCTTTCTTAAATGCGAAGTGGCTGATGTAGAACACACCCTTATGCTGGGTCGAAAACCAGCCGTAGGCACGCAGCTTGTCCACCTTGATGGCATAAAAGTGCTTTCCATCCGGCAACTTGCCTTCGGTGTTTCAGTAATCTGGCGAGCGAAGCCGCCCCTCGTCCGCTAGCTGCCTCCGCCTTGCAATCATCTTTGCAGAACACGCGGCGTGTTTGCCTGCAGGGATGTGTTGCAACGCTTCTCTCCAACTTTCCGGCGTCCACACTCCCGCATCCGCCTCCGCAGGCGGCCGTTCGCAGTAGCGAATGGTTAAACGAGTTCCTTTGTACTCCAGCATAGAGTTTACACTTATATAAACTTTTTTCTAGCTTTTCTGTTGGAGTGGACGGAACTCGATGCCTTGATGCTCATCACCGATCTGATTTGGAAGGATGCACCTGCCGTCCGGACTTTTCCTGCGCGCCCACGCTGTTGATGGCTTCGACTGACCGAACGGCTTCGATGAACGCTTTTCTCGTAGGTTATGACCAGATGCGCTCCAGGGTATGGAGTCCCCATCGAGCTTACTTCTCCGGAAGGCCGCGCTGCTGCAACAACTCTGGCGGGATAGCCAGAAAATGCGCGTCGCGGTGGACCAGGGTCGCGCCAATCACAACCGCGGTGGCCGCGATGATGGCGTCGCCGTTGGGCAAACGGCCGTGGACCGCGCGCCGGAGTTCCACCGCCTTCATAACGACTGGTTCGTCGACGGGGCGGACGCTGTCGACGATCCGCCGATACTGCTGCCAGATTTCATCGAAACGATCCCCGCCGCCACGGGAATTGAGCGCGGCGAACAATTCAATCGCGGTCAGGATGCTGAGGCTCACCTCCGCCTGAGCGTCGTGAAACAGTGCCCGCACGTCTTCCGCGCCGGCTTCATCGAACAGGTGGGCGAACAGGGCGGAGGAATCCAGAAAGTATTTGCCGGTCACGCCAAACCTTCTTCCCGATCCTCGCGAGCCCGCTCTTCGATCAGTTCGGCGACCGGATCCTCACCGGCCTTGAGCCACTGCCGCCCGAAGCCTTGCAGTCGGTCCGCGAGTTCTCCCCGGCCCGGCAGCGGTTTAGCCCGCAACGTGCCGTCTTC
>Ga0233420_10001172_pt1 | contig 10148 bp, 7 predicted proteins | sample Watercolumn_Mata_4_FD_183009 | JGI IMG/M metagenome (GOLD analysis project Ga0233420, IMG submission 183009) | Freshwater microbial communities from Lake Matano, South Sulawesi, Indonesia - Watercolumn_Matano_2014_102_MG | ecosystem: Environmental > Aquatic > Freshwater > Lake | place...
TTTTCAAATTTAAATAGAGCGTTTTTAGCCGGTTCATCATAGTTATCTTTCATCTCCTCCAGTTTTTCCTTAATAATGGTTTTGTCATAGTCGATTGTGGAAATAAAATCAAACCTGCCCAGATTAAGCAGCGAGGTCAGCTTTTGGTAAAATCTTGAGAGAAAATACTTTGACCGGCCGACTAAATAAGCTCTTTCTGCTGCTGTTTGACCATCGTATTGAAGGCCGAGCTGCTGCCCGGAAAAAGTAGCCACCGGTTCATCTTTAAGCAAAACTGTTATATAAATATCTTTCAACTGAAGAGATTTTTTATTAAAAGAATCAACAATATTTTCTTTTGTCTTTCCTGAAAACAACTGATTATCAATATAGACATTCGGATAGATTTTATTTTGAAAAGCTTTATCCAAAGCAAAAAGCTGCCATGATCTGATTATCAAAAGAGTGCTGATAATACCAAACAAAAAATACCAGCCGTTAAGTTTTATTTTTAAGTGTTTTTTTGCTACCATGTAATTATGGTCCCAGACGATAATGCTATGGATGATAATAAAGAAATTCCAGAAGAAAATCAATCAGATCAACCACAAGAAGTAAAATCACCGACATTTGAGACTGTTCCTGTTGAGTCAGAACCTGTTGTAGAAGAAGCCCCGGAAGAAGTGGTGACGCCGGAATCTCCTGAAGAACCTCCTGCTGAACTTCCGCCCCCTGTCTACCAGGAAAATAAGAACCAGTATATTCTGATCGCCGGAGGAGCAGTGGTTTTCTTTATTATTATGATATTTGTCATCAGGGCGATCTTCAGCGCTGGGGGAGCAAAAAAAGATATTGCTCTTACGTATTGGGGCCTCTGGGAGGATAAGGAAGTCATTCAGCCGTTGATCGAACAGTATCAGCAAAGCAATCCAACCGTCAAGATAAATTATCAGAAAATGAGTCCGCAGAGTTTCCGGGAAAAATTGATCGTAAGAAGTAAAAGTAATCAGGGGCCCGACATCTTCCGATTTCATAATACCTGGGTTCCGGAGATCAGAGAGGTCCTCACTCCAATACCCGGGTCAATTATGAGCAATACCGAATTTGAAAAAACTTTTTACAAGGTCCATCAAAGAGACCTTAAAGTAGGCAACTATTATTATGGTTTACCGCTTGAGATCGATGGGCTGGTTTTGATCTATAATGAAAGTCTCCTTAAAAAAGCAGGAATCACTACCTCTCCGTCGACTTGGGATGAGATCACCGATATGGTGCCGAGATTGACAGTCAAGGATACTTTGGGAAATCTGATTACATCAGGAATTGCCATGGGAACGACTACCAATATCGAACACTTTTCCGATATTTTTGCCTTATTGCTGGTGCAAAACGGCGGCAGCCTGGACAAGCTTGATCAACAGGAAGCGGCCGGAGCTTTGGAGATTTACAGGAAGTTTGCCGAAGAACCGCAGGGGTACTGGAATGACGCGATGCCCAACTCCGTCAACGCTTTTATTCAGGAAAAAGTGGCTATGATAATTGTTCCGTCATGGCAGGCGATGACGATAAAAACCGCCAATCCGGAGATATCAATGAAGATAGTTGCCGTGCCTTCTGTTCCGAGAGCATCGGCCGTCTCTATCGCTAGTTATTGGGTTGAGGGTGTTTCCCGATTCAGCAAAAATCAGATAGAAGCCTGGAAGTTTCTTCGTTTTCTTACTGAAAAAGACAACATGACCAAACTTTATGAAATACAAAGCAGACTTCGTCCTTTTGGAGAGCCTTATTCTCGCGTCGATCTTGCACCTGTCCTTTTGCAAAACCAGTATCTGGGTGCAGTCATCAAGCAGGCTAATGACTTTGTGTCCATGCCTTTAATATCAAGAACTTATGATAATGGATTAAATGACGAGCTGATAAAATATATTGAAAATGCCATCAATAGTACAATTCAGGGAGTGACATATGGTGAAGCTCTTAAGACGGCAAAAGCCGGTGTTGACCAAATATTTAAGAAGTATAATATTAACACACAATGAAATTACCTTTTTTCTTAAATCAATCGGCAAAAAAAGACGTCTACTTAGGTTTATTCTTAAAAGAAGAAGAGGGTATTGCTTTGGTGATGATTAACGAACAGGGCAGGTTAGTGATCAAAGAAAAAGAAAACTTTAAATACACAAATGGCTGGGAAAATCTTGTTGAAGACGTTGATGAGGCTTTGTATAAATTGGAAAAAAATCATTCACTTGAACTCAATAAGACCATTTTTTTTGTCTACTCCCACCTGGTTGATGAAAGAACCAACGATATCAAAAAACCTTTCCTTGGCAAAATAAAAGATCTTGTTAAAAAACTTGAACTTGAAGTATATGGGTATATTGAATGTTTTGAAGCCGTATCGTTTTATCTGGAAAAGAAAGAAGAAGTATCTTTGACTGCGGTTCTCATGGAATTGGATAAAAATCAACTAAGCCTTTTCGTCTATAAAGGTGGAAAGATCAATTATCGGCGGTCGGTGGCAAGAACGGACAATATTATTGATGACTTTTTAGTCGCCATCGAAGGAATCAAAGGCAGGGCAATGCTGCCTTCAAGGATCATCCTCTACGATTCCGACAATATCGATGATGCAGCGGTAAAAATCGTCAGCCACCGCTGGAATACGGATTATTTTACCCAGATACCAAAGATCGACACACTGCAAGAAGAGATGGTTTTAGAGGGTTTGGTGGATGTATTTGCCGGTCAGATAAAAACTACAGAACCGGAAATAAAAGAAAACCAATCGTTATCTAACAAGGAATTTGGATTTGTTATTGGTCAGGATGTCGGAGATATCGAAGAAGAATCCCATGAAGTGCCGGATTCCAGACCGGTTTTTAAACAGCCTTTTCAAATGCCCAAACTGCCTCAACTTAGTCTGCCGAAAATCGACTGGTCATTTTTAAAAATATTAAAAGGCCGCTTTGGTGTAATTTTGGGACTGGTAATAATAATCACCAGCATCATATTAAATGAGTATTTTTTTCACCGTGCCCAGCTGACCATATATTTGCCTTCACAGACAATCAAAAAAACCTTTTCGGAAAGTATCGAGTTTAAAACCGCCAGTTCAGGCGGAGAACTTTCAGATTCCACTAGTACAACCGGTAAGCGGCAGATTGGTGAAAAAGCCAAAGGAGGAGTCAATCTTCACAATTTTGACAATAATGAAAAAGTCTTTGCCAAAGGAACCACTCTGAGCGCTAATAGTCTGGATTTTATTTTGGAAAACGACGTTAAAGTCGCTTCATCCACAGTTGCCGCTGACGGTTCGGCCAAGCTTCCCGGTAAATCCGCCGGATCAGTAGTCGCCGTCAATATCGGCCCGGAAAGCAATTTAGGAAAGGGCCAGCGTTTTAAAATCGGCGATCTGGCAATCAACGACTACTTTGCCATCAACGACTCAGCTTTTAGCGGTGGTTCAAAAAGAGAGATCAGGGCGGTTTCGGAAAATGATCAAAATAAACTTGAAAAAAATATCCTTTCCAAAGCATCTAAACAAGCAAAACCACCCGCTCTTGATAAAAACGAAACCATAGCTGATCTTTTAACCGAGACAGATATGAAAGAAAAAAAATTTTCTCATGATATTGGAGAAGAAGCTGATGATTTAAAGCTTACCGCCGGTTTTCAAACCGTCTATTACATCTATAATAAGGAAAATCTCGACAAAAAAATTAGAGAAGAACTTAATAGTGATCTTAAAAAAGGATTCCTGTTAAATAATCTAAACTATAAAATAGTCGAGGCGGAAATTACAAAAAATGACCTTTTAAAATTTGAATTAGATATTAATACTAAAGCAATCAAGCAATATAACCAAGAGGAAATTGCTAAAAAAATATTGGGTAAAACCCGGGGTCAAGTGGAAACAATTTTAAAATCAGGATCAGAAATCAGGGCATTTGACATAAGTATCAGTGAACCTATACCCATTTTTAAAAATTTTCTCCCAATTTTTAAAAAAAATATTACTCTTAAAATTTCAAGTTTTGAATAAACTATGCCTGTTCATGTCTACGTAAAAAAGCACACTTCAGCTAAGAAAAAAATCGTGAACTACTTTTCATACGTATCTCTCGTTATCGGAGCCTTATTGCTTTTTTGGTCGTTTTATCCGATAGTTTCTTTTGAAATCTATTCGCGGATTTTTTTGAAAAAGGGCTATAAATCTCCGGTGCCGAGTCTTGATTCTCCAGCCTCTTTATCAGAAGCGAACAACATCTTGGGTTCGTTTAATATTTTTTCCAATAATTTAAGAGATTATACGAGAGCCAGCCTTTGGTTCCCGGGACTAGGTAAAACCGGCGACTTTTCTACCTTGTCAGTCAAAGACTATAGTCTTTCAATTCCAAAACTCAATATTAAAGAAGCAAAGGTTATTGTCGGAGCCGAAGATCTGAGTAAAAGCCTGATTCATTATCTGCCGAAAAGCCTCCCGGGCGAATACGGAAATGTGGCAATTTTTGGCCATTCCACTCTTCCGCAGTTATATAGTTCAAAAGACTATAAGTCTATATTTACCTACTTGCCGTCACTTGAAAATGGTGATGAGATTAAGATCAAAGTCAATGACATAAGTTATGAATATGTTGTTTATGATATGTTTGTAGTCGATCCTGATGAAATCTCAGTATTAGAACAGCAAAAAGACGGTTCATTTTTGACTTTAATAACCTGTGTTCCTCCCGGAACTTACTTAAAAAGATTGGTTGTCAAGGCTAAACTGAGATTGCTTTAACCCATAGCATTTGGTAAAATTAGCCTCATGGAACCAAGGCTAAAGCAATTTTACAGATTGTTGTTTAAAGGACTATATTATTTAGCAAATTTCTTCATTTTTATCGGTGAGCTGACACGGAAGCCATTTGAGTTTAGCTTCAAATTACTTAAATTATTATTTAATTTGCTTCTAAAAATCAGGTTTCCAAAGATATCCCTGTCTTTCATATCGGTTAGAGTCCGTTACTTTGCTTCTGGAGCCTTAACCGTACTTATTTTTATCATGATTTATCAATCATATCTGTTTGTCAAAGGACTGCCTTCACCCGACAATATCGGAAAAGTAAATTACCCCTTATCAACCCATATCTATGATCGCAACGGCCAGCTTCTTTATGAAGTCTATCGTGAGCAAAACCGGACACAAGTTGAGTTAAAGGAGCTTCCGGATTTTGTGATTAAATCAACAATTGCTATCGAAGATAAAGATTTTTATAAACATAATGGAGTCGCTATATATTCTGGTGTACTTCGAGCTATCAAAGAAACCATCTTTAATCAAAATCTTCAGGGTGGATCAACCATTACCCAGCAGCTTGTCAAAAGCGCGTTGTTAACACCGGAAAGGACTATCGAAAGAAAGCTGAAAGAGATCATCTTGGCATTATGGACGGAAAAACTTTATAGCAAGGAAAAAATTCTGGAAATGTATCTGAATCAAGTGCCTTATGGCGGATCATCTTATGGCATTGAAGAAGCTGCAAAAACGTATTTTGGCAAATCAGCCAAAGAGCTGAATTTGGAAGAAGCAGCGTTTTTAGCCGGATTACCCCAAGCACCTTCAACTTATTCGCCTTACTCTAATCCTGAAGCTGCAAAGCGAAGAAGAAATGAAGTAATTGAAGCGATGTATAAACAAGGCTATATTGAGGAAAACCTAAAATTAATCAGTCAAAACGCCGAATTAAACATCTTGCCTCCGAAGACGTCGATAGTAGCTCCTCACTTTGTTTTTTATGTAAAAAGCCAGCTTGAATCGCAGTTTGGTATTCAGAAAGTTGAAGAAGGCGGATTAAAAGTGACGACAACTTTAGATAGTGAAATTCAGTCTGAAGCAGAAAAAATACTCCAGGAAGAGTTGGCTAAGATAAATTATCTTAATGTCACCAATGGCGCTATTATGGTAACACGTCCAGCCACCGGTGAGATACTGGCGATGGTAGGCTCGGTCGATTATTTTATGCAACCTTGGGGAGCCTTCAATGTGACAACGGCCAATCGTCAGCCAGGGAGCTCAATCAAACCGATTATGTATTCTTTAGCCCTTCAGAATGACTTTACCGCTGCAACAATCTTAGACGACAGCCCGGTTATATATAAAATCGAAGGCAGCAGTCCGTATCAACCGGTCAACTATGATGGAAAATTTCATGGCAAAGTGCCTTTACGATATGCATTGGCAAATTCGTATAATGTCCCGGCGGTTAAAGTATTAAATACTTTAGGAGTAAACAATTTTATTAACTTTGCTCAAAAACTTGGAATTGATACATGGACAAACCGGTCGCGCTTTGGCCTGTCTTTAACTTTAGGTGGAGGAGAGGTAAAAATGATAGACATGGCTGAATCATTCGGCTCTCTGGCTAATCTCGGTTATAAATTGCCGATGAGTTATTATTTGAAAATTGAAAATAATCAAGGAGAACAAATTAAGGAGCTAAGACCTTTTAAAATCAGAGAGATGGATCCCGGAGTTGCCTATATTATTTCCGACATTCTTGCTGACAATCAAGCTCGAACTTGGGCGTTTGGTCCTGGATCTGCCTTGGAAATTCCCTGATATAAAGTTGCAGTCAAAACCGGGACCACCAATGATAAAAGAGATAACTGGACGATTGGTTATACTCCGGATTTTCTTGTTACTGTTTGGGTTGGCAACAATGATAATACTCCAATGAATCCATATCTATCTTCAGGTATCACAGGAGCGGCTCCGATCTGGAACAGGATGATGAGTTATCTGCTTAAAAACTATACTGATAGAACCCGCTGGTACTCTCAACCGGATAATGTTGTCGAAAAAACGTGTTTTTTTGGAAGAAAAGAATATTTTATTAAAGGAACGGAAAACAAAGCTAACTGTGGTTCACAAGCATTAGCTACGCCTACCCCGAAGCCTTGATTTCTTTAAAGCCAACCAAAGGTTGAAGAATTTCAGGAACACTAATACTTCCGTTTTTCTGTTGGTAGTTTTCAAGAATAGCAATGAGAATTCTTGGCGAAGCGAGAGCGGTATTATTTAGAGAAAAACAGTACTCGGTAGTTCCGTCTTTTTTTCGGTACTTAATTTTTAGTCTTCTGGTTTGAAAATCTCCCATAATTGAGTTGGACATGGTTTCGCCATAAGCTTCTCTAGACGGCATCCAGGTTTCTGTATCGTATTTTTTGATCTGAGGTTCTCCCATGTCACCGGTGCACATCAGTAAGACACGGTAGGGAAGTTCTAGATCCTGTAGGATTTCTTCGCAATTTTTCTGCAGTTCTTCGTGGAGTTTTTTCGCTTCTTCAATATCATTTTTTCCAATAATCACCTGTTCGATTTTCCAGAACTCATGGAGTCTATAAAGCCCTTTGGTGTCTTTTCCATAAGCTCCAGCCTCTTTTCTAAAGCATGGTGAAAAAGCAACAAATTTTTTCGGCAGATCAGTTTCTTTTAGAATTTCTCCAGAATAAAAAGGAGTGACAGACTGTTCGGCAGTTCCGGCTAAATAAGAATCTTCGTCATTTAGTTTATAAACATCTTGTTCGCTCCAAGGAAATTGGCCGCAGCCGAAATGCGCAAATCCTTTGATTATAGCCGGCGCAATTATCGGCGTATAACCTTTTTTGACGAGTTTATTAAAAACATAAAAAAGCAAAGCAAAATGAATTGTAGCTAATTGATTTTTTAGGAAATATCCTCTGAATCCTGATACTTTTGCACCTCGTTCAAGGTCAATCAGATCAAGAGATTCACCTAGTTCGATATGGGATTTTGGTTCAAAATCAAATTTAGGCTGCTTTCCCCATTTTTTTATTTCTTTATTACCGCTGGCATCAGGACCGATTGGGACTTCAGGAAGGGGAACGTTTGGGACAAATGAGACTAATGAGTCTAATTGGTTTTCATTATTAGTAAGCTCATCTTCAAGTTTTTTTAATTCTCCTTTTAGCTCTTTGCCTCGTTTGATTAATTCCGGAGAGGGTTTTGATTTTCCGGCTTTGTTTCTTTCTTCACGAAGGATTTGGATTTTTTGAATAAGCTTTTTTCTTTCGTCATCGAGGGAAATAATTTTATCCAGATCAATCCGGCGGCCTTTATTTTTGGCGGCCTCGAGAACTTTTTCCTTATTAGCGCGGATGAAATCGAGAGATAACATTAATTTTCAATTTTCAGTTTTCAATTTACATTGAATTTACAATGTTTCAATTATCAATGTTTGAAAATTGTATCATTGAGAATTTATTGAAAATCGTAAATTGTAAAAGGAAAATTTGTAACTATATTATCATAGCAAATTCTTGATCTTTATTGTCAGTTTCTTTAAGGCGCGGTATCGGTGGTTGATCTTATCATGCTCAGCCTCTGTCAGTTCATCATAGTATTTATTAAATTCATCAACTATAAATAAGGCTCGAAAGGGATAGCCGTTTGTCGGTCTTCCGGTTGGTTTCTCGGCGATGTGGCCTTTTATTTTTTCCTGTTCAAAGATTATTTGGTCTCCTTTAGGGTGTCCGGGCATAAAAAAGGTAACGCAGGTTTCCAGATAGGCGATCCGATCTGATTTTTTTAATCCTTTGAGATGAAGCAGGGTATAGTCTATAAGTTCTTTATCGCTGGCTTCATAGCCAGGCCAGCGACGGGATTTTACTCCCGGACCGCCATTGAGATAGGGTATTATGAGTCCCCCGTCGTCGGCAATCGTCGGGAGGCCGGTTAATTTAGCGTAGAATCGGGCTTTAAGTTCAGAATTTCCTTGAAAGGTCTTGCCGGTTTCTTCAGGCTCTTCCTCTATTCTAACGTCGTTTAAGCTAATTAGTTTGATTCCCTGTATTTCCAGTTCTTTTAATCAAAATTTTAATTCTTCAAGCTTTGCCGGATTGTGTGTTGCAATCAATAACCTTTTCATAGATTTAATAAATTATACAGTTTGATACAGAGATAGGCATTGTTTTTTTAAAGTTTATAATCTATTATTGATTATGGAACTAGATACTAGATAAAAGTTGTTAATTACCGCCCTATAAATGAGCGGTTTTTTTTAAAAGCATATAAATGAGAAAGAAATTTAAAATTTACGGGTTGATTAACCCGTAGAGCGCGCCCGCCGTAAGGCGGGATTTTTGTTATATGGCAAATAAGATAGAAGTACTATGGTCTGACAATATTTTTGCAAAAAATAAAGGAGAGATTTCAGCTAAATTTATTACTAACAGTCCTACTAAAACTGCTATTTTAAATAGATCTGAATATAAGATAGATTACTTAACAAATAGTCGCTTTTTAGAAGCGGTAGATAACGCTGAAACGAAGTATGATAAAAAATACGGAATTGAAGTTTTTTCAAATAGACCAGATTATCCCAGAGAAGTAGTTTTAGAAAAGATGATAGCTGCCAGAGAAGAATTAAGAAAGTCAAGAAATGGCTTTACTGATGACCAAAAATTTATTGTTTCAGACTACGCTTGGAAGGTTGGAGACACATATATAAATAAGCCAAAAGCCCATAAAAAAGGTCCGGTTGAAGGAGTTAAGCAAGTAGTTGATTTTCTTACAAATCAGGCAGTAGGTCAAGAAGTCTCAGGCGAAGGCTGGATTGCGGAATTTGAAATAGGAAGCGATGAATTTACACTTTATCGCTTTAACACTAATGTTGATTCTATAAAGGAAGGATTGGCTGATAAGGAACGACAGAGTCTGACAAGGATGATCTTCAAAAACAGATTGAGTGTTTCTGCTGGTCTTGACCTGTCTACTGCTTTGAAGTATGGATTAATAGAAACCAAAAAAATGGTTAGTCTGGAGTTAACAAAATTTAAAGGATCAGGTAAACAAATATCAGAATTAAACGGTGAGTATCTGTTCGGAGTTGATTTTAAAAGACATTTAATGACAAGGATGTTGGCTTTTCTTGACGGATTTAAAATTGGTATTATTCCTCCAGGATTTAACCTTAATATTGATTCACTGATTAATAATCGAGATTATGATATGGAAGCAGCCCGAATTCCTGTTGTATCTGACTTTCAAAACGCCATAGCGAAATGGAAGAAATCGCTAAGATTAAAAGAAACAGAACCTGAGCTTCTTCAAAAATTAAAAGCCGAGTTTATTGAGCTAAAATCTATCATGGAAAAACCAG
>Ga0233420_10001173_pt1 | contig 10141 bp, 12 predicted proteins | sample Watercolumn_Mata_4_FD_183009 | JGI IMG/M metagenome (GOLD analysis project Ga0233420, IMG submission 183009) | Freshwater microbial communities from Lake Matano, South Sulawesi, Indonesia - Watercolumn_Matano_2014_102_MG | ecosystem: Environmental > Aquatic > Freshwater > Lake | place...
GGCTATCAGAAGCATAACGTAAGTGACGAAGAAGATGTTGATGTTTCGCTTCTGACCTTGATGGCGAACGCTTACTACGACTTCGATGCCGGTTCGGGTGTCAAGCCCTATATCATGGGAGGACTCGGCATGGCCCATATCAATGTATCTGATACATTCGCAGATGAAACTGATAATGTCTTTGCCTGGCAGCTCGGAGCAGGACTGGGCTTCGAAGTGGCAGACAACACTACTCTTGACCTTGGATATCGTTACCTGAAACCAAGCGATTTCAGCGTCGATGATAGTGCAGATAAGGCAGAGTGGGCTGTTCATAATTTCATGGTTGGCCTCAGGTACCAGTTCTGAACTATTTCAGAGTGTTGATTAACAAAAAAACCGGAAGCAGGCTCTTCCGGTTTTTTTTATCATAACCAGTCAATATTCACCCCCTCATCCTGAGTGATAGGGCATTCAGTTCCTCTCCGCCTTTTTACAGCTACCCCGAAATGCTTATATTGTCTTCTTGTGTCCGATCGATCCCCGACAGCTGACACAGGGATTCAGCTGTTTTATCGGGAACGGTTTTCAATGTCAAACAACAGAATGCCGCTCAGCCAACGCCTGGTTCATGAAAAAAAGACTGTTCACTCCGGGGCCGACACCGGTACCTGAAAATGTCATGCTTCGCATGGCCGCGCCGATCATCCATCACAGGAATCCAGAGTTCATGGAGATTCTGGAAAGGGTTCACGAAAATCTGAAATACCTTTTCAGCACGACCCAGCCGGTCGTGGTCATGACCTGTTCCGGCACCGGAGGCATGGAAGCGGCGGTATCGAGTCTTTTCAGCCCTGGCGACAAAGTCATTACGATCAACGCCGGCAAGTTCGGAGAACGGTGGGGCGAACTGGTACGAATCTTCACAGGCAACTGCGTCGAGGAGAAGGTCGAATGGGGAACGGCGATCTCGCCGGAACGCATGACCGAACTGCTTTCGGAACATCCTGACGCCCTGGGGGTCTGCATCACCCACTCCGAAACTTCCACCGGAACTGCTTCCGATGTCAAGGCGTTGTGCTCTGCCATTCGTGAACAGTCCGACGCACTGATCCTCGTCGATGGCATCACGGCCATCGGCGCCCATGAGTTCCACTTCGACGACTGGGGCGCTGACATATGCATCACCGGTTCGCAGAAAGGGCTCATGATGCCGCCTGGCCTGGCCCTCGTTGCAATCTCCGAACGAGCACAGGATATCATCCACAACCGCAAGCATCATACCCAGTATTACCTGAGCCTGAAGAAAGCCCTCAAGGCCCATGCAGGCAACGATACGCCCTTCACGCCAGCGGTCTCCCTCATCATCGGCCTCGACGAAGCGCTGCAGATGCTGCGGGAGGAAGAGATCGATAATGTCTGGAAACGGCATGAGAGACTTGCAGGAGCCTGCAAACTCGGATGCGAAGCGCTCGGCATGAATCTGTTCAGCAACTCACCCTCGTACGCCGTTACGGCGGTCTGGCTGCCTGAGGGAGTGAACTGGAAGCAGTTCAACCATACCCTGAAGGTTCAGAACGGCATCACTGTAGCCGCAGGACAGGATAACTTTGCAGGCAGGATTTTCCGTATTTCGCATCTGGGGTACTATGACGAGCTCGACATGCTTACGGTTATCGGCGGACTGGAACGATCGCTCAGGATGATGGAGATACCTTTCGAGACAGGCGCGGGAGTGAGTGCCGTCCAGAGAGCGTTTCTGGGAAATTAACTCACGGATTTTCTGAATGGCCGGAAACGGATGCCTATATTGCAGAAAAAGCCGATATGCAACGAGTTCTGCCACTACTGATCGCCCTCTTTTCCTACAATGCGGTCAGATCGAATCTTGAACAGTATAACCTGTTCAGGAATGCGAACCGGGACGACCAGGCCGGCCAGTATGCCTCGGCAACCCGGCAGTACCAGCAGCTGCTCGACAACTATCCGGCAGGCATTCTCAGATGTGAGGCATCTTTCAACCTCGCCTGTGCCGAATACGGCATGAAGCACTACCAGCGCGCAGCCGATCTGTTCGCAGGTCTCCCTCCCGGCAACTCCACTCTCAGCAGGACAGCAGGGTACAACCAGGGCAATGCCCTGGCGATGGAAGCATTCAGGAGCCCCAGGAGCGCAAACCATCAGGAACTGCTTGGAAGGGCACTGGCCTGTTACCGGCGGGCGCTGCTCGAAAATCCCCAGAATGGGGATGCACGAATCAACTACGAAATCGTGTTGCGTGCAATGCAACACCGTCAACCCCCTGCACCAGCACCCCAAGGCGGCAGCACGCCGAACGGCAGCGGACAGGACAGCGGCACTGTCGTCTCCAACCTGATTCTTGAGAGTGCACGACAGGAGGAGGCCCGCCAGATGCGTAAATATTTCAAGCCCTTGCCATCGAAGCAGTCTGAACGAAATCAACCGGACTGGTAAGTTCCATGGCTCTGAAAAAACAGGTTGCCCTGGTCTTCCTGCCCTCCGACAGCGGAGTTGACGGCGCCCGCTCACTTTATGATGACAGCTCCCGCTCATCTGCTTTCAGCTGGATCGATAACGGAGTCAGAAACCTTATCAAAAGAACGCAATTCGCCATTCCGCCTCTGGCACTGATAATCCTCGCCTCTGTCGAAGTCCCCGGGGTAGAGCAGACAATCTGCGACCTCAGATTTGAAGAGTTCCCTATCGACAGACAATGGGACCTGGTCGGCATCAGCGTACAGACCGGCATGGCGTCAAAAGCATTCGCACTTGCCGACCGGTTGCGCAACCGGGCAATCACCGTCGTGCTTGGCGGTCCGCATGTCACCATGTTTCCCGATTCATGCAGGAGTCACGCAGACAGTCTCGTTCATGGAGAGGCGGACGACCTCTGGGCCAACCTCCTCTGTGACCTGGTCTCGGGCTCGCTCAAACCTGAATACATTACTGATACACGGCCAGATATGCAACAGCATCGTCCGGTAAACCGGACCCTTCTGAAAAAAAACCGCTATTTCACAACCAACCTGATACAGACCGCCCGCGGCTGCCCCTGGCAATGCGATTTCTGCAATGTGCACGTGCTTGACGGGCGAGTGCTCCGGCAACGCAGGATCAAGCATATTGTCGATGACGTCCGGCGATTCAAAGAGGATGACCGGCGAATCTTCTTTTTCGTCGATGACTCCATCAATGCCGATCCCTCATTCGCACAAGCGCTTTTCAGCAGCTTGATCCCGCTTGGCATACGGTGGTTCGGCCAGGCAACCACGGCTCTTGGCCAGCAACCTGAACTGCTCGAAACCTTCGCTCGCTCAGGGTGTCGTGCCTTGCTTGTCGGCATCGAAAGCATTGAACCTTCGAGCCGGAGCGCGCACCGTAAAACACAGAACCGCACAGAGGAACTTGCCGGCAATATCAGAACGATCCGGCAGAGCGGCATCTGTCTTTACGGCAGTTTCATCTACGGCCTCGACGGTGACACCCTCGACACGCCGACGGCGATACTTGACTTCATTGCTGACACTCGCCTTGATGTGCCGGGCATCAACACCCTGAGGCCGATTCCCGGCACCAGGGTTTTCGATCGTCTCAGAGAGGAAGGACGCCTACTGTTTGATCCGGACGACATCACAGCATTCCGCTACACATTCGGCCAGGAGATGCTTTATCGCCCGAAAAACATTCCTCTGCCGGAGTTCATCGAAAGCTATTCTGAACTTACCCGCAAGGTTTTCAACGTCGGAAACGCTATCCGGCGAGCTCTTGAAGCTCCGGATATAAAGGCGGCAGTGCTCTTTTTCAATCTTTTTTACACTCATCTTTATCGCCTTTCGAGGAACGACCTCCAGCGCCAACTCGAAACACTTCGCACCTCATCTCATGAAAGCATTTTGAGACGTGATGAATTATGATTAAAATTAAGTTTGATTTTTTTTATACAAATACCCATCACCAACGACAATACCGACAATACAAGGAGACAGCCATGAAACGTTTTCTGCCACTGCTCGCGACCGGCCTCATTTTTCTCGGCGGCTGCGCTCTGGAAAAACCCCCAGCCAAATTAGCCGAAGAGATCGCAAATGCTGACAAACCTAAAGAAGAAGCAGCAGCTCCCGCTGCAGCTGCAGCTTCGGCTCCGGCAGCAACACCGGTCGATCCAAAACTTGCCGCCGGTAAAGAGGTCTATGATGCAAGCTGCGCCATGTGTCATAACAGCGATGCTATGGGTGCGCCGAAACCTGGCGACAAGACCGCCTGGGAGCCACGCCTCGCCAAGGGCATGGACACGGTGATGAAAAACACTATCGAAGGATTCAACACCATGCCGGCAAAAGGCGGCAATCCATCCCTGACCGACGAACAGCTCAAGAGCGCCGTCGACTACATGACCGATGGAGTCAAATAAGCAGATACTTTTCCTGCGTTTCGTAAAGCCGGATTTCCGGCTTTACGAATGTATAGCCCGGGAAGCTCCCTCGAACTCAACACTCGTCGCTCAGCTCTTTTCCCCCACTTTCCACTTCTCATTCAGCACTTTCTTCCGCCCTCCCCTGACGCTCCCATTCGAATTCATTTGGAGGAAAACGCTCAAAATGATAAACTAAATATCAGTAAATGTCCATTTACTCATATACCCGTAACCATAACTCTCAACGGAGAAAATTCATATGTCCCGTTTCGTTTCCGCCGCCCTCGTCGGAGCAGCCCTTCTGCTCTCCGGCAATGCGTTCGCCTACGATGCCGCTGCAGGCAAAGCCGTTTATGATGCAAGCTGCGCAACCTGCCATAAAACCGGCATGATGGGCGCCCCAAAAACCGGTGATAAAGCCAACTGGAAGGCACGCATCGCACAGGGCATGGACACCCTCGTTTCCAAATCGATCAAAGGTTACAAAGGCACCAAAGGCATGATGCCTGCAAAAGGCGGCAACCCGAAACTGACCGACGTCCAGGTCGGCAACGCCGTCGCCTACATGGTCGGCCAGAGCAAGTAAGATTCTCACCGCATCGCAATAAAAAACGGGAGATCGACTCCCGTTTTTTATTAAACCTTCGTCAATGTCCTGATCCTCTTTCAACGCCCGCCGGTGAAACGATATTTTCTTATCTTTACTTGTACAGAGTTGCGTTCAAAACGACCACAACGACCGTACATATCATGGAAACCGAATATCTTGGCTATGCCGCAGGTATACTGATCACTTTTGCCTTTCTGCCGCAGGCGTTCCGGATGATCCGGACACGACAGGCTCGTGACGTCAGCATGACCTGGGCGGCATCTATGACTGGCGGGATATTCCTGTGGCTCTGCTACGGTATCATGAAGCGAAGTCTCCCTTTGATCTGGCCCAACAGCATTACCCTTTTCCTGATGCTGGTTATCTTTTTTGTCAAAATCAGGGATCATGGAAATACCGGATCCTGAACCAAACATAACAACCACTTTATGACACGACTTTCCATAGGCTTCATAGGCACCGGGCGCATCGCCCAGGCACTGATCTCCGGACTTGCCCAGGACCCGCAAATGGTTATCTGCGGCTATGACAAAATGCCCGATGCCCTGCACTCTGTATCGCTGCAATATGGAGTCGAAGCGGAAGAGTCGATCGAGGGACTTGCCCGCGATGTGGAAATCATCGTCATTTCCGTGAAGCCTTATCAGGTTGCCGAGGTTCTTGCTGAGCTGAAACCGGCACTTCACGGTCAGCATCTCCTGATCAGCGTCGCTGCGGGTATCTCCACGGGATTCATCGAATCGAACTGCCCTGAAGGCACGCGGATCGTCAGAGTGATGCCTAACACCCCGGCGTTCGTTGGCGAAGGCATGACCGCTTTGTGCAAGGGCGCCCATGCAACAGCGGATGATCTTCTTGTTGCCGAACACATTTTCAGCGCCATAGGCAAAACAGCCCTTGTTGAGGAATACGGAATGGATGCCGCCACCGCCGTATCGGGAAGCGGCCCGGCTTACATGTTCCGGATCATCGACTCTCTTGCTGAAGGAGGGGTGGCATGCGGACTCGACAGGGAAACAGCACAGCTTCTTGCTGCCCAGACGATGCTTGGTGCTGCACTCATGGTGCTTTCAGGAAGGAAAAACCCCGAAGAGCTGGTTCGCGAAGTAACAACACCAGGAGGAACCACCGAAGCAGGACTTCAGGCCATGGAGCAGGGTGATCTGCGTGGCACTCTCATCGATACAGTCAAAGCGGCTGCCTTGCGCTCGAAGGAACTCATGAAGTAATTTATTATGGTCAAGCGACTCCGTTACTGGCTGCTGTCGCTCATGCTTCTACTTACGGCATCGAACGTGCAGGCGACTATCTCCGGAGATTCCTCCGCAGAAAGCCTTTTCATCGAGACGACACTCGACAACGACCAACCCTGGGTCGGTCAGGAGGTACTGCTGACCTATACGCTTTTTTTCAGTGACAGCGCTCCGCAGATCGAGGACAAAAGAAAACCGGAACATCCGGGAATATGGGCGCGTGAAATCACTCCGGAAAACTATATCGACAGTGCGCCGGTTTCGAAAAACGGTCGACTTTTCAGGAAAGCGGTCATCAAGCGGGTCAGGCTGGTACCTCTGCAAAGCGGAAAGCTGTCGGTCACAAATTATCACCTGCGATGCCTCGTTCCGAAAAACCGTGAATTCACGCTCGACAGCCGTAACGACATCGAAACCATCGTGACCGCACCCCCTGCCATCATTCAGGTTAAGGCTTTGCCAAAACCCGCCCCCGCAGATTTCAGCGGTGCGGTGGGACGGTTCACCCTCATGGTTTCACCCGAAAGCAACAGAATACATGCCGGAGAACAGCTTACCCTTTTCATCACCATCAGCGGCCAGGGCAACCTCGATACACCGCCGCCTCTGACGATCATGCTCCCGGAAGGACTTCAGCGCGAAACATCGTCCGCGCCATCCCCCGTCATACCATCCGAAAAAGGATCGACTTCATCGATCAGAACCAGAATAACCCTGACTGCGCTGAAAACGGGCTCGTTCCTTTTTGTTCCGGTCACACTGACCGCATTCGATCCTGCAAGCAGACGTTATGAAACAGTCAGATCGAACAGGATCACCATCAGGGTCAGTGGCGAGCTGGCCACAGCACCACAACAGCCGCCCCTGCCGGGCCCCGCTGCAATCCCATACAAAAGGATTACCGGTGGTGCCCCGCCCGCAGTGACGAATGCCATTATGGTGATCCTGGGGGCCGCCGTTCTGGTGCTCATTTTCAGCCTGCATTTCCGCTACATGAAACAAAACAAACGGAACGGAAACTCAAAGAAAAAGGGCGCTCCCGACATAGTCAAACCACCAAAACCGGCTGCAAATCCGGCAACCGTTCCGCAGACATCCGTCCGCAGCAAGTCCCCTGAATCGCTGCGGAATGATCTGTACGATGCCATAAAAAAAATCGGCATCCCGAACCCTGCCGGTCTGACCTCTGCGGAACTCGGTAAACTTCTTCAGGAAAAAAAGGTGAAAGCACAAACCATAGCCGCAGTGACAAATCTTCTTTCCGGTATCGACCATGCCCTCTATGCACCGGGAGAAGCCTCACCGGAAAACCTTGCAAAAATAAGCAGAGAGACGTCCCGCATCATAACCGACATTTCCCGTCCATGAAACCGCAGAGTACGGCTCTCGTCAGAGAGCATCGAGCCCCGGCAGATGAAGAGCAATTTCAGGATGATCGGTAATGATGCCATCTGCCCCGGTGTGCTTCATCCTGAGCATATCTTCCGGTCTGTTAACCGTCCATACAACCACCTTGGCACCAAGGCCATGCAACCTTGAAACAAGAAACACGTCAACCAGATCAAGCCGTGGGTTCACATACGCAGGAACGAAACCTGGACGCGCAGGAAAAGCAGCCAGAACAGCCCGATCCTCAACCAGCAGGCCGAGAGTGAGACCGGGCATGATGCGCCGGGCTGCGGACAGAATGCGGACATCGAAAGACTGGAGCCGAACGCGGGTTTCAAGTCCCGAAGCAACAATATGCCGTATAACCAGAGCGGCATAATCATCCGGCGGAGGGTGAGCCAAACCGTCCAGTTGCGGCCAGGATTTCACTTCGAGATTGTAGATCATCTCTGCCGGCCGGCCGGCATCACGAAGATGCGCTTCCACCGTCCTGAAAACCTCGAACAGTTCCGGACGAACAGCCCTGATGCTTTGCTGAAAGGGAAAATCTGTTGAGACCCTGCCACAATCGAGCTGTGCGATCTCGTCATATTCCATGGAGTAGAGATAACGCTTCGTCGCAAGGCCGCCGGTGCCTACGGCAGCCCACGTATCGTGGGATACGACAACCCTGCGGTCTGCCGAAACATTGAGATCGAGTTCTATGAGGCGACAGCCGAGATCGGCCGCCTTGCAGAAAGCCTGGAGGGTATTTTCAGGATAAAAAGCCCTGGCTCCACGATGAGCCTGTATTTCAAACGGCAGAAGTATCGGCATGATGAAACCCGTTCGACTGGAATATTTACGAAAGCGTCCGGGATGGATCATGAAAAAGAACAGGTACTGTCGTACAATCCGGCATGAAATTCCGGACCGGTCTGACACGAACGGTCAGGCGTTCCTGTTTCCTTTTGCAGCCCTGAATGGCTTTGGAGCCGCTGCTTTTTTGTTTCTTTTTTTCTGAATTTTTTTACCTGCTGGATTGGAACCGTTTACCGGGACAAGCCCGTGAGTACCGTAAAGTCCGGAGGGGGCGTTTTTGCGACTTTTGTTGAATTTGTTCTTACGGTACTTTTTTTCCAGGTCGGCGTAAGGACTCGGGGGATCCGGCGACGTGTTGAAATTATTAAAGTTGGGCTCATCGTGAGCCTCGTCAACCTCATCCAGTACCACGTCAGGATGAATCTTATTGTACAAGTTGGTCTATCGTTTAGTTTACAAAACCCTGAACAAGCAAACAGCTTTGGGGCGTTTTCGGCAAGGGCTTATAATTTACGATTTCAGCAATAAAAAGCAAGATGGTGTTTTATGGGCATGTATGATGATCAGGGGACTACAGGCATGAGTTGAGGTTTACCCATTGATTGTTGTCGCTGTAAATAGTAAATTTAAAGTCAGAACACCATAACCTCAAATCTGGAGATCAACATGGACATTCGCCGCCTGATCCTGGCATTCATCCTGCCCCCAGCCGCTGTCATGAACAAAGAAGCCGGCACGATCATGCTTACCGGCATTCTCACCCTTTGGGGATGGATACCCGGAGTTGTCGCTGCGCTCTTTATGATCTCCCAGGAACAGAAATGCAAGAACGCCGAAGCCTGAAATCCAGGCCTCTGCCTGTAACTACACCGGCAGCCCCATAAGAGTTCCTTCCCGGCCCGGTCTTTTCTATGTCATGAAAATTCCGGGCCAGGCACTTTTTCCACCCCATTGTTTGCCCCATGCAGCCTTTTAAAATCGCCAGGCTCAAACAGAAGTCGAAGGTGCTGTTCCAGTTCAGGATAACCCTGCAAATGGATGAACCCGAGGCGAGGCGGGTGATCCAGGTGCCCGAGGAGTACACCTTCTGGGAGCTTCATGTCGCCATACAGGATGCGATGGGGTGGCATGATTGCCACCTGCACGAGTTTCGCCATGAACAACGGCCCACTGGTCAGAGCGTCAGATTCGGCATCCCGTTCGATGACGGGGAGATGACGGACCCGACTCTCGTTCCATGCTGGAAGGGAAACGTTGTCGAACAGTTCCGCAGGCCGGGCGACCAGATGTATTACGTCTATGATTTCGGAGACAACTGGGTGCACGAAGTGCTTCTCGAAGGCATCCTGTTGCGGGAAAAGGGGATAAAGCTGCCCCGCTGCATAGACGGCGCGAACGCCACGCCTCCTGAAGATTGCGGCGGTCCCGAAGGTTACGCCGATCTGCTCGAAACGCTCTCGAATCCGGAGGCCGAAGAGTACGAAGAGATTATGGAATGGCTCAACGAAAGCAGCGGAAGCTACAGCCCCTTCGACCCGGCACGGTTCGACATAGCCTGAATAATTCACGAGCAAAAAACCGAATCGATTTTTGAAGTAAAAAACAGTTTGCTAATCGACGCTATCAGGTCAAGCTCGACTTGCAAACCAATATGAGCTGACTACCCATACGTTT
>Ga0233420_10001176_pt1 | contig 10127 bp, 6 predicted proteins | sample Watercolumn_Mata_4_FD_183009 | JGI IMG/M metagenome (GOLD analysis project Ga0233420, IMG submission 183009) | Freshwater microbial communities from Lake Matano, South Sulawesi, Indonesia - Watercolumn_Matano_2014_102_MG | ecosystem: Environmental > Aquatic > Freshwater > Lake | place...
AACGGTCTTACAAAAATTAGTCGATAAAGGCAATACGGTGCTTGTAATTGAGCATAATCTAGATGTTATCAAATCTGTAGACCATATTTTAGACATAGGACCTGAAGGCGGGGATAAGGGTGGAGAGATAATTGCCCAAGGAACACCTGAAGAAATAATCAAAATAGCCAAGTCCTACACAGGAAAATGGCTAAAACCACTCTTGAAGTAATATTCGGGCTCAAAAGTTATTATAAATAAGCCTAATTACATAAACTAAGCTCTTTTTGTAAATAAAAAGCCTTAATTTAATATGTCTTATAGGAGCTGTCTTTTATTAAATTTTATTAAGAAATATTTAATATAATTTAATAAACTTTAATATAATTAAATGAAATATATAATAAATTGGCAATAAGTATGTAAAATTTAATAAAAACATATAGAATTAAATTAACTTGTCAAAAGTATTGCAAAGTGTCAAATAGTATGATAAAGTTGGCGCACTTCAAGAAAGTTTAATGTTATTTGAAAAACATAGGAGAGTATTGAAAAACGCAGTAAAATTTGCTATAATTTAATGGAGTTAAGTAAGTTTTAATTCTATTAAATAAAATAATGATCGAAAGATTCTTTACTACGGAACAGGTTGCAAATATTCTCCAGGTTCACCCATTCACGATCTTGAAGTTTATCAAAGAGGGAAAGCTGAAGGGTATTAAAATCGGGCGCGTTTATAGAATCAAGGAAAGCGATGTTAGAAAATTCCTCGGTGAGGACATTAACGTCGAAGAACCTGATAATTCAAAGGATAGCGCCAGAGATGATGAATCGATAGACGAGGGCGGAGACGCAGGTCATTACTATATTATTTAATAGATTTAAATAACCCATGATCATTCAATGTCTATCATGTGGAAAATCGGTCTCCAGTAACGCCCACAAATGCCCGTATTGCATGGCCCATATCAACGAAATGACATTTGAAATGAACGGAATCAAAGAAGAGACAAGGCTACGAGAAAGAGTAATGGATATGATGTTAGGATTTGTACACAAATAAATTTCCTTAAAAATTTATTAAAAATCTTCAATGCCCTTTAGTTCGTTGCCCACGAACTAATAAACATCTCTTAAACCGGCCTCATTCCGGCTTAAGAGATGAACACCCTAGAAAAGCCCTAAAAACCCCTTAATTCTATACAAATTAAGGGGTTTTTCTAATTCCCAAATAAACCTATAAGTCAAAAACCTCTTTATTAGCTGCATTGCCTCTTGTTCATGGTCTTAGCGCATTCTTTGATGCTATTCAAGGGCACAAAACTTTCTTTGATAACATTATTTAACTGACCGGCTTCATCTATAAATAATTGCAAATTTGAATCAGCCGCGACACCATAAAGCATTTGGAAACGAGTGGTCATTTCATTATTTAAAGTAACCTGTCTCAAAGCAAAATCAGACCATTTCCTAGCCTCAAAAATGCCCTCAGTAGTAGAAGGGAAATTGGTTTTTGTGAATGGATTATTCTCGTTAAGTTCTCCTGTAAATTCCTTCCAGAAATTATTACAGCCGCTTTTATCGGCTGCACTACAAGCCTGCCCATTCAAATTTACCTGAGCCAGACCCTTTCCCCATTCTTCCCAGCTTTTAGAATCACCAAAAGCCTGCTCGATTTTCTGGGCTCTTCTTTCGAGGTTAGCCCCTGCTTTTTTTACATCATCAACAAATCCACCTTTAATCACGGTGTCATTAAATTCTTTAAATTTTCTGGCAACTTCCGCCCAAGATCCCTGGTCGCATTTATTTATATAGGCATCTATGCGGTTAAGATAACGCAACTTCAATTCATTTCTAAAAACACTAAAATCTGCAGGAGCAAACCAGTGATATTTACCAACATATTTGTTTTGTAAATCATTCAAAAGGAGATCCATGTCTTTCTTTTGTTTTGTAACAAGTCCTCCGTATACAATATTTCTGGCAAATCCTATTTCTACTACTGTTTTATAATAAGCGGTTTTTAATTTAGGAACTTTATCGTGCCTGCAAGTCAAAAAGGCATCTCTAATTTGTTTTCTAAGTTTATCCCTCTTTTGAACCAATCCATAAATATCAAAAGCCTGACAAGAGTTGCGAATTAAAACGTCATTCCATGGCTCAACAATGCTTTCCACAAAGCTATCGCTCCACACTGTAGCTTGTAAGAAAGCGGTAAAATCGAATCCACCTTTTTTAATACATTTGCCAATATCTAAATTCCCATTTTGATCATAGACTCCACTTGTATCATTTGTACTGGGAGCCGCATGAGCCAAACTTCCCAAAGTATTAATCATCAAAAGTCCTGCAAAAAACAGCATTGCTATCCTTGATAATTTTCCATTAATTCTTGTTTTTTTACGATGAATATTCATAGTTGATTATTGACCACATGGTTTATTTTGAATTTTTGCACAAGCTAACACGGTATCTTCAAACATCAATTTATATGCTTTAAAATAACCGGTCATCTCTCTCATTTGATTAAGAACAGGGGTAGAAAAAAGCATCATATTTGTGCCTTCATCTGCAACATTCATTGCCGTCACGGCATCTCTGGCTTCAGCAAAGTTTTCTGCCTTTGAAGCCTCAATACTTAAAATTAGATCACTACCACTTGTCCCTGGGGCAACATAAGTCAAAGCGTAGTCATCGGTAGTATCTCTATCCCACTTGCCATATCCATAAGGTTTGTATCTCTCCACAAATTTATTCCATTCGCTAATAATATTTTTTCCAAAAATCAAATCATCAGCAGGTTCAGCCGGCAGGGGATTAGGCACTAAATGTACTTTCAAATCTAGCATTGTTCCAAAAGACTTTTTACAAGTGGCCGATTCCATAATATTTCCAGTAGTCTTATTTGGGATCATGCTGTGACCTAAAGTTTTATTAAAGGCCTCATTTATTTTAGCAATTTCACATTGGATACAACTGGTCCCGCTACTTGCAGTAGCCGTTTCTTTAATCAATTCAATTTTAATACACAAAGCCACCTTAACTGAAAACCCAAGAGTACTTGCTCCAGCGGCTGCACCACCACCATCTCCAAGACTCACAAAAGCCGGGGCATCTGGATTATCTGGTGCTTCTCCACAGAATCCTCCTCCCCAATCAGAAGAAGGAGCTGCGACAACCGCTTTTCCGGCACTATCTGGATTTTGTCCGAGATTATTATCGCCAGCACCTTGCTGACCATTGCCGGCATTAGGACCATTTCCATTATTAGCTCCATTACCAGACGGATTATTTTTTGAACCAGGAGGATTTTGGTCATTAAATTTTCCTAAAGAATCTGCCAAAGTGTTATTTACCGGACACACATCCTCAACTACATCAGCTTCTATAACTTTATCTGCAATTTTAATTTCCGCCTTCACAGCCGGTTTCCCATCAGCACCAACAGTTTCCTTTACCTTAACAGCATTTTTATCATTATTGGTAGTAGGCTGAGCAGATGGAGGAGATATAGGCATAGCATCCAAGAAAGATTTCATATTTCCTTCAGCTTCGGTTAAAGGCTTGCCGGAAGTAACATCAGTAACGTCATTGAAAAGAATCTTTTCCATCACATTTAAATCGTATATCAGATCAAATCCAGAATCTTGTAAGTCTCCATTAGCAAACATTTCAGTAGGAGCAACAGCGGTATCAATTTCTTGTTGAATGTCAAAAAGCTCCTTGAATGACTCGTAATCAGCCTTCAGCTCTCGCTGCATTTTATAGGCTTGTTCCGTAGTCATATGTTTCGGAGAGGCGGTATTGTTGAATAGAACTGTAATACTACCTTTTATAGCAGCATCGGTTTCCTGTTCAGTTAGATGATAAATACCGGCAACTGTTCTAATAGCTTCTTTTTCCGGCTTTACGACTAAATTAGATTCCACAAACATATACAAGTTTTTTCCAGTAGTAGATGTATTACTAAAAATAGTTTTCCAGCTTAGATTTTCTCCAGTCCAAGCCTGATAATTTTCCCATCCGGAAACGGATTCTTCACCAAAAGCCACAGGATTTTTATCCAAATAAATCATCACTCCAGACGTTGCCACCCCTACAAAAATTCCTATAATAATTGGTAAAAATTTCTTCATAAATTAGCTACATTTTGTAGATGTAGTATCGATAAATGTTGATGGGAACTGAATTACGTAATCACGAATATTCTTTAATTTGTTTTTATACTTTATCAGATTTTTTATAACTTCTTGATATTGTCTATGAATCGGATAAGCGGTCATGAATTCATTATATGCAGTCAAAGTAGATTCAAGGACTCTTCTAGACCTTTCAATCTCGGCATCTATCTCGGAGTCTCTTGCCAAGGTTAATCTGTAAACAGCATCTGTTAGGGGAGTAAGACGCATTTCAGCCAACCCTATGCTTTCAAAATTCACAGATCCCTGAATTTCTCCAAGGTGGAAAATATACTTCATATACCTATCCATTGCCCTCACGGAGACACAATAAGTGCTAACATTATCGGGATTATCTCTACACATATTTTCACAAGTCTCCTTGCCCCCATCTTTTGCAAAATCAGTAGCTACACATGGAGACTGTAACAAGTTAGGAGATTGTAATCCCTCTTCCGGTTTTACTAAAATTGCTACAACTTGAGTCAAACTATCATTAAAAAGAGTATTCATTTCTTCTCGATAAAGATCCATGGTCTCGGAAGTGGTAGTATCCTCGAAGGCATATTTATCGGCTGCATAAATAGTGTATCCACCATATATTGCAACTGTCGTAATCATTGCGATTATCAGAGTGACCAATATTTGTTTTAAAAATCTCAGCATCTTCTTAAACACTTATTATAATTTTTTCATGCATTTCTCGCAGATATAAACTTCAAATTTCTTTTCAAATGTTTTAAATAAACCAAACATTTGAGCGATATTCATATTTAAATTACGAAGTTTAGTGTTCAATGCTTTATACTTTTCCAATAGCATGATTGTTTTTTTCTGAGCTGCACTTTTTTTGATATGCTTAATCATTTCTTGTCTACCAAGGGAAATATAAGTATTTACCATTTCCTCACAAAGAGCATAATTTTTCATTTGAGCTTCGAAATTTGGTAATTGACCAGCTCCACTGGTAGCAAATTCTCCTTCGTTAGTGGCGGCTTCAGCCTTTCTAGACCCCGCGATTTGAACATGTTTAAACTGCTTTCTCAGAGCATCACGGTATTCTCTATATCTTGCGATAGCCAAAGAAGTTAAAGAACTAGTAGAACTTTTATTTTTAAAATTGGCGTCCAAAAACTCCATAAATTCCTGTAATTCTTTTTCAAATCCTTTGATCCCCTTATCAGGATTGCCGCTTATCAAATCAGTTTTGCACTCACTCGGATAACTCATTTTATTAGGATCAGTAATGATATAGTCTTGAATCTGTTTTTCAGTTTCACTAAGCGCATATGAAGGAAATGGGCTTATTGTGAAAACCATTCCAAATAAAAACACTATCGCGATAAATTTATTAAATTTTATTATTTTATTTTTCATATATCATCATTCAGTTTTTACAGAGGTTACATTTACTTCATTACTCTTCGAGAAGAAATAACTCTCCTCAAAGTTTGAAATAACAGAGAAGAAAGTGTCAGTTGGAACTATATCCGCTTTGTGATCAAATGTGGAGATACAAGGACAAGTATCGCATTCTGCGGGGACAATATAAAGTCCAATGTCTCCTTCCTTTGCGGCATCACCAGCTCCGTCTCCTGCATCACAATTTACGCCATCATCATTAGAATCCAAAGGATTAGTATTCTTTTCAACTTCAACTCCATCTTTTGCACATCCACCATCTGTATCAGGATTATTAGGATCTGTATTATAAACTAATTTCTCAGCCATATTAGTTAAGCCATCTCCATCATTATCAAAAGGATCATCAATCGGATCTAGAGGATTCGTTCCCCATTCACGCTCATCATTATCTTTTGCACCACCTTTATCAGTATCGGCATCTACGGGACTACTACCGAAATCAAATTCTTCCAAATTAGTAAGGCTATCTTTATCAGGGTCATCATTAGGATCATCAATACCATGTTTCTTTTCATAGAAGTCCGACATCCCATCACCATCAGCGTCGATAGACCAACAATCATAAAGATCAATTACCCGTAAGGCCATCGTAAGAAGATCTCTGAAAGTTAATTTTTTATTTGGGAATTGAGCTTCCTCGGCGGTTAAGATGAAAGTATTTTTAATAGCAATATCTGGTTTTATATAATTAGTTAGATCGATAGAAGCTCTTACATAAGGTTCATACCAAGGGCGACTATCATCTTTCACAAACTTAGTTCCATCAATAATTCCCTGCATGACTAAGGCATCAATAATGATCTTGGTAGCTTCAGCTCTAGTAATATTATTATTCGGCCTAAATGGAGGAAGTCCGCTTACAGGATCAAGATCAGATTTGCCGGTATAACCATCAATCAATTGACGATCACTCATCGCAGCCTCTTTGACATATGGGAAGAACCAAGGAAGTTTTCCGTCTGCATATTTCATATCAGAAAAGCCTTCATTGGCTTGATAAGAAGTATAGGCCTCAGGTTGACGGGGGATGATACACAACATATTTAAAAGAACATTCACAAATTCAGCCCTAGTAATAGCATCGTCGAGCTCTAATTTAAATCCGGAATTTGATAATAAGTCATCAATTAATCCTCTTTTATAGAGATCATCGAGCATATCGGCTATATCTGCTTCACCTCTATTATCATTTTGGTCTGTAATGCCGGGAATAGGGCCTATAAATTGATCTAAATTGCTGGCAATAGAATTCCCGGAGATAGATTCACCTTTTTTGTAAGCCGGGCCATAAAGATCAAGATCGGAAGGTGCTCTAGGAGTGGTATAAGGAACATCTTTTGGTCCTACGATAATTCCCGATTCTCCTCTTTTTAAGCTAGAAATATAAATTTCGACAACAGGTTTATTATTAAATCTTAACTCAAAGATTAGAGGATCTATTTCGTGATTATTTTGTTTTTGGGTCAAAGTAACGCGTGAATCTACAAGCAAAATATTTCCACTTGTATCAACAAAAGCCAGATATTTATTTTCTTTCAAATAAACTAATCCAGCTCCTCCCGGATAACGAGGATCATTGGCAGGGAATTTTTTCATAACAAAGTCATCATTTCCATTTAGATCATCTGTATGAACCCCGTATAATGAAGCAAAATCAACTGTTTCAAATCCATAATTTTGGTGCAGTGTCACATCGACATTAGCATCAGCAATTACATATACGCTTCCCAAAACATTGCCGGTTTTATCAACAATATCAACACTGGTTGGGGTTTGCGGAGGAACAGCTTCATTTGCACGAGTTGAATAACCAGGCTTCAATGCACCTATATCTCCGGTGGTCGGATTAATTTCAGCAATTACCACTCCATCTTTGTTCTCAACAGTAATAATATCCTTTGTTCTCAAGTCTGCAATGCGATACGCACCGGAATCATCGGTATAGTATTTTTGTTGAGGAGAAATAGAAGGTGTCGCAACTTTTTTCAATCTAGAAACAAGCTTCAACTCATCATTATACACTCTGTAAATGAAACGTTTCCTCATCAATGAGAAAGGCATTTTATCCACTGCAGGATCAGTATTTCCAGTAGCTACCGGTTCTCTGGAAAGAGTGTCATCCAATGTAATATTTGGCACAAAAACTTCCAAAGTAAAATGCTGAGTAGAGCTGTTTTTAGATTGATCCACAACGTGTAAAATAAATTCATGAGTTCCAATATCTCCTTCATTCATGAAAGGTCCAATCTTGAATTTAGGATTTGTTTTATCATTCCAAGGAACTCCATCTCCACTGGAATCAAACATCACATTTACATCACTCCAAATAGTTAGAGGCAAGTTTGTAACTTTCTTTTCACCATTTATGTAAGGTAAAGGCTCAACATAATATTCCACAATTCTGCCATTTGCATCAAAAGAGTTACTAGCATCCAATTCAAATTCTTTCATGATCGGAATCTTATAGGCGGGATCGATGGCAGGGAATGGGGCTTCTTTATCGGCACAGTCTTGAGGAGCCGTAATCGCAAATCCAGACTCAAGAGACTTATTTAGATCTTTATCCAAAGCAAAGACATTCGCATAATAATTTCCATTCACTACTTTTACAGAAATGGAGGTTGCATTCGGACTAGCCATTTCAAATACTTTTGGATCGAGATCATCTTCTTTCGGAGGCTCCATATCAAGCTTATCCAAAATATCTATAGATGCCGGAGTATCAGCTTTATCAGCTAGAACAATATATCGATAAGTGGCATCACTAATATCATCATAAATTGAATTTCTCAAAACAACTTCATAGGCTACGGTATCAGGATCACCGCTAGCCATCCAGGCGATATCGGCACTTTCATTATTATCAGAAGGAGCTTCGACACTTTGTATCGCATTACCACCGGAATTTACATAGCTATCAATAGAATTATTATTGCTATATAGAGATAGGACATCTCCATGAGGTTGATTGATTGTATGTTTATAATTTTCTTTTAAATAAACATCACCTCCTAATGAGTAAATAAGATCCTCATCGTTGTCATGATCCACGTCAGCAAAAATCATGTTAGTTTTACCTCCAAGTTCCGCCGTGTAATTCAAAATATTTTCATTTTTATCGTCAATAATTACAAAAAGTCCCTTTGGAGCAGGCATAGGACCACTAGAGTTACTGGTTTTAGATGCCTCCAATTGAGAATTCATATTTGCAGCAATCAATCTATTATTTGTATCTTTAGCCACTCCTGTTAATTGATCAGTTACGTTATCTGCAAAGAAAGGCATTTTGACATAAGAATTGCCATTGCTGTCCTTTTCTGAATTAGAAGCGATATAGGTGTTTTGATTATCATTAAACCAAGTTGGTTTTGAAAGAGCTGCAATACGTTTTAAACTTTGATCATTTTGAACCAAAATCTTGCCAAATTTTTCGGTGTCGTTGATGTTACTAAAAAGTTCGGCATTTGATGATTCCAAGTTTTCAGTATAGGCAATCATAGAGTCACGGAGCTGTACCAAGCGATTCATTTCTGGGTTATTTGGCAAATCTTGTTTCGCAATGTCAGCTTTGATTTGAGCAAGATTTCTATTTAGAATCGGGTCTGATTTATCCAGGTAGGTTTGAGTTGCGGTCAAATAATAGACGGATGGAGTATCATCAATTTCGATAGTTTTTACAAAATCTTCGATAGTTTTATTAAAGTTTTCAACATTCTCTTTGATCGCAAGAGCTGGAGCATAACTTAGTAATTCATTTCTTGAAGTAGTGCGAATTTCTTCTGCTTCTGGAATAGGAAGTGTTTGCCCGGGATCTTTTTCTTTTACAGGAATAGTCCCTGTTGGGACACGAGGAACTCTTTCTCCATTAGGGCCTACGACTGTATCTGTATCTTCAGAATTGGTTTGATTATCTGTCGCATCAGCAGCTTCCATACTCTCCATCAATTTATTGAATTCTTCCTCGCCCATTGCTTGCTTCAATTGATCTAATTCTTCTTCGGTCATATCTTCTAGAGCCTTAGGCTCCTCTCCTGGTCCTAAATCAAAAGCTGCTGCGATGGCCGCTGCTACGGCTGCAGCAGCTGCGTCCATCATTGCATCCAGAGATTCATCAATCATTTCTTGTACAGGGAATTGCGTAGCTTGATTTATTTTTGCGATAGTCTTTTTCAAGAAATTATTCCAGACGTCAGCGGCTGCTTTCACTACATTGTAAATAGGATCAGCCTTGATGGAGACATCAATTTGAGTAGTGATTCGAATTTCTTTTACATAGTCATAACTAATTGCAGGTAGTTGAATCGCTAGGGAAGCGATTAACATCAAAACAACATCCAAATTAGGCTGGGTAAGCGTTTCTACCTCTGTTTCCAGTTGAGACTCCATTACCGGAATAAAACCCTTCTTAAGTAAACACAAGATCTTAAATATAGGTTTCAAACTAGCAAGTAAGCTAACCACTACATCCGGCAAAGCTGGGATTTTTGGAGGACGAGGAAGATCAGGTAGTTTTGGGATAGGAAGAGGTGGCAAATCTGGAAGTTA
>Ga0233420_10001177_pt1 | contig 10126 bp, 9 predicted proteins | sample Watercolumn_Mata_4_FD_183009 | JGI IMG/M metagenome (GOLD analysis project Ga0233420, IMG submission 183009) | Freshwater microbial communities from Lake Matano, South Sulawesi, Indonesia - Watercolumn_Matano_2014_102_MG | ecosystem: Environmental > Aquatic > Freshwater > Lake | place...
TCTATCAGCTCGACCTGTGGCTGGTGGGCGAGGCGGAATGCCGCCGCCTGCTCCACGAGGCGGCGCGCGAGGCCGACCTGATCCTGATCGAGGGCGTCATGGGATTGTTCGACGGCGCGCCCTCCGCCGCCGATTTGGCGCGGACCTTCGGCGTGCCGGCGCTGCTCGTCATCGCCGCCACCGGCATGGCCGAGACCTTCGGCGCCATCGCCCACGGCCTCGCCAGCTACCGGCCCGATTTGCCGCTGGCCGGCATCGTCGCCAATCGCGTCGCCTCGGCCGACCATGCCGGACGGCTGCGCGAGAGCCTGCCGCCGGGCCTGGTCTGGCGCGGCGCCTTCCCCCGTCAGACGGAGACCTCCTTGCCGGATCGGCATCTCGGCCTGGTTCAGGCCGGCGAACTGGCCGACCTGGAAGCGCGGCTGGACCGGCTGGCCGACGGCATCGCCGGCGAACTGGCGGAACCGCCCGAACCGGTGAGCTTCGCCGCCGCGCGCGTCCCCGTGCCACCGGCCGCGCTGGCCGGGGTCCGCGTCGGCATCGCCCGGGACGCGGCGTTCTCCTTTCTCTACCGCGCCAACCTCGACCTGCTCCGGGCCATGGGCGCGGAACTCCTATTCTTCTCGCCGCTGCGGGACGCGGACCTGCCCGAGGTGGACAGCGTCTACCTGCCGGGCGGCTATCCCGAACTCTACCTGGATGCGCTCGCCGCCAACGGCGCCATGCGGAACGCGCTGCGGCGGCATGTCGACGCCGGCAAGCCGCTGCTCGCCGAATGCGGCGGCATGCTCTATCTGCTGGAGGAACTGGTCGATACGGCGGGGCGGGGCGGGGCGCTGTGCGGCATCCTGCCGGGGCGGGCGGCGATGGGCGCCCGGCTGGCCGGGCTGGGCTTGCAGACGGCGGATTTCCCCTCCGGAAGCCTGCGCGGACACACCTTCCACTATTCCCGCCTGGAGACGGCGCTGACGCCCGCCCTCCATGGCGACCAACGCCGGGGAGGGCGGGGCGAACCAATCTTTCGCCAGGGTCGCGTCACTGCCTCCTATCTACACTGGTATCTGCCCTCCTGCCCGGAAGCCGCTGTGGAACTGCTGCATCCATGAACCTAAATCCGGCAGTTGGGTTTGATGTAGGTGCGAATTCATTCGCCTATTCAGGGCTTTGTGCGCGAATGAATGCGCACCTACGATCAATCGCATCATCCTGTTGATCCTGTAGATTCCTGTCCAACTGCTTTTTCTAGGATGAATCCACACGCCTATAGCGACGAGGAGCGCGCGGCGATCTACCGCGTCATCCGCGAGCGCCGCGACATGCGCCACTTCCGTCCCGTTCCGGTCGATCCGGCGACCTTGCGTCGCCTCCTCATGGCCGCCCATCATGCGCCCAGCGTGGGCTACCTCCAGCCCTGGCGGTTCATCCGCGTCACCGATCCCGATCTGCGCGAGCGCGTCCATGATCTGGTCGAGGCCGAGCGCCGGCGCACCGCCGAGGTGCTGGGCGAACGCGCGGACGAGTTCGCGAAGCTCAAGATCGAGGGTATCCGCGAATGCGGCGAGCTGCTGGCAGCCGTGCTCGTCCGGGGCGGGGAGAAGCAGGTCTTCGGCCGGCGCACCCTACCGGAAATGGATCTCGCCTCGGTCGCCTGCGCCATCCAGAACCTCTGACTCGCCGCCCGCGCCGAGGGACTGGGCCTGGGCTGGGTGTCCTTCTTCGAGCCCGCCGACCTCGCGGCCCTGCTGGCGCTCCCCTCCGAGGCCAGCCCGGTCGCCCTGCTTTGCCTGGGGCATGTCGACGAATTCTATCCCCGCCCCATGCTCGAACTCAGCGGATGGGAATCCCGCCGCGACCTGGATGACCTGGTTTTCGAGAACCGCTGGCCAGAGGGTGACAGCCTCGCATAGAAGGATTGGGCAAGGCCCGGATTTGGCGGAGGCTTGGAGTCCCGACTTCAGGCGGTTCGGCGGTCGCGAGGGAAGGTCTGGGTGCGAGTCGAGGAGCAGGACGGGGAGGCGTTAGCGAAGCTGGGACTCCAGCCAGGCCTTGAGATTGTCCTTCGCTTCGTCATAGGCGGCAAACTGCTCCTGACTCAGCACGGAGCGCAGTTCGGCGTCCTTGTCCGCCATGATCCTGCGGGCCTGTACCGTTTTTGCGATACCGCTGCCATCGCTCTTCAGCACGGGTTCCATCTGCCTCGCATAGTTCAGATTGATCGCCTGCACCTTTGCCGAATCCGCATCCGACAACCGCAAATGCTGTTTCATGAACCGAGTCTGAAGGATGGCCCGCTGTTCGGGTGTGCTGGCCTTGATGCCACCGTCAGCGGACGCCAGTGGAGTCATCCAGCCAATCGCCCACAGCAGGAGCGCGCTACGGAAAACGTGTTTCATTCCATCCCCTGCTCTGAGCGGCTAGCTGCGAGTCACCCCGCGTCGATGGACGCGAGGCTCCTCATGTGTGGTGTGGTCAATTACTGTTTGTAGATCGGCACCAAATCGATGTCGGTGCGCCGGTTCTCCGCCCTGCCCACGGCGGTGGTGTTGTCGGCCGACGGCTGATACTGGCCATGCCCCGCCGCAGTCATGCGACTGGGATCAATCCCTTTCTTTTGCAGATATTCAACCACGCTCGCCGCGCGGGCGGCGGACAATTCCCAGTTGGTCTTGTATTTGCCGCGAAGGTGCCGCCCCACGGGCACGTCGTCGGTGTACCCTTCAATCTCGATACGATGGTCAGTGGCGTCCTGCAGCGTCGGGACCAGTTTGTCGAGGATCGCTCGACCATCGCGACTCAGGCTGGCCTGACCCGAGGGATAGAGGATTTGATCCTCGATCGTGATGCGCAGACGGTCCTGGAGCTGCTGAATCTGAACCTGGTCGGACTGGACTTCCGCTTGCAATTGCTCATTCAGTTGGTGCTCACGATCAAAGGTTTTCTGCCACACACATCCCGTCATGACCAGGGCCGCGAAGAGGGATAGAGAGACTTTCAGGCGCATGGAATTCTCCAAATTTCCGGGGTTTAAGTGATGGTCGACTCAAGGGATGCCACGATGGCTTGCCACTCGAACATGGTTTTCAGAGGCCCCGCATAAAAATCATGGTAAAAACAAGGCCCGGGTGCGCCGTGCCTGGTCATCATGGATCAACCTAGAACGAGCCTGACCACCCCGACGAGGGCCAGGATGAATATCACCGTGAATAGAACACCGGCGATGATATAGGGGGTTGCCGATCCGCCAGCGAAGTCCCGTTCGCGATTCGCGCTGCTCTGCACGCCGAACGCGGCCGACACCACGCTGACAACCACCTGAAAAAATGAAGGCTTGTTATTCGTGTCCATGGCCGGTCTAGGGTTGCTTCTCCTTGCGCTTGGCTTCAAAGACCTTGTAGCCGATCGCCAGTCCAACCACAACGAGCACCGTGAAAATGGATCTCCAACTCGCGCTGCCGGTGTAGATTTGCTCCTCATCCACGTTGCCCCACAGGTTGGTTCCACCGCCAGACTTAACGTCCTCGCCCCCCCCCATGGTCAGCAGGTAGTTCCAGATGAAGTTCATCGGAATGATGGTAGCGATGCTGACCCCGATGGACATGATCAAAAGATCGATGGCCTTGTTGATTTCCGGATTCTTGGTCAGGTTTTCGCTGATTTCAACATTGTCGAGATATAGTTTGACGATGACATAACCGGGCAGGATCAGAACCACTGCCAGACCGAACAGGTCCTTGATGACCAAGCCGCCGCCGGAGGAGAACAGGCTGAACGCAATGATGAGAATGATGCTGAATATGCCGACGCCGGACCACATGTAGATGTCCGGCTTGCCGAATTTGAACAGGTCTTTGATGATGTTCAACATGTTCTTCTACTCCTTATTGTTTATTGAAAAAGTAAAACCCTTCGAGTCCGCCCTTGAGGATGAGTTCATTCCCTTCCAGCTTGTAGACAGAATAATCGATGGTCTTGCCCGGACGGCCAGGATCGTCGGCCACCACCTTGCCGTTCACGATCCTGAATGACCATTCATGACGATCATTGGCCTTGAAATGCCGGTTGTAACCGCTGGTGACGATCACGCCATCCGGCCGAAATTCCCAAATACGGTTTTCCTCGACCCTGGGCTTGTCCAATGCGGCCGCCACCGATTCCAGCTTCCAGGTACCCGCGATTTCGCCGATGTCGTTGAGCTTGACCTCGGCCCAAGCGATGGATAGTGAGCCGGCCAGGAACAGAACGCCGCCAAGTGCGCTACTCGTAGACATGTTCATCGTATACCCCTCCCCGAGTGTCTTGTTGGGCCTGGCCATGCGACGCCGCGGAATCCTTCATCGCCAGGCAAATTTTTTTCATCGCGGATTCTTACATTTCCTATTCGGCATAGCAAGGAAACGGCCCGAGTCCGCAACGGGAATGGTTTATGGCTGACTGAACTCACTCTACAATGCGAGTTTCGCGGTTTGCCCACGCACCTTACGAATCCAATCATGCCCCAGGACTACATCACACGAACCCTGCAAATCCGATCCCTGCTCAACGAGCGCATTCTCTTCCTCGACGGCGCCATGGGCACGATGATCCAGACCTATCGATTGGCCGAAGAGGGCTACCGGGGGCAGCGCTTTTCCGACTGGCCCAGCGATCTCAAGGGCAACAACGACCTGCTGACCCTGACCCAGCCGCAGATCATCCGAGCCATCCACGACGCCTACCTGGAGGCGGGCGCGGATATCCTGGAGACCAACACCTTCAACGCCAACCGCATCAGCATGGCGGACTACGGCATGGAGTCGCTGGTGTATGAACTGAATGTGGAGGCCGCCCGCCTGGCCCGCGCGGCCTGCGCCGCGATGACGGAAAAAACGCCGGACCGCCCGCGGTTCGCGGCCGGTGTGCTGGGCCCCACCAGCCGTACGGCGACCCTCTCGCCCGACGTCAACGATCCCGGTTTCCGCAATGTCCACTTCGACGAACTGGTCGAGGCCTACACCGAGGCCACGCGCGGCCTGGTCGACGGCGGCGCGGACCTGATCCTGATCGAGACGGTCTTCGACACCCTCAATGCCAAGGCCGCCGTGTTCGCGGTCGAGCAATTCGCCGAAGATCATGGTCTGCCGCTGCCGATCATGATTTCCGGCACCATCACCGACGCCTCGGGCCGTACCCTCTCCGGTCAGACCGTCGGCGCCTTCTGGAACTCGCTCAAGCACGCCCGGCCGATTTCCTTCGGCTTCAACTGCGCGCTGGGGGCCAAACAGCTACGGCAGTACATCGAGGAACTTTCGAATATCGCCGATACCCACGTTTCGGCCCATCCGAACGCCGGCCTGCCCAACGAGTTCGGCGAGTACGACGAGTCGCCCGAAGCGATGGCCAGGGAAATCGCCGATTGGGCCGAACAGGGCTACCTCAACATCATCGGCGGCTGCTGCGGAACCCGCCCGCCGCATATCAAGGCCATCCACGACGCTGTCCGGAATTTTTCGCCGCGGCGCGTGCCGCTCATCGAGCCGCAATGCCGACTGGCCGGCCTGGAGCCGCTCGACATCGGACCCGACACCCTGTTCGTCAACGTCGGCGAGCGCACCAACGTCACCGGCTCCGCCGCCTTCCGCCGCCTGATCCGCGAGGAGAAATACGAGGAGGCCCTGGAGGTTGCCCGCCAGCAGGTCGAGAACGGCGCGCAGATCATCGACATCAACATGGACGAGGGCATGCTCGATTCCCAGGCGGCGATGGTGCGTTTCCTCAACCTGATCGCCGCCGAGCCCGACATCGCCCGGGTGCCGGTGATGCTGGATTCCTCCAAGTGGGACATCCTCGAAGCCGGCCTGAAATGCCTGCAGGGCAAGGGCATCGTCAATTCCATCTCGATGAAGGAGGGCGAGGAAGCCTTTTTGAAACAGGCCCGGCTGGTACGCCGCTACGGCGCGGCCGTCGTCGTCATGGCCTTCGACGAAGTCGGCCAGGCCGATACCGTGGCGCGCAAGGTCGAAATCTGCGCGCGGGCCTACCGCCTCCTGACCGAACGGCTGGACTTCCCGCCCGAGGACATCATCTTCGATCCCAACATCTTCGCCGTGGCCACCGGCATCGAGGAGCACAACCGCTATGGCCTGGATTTCATCGAAGCGGTCAAGATCATCAAGGACACCCTGCCGCACGCGTTGATCTCGGGCGGGGTCTCCAACGTGTCGTTCTCGTTTCGCGGCAACAATGCCGTGCGCGAAGCCATCCACGCGGTGTTTCTCTATCACGCCATCCGCGGCGGCATGGACATGGGCATCGTCAACGCCGGCCAGTTGGCCATCTACGAGGACATCCCGGCGGAACTCCGCGACGCCATCGAGGACGTGATCCTGGCCCGCCACGACGGCGCCACGGAAACACTGCTGGAATTGGCCGACCGCTACCGCGAGGAAGGCGGCGGCGTCGAGAAGAAGGAGGACCAGGCCTGGCGCTCGCTGCCGGTCGCCAAACGCCTGGAACACGCGCTGATCAAGGGCATCGACGAGTTCATCGAGACCGACACCGAAGAGGCTCGCCGGCAGTGCGAACGTCCCTTGCATGTGATCGAGGGGCCCCTGATGGACGGCATGAACGTCGTCGGCGACCTCTTCGGCGCCGGCAAGATGTTCCTGCCGCAGGTGGTCAAGTCCGCGCGCGTCATGAAGAAATCGGTCGCTTACCTGATGCCCTTCATGGAAGCGGAAAAGGCGCTGAATCCCACGCCCAAGTCCAACGGCAAGATTTTGATGGCCACAGTCAAGGGCGACGTGCACGACATCGGCAAGAACATCGTCGGCGTGGTCCTGCAGTGTAACGGCTTCGAGGTGGTCGATCTCGGGGTCATGCAGCCCTGCGACAGGATTCTCGACGCCGCCCGCGAGCACCAGGTCGACATCATCGGCCTGTCCGGGCTGATCACGCCGTCGCTGGACGAAATGGTGCACGTCGCCAAGGAAATGCAGCGGCTGGGCTTCGCCATGCCCCTGCTGATCGGCGGCGCCACCACCTCGCGCGCGCATACGGCGGTCAAGATCGAGCCCCATTACAGCGCCGGACCGACCGTTTATGTAACGGACGCCTCCCGCGCCGTCGGCGTGGCGGGAAGTCTCTTGAGCGAGGATTTGGCCGACGAGTATGTCGCCAAAATTCGCGCCGAATATGCCGAGGTCCGGGTCCATCATGGGGGCCGCAAGGCCAGGGCGCCCATGCACGATATCGCCCAGGCCCGGGCGAATGCCTTCCAAGCCGACTGGAGCCATTATGCGCCGCCCAGACCGGGCTTCCTGGGCGTGCGCGCCTTCGATCGCTACCCGCTGCGCGAACTGGTTGAATTCATCGACTGGTCGCCCTTCTTCCACACCTGGGAGTTGACCGGCAGCCATCCTAGGATTCTCGACGACGAGGTGGTCGGCGAGCAAGCGCGCAATCTCTTGGCCGATGCGCAAGCCATGTTGAAGACGCTGGTCGAGGAGGAATGGCTGACGGCGCGCGCCGTGCTGGGATTCTTTCCGGCGGCGCGGATCGGCGATGACATCCAGCTCTACGGCGATGAGGACCGGCGAACTCCGCTGGCCACTCTGCACCACCTGCGCCAGCAGGCCGTGAAACCACCGGGTCAGCCCAATTACGCGCTATCCGATTTCGTCGCCCCGAGGGAAAGCGGAATCGCCGATTATATCGGCGGCTTCGCCGTCACCGCCGGTATCGGCATCGAGACGCATCTGGACCGGTTCGCCGCGGCCCATGACGATTACAGCAGCATCCTGCTGAAAGCCTTGGCGGATCGGCTGGCCGAGGCCTTCGCCGAGTGCCTGCACCAACGGGTAAGGCGCGAATTCTGGGGTTACGCGGCTGACGAGAGACTGAGCAACCAGGAACTCATCAAGGAGGAGTACCGAGGCATCCGCCCGGCGCCGGGATATCCCGCCTGCCCGGACCACACCGAAAAGGCGGCTCTATTCCACCTGCTGGACGTCGAGGGGCGCACCGGCATACGCTTGACCGAATCCTTTGCCATGACGCCGGCCTCCTCGGTGAGCGGCTGGTATTTCAGCCACCCGGCGGCGCGTTACTTCAATGTCGGCAAGATCGGCCGCGATCAGGTCGAGGACTATGCTCGCCGCAAGGGCATGCCCCTGGCGGACATGGAGCGTTGGCTGGCGCCGACCCTGGCCTATGATCCGGATTGACCCGGAATGCTCCGGATCGTCCTCTACGGCACCCTGGGATGCCATCTCTGCGGGCAAGCCGAGCGCCTGTTGCGGAAGACCCTGACCGGATTTGACCGCGATGTCGAGTGGTCGGTGGCGGATATCGCCGACGAGCCGGAGCTGCTCGAAACCCATGGCGTTCGCATACCGGTCCTGAGGCGCACGGATACGGGTCGGGAACTGGACTGGCCCTTCGAACAGGCCGACTTGCTGAATTTTCTCGGCGCGGCGGCCGACGGCTGGGGCGCCGTCCCTCCCATCCTGGAATTTCAACCCATTGGAGAAATCGTCATGACCACGACTTTCAGAACCGAACGGGACAGCATGGGCGAGTTGAAAGTCCCGCTCGACGCGCTCTATGCCGCCCAAACCCAACGCGCCGTGGAAAATTTTCCGGTCAGCGGCCTGACCCTGCCGCCTGCATTCATCAAGGCCATCGCCCTGATCAAGCAGTGCGCGGCCGAAGTCAACGCGGAGCTGGGCCTGCTCGATGGAGATATCGCCGCCGCCATTCGTTCCGCCGCCGCGGAGATCGTCGAGGGCCATCATCTCGGTCAGTTTCCCGTGGATGTCTTCCAGACCGGTTCCGGCACCAGCACCAACATGAATGTCAACGAGGTGATTGCGACACTCGCCACGCGCGAGTGCGGGCGCGAGGTCAGCGCCAATGATCATGTCAACATGGGGCAAAGCAGCAACGACACCATCCCCACCGCCATTCACCTCAGCGCCGCGATGGAATGCAAGACCCGGTTGCTGCCCGCCCTGGATATTCTGGCGGATGCCATCGAAACCAAGGCGCGCGCCCTGACTGGAGTGGTCAAGACGGGCCGCACGCATCTGATGGATGCGATGCCCATCACCCTGGGGCAGGAGCTGAGCGGCTGGGCCCAGCAAGTCCGCAACGGTTCGGCGCGCATCCTGGCGGCGCTCACCCGCATTCATAAGCTGGCGCAAGGCGGCACCGCCGTCGGCACCGGCATCAACGCGCATTCCGAATTCGCCGCCCGCATCGCCTCCGCCTTGAGCCGCGAGACCGGACTGCCGCTGACGCCCAATGACAATTTCTTCGAGAGTCTGAGCACGCAGGACGCGGCGGTTGAGTTGTCCGGCCAGCTCAAGACCGTGGCCGTGAGCTTGATGAAGATCGCCAACGATCTTCGCTGGATGAACTCGGGTCCACTGGCGGGCCTGGGAGAAGTCGAGCTGCCGGCTCTGCAGCCCGGGAGTTCCATCATGCCCGGCAAGGTCAACCCGGTGATTCCCGAGTCGACCTGCATGGTCGCCGCCCAAGTCATCGGCAATGACGGCACCATTACGGTCGCAGGCCAGTCGGGCTCGTTTCAGCTCAACGTCATGCTGCCCGTCATCGCTTACAACCTGCTCCAGAGCATCGAGTTGCTGGCCAATGCCGCACGCCTGCTGGCCCAAAAGGCGATAGCCGGTTTCACGGCCCGAGAGGACCGGCTCGGCGCCGCGCTGGCGCAGAATCCCATTCTCGTCACGGCCTTGAATCCGGTCATCGGCTATCTGAAGGCGGCGGAAGTCGCCAAGACGGCGTATCGATCGAAGCGGCCGATTCTGGATGTCGCGGCCGAGATGACGGATATTCCGCGTCCTGAATTGGAGCGGCTGCTGAACCCGGAGGCGCTGACCTTGGGAGGAATCCCCGCCGAGTGATTCCAGCGACCGACCATACGCCTCCCCGCGGGAGTCAGGATTCTTGATGGGGAGAGCACTGAGAGCTTGTGAATAAACCCCCGGCCTACTGCGGACGCCCCTGGACGCGGTGGGCGGCGTTGCGGGGACCCCCAAAATCGAGTCGTTTAGCGCTGCTGGACTCCCAGATTTTGTGCACCCCCGCGCCTTGCCCACCACGCCCAGGGACGCCCTCGCTACGGCCG
>Ga0233420_10001178_pt1 | contig 10121 bp, 9 predicted proteins | sample Watercolumn_Mata_4_FD_183009 | JGI IMG/M metagenome (GOLD analysis project Ga0233420, IMG submission 183009) | Freshwater microbial communities from Lake Matano, South Sulawesi, Indonesia - Watercolumn_Matano_2014_102_MG | ecosystem: Environmental > Aquatic > Freshwater > Lake | place...
GGGTTAAATAGAAGTGAACGTATGACTGTTAATCTTTAACGGTTATCCTTTTTTCTAAAAATACAATTAGATAGTATATTGTTTATATCGATAACGGGGCATGGAAACATTAATCAGATTTATCACCCCAAAGAGGCCACGGCTTCACCCCGGAGCTTGGTGCGCATGGCCAAGCTCTCCTGGGCGATAACCTTCGGGTCCTTGGCCAAAGGAGAGTAGAGGTTGAAGTTCCGCCCGTTCAAACCCCGCATCAAAGTGTCGATCACCGCTTCCGGGAGCACCAGGAAGCGGCCGGCGCCGGCCGCGCCTTTGGTGGCCAGCTCCATCACCCCTTCCTTGCCCCAGAGCCGGAAGACCGAAGCTATGAGGGCGACGGGCCAGGCGTTGTCGGCGATGACGCTCACCTCCGCGGCTTCCACCGCGTAACGGCTGCCGTTGAAGGAAAGGGACAGGCCCCCTCCGGCCCGCACCGTTTCGAAGGCCCGGACGTCGGTAATGCTGTCCCCCACGTAGATGACGTCCTTCAAGGTCAGTTTGGTGCGGCCGACACTTTCCTCCACGGCCCGGGCTTTATCCGGGCCGCCCACGGGCCGGACTTCCCGGTAAATCACGCCGATGTCCATCTCCGGCAGGCGTTCAAAAAAGATGCGGTCACAGACCTGAATGGCCTCCTTAACCGGCCCGGGCAGGTCCTCGGGAGACCTGGCCTCCGGCGGCAGCACGATTTCCGGGGTCGCGGCGATTTCCTGCTGTAACTTAAGCAGTTCCTCCCGTTCCGGCTCGCTGAGGCTGTAGCGGTCCAGGTCCAACTCCGTGCAGTAGATATTCTTAGGAGAAAACCCCAATTTTTTACCCACGGTCTCGGCGAACTGGCGGTAACTGGTGCTGATCTCGAAGATGGGAAAGTCCTGGGCATGCAGGAACTTATAAGCCCCTTCCACTCCCGGCACCAGCTTGACTTTCTCCTGGGCATATTCGCTGATCCGGGCATTGGTGAGGCCGTGGGCCTGGAGAAAGGGCAGAATCAGCTTTACCGTGTCTCCGGGATTATACGCCGGCTTTTTCGCCACCTTCGTCAGATAATCACCGTAGCGGCTCACCTGCTGGAAGAACCGGGCCCCATCCGGCTGCACCAAATCCCGGCACAGCTCAAAGGCATTATCATTCAGGGCCAGGGGGCCCTCGCAGTCGGTGTTTAGTTGTAAAGGGTGCATTGAATCTCCTTAGTGGATAATGTTGGAAAAATGGGATGGTCCTTAAGTTAACCACTAAGACACAAAGACACAAAGATGCACCAAGTAAAGATTTTGCTTTGGCGCTTCAGCGCCAAAGCAAACACATTTCTTTGTGATTCTTGGTGCCTTAGTGCCTTGGTGGTTAATCGTTATTACTGGCCCTCCCAGTCATCATATCTTGCGTAACTGCTCCAGTTGCTGCTCCAGGAACTCGGCATCCGGATAATCTTCCCGCCCCATGCCGCCGACGCTCACGGCCGCGGCCCGGTTGGCCAGACGCACCGCCAGGTTGAGGTGCAATCCGGAAAAGCGGCCCGCGAGGTAGCCTGCCGCAAAGACGTCCCCCGCGCCCAGGGTGTCCACCGGCTCGACAAAAAGTTCCACCGGGAAGTCCAGATAGCGGGGCGGCGTGAGCAGCCGGGCCCCCTTTGACCCGCGTTTGATGACCACCACGGGTGGGCCCCAATGGGGGTGGGTTTTGGGCCTTCCCCCCAGAAGCTCCCATTCCTTTTCCGTTACCAGCAAGGTGTCCAGATGGTCGATAATTCCTTCCAGGGCCTCCAAGCCCCGCCGGGCGTAAAGCTCGCCGGGGTCCAGGGTGATCCGGGGGCCGTCTTGCAAACGATGGGCGGTTTCCTTTTGCACTTCCAGGGGCCCATCCCCCGCAAAGGAAGTGAGGTGCAGGAATTTGGCGTTTGCCAGGACTTCCAGGGGAATATCATGCAAAGACAATTCCGCGTTGGTATTGAGAGCCACCAGGATGGTGCGTTCGCCTTGCGGGTCCACCAAAATATAGGCCCGGCCGCTGTCACCGGCTTCCACCAGATAGTCCAGGCTGACCCCGGCCAGGTTTTCCCGCAGGAAAGCGCCGTCCGCGTCCGCGCCCACCCGTCCCAGAAGCGCCGCGTCCAAGCCCATACGGGCCAAAGCCCAGGCGGTATTGGCAGCCTGGCCGCCGCCTTGCCGCCCCAATAATTGGCCGTGGCGATTGAGAAGAGGCAGGAGACGGTTTTCTTCCCCAGGTCCTAAGGCAATCTCCCCTCCGGCCCGGAGCAAAGGCCAGGCCTCGAGAAAAGGAGCCAGGTCCTCCACCCGGTAAAGCAGGTCCACATTAATCGCGCCCAGACAAACTAGCTGCAATTCCATCCTGGAAAAACTATCAAGGTTTAACGGGCTAGTCAAGGTGGAGGGGGGTGAAGGAAGGCTATTGGGAGGATATGCTGATCAGATATCCCTTTTTTGCTGACCGGGTAATAGGGGAGGGGTTTGGCAAGATATCCGGTAGATCGCATGATTTTAGATTAACTAAGGAGCACGCAGCTACTAATCCGCAGAGTTTTCAAACATCATCGCTACATGTCTACGGTGTGGTTGCGCATCTGCTTAATTACTAGATTAAGCAATAATTCTCGCCTTTTCACTTTGTCTGGTAGTTTTTTCCTTTCTAGACTGTTCATAAGTTAGTCATTTAATTATTGGCGTATCCATCATCCCATTAGCCTTCAAATTCAGACTCGATCTATTTAAACAAACTCAAGAACTCTTTGATTTTAGATGGTTCTCGAATCGCATTATAGTAGAATAATGTAGTATTGACATGCATATATCCATCAGAGTTTCTCGCCCATTTGTTGATGAATGCTTGATCATCGAACATCCATCCATGGTATTCAGGTATTACATGCGAAAAAACAACCTCACATGGTATCTTTCGTTTCTTTAGCTTGTCCTGTATAGTCTTTATGTGCAATTCAGTCTTGTTCAAAAAACCTGGCTCTAACGCGCCCTGTTTAGCAAGCTCATCCGCTAATTCGTTGGCGAGTCGAATAATCCAGACTCGGGAAATCTTAGGGGCTGGCTGGCCCCTCTCCTCACGTTCGTCAAAGAGCCGTAATAGAAGCTGTTCTGCAAAATCACCTTTCCCAACTGAAATGAACAGTTCGTGTTCCTTGGCTGAAGAGGCTATAAGATTATATAACATCGTTGAGTACTGGTTAGACGTATACTCTCTTGCTAATATTAGCTTGGATTTGCCCGTGAGTTTGGAGTCACATAGCCGGTCGATCGCGCGAAAAAGTTCTTCCAATGTGGAAGGTCGCTCTGTCGGGCTCCCAGCATGAAGATCTTTGCACCATTCAGGGATCTCACAAGGTTCGACTATGAATGGAATGATGAATCCTTGACCAATCGGCCTACTTCTCATTGTATCGAGAGCCTGGCGGACTTCATCGTTGCGATAACCGGGTCCCTCGAAGTCTCGATGCAGTAAGACGATTGCCGCGTCGGATTTTGGTAGTTCGCATTCAATCGCTTGCTTCCAAGGCATCCCAAGTTCTAGGCTTTTTATATCCATCCAAGGCTGTGCGCCCGCCTCGCATAATGCATCAAAAATTTCCTCTGCCAGCATCGATGTTCGCTTTTTGTCGTAAATGATGAATACCTTCGGTTTTTTGGGTATGGTCATTGCGTTCTCCTTTCCTTAATTGATCTAATTTCTAATAACGATTGCACAGTTTGTATAACATATGGAATTCAGACAGTTTATTTCTCAATAAAAAGGTAGCGTTTCCAGATACTTTACTTATTTCATAATCAATGGATGAATGTCAATAGCTAGGATATAATACCCTCATTAAGCTTAATCTGAAATTTAATGAATCGGGAATCATTGGCTCCGAAAGAGGTTGCCGGTCCTCCATATGCTAACTGCTATATATTTGCCTTTTCGAAAATAAATATGCATATTTTAAATGATGTACAGATCAAAATTCCATCCCACCTCCATCTTGATCACCGGCGCCGCGGGCGGCATCGGCGCGGCTTTGGCCCGGGTCTATGCGCGGCCGGGGGTGCACCTGTTTCTCGGGGATATGGACGCCGCGGGGTTGGCTGCCCTCGCTGCCGAGTGCCGGACACTAGGCGCGGACGCGCAGGGGACCGAGGTGGATGTCACCGATAAGGCGGCCATGGCCGCGTGGATTAAGGCCGCGGATGCTATAAAACCCCTGGACCTGGTCATCGTACTGGCGGGAGTCGCGTATGGCGCGGCGGACCAGGAGGAGACACCGGAGGAAACCAGGCGGACCTTTGCCGTTAACCTGGAGGGGATGCTGAACACCATTGAACCGGTGCTGCCTTTATTTAGGCAACGCGGCCGGGGGCAACTGGCGTTGATGAGTTCCCACGGCGCTTCCCGGGGTTTTCCCATTGCGCCATCGTATTCCGCCACCAAGGCCGCGATCCGGGTTTACGGGGAAGGGCTCCAGGCCTGGCTGCAACGGGAAAATATTTTGGTCACCGTGATCATTCCCGGGTTTGTGGAGACTCCCATGACCGAGGGCAACGACTTTCCCATGCCTTTTAAGGTCAGCGCGGTCCGGGCCGCCAAAATTATTCAGCGGGGCCTGGCCCGGGGTAAACCCCGCATCTGTTTTCCCGCCCCGATAAACATTGGCGTTTACCTGATGTCCCTGCTGCCCCGGTCCTGGGTGGACCGGTGGGTTGCCTGGAAATAACCTTCCTAAAAGTCATTTCTAAACCTTTTTCCAGTGTCATCGTGAATCAGCCACGCGAGGATACGCCAGGAAAAATCTCCCCCTTTTCTAAAGGCGATTATATACTTGACAAATGCAGAATGCTGATTTATCCTTATCAGAAAAGGGAGAATCCATAATGAATGGACGCTTCGCTGACAAATGTTTTGAAGAAAATTTTAACATGTTTCCTCGCGATCATGAGAAACAAAATTTATATAAAGGCTTGGGGCATATGGCACTGATGCTCGAAGCTATTTCTTCAAAGATTGAGAACCTTCAAGAAGAGATTCGAGCTTTGCGTCATGCTCGGCTATAAATTCTCTTTCTCGTGCCTCTATGAGAGCGGCAAGATAATTAATAAAACTGGTGTCTAAAGCCGTTTCAGCTTTCAGCAGAAGATGTTGAATCAAGCCGGTTTTAATATTAATCTGTTTCTCTAATTGCATGATCGTCTCTCCTTAAAGGAAATCAAGCTATGAAAGACGCAATATTTGATGAAGCCCGATTCCATGACGAAAACGCGGCCAGAAAGTATTTAGAGGCGCTCCGCTGGCCTAATGGCCCTGTCTGCCCCCACTGTGGCACAAGTGGCCGTGTTTGCAGAATCGAGTCGCACAGCACTGAGAAGGGCAAAGGTGCGCGTCCTGGTTTGCTGTTTTGCGGAGAATGCCGCAAGCAATTCAGTGTCACCGTGGGGACTGTCTTTGAGCACAGCAAAGTTCCCCTCCATAAGTGGGTTTTAGCCACACATTTGATGTGCTCCAGCAAAAAAGGGATTTCCAGTCATCAACTGCATCGAATTTTGGATGTCACCTATAAAACCGCCTGGTTTATGACACATCGTATCCGCGAAGCCATGAAACCTGTCAATCAGGGAATGCTCGGGGGAAACAACCCCGTGGAAGCAGACGAAACCTTTGTGGGAAGTAAGCCGGGGACAAAGAAACGTCGCGGCTACGCTCATAAAAATGCGGTCTTTTCCCTCGTGGAGAGAAACGGCGAAGTTCGTTCCTTTCATGTCGCCAATGTGACCGCAGATACCCTTAAGCCTATTCTCAAAGATCAGGTGGTTAAGAGTGCTCACATTATGACGGATGACGCGGGGCAATATCGCTTGCTTGAGCGTGAATTTGCTAAACATGAGGTTGTGGCCCATAGTACCGGCGAATATGTGAGGGGAAAAGTTCATACGAATACGGCTGAGGGATTTTTCAGCATCTTTAAGCGCGGCATTTATGGCGTCTATCAGCATGTCAGCCCTTGTCACTTACATCGCTACACCACCGAGTTTGATTTCCGCTATAACCACCGCGAAAAACTCGGTTTTGATGATACTGAGAGAGAAGCCGCCGCGCTCCAGGGTATTTCCGGGAAGCGCCTAACCTATCGGCGGACTAGTTACTGACAAAAAGAGATGCACGGTGCAAATATATAAAACTGTTGCATATATCATTTCTGATGATCCCGCTTATGTCTTGATTGACACCATTGAGTATAAAAATAAGTTTTGGCTCGTGCCCAACTGGATCGAATCACCTCGCGAAGGATGGAAAAGGCCAGAGCAAATAATTTGCCTGGAGCCGTTGCCCCATAAAAGGGTTTTGCCGGAAGATGGGATTCCGGCTGATTTCGTTCTATTGTACAAATTGCCCATAGCTGCTTTGGACGACCAAAGCCTGATACCAGGAGCATTTGATGGTGTAGTGATAAATTCGCCTGATATACAGATTCCAATCCCGAAAGGGATTCATTAGAATTAACGGTCATGGCTAATATTCCTGACGATCTATTCCTAATTAACCCCCCAGATGATTTAAAACAACTTTATTGCGCGATAGGTAAGGTTATAATTACTTGGTCCGTTGTTGAACGCTTTCTTGATATGTGTGTCTTAATCATTTACCATTCTTATAGACTAACTCTTTCATTCGATGTAAAGGAAATTCCACATTCATTAACAAATAAAACTAAATTTGTCAAAAAAGCACTTAAAAACAGTAACGCTTTGCTCCCTCTTCGCGATGAAGGTGTAAAACTTATGAAAAGAATAAATGATCTGAAGGATAGCCGACATAATTTAACTCATGGTATGCTACTTAACATCTATCCCAATTCCTTTGATATTCAAAAATTTAATTATAAAGAATCTACATTTGATGACGAAAAAATAACTATTAAACTAAAAGATTGTCTTCAGCTTGAAAATAAATTTTTGGGTTTGGCAAATGACTTGGCCCACTTTTTTTGGCGAGGTCTTCTAAAACAGAAATAACAGCATCGACGATGGTTAACGCTGGATCGTCAGGCGCTTCTTCTGGGCCATTACCAGAAGCCATGCCTTCGTAATGCCACAAAAAACGGCTAACCCATGCTACCAAAGATTTTTTATCATAAATTAGCCAGTCGTTTGGGGATATTTTGGGCTTGTCTTTTCTCATGGCCTGTCCTATCCTGTGAACATGAGAAAAGACAAACCAGAAAAGCAGGAAGCCCAGCAGCCCACCGAAGAAGAAGTTCTGCGGCGGATGCTGAACACTCCCCCCAAGCCCAAGGCGCAGAAAAGGAAGGACAGCGACAAAAAGTAGCCGTTCCTTCCCTTTCGCTCCACCTGTCTAAAAAGACTGTCATCTTGCATTCCTTAAGTATATAATCGCCTTTCTAAAGGGGGCCGGGGGGATTTTGCGTAACCCCTTAAAAATCCCCCTAAATCCCCCTTTAAAAAAAGGGGGACTTAAAACCACCCCTTCAAACTATTTGCTAGTGAAGAACCTATATGACCTTCTGAATGGGTTTTGAAATAGGTTCTAAGCAGAGGAGGACCGCGCAGGCTGAACTCTTCGGCTACCATACTTGGAACTTGGAACCTGAGACCTCTGCGAAAGTCCCTCTTGTCATTCTGAACGGAGCGAAGCGGAGTGAAGAATCTCGCATTTGCTGGCGCCCATGAGATTCTTCGGTCGCTCCGCTCCCTCAGAATGACAGGAAAAAACACTTTTGCAGAGGTCTCAACTTGGAACTCGGAACTTTTTTCATATACCTGGATTTTTCCCTGAAGATTCTTAACTTAAATAGAACTGCCTGTACCAAGAGGGAAAATGATGCGCCTTTTCAAAATCAGGATCATGCGTGACTTTGACCGTCTGGAGGAACGCGTGCGCCGCTGGATGGATACGGTCCATGAATTTCAGGAAACCGGGGTCACTTTCCGGCCGCCGGTGGATTTTTTTGAGACGTCCCAGGGCCTGGTGCTCAGGATGGAACTGGCCGGGGTGGCCAAAGATGACCTCTCCCTGACCCTGGCCGGCCAGGAGCTGGTCATCCAAGGGCGGCGGCAACCCTTACAACCGCAAGGGGTGGCCCGGTTCTTGTGCCACGAGATTAGCCACGGCTGGTTTGAAAGGAGATTCCGCATCCCCCTGGCCGTCGATCCCGAGGGTCTTCAGGCCCAGTATCAGGACGGCATCCTGGAAGTCTTTCTCCCCCGCCAGGCCTCCGCCAGCAGGCGCATTCCGGTGCAGGAAGTTCCTGAAAGCCAATAATTTTGAGGTGACATTACTGATGACTACCAACGATGTGGATAATGATCTGACTTTTACCGAGACTCCGGAGGAGCCTTTCGCCCCCCGGGTTTTGCCCATATTGCCCCATTCGGACGTGGTTCTATTTCCCCGCATTATCATGCCCCTGGTTCTCTGGGGGGAGAGAGACCAAACCCTAGTGGACCAGGTCATGCTCCAGGATAAGACCCTGGGGATTATCGCCAGCCGGGAGGAAAAACCCGCGGGCTTCGGCCCGGATAATCTGTATTCCGTGGGTACGGCCGCGGCCATCCTGAAGATGCGGAAACCCGAAGACGGTTCGGTGCGCCTCCTCATTCAGGGCCTCTACCGCTTCCGCATCGATAGCTGGATGGGCCAGGACCCCTACCTGGTGGCCAAGATTAACCCTATCTCGGAGGAATACGAACCGGACCTGGAAACCGAGGCCTTGATCGCCAACGTTAAGGGTCTGTTCTTGAAGATGCTGGAGCTCTCCCCTTATCTGCCGTCGGAACTGGGTTCCCTGGTCCGGGAATTGGGGGACCCCCGGATCCTGGCGGACGTCACCGCGGGCAGCCTGAACATCTCCAAGGAAGAAAAACAAAAGCTCTTGGAGACCTTCGACGTCAAGGAGCGCCTGCATCAGGTCCTGGTCCTCATCAACCGGGAACTGGAAGTGCTGGAGCTGGGCAAGAAGATTCAGGGCCAGGTCAAGGGAGAGATGGAAAAGGCCCAGAAGGATTTTTACCTGCGGGAGCACATCAAGGCCCTGCAGAAGGAATTGGGGGAGACCGATGAGCGCCTCCGGGAGATCGAGGAGATTCAGTTCAAATTGGAAGAGGCGGAACTGCCCCCCCACGCCAAAAAGGAGGCGGACAGGGAACTGGACCGCCTCAAGCGCACTCCCCCCACCTCTCCGGACCACCAGGTGATCCGCAATTACCTGGAGTGGATGGCGGAACTCCCCTGGGCCACAGCCACCGAAGACAACCTGGACCTGGCCCAGGCCCGGCAGATCCTGGACGAAGACCACTACGACCTGGAGAAGGTCAAGAAAAGAATCCTGGAATACCTGGCGGTGCGCAAGTTGAAGCCGGATATGAAAGGCCCCATTCTCTGCTTCGTGGGTCCCCCAGGCACCGGCAAGACTTCCCTGGGACGCTCCATCGCCCGGGCCTTGGGCCGCAAGTTCGTGCGCCTCTCCTTGGGAGGCGTGCGGGATGAGGCGGAAATACGGGGCCACCGGCGCACTTACGTGGGCGCGCTACCCGGTCGCATCATCCAATCCATGCGCCGGGCCGGGAGCAATAACCCCGTTTTTATTCTGGATGAAGTGGATAAGATCGGCGCGGATTTCCGGGGCGATCCGTCTTCCGCGCTGCTGGAGGTCCTGGACCCGGAACAGAATTTTTCCTTTTCCTACCATTACCTGGACGTGGGTTTCGACCTCTCCAAGGTGATGTTCATCACCACCGCCAACCTCCTGGACCCCATCCCGCCGCCGCTCCGGGACCGCATGGAGGTCCTGGAACTGCCGGGCTACACCGATGAAGAGAAGTTGGAAATCGCGTTTTCTTACATTCTGCCCAAACAGTTGGAGGCTCACGGCCTCACCAAGGAGCAGTTGGAAGTCACGCCGGAGGCCATGCGCCGGGTCATTGCGGACTATACCCGGGAAGCGGGTCTCAGGAACCTGGAGCGAGAAGTGGCGGGCCTCTGCCGGGGCGTGGCCCGGGAGGTGGTGGAAGGCAATAAGGAACGCGGGGGCATCAAACCGGAAGACGTGCCCCAATACATGGGACCGCCCCGCT
>Ga0233420_10001182_pt1 | contig 10113 bp, 12 predicted proteins | sample Watercolumn_Mata_4_FD_183009 | JGI IMG/M metagenome (GOLD analysis project Ga0233420, IMG submission 183009) | Freshwater microbial communities from Lake Matano, South Sulawesi, Indonesia - Watercolumn_Matano_2014_102_MG | ecosystem: Environmental > Aquatic > Freshwater > Lake | place...
GTTAATGTTCAATTTCCCACCGATGGTGGTCACTGCCTGCACATCGCCGTAAGAGGCGCCGGTTGTATCCTGTACCATGTAGCATGCCGCCTGTTTTTGGCGCGTCTCACTTTGGTTTCTAATATCGTAGCTTGCAAGGAGCGGTTTCTGCGGGAATCCGGCAACCATAATTTCGTATGGTTGCAAAGATGCGTCTTCGAGGGGCTTTTTGTCCTCTTCTCGGAGGGTAAAGGCCGCATATCCGCCACTTTCCGCCGCGTTTCCGCTATATTCTCCAGCTTCGTTTGGTGGGCATCCCCAGTCATGGCACATGATGTGATAGTATGGCAGGCGTTTTTTCATCGTGAGTATAACCCCTTGGGGATTTGGTTCCTCGAGGAGTTTAGACACCTCGGTCCATACTCCTTTTATCAGTTTCCAGATGGTGATCCAGATCATATCTATCTCATGTGCCTGATCCTGCGTTATGATGGCGCCTTCCCCAAACTGGGAGAGCCGTCTCGCATTGTTTTCTACTTTCGTGAGTTCTACACCAGGATCCATTTTTTTGCAGTCCTCGGCGCCATCCATGCCTGTGATTATTTTGGGTGGCAGATTGTAGTCGATGACGCCGGTTTCATCTGGATCTACAGGATTGATGCCAAGCCACGCGTCCGCTTCCCGGGCTTTTTGAAAATCCAGTTCGGCAAAGGGAATGGGAGAGGAAATTTCGGGACCAGTGGAAATAATACAATCGGTTGGGGGAGGATGATTGGAATGTTCCGCATCTGTTTTCAGTATAGCGCCGTAGAGAGCAGAATATTCCAGCTGATCAGGTGCCCAGTCGATGTGTTTTCCGTCCTCTTTATGGTTTTGAGGGGTGAAATATTCATTGAATGCCTCTTTCCATATAGCGGTCGGTTCGTGATCTGGAGCGGCAATTTGTTTCTCTTTGTTAAATATGGGGATGATGAACCCAAAGATATCAAAACCGATACTGTTGCCGATTTCGACAACTACAGAAGCTACTCTGCTCAAGCGTGTGGTGGTAAATGCCGTATCGTCTGTCGCAAATGCGCGATGATACGGAATAACAAGTGTTGCGACAAGCAGTGCGACGATGACAATCCTTCGGGCCATGGCATATCCATCTTAGCAAATTGACAAAGGTGTGAGTAGCGACATACAATTTACCAGCAGTTGTCATTCCCGCGCAGGCGGGAATCGGTTTTTACTTTGGCGGAAAACCAATACCGATCCCCGAACAAGTCGGGGATGACAATAAAAACACATATGGCCTCAAAGCCAATCAAGATTCGGAAAGCGGTCATCCCCGCCGCAGGCCCCAGTAGTACGCTTGCCGTTCCCGTGCTCTACGTGCACGCGTCACGGTGTCGCGACTACGGGACTGCGCTGGGTTGACTTGTTGGTGTAGTCTTATTTATATGAAGCGATCAACCACCCAAATTAGGAAGGCTGTTATTCCTGCCGCTGGCTTTGGCACCCGGTTCCTTCCCCAAACCAAAGCAATGCCCAAGGAGATGCTTCCTATCGTAGACAAACCCGTCATCCAGTACGTGGTGGAGGAACTCGTTGCGAGTGGTATCCGAGACGTCATCATTGTCACCGGCTGGAACAAGCGCGCGATCGAGGATCACTTTGACTACCCGAACGAACTCATCCAGACGCTCAAGGATCAGGGCAAACACGAACTTCTGGAAGAGGTCAAGCGGACGGCCGAGCTTGCTAACTTTATCTACATCCGCCAAAAAGGCCCGTATGGCAATGGTACGCCCGTCCTTTGTGCGCGCGATGTGATCGGAGACGAGCCGTTTGTCGCCATCTGGGGTGATGAGTTCATCTACGCCAAGCCTCCTCGAGCCCGCCAGTGCATCGATGTGTTCGAAAAATATGGCGACCCGGTGATTTCTGCTATTCAGGTGGCCCGCGAAGACGTGTCCCGCTACGGCATCGTGGAGGCGACCAAGGTAGAGGATAGCGTGTATCAGATCAAAAAGCTTATCGAAAAGCCCAAGAAAGAAGAAGCACCCAGTACGCTTGCCGCCCACGGCTGCTATGTGTTAACCCCAGATATTTTCCCCATTTTGGAGCATCTTGCCCCGGGCAAAAGCGGTGAGATCTGGCTTACTGACGCCATCAAAGAGCTTATGGGTAAACGGCCGGTATATGCGTGCGAGGTGAGCGGGGGTCGCTACTATGATACGGGTAATAAGCTAGAGTACCTCAAAACGGTCGTGGAATTTGCCCTGGCGCATAAAGACTTAAACGGAGAATTCCGACAATACCTCAAAAGCCTCAAGCTCTAGAGTTGTTCATAGTTAATAGTTCATGGTTCATAGAAAGAATTCTTGCTATGAACCTGCGTTGCTATGAACTATCAACTCGTTGGTGTTTCCACGTAGATCACCACTTTCGTTCCCACGTTGCCATCTTTGGCAAGCGTGCTCCACGCCTTCTCATTCGTCACGACCGGGGTCGCCCAGTCGTAGAGTTTTTTGGCGTCGTCGATCGTCATGTTGATACACCCGTGGCTCATGGGATGGCCAAAGTTACTATGCCAATACGTGCCGTGGAAGCTAAATCCGCGCATTTTGGGAACTTGGCTGTTATAAAAAAACATGACCCAAGGGACGTTGGGAAGGTAGTAGTAGGTGTTGAGCGCGCGGCTCCCGCCGCTCATCAGCTGGCTCTTGACTTTGACCCAGATCGTGAACTCTCCTGTTGGCGTTCGCCCCCATTTACCCGTGGAAACCAAAAATTCGTATACCTTGACGTTGCCTTCATACGCATACACCTTTTGATTCGTCAAATCTACCTCAATGCGTTTTTCCGGAGTGGGTGCTTCGATTCCCAGGATTTTGGCGACCTGACGCAAGGAGGAGAGTTTCGGCGCGACAACCGACGCGCCGTGGAACGTGGCGTCTAACTGCTCGGCTGGTTCCGGCAGCGTTTGGCCCTGGGTTAATAATCGAAGCGAGGCGGGGTCAGCCAGCGGCTCGTTTGTGCCGGCAAGTTGTCGCATGGGAATGGAGATAAATGCCATGGCGGCGGCAAAGAGCGCAATCAGGCCGACAACGCTGGGAATATACGAGCCGGATTTCATGGATAGTTATGGTATATACTAATTCATATGCGTCGGTCAATTGCTCGCATTAAGGGGTTAGGATTTATGCTCTGGCAGACAAGGCATATGGTGTACCACGTCATGCTGGGGTTACTTTGGGCGTGGTTTTTGAGAGAACTCTGGGCTGAGTTTAATCCCAAATGGATTATTACTGCGGTCGTAGGATCGCTGCTTCCTGACGCAGATCACATCAATTATTTTTTGGGCTATGGCAGAAGCGATCGCTATACCCAACAGATTTTTACCTATTGGAAAAACCGCGAGTGGCGAAACCTCTTTCATTTCATTGCCACCGGCCACAAAAACAACACCAACCTTGCGTACCATAACATCTATATGGTTGCATTCCTCGTGATCCTTTCCGCTGCGGCATCGGTCATTGATTGGCAGATGGGCGTGGTACTTTTTGGCGCCATGGTAGGCCATTATCTCTTTGATATGGCTGATGACGTTGTGCAGTTGGGCGGTATGAATCCAAATTGGAAGCGGTGGGGCCGCCCAAAATAGTATGGTCCAGCGATTTGCATGGAAGCACCCGTTAGTGATGTCATTTACCACGCTGCGACTGGGTGCTGCACTACTTATACTTGTCCGTCCTCTTGGCGGGTTTATACTCTCGCTCCTGTTGGATTTTTTGGATGGCAGGGTATTTATCCTCAAGCTATCGTTAGAACGACACGCCTATCATCGGTGGGACAAAATTATGGATACCGCCACGTTTATCTCGGAACTTGCGGTTGTGTCACGGTTTGGTTTGTTTGTGCCGTTTTTCCTCCTCTTGCTTTGGCGACTGATGGGGACCGTTCTGTATTTCCTCAAGGGAAACGAAGATATTTTTGTCGTGACGCCCAACCTGTTGGAAGCGGCATTTCTCTGGTTTCTCTTGTTTTATCCGGGTGTGGGCATCTGGTCAGTGACCCAAGAGCAAGCAAACGGTTGGATGGTATGTCTCCTCATTGGGAAACTGGTTCATGAGTATGTGTTGCATACGTACTGGCCACGGAGTGGGTGGCGTTGGTGGAACGCTGTCGTCGCTCGGCTTTTTGCTCGACACAAGATGATTCGGACGCTTTGTTCTTCACTTGAGGGGTTACCAAGGTCGAAATAATCCATCTACGATGCCTATGTGATACCCGAAGGAGAGGCCATAGGCGACACTGATCACTCCTGACAGTGCCGTGACGATTCGATCAAATCGTGCAAATTTTTTACTCCCGGCTATGATGGGAACGCCCAAGAGTGTGGTAATAAGCATCATGCCAACAATTGTGCCGACGCCGAAGATCGCTAGGTAGACGACCGCCACGCGCTCATCGGAAATGCTGCCAAGGACAAGGAGAGCTACCGCAGCAGAGCCGGCGAGTCCGTGGATCAAACCGACAATAAATGGTCGCAGCAGTTGGACGACCCCATGATGGTAGATAAACTCAGCGACCGCCTCGTGGCGGCCGGGATCTTCATGAAAGTGTTCGGGGTGGTTGTGCATATGGACGTGTGCCGCGCCGTGGAAGTGTAGGTGGGTATGGAGCGGCCTGAGCGCTTCAAGTTTGGTCATGATACGCTTCATGATGCCAGTGAGATTGAGGAGTCCCAAGACAACGAGCGCGACAGCCACGACGAACTCAAACGACAATTGGGCTCGCTCTGGTATCGACACATGGAAGATGATGATGGCAATCCCGACAATAATGATCATCAGCGTATGTCCAATGCCCCAGGTGATGCCAACCAGCGCAGCATGCCGCAGTTTCCTCTGACGCGTGACAATTGTCGTTACTGCCACGACGTGATCCGCATCGGTCGCATGCTTTAAGCCTAAGATGAATCCAAGAATAAGTATGGACAGTGGCGACATACGGTTATCCAAAGAGCACGAAGAGGGTCACCATCCAGAGTGCGATTTCTAAGTACATGACCCAGTGTTTCGTGTACCAGTGTACCCACTCACTCGTATTGACCGGAAGAATAGGGAGGAGCCGGATGAAACTATACTTTCGTTTCCTCCACGGTCCCAACCAGGCGATACCGTGGTAAATAGAGAACGTGTCGAGGATGAAATGGAGGAAGACGTTGAGAGCCGCTAACCCCACATATGCGAAGAAAAATTGAATACGGAAGGGAAGGGCAATGAGGGAAACGAGGCCAAATACGATGAACCAGTTGGCAGGGTAGTGTTAGATATTTTTGAGCGCACTATGGTGATCATATATCTTCCTGAGCGACGCGAGTCCGTCGATGTCCGGCATGTTGGCAAACGAAATCCCCAGGATATAGGGAGCAATCGTGCCGTCCGGCAGCCACCCCCGGCTCACAAAGTATTTGGTAACTAAGATACCTACTGCGCCATGAGAGAGAATGGTCATAGTTATTGTTTCAGCTCGTATTGCCGTTTATCAATAATTTAGGTATGTTGAAGAGTATATGCGACAAATAAATCCCGATTAGGACCGCCGACCAGCTGCAAGGAGGCTAATGTCTTTGGAGGCTCAGCAAACGATAAATCGGCGTTTTGTAAGGCATATTCTATATTTTTCCATGAGTGTTTATAAAACGGCGTATCTCCAAGGGTAATTTTTTTTCCTTTCGGACCTGCTACCTGCGGTTTTCCGATGATCCACGACGTGCGTTCGGGCATATGGGACACCCTTGCGGGCATAGAGTATTGACGTTGTTTCGTAAACGCTTCGGCAAAATCTTTATATGCTTCTGGATTGACAGAGGTGATAAGTATAGGGGCACCTGGCTTGGACATCCGGCGTACTTCCATAAAGAACTTTGAAAGCGTCTGGGGAGATAAATGAAAGATTCCATTCAAGCACATTATCAGATCAAAATAGCCTGATGGAAAAGGAATTTGACCGGCACTTGCTTCATAAAACGACAGTTTTGGTCTATGCATATTTAATTCACGGGCGCGCGCAATCAGGGTATGCGAGTAGTCAATGCCGATTATGACATTATTCGGATAGGCCTCTCCCGCAAGACAAGTGGAAGCGCTCTGTCCACAGCATACGTCAAGAACCTTTTGTTCGGGTGCCAGCGGATGTCGTTGGAACCACGCGGTTGTAAAAGGATACAATGCCTGATTTCGGAATACATCACTGCTTTGTTCAATATGGCGTATCCATGAACGGGCCGTTTTGTCGTGTTGGAACCCTTCCTTTTTTTGTGTCATGTCGTATAAATTCCTTTTGAGGAATTATATACGTCCGGCACAAGTTAAACAAATGAGAAGCTATTTTTTCCCAATAATCTGCACGGTGTTGCCATCGGGATCGGAAAACGTCACAAACCACTTGTCAAAGGTGGGAGCCTTAAACGGGGTGGCGATAAACTTCTTGATACCTTTCTTCTTGAGATATTCGTACGTTTTGCTCACTGAGTCGACGCTGACATTGAACATGATGCGCAGCGGGTCTTTGTTTTGCCCTTTGATGTCGGAGTGCTTGCCGCACCAGAGCCAGGGTTGTCCTTGAGGAAATTCCATGAGAATACCGGTATCTTTTGGATGATCCAATTGCTCTATTACCTTAAGATTGAACACATCTTGATACCACTTGGCAAGCCGCATGTAATCCTCACTCCAAAGAAGAATTGTTGAGATTTTTTGGAACATACTGCCTCCTTAGGTTACGAAATACTATATCACATTATCCGAGCGATGACGCGGGCGGGTGCGGCATCGGCGTGAAGTTTGGCAGGAAGCGCGATCACCTCAAAGTTGGTAACCCCAAGTAGCTTATCGAGATTCGTAAGGTTTTCGATGATGAGGATACCATTGCCCAGCAGCGCTTTGTGGATCGGAAAAGGAGGCTGGTCCGGCCCCGGGAGGTCCATGCCGACGATTTTTACCTTGGATTCCACCACGCGTTTGGCAAACTCTTCGGTGATCGTTGGAAAGTTTTCAAAGTACGAACGATCCCGGTATTTTGCCCCAAAGCCGGTGTATATCAGAACGATCGACCCCGGCTCTATCGTGAGCCCTTCTAGAAGATTTGCGTCGATTAGACGGGCTCCTCGCGCGTCGATAAGCACTCCTTTTCCAATAAAGGTTTCCGGAGGTATTTCGTCCATTCTTTTGCCGTGGGCGATCATATGAAGCGGCGCATCCATATGCGTCCCGACATGCATCACCGTCGTAATTTGGTGATCGTTATAGCCTTCTTTTTCCAATGTTGCTACTTGAGTAAGTGAGGGCTGGGGGTCACCAGGATAGACAGGCATTGAGGAGGTAAACGTATGAGTGAGATCAATGAGCTTCATAGTGCAAGGTTATAGCTAACATTCAGTGTACTCTATTTATAATACGATTAATTTCGATCCTGAGTCCAGGAAAAATGAGGCCGAAAGGTCCAAATTGGTGCGATCTACTTCTGGAAACGCCGCAATTGCGATGTTGAAACGTTGTTTATGTGGTATAAGTTGAGACGGGATTTCTGCGTGGGACCCTTTTTGAAGCTCACGGCCGAACGCATTTAGGTCCACATAGAGATATGGAACCTCCGGAAGTATAGGCGGATTGGGCCTCGCGATATCTATGCAAAGCATATGATCGGTTGACCAACCCAAGCCCTTCATGATCCATGCATCGGATCCGTCACCGGAGGCCATCCCAAGCATTCTTGCATGAGTTTGGGGCGTGATGTGTTCTTCGGAAAGCAGCCACTCTACATATTTTTATGATTACAATCAAAAGAGAATCGTCGGCGCGAATTGGTATTGAGTGGTGGGTGGGAAATAAGTATTTCAGCTTTTGGCATGGTGGGTATTATACGTCTACATGAGCAAATTGGATAGACATACTATCACAAATCTTGATATGGGGCGTTCTAACAACTATAGTACGCGCACATGATAGAGAAGATTGACATCTTGGGGCCGTCCGCATCGGGGAAAAGTCATCTCGCGCGTGGTATATCTCAATTATTTCGTATCCCTCTGGTATCTGTTGATACTCTTACACGAACTTCGATACCGCATGTCCGCACGCCAGAAAGCGAGGTGTTACGTGCAATAGGTGAGTTTATGGCGACAAAGGAATGGATTTTGGAAGGTAAATACATGGCAGGAGACGTTTTTGACAATGCGGATATGATCGTATGGGTTCATCGGGGGATTGTGCATTGTCTACTTGCACAGTGGTTGCGGTATTTTTCCGATACCGAACAACGAACCAGGTTTGGTCTTTTAAGTAATACCAAATTAACCAGGAACATCGTTCGTCAGCACTTCGGATTGTATACGGCTGAGGAATTGCTTCGACCACGAGTCTATACGTACCGAAAAGCCGAACAGACGTTGTCCGAATGGCCTGAAAAAGTTTTTCGCGTAAGAAACCCGCGAGATGAGGATAATCTAATGCAGAGAATAAGAGACTCGCGCCGATGATGGAAGCACCATCATGCTGCAGGGCCGGAGGGAATCGAACCCCCAATAGAGGTTTTGGAGACCCCTGGTATACCATTTACCTACGGCCCTAGCGAATTTTATTTTATCAGGTTGAGGCGCTTTATTAAACCTTTGTAAGATGATCCAAATTGTTTAAGCTTCCTTTCTCTTAATTTTGCTTCATGTTCTGATATGTATGCTTCGTAATACACCAACTCAGGATTATTCATGCGTCTTGATGTGTATACGTTTGATCTAATATGTTCAGACATTCGGCGGCGAAGATTTGACGAATAGCCGATATAAAGTTTCCTGTTGCCGTCTCTTAGAAGATACACGTAATACATGTGGAAGGTTTTGGATCCAGCCCTTCGCGAAGGGCTGGGTGGAGACCCCTGGTCTACCATTGACCTACGGCCCTAACCCTCATATTGTACCAAGTTTGATGTTTGAAGGAAATGTTGCCTTTAGAGGATTTTGAGCGAGGCAATAAGCTGCTGGAACACCGGCCCGAAGCCGGCGATGAAGACATCCAAACCGGTGTTGGGGTGGGTGAAGATCAATTTATCGATCGGTGTGCCGTCTTTTGCCGATGCGTCGTGATAGAGTTTAGCGCTTACACTCGCTGTTCCTGTCGCACTTTGTATAGTGACACTTTCGATGTTCTCCGGCGACAGCGGAACTTTGGGGATTTCCTGCTGGCACACAACGACGATGGACCCCTCGGGATTCTTGGTATCGGTCAAAATGACCCCGCTTGCGGTACTCGAGAGCGCAGTTAACGTGTTGGGGTATTGGAAGGTGACACCGCAGGATGTGCCCACAAGGGTGGCGAGTGTGGGTGTCGGGGTGATGTCTGGCGTCGGAGAAGGTATTGGGACTTGAGAAAGCGAGAGTGACCGGCCGACGTTAAAACCTACCAATAAGGCCGCGATGACCGCTAAAAAGGCGACAAACAGCAGGGTATTTTTGTGCATGCTTAGTCGAGCTTACTCGATTCTTTGTGCTCCGTGTGTTTTCTGCAGCGACGGCAGTATTTCTTGAGTACGATCTTTTCCGTTGTGTTGATCTTGTTTCTGCTGGTGATATAGTTTTGGGATTTACAAACAGAACACACCAGTGCCAGTACTAAGCGTTGATCCTTCTGTGCCATGGAGGAATTATAGCCGAAATAGTACTCCTACTCAAGAAGTCTGTTGGCGACCATGGTGTTGGCGATTGCCTGGGAGAACAGTGCGCGGCCGGCATCAGAGTAATGGATGTGGTCACCGGGATTGATGTACTGAAGCTTTCCATTGCCATTCCCATCGAGGCTTGGGGTGTATGCGTCGGCCAACGGCAATCCCTGACTTTTGGCAAACGCCACTGCGTTTTCTATATATTTTTTGATCTCTTCTACTTTAGTCCGTTTGCCTTCGGGGCTAAACGACAAGCCAGCTGCTCCATCACCAAACACGTCCCAGTTGGGAGCGATGGTGGCTCCGATGACAATTTTGGTCTCCGGAAGTTCCTTTCGTATCGTGTCGACGATTGCGGCAAGCCGAAGCCAGTGCGTGGTCAAGGCATCATTGATATCCGGCAGGGGATATGGATTGTAGCCA
>Ga0233420_10001184_pt1 | contig 10096 bp, 8 predicted proteins | sample Watercolumn_Mata_4_FD_183009 | JGI IMG/M metagenome (GOLD analysis project Ga0233420, IMG submission 183009) | Freshwater microbial communities from Lake Matano, South Sulawesi, Indonesia - Watercolumn_Matano_2014_102_MG | ecosystem: Environmental > Aquatic > Freshwater > Lake | place...
AACCTTTTCGCCGGTTTTGACAACTGGGCGCTGGTTAATACAAGTCGCCTGGTTGGAACGCACAAATTTTTGCAAACGATAATGGTCTTTACCAACCACGATTTCCGAAGAGTTAACTTCTGTCACAACTCCGTCGTTTAAAGCAAAAATACACTGGCCGGAGTCGCGCGCCGCATCCGCTTCCATACCCGTACCAACAACCGGCGAATTTGGTTTGATTAAAGGAACGGCTTGGCGCTCCATATTAGAACCCATGGAAGCACGCACAGCCGCATCGTGTTCAACAAAAGGAATTAAAGCAGTTGAAATACTGACAATTTGCTTTGGCGAAACATCCATATATTGAATTTTTTCAATTTTATCAATTGATGGTTCGCCAAAACGGCGCACCACAATTTTCGTGCCAATAAATGTACCGTCGGCATTAAGTTCGGTGGAAGCCGGCGCGATAATTGCTTTATCTTCTTGGCTCGCGTCTAAGAAAACCACTTTATTGGTGACTTTGGGTTTTTGGCCTTTAGTTTGCTCAACCACTAAATATGGTGTTTCAATAAAACCATAATCATTGACTGTGGCATAGGAAGCCATGTAGCCGACTAAACCAATATTCGGACCTTCCGGAGTTTCAATCGGACAGACGCGGCCATAGTGGCTTCTGTGTACATCGCGCACTTCAAAACCCGCTCTTTCGCGCGACAAACCGCCCGGACCGGTCGCAGACAAACATCTTTTATGTTCGAGTTCGGCCAAGGGGTTAGTTTGGTTCATAAATTGCGACAATTGACTTGAAGCGTAAAATTCTTGAAGCACAGCCGCAATCGGACGCACATTAATGAGTTGAGCGGCGGTCACCGTATCCGGATCCATCACCGACATGCGGTCTTTAATAATGCGTTCCATGCGTAAAAGACCAACGCGGACTTTGCCTTGCAATAATTCGCCAACTGCTCTAACACGACGATTTTTCAAATGGTCAATATCGTCTTGTTCGGCCATTGGGTCGTTATTTAAACGGATAATTTCCTTAACCACTTCAACTACGTCATCGATCCTTAGAACACGATTATTAGTTTCATCTTTAACATCAAGCGCCAAACGCTGATTTATTTTATAACGGCCGACTTTACCCAAATCATAGCGTTTCGGGTTATAAAACATGGCGTCAAGAAAACTTTTGGCAGTTTCCGCGTTAGCCAAATCGCCCGGGCGAATGCGTTTATAGACTTCAACCAGCGCCTCTTCATAGGTTTTAGCGCTATCACGAGCTAAAGTTGCTTTAATATAATCATGGTCAGGGTTGTCATTAACCCCTTCAAAAGCTTTGATAATTTGGTCGGTGGTCAAACCCATTGAACGGAGAAAAGTAGTGGCTAAAATTTTTCTTTTGCGGTCAACTTTCACTGTAATCACGTCGCGGTTGGATGTTTCAAATTCTAACCAGGCGCCGCGTGAAGGAATGATTTTAGCACCAAAAAGTTTTCGGCCAGCCATTTCTTCATTAACAAAAAGCACGCCATATGAGCGCACAATTTGGGAAACAACTACTCTTTCAATTCCATTAACAATAAAAGTGCCGCGATCAGTCATAATTGGAAAATCACCCATAAAAACGGTTGATTCTTTGCTTTTGCCAGATAAACGATTTGTGACTTTAACTTGACACTTTAAAGGAGCTTTGTAAGTAAGATTCTTCATTTTGGCGGTCGGTTCGTCCACTGTTGGCTGATCCAAGTAAAAATCGCCAATTTCTAAACTGAGTACTTTCCCGGTAAAGTCTTCAACCGGGCTAATTTCATCGAAAAGTTCCCTTAACCCCTCTTTGAAAAACCAATCATAAGATTTGGTTTGAATCTCAATGAGATCGGGAAGTTTAATATTAAACTTTGTTTTGTTGAAAAAAACACGATTTTGCGCCACGAATTATCTCCTTTGCTCCTTAATTGGAACCTGTTATCTATTTATTTAAAATAATATACAAACAAATAAGCACAGCAAGAACTGCTGCGTACGGCAGGTCAATTTATTTTTCAGAGAGTCGTTTCATCCACCCTTATTTCTCTTTTATTTTCTATATTATTATTCTATATTATTTCGTCTTTTTTGTCAAGAGCCAATAAGATTAAATAATTGGCCGTTTTAAAACAACTTCTTCTAAAAGCTTTTCAAACCCTTTTGTATTAACAAAATAATTATTTTTATTCTTTTTGAGATAGCGTATTATGTCATTTTTGGTTGTTTTAGATTTGGCTTTTGAATCTTCACTGGCTAAATCGTTAAACAAAATACCGTCCATATAAGTTATAAATGAAATATCTTTTTCGGTATATTTAATAAAATCTACAATTTCTGTATTTTGACTATTCTGTCCGCCGCCAGCTTCTTTTTTATGTTTATGCTCAATAATATATGTATTATTATTGTGTTGAATAAAAACATCGGGCATTTTGCCTTGCTTATTTTTACTCCAAATTAATTTAATTCCTCGTTCATTAAGCAATTGTTTAAATATTTTCTTTCCATCCTTATCAGTCAGTAGATAAAAATTATCTTTATATAAATTTGTATTTTTATCAGCAGCCATGATACCAAAATCTTCCAGAAAACTTTTTATTTTATTCGTACCAGAACTACCGTGTCTTTTATGAGAATAATTATCAGCAACTACTTGCAAAACTATATTTGAATACCCATGTTTTTTATAAACAGAATGGCGCTCTTTTATATATTCTTTAATTAGTTTTCTTAGATTATTTTTGCGTTCTTCTTTTTTTTGCTTCTGGAGAACATTGAAATTGGTATCGCATGCCATAAAAAATTGCGAAAGTGCAGTATAGTTCATTCGATCATTTTTATCGAAAAGAAGTAAATCTATTTGATTGATAAAATCATTTTCTTGTTTTCCGGTAAACCTATTAGCCATATTTTCATAGGTAGTGATCAAATCGATCATTTTTTCATTCTTCTGCATTAGAGAATTTTTTTTATTAGGGTCTTCAGTGATAAATAAGTTGCCTTTTTTATAAATTTTATCCTGACCTTCTTCCGGATTATCTAACGAAAATTTAAATAAGCTTATATTGTCCATTATGCTGTCCTTCTATTTTTGCAAACGCTTTTTCCATTATAGCCCTTGCTGTTTCGTAATCAAGTCTTCTCCTTCTATTACCTGCTCTGTTATTTCCTTTAAACGGCGACAGTAAGATATCATGTGTCGATTTTCGATATCCCTCTAATAATTCATTGCAATGATAGATATAGTCTGAAAGCAATTCCTCTTTTAATTGCATATCAATAATTGTAATCAGTCTCGAACTGTGTTTAATCCCACTGAGATTATATTTAAGATTTTCTTTATAATCAAAAGAAATTTTAGTTTTTGGATCAGTCCCGTCAACTGCTCTAAGGGCGATAATACCTTCTTTTTTATTAAAAACAAGGTTTATTTTTTTAGTCGGCCTAAGGCGCTGTCTTTCTAAATTATCTAAATTATCTATAAAGTTATCATTTTTATAAATTTTAATTTTGTCTAACGTCTTGTATTTACCATTAAAACAGACTACGCAAACCGGGTTTTCTGTATCATCAAAGCAATTCTCTTCCAAGATAGAAATGGAAACCAATCTGCCAAAATGTTTAAAGTTACTGTTTATAAATGTTTCGGGTACAATTGCTAAAACGAAATCTTGAGCTTCAAGCATTTTCTCTAAGGCCAAAAGATATAGATCGGAATAGTGAGTCATCTTGAAATATTTGGCGACATTATCATATATATTCTTCCGTTTAGCGCTGTAATTTGTTAAATAAGGAGGATTTGTAACAATTAGAGCTTTTTTTAATTTTGGAATTGAGATTAAGCTATCGTTTGTTTTATATCTATGCGACGAGTCTATATCTAAACCTACGTTTTTTTTAAAACCTAAACCCCTCATTGCTTCGAGCATGTCTCCAGAACCAGCAAAAGGATCATAGGCAATATCACATCCGCTCTCTTTAATAAATTCTATAACTTGGGGTTTAAGCCAAATGTTTTTTTTCGTGAAAAATTGTCCTAATATTCTTTTTTTCATACTTTAATTATATCACTAAGATCAAATTTCATCCTGTGGATAACTTTCGGTATTTGTTCGCTTTATTGATTTAATTTTACACTTTGATAATGAAATGAATTGCAACTCCAGATAAGAGTAGTTTTTGAATTAAGATTTTAGATTGACTTTCGATTTAGATCATGTTAAATTCTTATCAGTTCCGTAAGGGGAGGGATGAACATGAATAACCAGTCGTCTCGAAAACACGACCGCCGCGTTGTAATCTGCGGCTACGGTGCTGTTACTCCTTTAGGATTGGCAGGTAGCGAGGACTCGCTCTGGCTCAATCTGATTGAAGGGCGAACTGCCATTAGGCCATTTTAATTTGACCCTTGCGATTTTAATATTTCTGCGAGAGTTTCGTCGTGGATCAGTCAAGAAGATTCAGACCCATATTCATTCAATATGAAAGACTATTTGGAGTTGATTCCCTTTCCGGATACCAACCCAAAGCTCTTTCGCGCCGACCTTTCAATTCAATTAGGAGTTGCGGCGGCAAGTCTGGCTTACGAACATGCCGGATTGAGTAAAATCAGTAATATTAATGATATCACCGGCGTGTCAGCCGCAACCGGTTTGGGCGGCGGCAGAAGCTTCAACCAATCACTAGACTCATTCCGACTAAAAGGCAAAAACAAAGCCATGATATTTACCGTTCCCAATGTTATGCCAAATGCAGTTGGCGGAACTACTAGTATTGTTTTTGGCCTTCAAGGACCATCAACGACTATTACAACAGCGTGTGCAAGTGGTAATTACGCCATTTGCGACGCGGCCGATAAGATTAAACTCGGCCACGCGGAAGTTATGGTGGTGGTTGGAGCCGAGGCTATGGCAGTGCCTTTTATGATTGCAAGCTTTGACCAGTTGGGCGCATTAAGTCATAGTGATTCGACTTATGCTTCCAAACCATTTTCGAATCTACGCGATGGATTTGTCATGGGTGAAGGAGGCGGTGCGCTAGTTTTAGCTGATTTTTCTTACGCAGAAAAACATGGTTTACCAATTATCGCGGAATTAATTGGCTATGCCACAAACAGCGGTGCCAACGATATTGTCCAGCCAAGTATTGAGGGCGCAACGCGATGTATGGAAGCAGCACTCGACATGGCCAGAATTTCTAATGGCAAGATCGACTATGTCAACGCGCACGGCACCTCAACACCTGAGGGTGACCCAAAAGAAGCAGAGGCTTTATGGAACGTATTCGCAGATCGGAACTCGATAAATATTCCCAAAATGCCCCTAATCAATAGCTCAAAGTCGCTATTAGGACATACCCTGGGAGCGGCCGGTATAATTGAAGCAGTTATCACTCTAAAAACCTTGGAGACCGGCATTATCCACCCCATGAAAAAATTACATACGCCAGATTATCCTTTGGACCCGGTATGTTTGATGCCGCAAGACGCATACAATAAAACTTCAATAAACCCTTATAATTTAGCATTGCCGATTGTCATAAAAAAGACTTCTGGTAATTTCCAGATCGCTATGTCGAATTCTTTCGGATTTGGAGACCATAATTCTGTCGTAATTTTTAAAAAATTATAATTCTCTGATTTAAAAAATCATAATACTCCGATTTGATATTTCAAACGGAGTTTTTTTATTAGTATTCATTAAGCAATTTGTCAATTTCACCCAAAATTTCCTCAAGACCGGTTTTTGAAACTGCAGAAATTAGAAAAACCGGTTTTTTGAGCTTTTGAGCGAATTTAACGGATATTTGTTCGGCTTCTTTTGGTAAGAGAGTATCAATTTTATTCAAGACTACCAATTCTTTTTCTTGAGTTAGCTCTTTATTCCAAACTTCTAGTTCCTTGCGAATACTAGTGTAGTCCTTATATAAATCCTGACTATTTATATCAAGCAGGTGAACTAAAACACGCGTCCGCTCCAAATGTTTTAAAAATTTAATCCCCAAACCCTTACCTTTTGAAGCGCCCTCAATTAGACCTGGGATATCAGCCACCACAAAACTTTTATCTTGAAAATTGACTACGCCCAAGTTTGGCTCAAGAGTGGTGAAAGGATAATCGGCAATCTTTGGCCGGGCATTGGAAATAACCGATAAAAGCGTTGATTTGCCGGCGTTCGGCAGGCCAACCAAGCCCACATCGGCTAAAAGTTTTAGTTCTAAAGTAATATTTTTTTCTTCGCCCGGACCGCCTTGAGTGGTTTGTTTGGGAGCTTGGTTGGTCGCCGATTTAAAATGGACATTGCCCAACCCGCCCTTGCCGCCGCGCGCCGCTTTATAAACTTGGTTCAATTGCGTTAAATCTGCCAAAATCGTTTCGTTTTCTTTAACCAAAGTTCCAGGCGGAACTTTTAAATAAAGGTCTTCGGCGCTTTTGCCGGTTTGCTTTTTATTGCGGCCATTTTCGCCATTTTCCGCTTTAAAATATTTTTGGGAAGTAAAGGTGCTTAGTGCATGAGTCGAAGGATCGACTTCGAAATAAACATCGCCGCCTTTGCCACCGTCGCCGCCGTCCGGCCCACCTTTGGGCCGATATTTTTCACGTAAAAATGAGGCGCTGCCATCGCCGCCTTTGCCCGCTTTAATTGTGATCATTGCTTCATCTGTTAACATAATTTGTCATTATATCTTATTATTTTGATAAAAACAAGACTATAAATAATCCAATGGGTTTTTGGCTGAGCCATTGACCCGAATTTCAAAATGCAAATGAGTACCAGTTGACCAACCGGTCGAACCCATAATTCCAATTAATTGACCCTGGTTTACCCATTGGCCGGAACCGACTTTAATTTGAGAAAGATGGCCGTATAGAGTGGAAAAACCATTGCCATGGTTGACGACTATATGATTACCATAACCGCCGCCCCAACCCCGGCCAACCTTAGCAACGGTTCCAGAAGCCGACGCATATATATTCGTGCCAGACCTGGAGGTCAAATCTATGCCGGTATGCCAATTTTCAAATGAAGTGCGGCCAAAATATTGACTCAAATTCCACCCCGAAGTCGGCCGACCAAAGGTACCGGTAAAAGCCTTTTTGGTGGTGGCTCCTGCCACTCTCTTGGCTTGAAGCGAAGCCAAATATGAAGGTGATAGATCGGAAGGCGGCAGTTTAAGCTCTTGACCTAACCGGATATTATCACTGGTCAAGCCATTGATTGCTTTAATAGTGGTAATTGTTAGACCATATTTCCAACCGATTTTCGAAAGTGTATCGCCAGCTTCCACTTTATAAGCAATGGTGTTTTTACGATTTTCTTCAGGAACCTCGGTTTTAGCAGTTTCCGCAATAACAGGTTTACCAACATAATCTTCGTTTTTAACCGCTAAAACTACTTGAACTGGATCTTCTTCATAATTCGACGTATAAGGATTAATGGCATTTACCACTTGCGCCACTTGGTCAGGATCAAGATTCATCACTTCATCGTTTGGAATATAATCGTAGTCTTCCGACGCATGTACCAGGCTAGCCACAAAAACAAAAGCGGCAACCAGCACAATACTGGCATAAGGAAAAATTTGCCTTTGGGCAAATTCTTTTACATTTTCTGGTATACGATTGCGAATTTTTTTACCGGTTAATTCCAATCGCTCACAGACCAATTTATATCGAGAAACTATATTTCGAAAAATACTCATTTATCGCCTTATTTTAATCTAACACAATCGTACTTAGTGTCAATTTATCACCCATTTTTGTATAATAAAAATATGAAATCCATAAAAATTATCAGTGCTGTTTTTGTCGGTTTTATTGTGGTTTTTCTTTTAGTGGTTGGTTTTAGCCTCTACAAATTCCATCAATTAAACAAGCAAAACACCGACACAATTCAAAACTCCAATACTAGTTCTCCCGGCAAGTTTTACGGACCGACAACTGCAAATAGTGCTAAAAGCCTTGAAACAACTAAAATTTTAGAGTGGACTAATTTTTACCGCGAGCAAAACAAATTAAGCGCTTTAAAATTGAATAACAATTTAACTCAGGCGGCGCAAGAAAAAACCGAAGATATGTTCACCCAGCAGTATTTTGAACATGTTTCCCCTGACGGCACCACCCCGGCTGATTTGGTGTTGGCCGCCGGTTATAATTATAAATTTACCGGAGAAAATCTAGCGCTTGGCGATTTTAAAAACGAAAAAGAACTAGTAGATGCCTGGATGGCCAGCCCCGGCCACCGCGCCAATATTTTAAGCACTAGTTACACCGAAATTGGTATTTTTGCCAAACTTGGCGGAATCGAACAACGCAACACTTGGCTTGCAGTTCAGGAATTCGGCAAACCAGACCCGAATTGTGCGATTCCTGATACACAATTATCGGCGCAAATAAAAGAAAAAAAAGCCGAATACGAAAAAATCACCGATCAAATAAAGACTCTCAACCAAGAGGCCCAAGATTTGGCCGAAGAAGCAAATAGTCAAATTACCCAAGGAAATGAAATTTTTGAATCGACTCGTAATCAAAAAGAAGCCGACACTTACTGGCAAAAGGGCGACGATTTGCGCTCTAGTAGTGATGAAAAATTATCAGAGGCAACCGGACTTAAAACACAATCCGATACGCTGTACCAAGAACTGAGCAAGCTGGTCGAAGACTATAACAAACAAGTCAATATTTATAACGATTGTATAAAATAAGGGTTAGTGAATTTCACTAACCCATAGTTTCATCATAAGTGGGGGTCTGCAAGAGTTGCGGACTTTTTTTAATTTCCGGCTGAGGCAGACGATTGAGAATAATCTTGGCAAGCGTCGTAAATTGGTATGGCATCACATCATTCACCACTCGAATATAACTGATACCGCTTTTACTGGAAATATGTCCCTCAAAATCGAAAATGTAAACTTTGACTAATTGGCCTTCGTGTATGATGGTGAAATCAAGAGATTCTTTCCACTCAATCCGGTATCGACCTTCGGTCTCTTGCTCCAATCGACAAAGAAACGATTCTGTAATGCTTTGGCTCGATTTAATAGTAAACTCCGGGAAACCCCAGCCGTGACCATAAATATTACGAATCAAAATCTGTCGAGCATAAAAATCATTACCTATATATTCATCGTGATACACAACTCCGATTGTGAGGTGCTCCATCGTTCCCCTCCTTTACAGAAACAACCGAGACGATCGGTAGTGGAGTACTGTTGCCCCATTTTTTTAGGGACTTTTTGTTTAATTATAAATATATTTAATTTGTTGTCAAGAGTTTAAGAACCAAGTTTTCGAATAATTTCCTGTTTTTCAAAACATTCTAAAACATCATCTGTTTTTAATTTGGTCGAGGTTTCAATTTTCATACCGCATTCAAAATTTTCTAAAACCTCATGAACATCTTTTTTGTTTTGCTGTAAATTGGTAATTTTTGCCTCAGTTAAAACTTCTTTGTTGCGCACAATTTTTACCATACTTTCATTAACAATTTTCCCGGAAGTGACAATCCCGCCAATTATCTGCTCGTTGCGGCTGGTTTTAAAAATCGCTAAAACTTTTAAGCGGCCCAATTCTCTTTCAATAATCTCTGGCTCTAATAGTCCAGAAAGCGCCGCTGTTAAATCGTCTAGAAGCTGATAAATAATGTCATATAGTTGGATTTTTATACCTTCTTGGCGCGCTAAGTTCATGACCTGAGGATTGATTTTTACCCTAAAACCAATGACCAAAGCTTGAGCAGCCAAAGCCATGTTCACATCTGATTCGGAAATATCGCCAACACCGTCATGAATAATATTAATTTGCACTTCTTCTTCGGAAATATTTTTTAAGGAGGTTTTTATTGCTTCCAAAGAACCGGCGACATCAGCCTTAAGTACAATTTTTAATTCTTTGATTTTTCCGGCTTTAATTTCTTTTGACAATTCGGTAATTGATAAAACTTTGCGCGTAATTGTTTTAGTTTGAGTCAGTTCTTTGGCTTCTTTTTCATTAGAGACTACATTAAAGCGATCACCAAACTTAGGCAGTTCCTGCAGGCCGGCAATTCTAACAGAAGTTGACGGACAAGCTTCGAAAATCTTTTTA
>Ga0233420_10001192_pt1 | contig 10033 bp, 6 predicted proteins | sample Watercolumn_Mata_4_FD_183009 | JGI IMG/M metagenome (GOLD analysis project Ga0233420, IMG submission 183009) | Freshwater microbial communities from Lake Matano, South Sulawesi, Indonesia - Watercolumn_Matano_2014_102_MG | ecosystem: Environmental > Aquatic > Freshwater > Lake | place...
CGCACCTAAGCGGATTTTCTTGTACCCGTTGGTGAAGAACGTACGTGCCAGATTGGTTGATGATGAGAGAAAAAGTATCGCGAAATCAATGGATAACGCTTAAGGAAGCGCCATTGGTGTCTGACCCCTTTTCTGTTTGTGTTCCTGCGATCGTGCCTTGGTTCCACTCTGCTTTCAGGCTGGCCTCACGGCGTCCCCCTTGCGCTTCACTACGGTTGTCGTCACTCTCTCCGGTAGCCTCCTTTCAGGCTACAAGTCTTGGCCCATGCCGGGCACACTAGGAACGGGCTTTAGCCCGCGAACGTTCGCGGCCTGAAGGCCGCTCCTACGCAGACAACGCCGTCAATCAGTTAAGCCCACCTCCATCCTGTTTATCCTGTAGAGTTCTGTCCAACTGCTTTTTCTAGGATGAATCGGTCGGCGAGATAATCGAAAAGCAACCCTTACGGATTCTGGAGGCGGGTCGAATGGATGGTTCGAAGCCGTCCGATGAAACCCACCAAGACAGATTCGTAACGGTCGGACGAGGGCTCCACCCCGACGGCTGTCGGGATGGAGCGGTGCGGGCGGTTATTCGGTTGCGAAAGCCTGATTGGGATGAGCCGGCAGGCGCGGCATCTCGATCTTCGGGAACTCTCCGCTCAGGCCGTTGAGGAAGGCGACGAGGTCGGAGGACTGCTCGGGAGTCAGGTCCTTGTTGAGTTGCAGCTTGGCCATGACCCGCACGGCTTCTTCCAGGGTCGGCACCTTGCCGTTGTGGAAATACGGCGCGGTCAGGGCGATGTTGCGGAGGGTCGGCACCTTGAAGAAGTGCTTGTCGGCTTCGTTCTTGGTGGCCTCATAGCGGCCGAGATCGGCGGTGAAACCATACTTGGCTTCCAGGACGCCGTTATCGTTGGCCGGGAATTTCTGATAGAAACCGGTGCCTTCGGGCAGTGCGGGACCATTGAAGGCGGAACCGGAGTGGCAGCCGACGCAACCCACCTCGGCAAAGGTGTTCATGCCCCGCACCTGCTGCTCGGTCAGCGCCGACTTGTCGCCCTTGACGTATTGGTCATAGGCGCTGTTCGGGGTAATCAGGGTGCGCTCATAAGCCGCGATGGCCTTCACCGCGTTATCGGCGGACACGCTGTCCTCGCTTCCGAACGCGGCGGCGAAAGCCTTCACGTACTCAGGCATGGCCTTGAGACGCGACACGACATCATCCCAGCTCTTCATGCCCATTTCCGCCGGGTTGGTCACGGGACCGCGAGCCTGCTCCTCCAGGCTGGGCGCGCGGCCGTCCCAGAACTGCACGGAGGCGAAGGCCGAGTTATAAACGGTGGGCGCGCTGCGGCCGCCGACCTGATTCTTGACGCCGATGGAACCGGCGCGGTTGTCGTCGCCGGCGCCCATGACGTTGTGGCAGGAGTTGCAGGACAGCACGCCATTGGCGGACAGGCGGATATCGTGAAAGAGCATCTTGCCCAGTTCCACCTTGGCGGGTGTCGAGGGGTTGCCGACGGGCTCGGGGGCCTTGGCCGGCAGGGCCTGCCATTCCACGGCCGCAACGGACAGGGACGCGAGGGCCAGCGACACGGCCGCGAGAATCTGATTGATCTTGAACATGAGACTATCCTCCTTAAGGGCGCGACACAGGTAACAATTATGGTTGGGGATCGGGCATCTTCCGCCCGGGCTTTATAGTGAAATAGGATGGTATTTGCAACCGTGCCATGATGCACAAAAAAAACCCGCCTGGGGCGGGACGTCAAAGAGAGGAAGAACCGGCGTTTATGACACAGACCCCGTGGGCTAGTTCATGGCGCGGGTCATGTTCCCGCCGAGTTCCTCGCGAAATATTTCCATTGCGCTGCTATCGCCGGCTTGCGGACTGCTCCACGGAGCTGGACGACAGGGTTCGCGCGCTTACCGCCCGTTCGCCAGCGCCAATTCCCTCAGCGTCAGCCGCGCGGCACGACTCTGGGTGGCGTGCTGCTCGAGTTCCGCCAATACCTGTCTGGCCTGCGGCGACAGGCAGCGAATTTCGCATTGCAATAATTCGTCATCCATCCCCGAGCGCATCACGCCCAGAACCTCCCTGACCGTGATCCCGGCTATATCGCGGGCCGGCAAAAAGCTCTCCACGGCGCGATTGGTTTCCTCGATCAGCCCCCCGCGCCTGAGTACCTCCAGGGCATCCTTGACCGTGACCCAGGGCAAGGCCACCTGTTCGGCCAGTTCGTCGATGCTCCAGGGGGGCCGATTCTCGACGAAGCGCCGGGCGATCAGAACCATCAGCGACAAGCCCAAGCCTTCGCGCAGCCGGCTCCCCAACTCCTGAAACCGCTCGAATCCCTGCAAATATTGGGGATGCTGAAAATACATGGCGGCCTGACCGCCCAGGAGCAGGATCAGCCAGGACAGATCCAGCCAGATCATGAACAGGATCACGATGACCAGACTGGAATAAATGGCGTGATAACTGGCGGACGTCGAGATGAAATGCGCGAAGACGAAACCCGCCAGTTTCCAGGCCAGACCTCCCACCGTCCCGCCCAGCAAGGCGGCTCGCCAGGGCACCCGCGTGTTCGGTATGTAGAGATAGACGAAGGTGAAGGCGGCAACGACCAACCCGATCGACAACAATTTGCCGCCCAGGAAGAACAGGGTCCCGAAAGGCTCCTGCGCCACCAGCCGGCGAAAAACCACGGCTCCCGGCATCGAGGCCGTCAGACCGACCGCCGTGAACATCAACAGTGGACCCAGCAGGATGACGCTCAGATAATCCCCCGCCCGCCGCGCCAGGCTGCGGGGTTCGGTGATCCTCCAGATGTGGTTGAAGGCAATCTCGATCTTGCTCAGCATCGACACCGACACGTGAATGAGCACCAGCAAGCCCATGGAGCCCAGCACGCCGACATTGATGCGTGTGACGAAATCGAGGATCTGATCGGTCAGGACCGGCGCCTTTTCGCCCAGCGGCGCCAGCAGTTGCAGCAGGAAAGGTTCCAGGTGCTTGTTGACGCCAAAGGTCTTGAGCAGGGAGAAAACCAGGGCCAGGCCCGGCACGATGGTGAGCAGGGTCGTGTAGGCGAGGCTGGTGGCGCGGTAATCCAGGCCCTCCGTCCGAATGCTGCGCAACAGGGCCCGGGTCCATAGCTCCAGGGTCGAGCCGGCGCGGCGGAGGCGCCGGCCGAGAGCCCGAAGATCGGGCGTTTTCGCCGCTCCCTTGGCTCCCTTCGCCGCCGTTTCGCGGCCCATTCAGACGCTCCCGCCCGTGCCGGCCAAGCGGTGGCGGGATGTCGGCCTCGCAGCCCCCATCAGCCCGGCTCCAACAGGACGGCGCGCCTGGAGCGGGATTTCAAGCGACGAGGCCGTCAGTTTGCCGCAGGCGTGGTTGGGGCCTCCTTCTTGGCCGTTGCGGCCGCGTCGCCGGAAGCCGCCTCGGCAGGCGCCGGGGTGGATGTTTCTCCGCCTCCGGCCAGATTCCTTTTCTTGTCCTTGCCGCCCTTGAAATCGGTCTCATACCAACCGCCGCCCTTGAGCCTGAATCCGGCGGCGGAGATCAGCTTGTTCAGTTCGAGGTCGCCGCAGGCCGGACATTCCTTGAGGGGATCGTCGGTGATCTTCTGGATGGCTTCCATCTCGTGACCGCAGGACTTGCATTGATATTCGTAGATAGGCATGGGTGACTCCAACAAAATCGGGGCGTTGCGAAACACTGGGGGCGCCTGGGAGCATTTCAAGCCCGCGCCCATGCCGGGATGGCCGATAATGCCCGGCATTTTACATGGCAAGCACAGGCGGAAAACCGATGCGCGACAACCCAACCCATCCGTCCGAAGCGCCGGCGATACCCGCCATCGGCGTGGGCGGCGTGGTCTTCGATGCCGAGGGGCGCGTGCTCCTGGTCCGTCGGGGCAGTCCTCCCCAGGTGGGTTTATGGCATATTCCCGGCGGGCGGCTGGAACCCGGCGAGACGCTGGCGGACTGCTGCCGCCGTGAAGTCCGGGAGGAAACCGGCATCCGGGTGATCCCGGGTCCGATTCTGGCGGTGGCCGACCGCAGAGTCGAGAACTTCCACTACGTCATCATCGATTTCCTGGCTTGGCTGGCCACGGAGTCTCCACCCAACCCGGAACCCGCCTCGGATGCCGCCGAGGCGCGCTGGATCGCCCCCCGTGAGATCGATACGCTGCCCTTGGTCGAGGGTCTGGAATCGGTCATACGCGCCGCCATGGCGACCCGGGATCTTCAGGCCGGACTTGGCCGGGACCGCGCCCATCCCTGGCTGTATGTGCCTGGATGGGGTCACGATTGAAGTTCGTGGCCGATTCCGAAACGGGAAACGCCTCGATCGCGCGGGATAAATCCATGCTTCCCTGAAACTTGAAGGCGGCGGCGGGGACTAACCGGCGCGCGGGTTCGCGACATCGAGCGCCAACTCTATACAAACCTCACCGGACACAGACCAATGGCAACCTATTTCAGCGACTTCGGCGGTTTCGGCCTGAATGATCCCATCCCCGCCGTCCACGGAGGGCATGGGGGTGGCGGCCCGGCGGCCGTGATCGATCATCTGCTGGAAGCGCTGACCCGCGATGAACCCGGCAGCTGGAGCCTCTTGGGCGGCATCGAAACCCTGGGGACCAACGTCCATCCCCTTCTCGTCCACTTTCCCATCGCCTTCCTGTTCGGCTTCCTGCTAACCGAGCTGTACGGGCTGATTTTTCGCAACCGTGACGCCCGGCGGCTGGCCAGCGGCCTGCTGTATCTGGGCGCGATCGGCGCCGTCATGGCGGCCGCCGCCGGGCTGTTCGCCGCCGCCACCGTCCCGCATGGGGCGAAGGTTCACGAAATCCTGGAATGGCACGAGAAGGCCGGGCTGACCGTAGCCGGCCTCTCGGTGGCGATGGCGCTCTGGCGCCGGTTCGGCGGCATTCCCGCCTCGGCCATGAGCCGGACGCTGAGCCTGCTCCTGACCATCATTCTTTCCGTCGTGCTGTTCCTTGGCGCCGATTTGGGCGGGATGATGGTCTACAAGCATGGCGTCGCGGTGCGGCAATTGCAAACCGCCGCCGAGCATCAGCAACACGCGCATGGCGTGAACGATTGAGCACGGTCATCCCGCACCGGGCTTGACGACATCTCCCCTGCCGCTCGCACGGTCGGACTTTTGAGGAACCGATCCGCCGTGTCCTTGAACCTAGATTCCTCTGTTGACCGCTTCTCAACTGGCATGAAGACTACGCGGCGCTTGGTATGTGCAGTATTACGGGCTCCCGCCTTTTGGGCGAGAGCGCTACGCACCCGATGGCACGGCCAAAAAGCCGCCTGGCGGCGTTGCTCCTCCTTCCAGGGGATGGCCCTGCGGCGTCGTCGCGCCTTGCCGGCCGGCTTTTTGGCCGCACACTCGGGCGCGTCCAACAGAGGAATCTAGGTTGAATTCCTTCCACCCAGCGGTCTCCGGCTGGTTCGAGAGCCGCTTCGCCGCTCCTTCGGAGTGCCAGATCCAGGCCTGGGACGCCATCCGCTCGGGCCGTCACGCGCTGATCGCCGCGCCGACCGGTTCCGGCAAGACGCTGGCGGCCTTCCTCGCCGCCATCGACGAACTGGTGACCGAGGGGGCCAATTTCGGCCTGCCGGACGAGACCCGCATCCTCTACATCTCGCCCCTCAAGGCGCTGAGCAACGACATCCACAAGAATCTCGAGGAACCGCTGGCAGCCATCCATGCGCGGCTGTTCGAGCAGGGGGCGATGCAGTTCGCCATCCGCGCCATGGTGCGCACCGGCGACACGCCCGCCGCGCTGCGGACGGTCATGGGCAAGCGTCCGCCGCATATCCTGGTCACCACGCCCGAGTCGGCCTACATCCTGCTGACCAGCGAGAGCGGCCGGCGCATGCTGGCCACCGTGCGTACCGTCATCGTCGACGAAATCCACGCCCTGGTCGGCGGCAAGCGCGGCTCGCATCTGGCGCTGTCGCTGGAACGGCTGCAACGCCTGACCGGGCGACCGCTGACGCGCATCGGCCTCTCGGCCACCCAGAAACCCATCGAGACGGTCGCCGCCTTCCTGACCGGCGGCGCGGACTGCCGCATCATCGACACCGGCCACCGCCGCCGACTGGATCTCGCCATCGAACTGCCGGATACGCCGCTGGAAGCCCTGCTCTCCGGCGAGGCCTCGCGCGATATCCAGGACCGCATGGCGGCGCTGATCGGGGCGCATCGGACCACGCTGATCTTCGTCAACACCCGCCGCCAGGCCGAGCGGCTGGCGCGAGGACTGAGCGAGCGTTTGGGCATCGAGCATGTGACCTCGCACCATGGCAGCCTGTCGCGCGAGCAGCGCCTGTCCGCCGAGAACCGGCTGAAGACGGGACAGCTCAAGGCCCTGGTCGCCACCGCCTCGCTGGAACTGGGCATCGACGTGGGCGACGTCGACCTGGTCTGCCAGCTCGGCAGCACCGGTTCCATCGCCGCCTTCCTGCAGCGGGTGGGGCGCTCCGGCCATTTCGCCGGCGGATTGCCCAGGGGCCGGCTGTTCCCGACCACCCGCGACGATCTGGTCGAGTGCATCGCCCTGATCGACGCGGTCCGGCGCGGCGAGCTGGACCGGCTGGAAATGCCCGAACAGCCGCTCGACGTGCTCGCGCAGCAGATCGTCGCCATGACGGCCTGCGAGGAGTTCGGCGAGGACGAGCTGTATCGGATCGTGCGCCGGGCCTGGCCCTACCGCGACTTGGCCCGCGATACCTTCGACGCCGTCATCCGCATGCTGGCCGAGGGTTTCACCACCCGGCGCGGAACCCGCGCCGCCTACCTCCATCGCGACGGCATCCACCGCCGCGTGCGGGCCCGCAAGGGCGCCCGCCTCACCGCCATGACCTGCGGCGGGGCCATCCCCGACAACGCCGAATACAAGGTGATACTGGAACCGCAGGGCGAATTCATCGGCACGGTGGACGAGGACTTCGCCATCGAGAGCATGGCCGGCGACATCTTCCAGCTCGGCAATGCGAGCTGGAGGATTCTCAGGCTGGAGGGCGGCGTCCTCCGCGTCGAGGACGCCCGCCACCAGCCGCCGAGCATCCCGTTCTGGTTCGGCGAGCGGCCCGGCCGCACCTGGGCGCTGTCGGAAGCCCTTTCGCGCCTCCGCGCCGATCTGGAAAACCGGCTCGATCTCGGTGACGGCGGGATCGATACCGCCTACGCCTACCTGACCGGGGAAGTCGGCATCGGCCCGGCGGCGGCGGAGCAAGCCGTGAACTATCTCGCCGCCGCGAAGCGGACCCTGGGCGTACTGCCGACCCTGGACACCGTCGTCTTCGAGCGCTTCTTCGACGAATCGGGCGGGATGCAATTCATCATCCACGCGCCCTACGGCAGCCGCGTCAACCGCGGCTGGGGACTGGCGCTGCGCAAGCGCTTCTGCCGCTCCTTCAATTTCGAGTTGCAGGCGGCGGCCACCGAGGACGCGTTGATTCTGTCGCTGGGCGGTTCGCAGAGCTTCGAGCTGGCGGATGTCGCGCGCTACCTCAACGTCGATACCGTGCGCGACATCCTGGTGCAGGCACTGCTGGCCGCGCCCATGTTCGGCGTGCGCTGGCGCTGGAACGCGGTCTGCGCGCTGGCCCTGCGGCGCTTCACCAACGGCCGCAAGACCCCGCCCTATCTGCTGCGCATGCAGGCCGAGGACCTGGTGACGGCGGTCTTTCCGGACCAGCTCGCCTGCCTGGAGAACATCGTCGGCGACCGCCAGATTCCCGACCATCCGCTGGTGAACCAGACCATAGCCGACTGCCTGACCGAGGCCATGGACATCGGGCGGCTGACCCGGATCATCGGCGATATCGAGCGCGGCGCCATCCGCGTGGTGTGCCGCGACCTGGTCGAGCCCTCGCCGCTGGCGGCGGAGATCGTCCACTCCCGCAATTACTCCTTCCTCGACGGCGCCCCCGCCGAGGAGCGCCGCACCCGCGCCGTCGCCAGCCGGCGCTGGCTGGACCCGACCCAGGCCGGCGATCTCGGCCGGCTGGACGCCGCCGCCATCGCCAAGGTCCGCGCGGAAGTCTGGCCCGAGGCGGACAGCCACGAGGAATTGCACGACGCGCTGATGACGGTGGGCTTCCTGCTGCCCGGCGAAGCGCCGCCCGCCTGGCGCGGGTTCTTCGAGACCCTCTCCGCCCAGAACCGCGCGGCGGAAATCCGCTTCCCGGACGGTAAGGGACTGTGGCTCGCGGCCGAGCGCCTGCCGCTATTCGCGACGGTGTACCCCGCCCTGCGCCCCGAGACGGAGGTAGGATGCGCCGGGCGCCGCGAAGCGCATCGTTCGCCTCCGGTCCCCCCAACGGGGGCAGCCACGCTGACCCGATCGGCGCTCTGGCGACGGCTGCCGCCCGAATTCGCCATGCAAACCTGGACAGCGGAGGACGCGCTGCGGGAAATCCTGCGCGGGCGGCTGAGCTGCACGGGGCCGGCGGTCGCGGCCGAACTCGCGGCACTCCTGCAGCTGCCGCCCGGCCAGATCGAGCAGGCCTTGCTGACCCTGCAGAACGAGGGCTTCGTGCTGCGCGGCCAGTTCACGCCTGCCGCGCGGGACGAGTGGTGCGAACGGCGCCTCCTGGCACGCATCCATCATTACACGCTCAACCGGCTGCGGCAGGAGATCGAGCCGGTCGCCAGCGGCGATTTCATGCGCTTCCTGTTCCGCTGGCAGCATGTCCATCCCGACACCCGCCAGCAGGGAGCACAGGCATTGGCCGCGATGCTGGCGCAACTGGAGGGCTTCGAGGCGCCCGCCGCCGCCTGGGAAGGCGACATTCTGCCTGCCCGCCTGACCGACTACGATCCGGCCTGGCTGGACAGCCTCTGTCTCGCCGGCAAGACCGTGTGGACCCGGCTGAACGCGTCCGGCGCGGGATCGGGTCCGGTGAAATCCTCGCCCCTGAGCCTGATCGGCCGCCGCCATCTGGCGTATTGGCGCCTGTTCGGCATGGCGGGCGATGCCGGGACGCTTTCCGCCGCCGCCCGCCATGTCGCCGAGCAGCTTGCGGAGCGCGGCGCGCTGTTCTTCGAGGAACTGGCCGAATCCGCCGGACTCCTGAAAAGCTCGCTGGAAGCGGCGCTGGGCGAGTTGGTGGCGCGCGGCTTCGTCGCCTCGGACAGCTTCGGCGGCCTGCGCGCCCTGCTCGTGCCCGAACAGAAGAAGCAGCGCTACCGCCACCTGGCGCTGGGCATGGAGGACGCCGGCCGCTGGACGCTGATCCGGCCCCTGACCGCGACCGCCCCGGCCATCGGCGAGGAAGCTCGCCGGGAGGCGGTGGAGCATGTGGCCGGCATCTTGCTCAAGCGCTATGGCGTCATGTTCCGTGTCCTCCTGACGCGCGAGCATGCCGTCCCGCCTTGGCTGGACCTCCTGCGCGTCTACCGGCGGCTGGAAGCGCGCGGCGAGATCCGCGGCGGCCGCTTCGTCGCCGGGCACTTCGGCGAGCAGTTCGCCCTGCCCGAGGCCGTCGAGGCCCTGCGCGCCGCGCGCAAGCAAGCCGATGACGACACCCTCATCACCCTGAGCGCCGCCGACCCGCTCTGCCTGGCCGGCATCGTCACCGCCGGCGCGCGCCTCCCCGCCCTGGCCGGCAACCGCATCCTCTACCGGGGCGGCGCGCCCTTCGCCGCGCTGGCCGGCAAGGAGGTCGAATTCCTCGCCGACCCCGGCGCCGATGCCTGGGACCTCCGTAACCGCTTGCTGCGGCGGGACATGCCGCCGAGGCTGAGGAGCTATCTGGCCTGAGAGCTTGCGACTAAACCCCCGGCCTACTGCGGACACCCCTGGACGCCCTCGCTACGACCAGGGGTTTATTCACAAGCTCTGAGCGATGGAGAATCGATTCCGGAAAGGAAGAATGTGAGGTTAGACATCAATGGCGCTTCCTTAAGCGTTATCCATTGATTTCGCGATACTTTTTCTCTCATCATCAACCAATCTGGCACGTACGTTCTTCACCAACGGGTACAAGAAAATCCGCTTAGGTGCGTTGCCGTGGC
>Ga0233420_10001193_pt1 | contig 10028 bp, 10 predicted proteins | sample Watercolumn_Mata_4_FD_183009 | JGI IMG/M metagenome (GOLD analysis project Ga0233420, IMG submission 183009) | Freshwater microbial communities from Lake Matano, South Sulawesi, Indonesia - Watercolumn_Matano_2014_102_MG | ecosystem: Environmental > Aquatic > Freshwater > Lake | place...
ATAACCACTCTGGAATATTGCGGTATGGGACGTCTTCCCAGAAAAAAATCGGATGGTTACCTCCGTATTTGGTAACCATCCGATTTTTTTCTGGGAAGACGTCCCATACCGCAATATTCCAGAGTGGTTATTCGGACGGCTCGCCGCCGTGTCAACGCCCTTGAAACGAATCGCCGTGGAGATCCCAAAGGAGAGCGGACGCAAAGAGCGCGCGGTCCGTTGTTACCGAAGCCAGCTTACAGGACTCGTGCAAAATGGATTAAACAGGCTCGACTACATTCATGAGGTCCTCTATGAACGCTAAATACTCGATGCTTCGCTGTCCCGTCTGCCGCGAGAAGCTCAAGCCCATGACGCAATATGCCGTTGTGTGTGCATGCGATACCTATCCCGTTATACGGGATATTGTGTATCTGAAGAAGAATAAAGCCAAAGACAATGCTCTTGGGTATCTATCGCGCGGGAGGATTCGAGCAGCAACAATTGCGTTGCTCGATAGCAGGCGATTTCTCAATTATCTCGTTGCGTTTGTACCCCACTTGCCGCTCACGTGGCTTTTTGCTATTGCCGCGTTGTGCTTTCCATCAGGGAAAGCATGGTGGCGCTATCTTGCCAATCGCGATCGAAGGATTACCCACATCCTTTCGCTGGCAACCATCGGCGCCATACAAAAGAACGACACAGTTGTTGACATTTGCTGTGGGACGGGAAATTTTCTGGCAAGGGCTTCGCTCTGGTCTCGCGCATCTCGATGCGTTGGCATCGATGCATCGTTTTTTCTGCTTCTTCTTGCGCGGCTGCAATATGTTCCCCTGCGGGTCCTTCTGGTGTGCGCAGACGTAAATCTTGGCCTTCCAATACATAGTCAAACAGTGAATCGCGCGTATCTTAACGACTGTTTCATGTACATACATCAAAAACCCATGATGAATGAATTACGTAGAATTCTTACGTCCCGAGGAGATGCGTTCTTAACCCATGTGCATAATCGCGGGAAACACAATATCGGCCAAGGCCGAGGAGTTTCCCCGTCAACTCTTCGTTCATCAACCGTAACAACCATATCTGATAAACAACTATTCGCGCACATCCGGAATAATACGAACATCATCTACCAAAAAGTTTCTGATTCGGTGTATGACCACCCGTCGTATTCGTATCGAATTTCGTCGAATCTCACACGGAAACCGCTCCCAATTCCACCGCAGTTATCAGTTCTTGTAAAACAAATACCGATTGATTTTACGGAGGATACGTGGCTGCAATGAAAATACTCGTGCTGTACCAGGACATTGATGGGGGAACAAAAAATGCTACTGAAGCAATCGTGCAAAAGCTCAAAATGCTCGATCCGTCAGTGCGATACCGCATATATAAACAACCGGACGCCCCCAGAACCAATTGGCTGTATTATACTCGACATCTTATCTGGTCAATCTGGGATTTTTGGAGAACTCTACAGCGGGAAAGGCACGTAGACGTTGTCTACTTTACGATTTTTTCCGCTGCGATTGCCAAGGCATTGTCGCGACAGAGAAACACTCCTGGATTTTTCCACTTTCACGGCAATCAAGAATTTGTAACGTCATTACAAACAGAGGTGAGAAGGTCTTTGCTTGGAAAATTATATAACCACCTATTAGGCAGCGTTGTAAATCGGCTTCAACGGTTTGCGTTTCGGCACGCATCTGTCGTATGTTTTGTGTCAGAGTTTGCCAAAAAGCAATTCCTGCACTATCAAAACCTTGAGTCGCTCGCCGAAAAAACTCGCGTTGTCCCAAACGGAGTGAATACACAAATATTTTCCCCGATTCCTTTATCCATAAGAGGGCGTCTACGTGCTAAATACGGATTTAATCCAAAACGGGATTTTCTCATACTGTTTTCTGGAAGAATTGATGAAAAAAAGGGCATTATGCAGCTGGTCAAAGCGCTATGCTACCTGCCTAATTCATACAAACTGATCATCGTGCATCCCGCGTTACGGGAGCGGCAATCATTTCATCACTACAATGCGTTGGTGAAGGTAATTAGGAGCTCGTCTCTGGAAAACCGCGTTCGGTTTGTGGAAAATCCAAAAAATATAGCGACGTATTACCAAATCACAAACTGTACAATCCTTCCCTCTGAAAGAGAATATTTTTCCCTTGTCATCCTTGAATCATTCGCCTCTGGTACCATATTCCTTGGCACCAGCGTTGGTTTTATACCGGAATTTTTATCTGATGTCGACCAAGACCTTATCATTACCTCAACGACTCCACATGAACTTGTTAAACGAATCCGGTGGGTTTCGAGTCTTTCGCAACAAAAACGGGAGGCTATTATCCGGAGGGGTATGGAGAAAGCGAGAGGCTTTACCTGGCAGAACGCAGCTTGGGCGATACTCCTAGAGCTTCGAGCTATTCAACAGCAATAATATTTCCACTTATGTTCACCTTCTCAAGCGGTATCCAAACATAAAATCCCACTTTCAGCGGCTGGAAGTATGAGAAATAATCTCTGCCCTTGGAAATGGTTGTCTTCACCCGAAGCTTAAGCGTCATATCTCTTCGCATGTCATTTGAGATGACGCGCAATCTCCCTGTTGCATTATAGGTAAAAGGTCTTCCTGATGCTTTGTCCCACGACGTACTTCCGTCAAGCTCTACAATGTCAGAAGCGGAAAACCGGGCTTTTTTATCGATCACTTCGGCAAGTACCGTCCCGTCATCGGCGCGCATAACATCGCCAATATTGACTGCGTCAGAAAGCCACGGAAACACGTTATATTCCTCTATAGTAATTATTTTTTGCGACTCTTTTCGTTCTTCACTCAAACCTTCTATCCACATAACATTGCTTGCAATCCTCACGTTGTTCGGAGCCACATACACGAGGGACCCTACCTGAATGGGTTCGAGCCGAAATCGAAATTGTTTCGCGCCTTTCATCGGAGAAACACGGAGCTTAACTTTCATCCACAACATTTTTCGGTCTCCAGCTTCAAATTTTTTCGTATCTAAAACGTCAACAAGAACGTTCCCTTGCGAGTCGTACTCTTTTGCCCCAGGTTGGATAGGATCGGTAAGCCAATGCGGGGGAGCGGGGTTGTTCCACCACCATTCACCGCCTGAGGCAAAAAGTTCAGCGGTGACATAGGTATCTTTTTGTAATACCACGCGCAAAGCAAACACCCCCAATAAAGCGATAATGATAATGAACAACGGGATAAACACATCGTATTTCCCAAAAAGCTTGCCGTGTTTATCAAGAAGTGGGTGTTTGAAGAAGTGAATCATACGTTCGCCCGTCGTTTGGGTATTATATCACGGACAATTTCGTGAAAAATAAGCTTGGGAAACGCAAAACTTATTGATACGTATCGTCTCCATAAACGTCCTGGTTCATGGAAGAGACGGTATAACCACTCGCCGCCGACCTTCTGAATCCACGCCGGCGCTTGTGGTTTGGCTCCAGAGATGAAATCAAACGCTGCGCCAACCCCAATCAAAAGCGTACCAGGAAGGTGGTGGGTTGCCTCATGCATCCATAATTCCTGTTTTGGTGTGCCCAAACCCACAAACACAATCCTCGCTTGAGATGCGCGGATGATGTGGATGACCGCGCGCATTTCCGATTGTGTAAGCTTCCGAAACGGCGGTGCATACCTCCCCGCCATCCGAAGTGTTGGGTATGCTCGTTGAACTACACGCATAAGCCTCTCTAAAACGCGCTCTGTCGTCCCATAAAAAAACACTGGCGTGTGAGTGCCTTCCGCCATTCTACAAAGTGCATGGAGGAGGTCGGGGCCGTAAATCCTTTCGGTTTGTGGATGTCCTTTCATCCTGCCTACCCAAACAATCGGCGTGCCGTCCGGAACGATCAGCTGGGCACAGGCGTGGGCACGCTCAACCGCTCTGTCGTGTTGTGCCTCTGTTACCCCATGAAGACTTGTTACACACACGTATGCACTCCTTTTCTTTTCAATCAACCATTGACAATGGTTCACAACCGCTGACAATGAGCCTGAAAAAAATGCAATGCCGCCAAAAAGAAACGTGCGTGGGTGTCTTTCGGAAGATTGTTTCATCGTGTTTCAGCCAAAATAACGTCTTTATAATATCCGACCGGCGTGGGTTCCCCACGCCTGAAAAACGTTCGCGCTTCTCTACAATGAGCCCCCGCGAGGCTATCGGTCTCACATTGACCCAAAACGCGGTCTGCTCTATCTGCGTCCCCTAACGAAACAAGGAGTGCGGCGTATTCGATCCACATATGGCTCGAGGACGGAGAAATTTCCGAAGCGGCCCACCAAAATGGTACCGCCGACATCGGGTCGTCTTGTTGAATCCTCTCTAAACCAAAAGCGTACATCCCGGGCGTCCATTTCTCTTCTAATCCTTCGAATCCTCTCGTTTCTAGGTCTTGCTGAAGTTGCGCAGTGCGTCCTTGATTCATAAGAAGCTCCACCCACGCATTCCGATATTCTTTATTAAATGGGTCTGCCTCATTTGCTCGCTGCACGAACGTCATTCCACGGTCGCCTTGTCCTTGATGGAGATAGTACCGAGCAAGCGCAAACAACACGCCGGGATTCCCTCTGTGAAGTGCTTCCGCGCCGTCGAGCCACCAGTCCGGCAGCGCATTAGAGTCTTGACTATAGACCTCCAAAATATACATTGCGTCTTCTGGATATATTATCGCAATCCGAGGCGCGTCCCTGCCGCGGGCAAAAAACGTCACTACAAAAAAGGCAACGAGCGATACACTATAAAACACAACAACGACAAGAAGTGCCAACCGCACCAACAGCGGAGCGTCCATAGTATGTTTTTTATGCAAGACCATAGTGTTTACACACGGACAGCGTAATGATTTGTATGTCAGATTGATGCGGGCGCCACTGTAGCATGTTTTTTGCATATGTATTATCGGAAACCGATTGTCCAATTTCTGATGGGCGCCTGGGCAAAAAACGGAGCTTAAGCCGTCGGTTTGCAAAGCGCTCCATCCATCGCGCCGCGGCAAGATTCGTCGTACTAGCGCCGCTTCCAATATTTGTGATAATGGGCTTATCGGTCGTCATTAGAAAGCGCATCGCGCGAATCGTTGCATCGATAACGTCCTCAATGTGTACGTAATCACGGACGGCGCTCCCGTCGGGGGTTTTGTAGTCTCGACCATATATCACAAGCGCCGTGTTTGCGCGTATGGCATTTGCCGCGTTCGTAAGAAGCGATTGGCGCTTGTCTGTAGCGGGCCGGAGTAACACATCGGGGTTATTACCCGCAACGTTAAACATCCGCAATGTGGCCGCGGAAATGCGACGCGCCTTGATGGCGTCGCTTATCATTTCTTCCCCTATTTTTTTTGTTTTTCCATAAACGCTTTTCGGGGCAAGCAGGGAGGATTCCGTAAGCGGCCGATCGCTTTCACCATAAACTGCTGCACTAGAAGCAAACACAAGCCGCCGGCAACCGCTTTGCGCGACGGCCTCTATGACACTCTTGGTTCCAGCCACATTAACGCTTTCTTGCTCGTGGCGATCGGCCGTGTTGACGGCCATCATCCCGCGCGCAGCAAGATGAACAACGATCTGTGCGCCCCAACGCTCCATAGCTTCTTGTATCGATGGTCCGTCGCGGATGTCTCCATACACGTAGTGAAGATGGCGGACAAGTGTTTGATGGGGGGCGACTAAATCATATACGACAACCGTATAACCCTCACTACAGAGACGTTTAACTAGGTGGCTACCAATATATCCGGACCCGCCGGTAATTAAGATGGTATTATGTTTCATGTCTGGTTGCTATACCAATGGTCGCCCAAAGGAGTATCCAAACGACAAAATAGTTGAGCGAAAAATCAACGAGCCCATACAGCCAAAGAGGGAGCGGGGCGTAAAGCAATGCCTCCCTCTGCCACGATATTGTTTTCTGTTTCAACAAGTAAACTGTGGGGCGCACATATGATGCATACAATACCCACAAAAAGAGTGTCGTTCCAATAAGCCCTGTTTCTGATGCCATCTCGAGCACATAGTTGTGCGCAAACCACGAGGCGTTGCTTGGTTTGCTTTGATATCTATTGGATAAAAAGGGAAACGTCCCCGGACCAAATCCGAAAATCGGCCGCTTTTGTATCGCGGCAATCGCCTGGCCCCAGTATTCGGCCCTCCTCTCTTGTGAAAGTGGATTTTTCCTTCGTATTGCCCCGGAGGGGGTGGCCGGGCGCGTTCGTAAGGCCTCGGGCAGCAAAACGGTAATGATCAAAGCAGCTACCACCGCAACAAGAAGCAACTTCCTCCCGCGCCCGCCAAAGAGGCTGCTGCTGTCTGCTCTCATCACAAATCCGGCAATCGACAAGACAACCACAGCGAGCGCGGCCCTTGCTTGCGACCAAACAAAGATCAAAATGATGAAAAGAAGAATGAGATATCGAAGTGGAGGTCGCTTGTGTAGCGCAAAAAACACGGGAAACAACAAGAGCAACCATACGTCGGTAATGTGGTTGTGCCCTGCGTTTGACCACAACAGACTCATTGACGGAAGCGCCTCCTTTGCCGTCGGAACAAAGGCAACAATGACAGAGGCGATAAGAGCGCCCGCTCCAAACCAAAGAAGCGACCTAACGAATGCGTCGTCGGGATCCGGTATATGTACATAAAACATGTAGTAGACCAAAAATGCATCAATAAAACGAACCACCGCTCGAATCGACGCCCCAACGTCAACAGAGAAGGGGACAGAAATGACAAGATACCCCAACAGCGCGCCCCACGGCCACAACAGTCTCAATGGAAACGCGCGCGCTGACCTGCTCTTGGTCAGAGCGAGCACACTGATCACCACAACTACGGCTGCGCCAACGATATCAACGACAGAAGACTTGCCGTCTCCTAAAAACAGCATCCCAAAAAGAAGAACAAAAAAGGGAATCACGTTTTTCACTATACCACAGGGGGTGCGGATTATAGCTCTTGACAAAGTACGTTTTGTTTTCTACCATGTGGACAACTTATCCACACTCTGCCTCTGTCCTTCGTATGGATCTATATAGGCTTTGGAGATCGGTACTAGCAGAAATCGAGCTTTCGGTTTCTAAGGCAACCTATCACACACACTTTGCACACTCCGAACTCACCGCGCTTGAGGGAGAGGTGGCAACAATTGGGTTCCCGAGCCCCCTTATGCGCACGCTTGCAGAAACGCGCTACTACAGTCTCATTAAAAGTACGATCGATCACAAGATAGGCGCCAACACGAGCCTCGTCTTTACTGTGTTGCCCAAAAAGGAAACAAGGGAGGCTGGCGTCGGGCCGTTATTTATGCAGCCTGAATCGCCCGAGACGGGGGTCTTGGTTCGCGCAAGGAAGCTTCACATAAATCCGGATCTTACGTTTGACAATTTTGCCGTATCCACAACCAACCAGCTTGCCTATGCTGCGGCAACTGCGGTTGCCAAGTCGCTCGGAGGGGCATATAATCCGTTGTTTTTGTATGGCGGCGTGGGCGTAGGCAAAACCCACCTTATGTACGCAGTCGCAAACAGCATTCTTGCCGCCAAACCCTCGCTTCGCGTCATCTACTGCATGGGCGAGGAGTTCCTAAACGAAATTATCGACGCTATCCAAACCAAAACAGCCAGACAATTCAAGCAAAAATACCGAAGCGCGCAACTTCTCATGGTCGACGACGTTCAGTTTATCGCCGGAAAACTTACCGCCCAAGAAGAATTTTTCCATACATTCAACGCGGTGCTCCGGGAGGGCGGACAGGTGCTTTTGACGTCTGATCGCCCGCCACACGAAATCGCGCGCCTCGAAGACCGGCTCCGAAGCCGCTTTGAGGGGGGGTTGATCGTCGACATCTCACCGCCGGATTTTGAGCTCCGGGTCGCAATCGTCAATATAAAATCAAAGGCGCTTGGGCTTGCGGTCCCGAGTGATGCGGCACAGATTGTTGCCGCAAATGTGATGGATGCGCGCGCGATCGAGGGGTTTTTGCGCAGGCTTACGACAGAGGTTTCGGCCAGGCCGCAGCCGGTGACACCAGATCTTATCTCCTCTCTTCTTCACACCAAAACACTCGCATCTAACCAATCTAAACCCACAAAGCGCGTTTCTCCTCAGGAACTGCTCGATGCAGTTTCTTCGTATTTTGATATCAAAGCAACGCTTCTTAAAGGCCCCAAGCGCGACCGGCCCATCGCGCGCCCCCGCCAGGTTTATATGTATTTAGCCAAAAACGAGCTTAACCTCACGTATGACGATATCGGCGGGTCTTTGGGCGGAAGGGATCACACCACAATTATGCACGGGGTGGAAACCATTACTCAAGAATTATCCACGAACGAATCGCTTCGACAAGCGGTGGCGGGGATAAAACAAAAATTATGGGCCACGGTTTCTTAGGGTTTTCCACTTATCCACGCGGGCGCGGGAGTTATCCACAAGATTATCCTCCTTGTTTCCCCGCATCCTTTTCCCTGTTTCTTCCCGTCGTTGACAGACAAACCAAAAACGCATACACTTCTCCACGCCCGCTTCTTACTACTACTGCTTTATAAACTTTTATGAATGCGCACCTACTGCAAGAAAACTTATTAAGAGCCCTAACACACGTTGCTCGCGTCGTCCCCGTTCGCCCACAACTTCCGATTCTCCAAAACATAAAACTTTCTGTATCCAACGAAGGACTGGAAATTACCGCAACCAACACGGAAACAACCGAGGTTGTTTGGGTAGGAAGCAAAGTAGAGAAATCAGGAGAGGCGTGTGTGTCGGCGCGCGTGTTTTTTGAGTTTGTTGCGTCCCTCCCTCCCGAAACCATCCATATTGTACAAAAAGAAGAAACACTCCGCATCTCATGCGGGAAGTTTGAGGCAGAATTGCCGACAATTGCCGCGTCAGAATTTCCTTCGAGGCCGGAATTTGTTTCTAAAGACGCAGGAAGCATAGACAAAGAAAGATTTGACGAGGCGCTAGGGAGCGTCCTGTTTGCTGCAGCAACGGATGAAGGGAGGCCGGTATTAACCGGCGTCAAGGTGGTTGAAGAAGGAGACACGACACAATTTGTTGCAACAGATGGATACCGTCTGTCGCTTCGGCGCGTTGCGCTTGCCATCAAAAAGCTTTCTGGCGCCATTATTCCGGCCCGGTCGCTTTCTGAGGTGGTAAAACTGGGAAGCGAGGAGAAAGAAGAAAAAACCATCCGCGTGGGGCTTGCGGGCGCCCGTCAGGCGGGATTTGTTGTGGGAGACACAACGCTGCTTACGCGACTCATCGACGGAGAGTATCCTAATTTTGAACGCATTATCCCCAAAAGCTTTACGACGAGGGCGCTTATAGAAAATGAGCCGTTCCTTCGCGCAGTTCGTTCGGCCGCTATTTTTGCACGAGACAACGCCAACATCGTGCGACTGAATTTAGACAAACAAAAGATTACTGTTTCGGCAAATGCAGCACAGGTGGGAACAAACTCTGTCGAAATCGAGGCAAAAATTGACGGGGACGGGGGAGAGATAGCGTTTAATAGTCGGTTCTTGATGGATTTTCTGACAAATTTTCCAGAGGAGGAGTTTTTATTCGAGATGACCGGGGCACTCAATTCCGGCGTGTTTAAGCCGGTTAAGGACGAGAGCTATCTTCACATCATTATGCCGGTGCGAGTGACGTCTACTTAAAGCGCCGACACAACCGTCGTAGTTATCACCTGTTGACGCTCTTCTTGTAGATTTGTTTTTCCCGTAAAGACAAAAATCGGCACGAGGTAGTCTTGATACGGTGAGTAAAGATACCCCAACGATGCGCGCTCGATAGCGACGCCCGACGGCGCCTCTCCGGTCATAAACCCTTCTTTGGTTTTAACAGCAAGCGACATGCTTGAAAGCACGCCCACGCCGTTTTTTAACCTTTGGAGCGCCTCCGTATAAGAAATAATTGCTATTTCTTTTGGTCCCTTAACAACGTTGGGAAAGATAACCCCACGAAGCTTAATGAGTCTATTGGTACCATCGAAGCTTGCAGAGAACGCTGGTGTGTC
>Ga0233420_10001196_pt1 | contig 10021 bp, 7 predicted proteins | sample Watercolumn_Mata_4_FD_183009 | JGI IMG/M metagenome (GOLD analysis project Ga0233420, IMG submission 183009) | Freshwater microbial communities from Lake Matano, South Sulawesi, Indonesia - Watercolumn_Matano_2014_102_MG | ecosystem: Environmental > Aquatic > Freshwater > Lake | place...
CGGGCGAATAGACATTACTTTTTGGAAGGCGAATTGTAATTGAGGATAGATTTTTTAGCTCCGAAATAATTCTTTCAGCCGGCACGAGCGCTTTTATCTGCTCATAAAGGTCGCTACTCGCGATTATAGTCGTTTCAAAAACTCCTTCCGTAATCGTCATAAAATATTGTTCTTCCTGTTCAGCAAGCTTTATGAGATTTTTATGCATGCCGATGGTGAATTCCGTATTTGCGATCACGAGCTCAATAAGATTGGAGCGAACGATGAGATCGTTGTTTGCATGAATTATTTTTTTTAGCGTATCAGCAGGTTTAAATTTCTTCGCAAGTCTTCGAAGCGCCATCAGAATCGCTCCGGTCTGCACATCCTTTAAGAGCCTCCGCTCAACTTCGGGCTTGATCTTTCGCGCGAGCGCAGAATAATTAATAATCCCCTCGTTTAAAGCTTCTTCCAAAAACGGAGAGCCGGAAATAATCTCTTCAACAACCTCTGGAATCGTAATCATAGTGTTAAGATTTTAACATTTTATAGCAATTTTGTAAAGTTTATTTAAAAAATTGACTTATTAAAAAAATTTGATATTTTAAAACAGGACTTCAGGCCCTTTTTTATATGATAAAAGTTGAATCAATCGCCGAATATTTAAATCCTAATCATAAACTTGGTATAGGATTTTCAACGTTAGCAGCGCATGGAATGATTACTTTAGATGGAATAGTCCCTGTTGTAGCTTTAAATTACGTCAATTCTGATCCTAGGCTACCATTAAATACACCGCAAGGAGATTTTTATCTCACGCAAACTAGTATACCTGCGCTCAGACCAGGAGAGGTAGCGTTGACTAACCCTGTAATCGATGGTTTGTTGGGCTACTATAAACGTCTCGGACTATTGCAAGATGTGAACGACGTAATACAGGTTGAACCAAAAATCGGACGGTTTGAGAACTCAGTGCATGGGCATCCTTTTACAAATGTAGTCGCAAATTTGGATGGTCAAGTTCGTCCTATCGCTGAAAGAGGATTACCTATTCTCATCTCTACCTTTTCAGATCAGTATCAAAGGGAATATGCGAGATCATTGGGGCTTCAAACTATCGGGGAACATTCGAGCGTTGAGGCGAATAGTAAATCTAGACTTAGAGAATATCAAAAAAAATATAATTATCAAATGCTTCCTGGAGCTGTCATCGATAATACTTCAGATCTAAGCCGAATAGTTGACGAATTCAAACAGTTTGAATCAGGAGTGTTTCTAAAGTTTCCCACTGGGTCCGGAGGAGATTTAGGAATTCATCTTGAAATCAGATCATTGAAGGATTTAGAAGAAGGTATAAGAAAAATTAGGGATAGGATTAACCAAGCTCTCAATAATGGAAAATTCGGAATAGGCATTGACGATTTCTGGCCACCTGATATGCCGTGTCCTCCTGGACTTCCTCTCGTAATTGAGGCTCATTATCGTAATGTTGGAGAACTTATCATGAATGGCAGCACACAATTTATTACCAGATCAGATGGCACATGGGAATCCTATGGAATATTTAAACAATATACAAATGACAAAGGAGAATATCTGGGAAATGAGCCGATAGTTCAAGCTGATCTAGATACGGCACAAAAAGGATTGATTGAGGCCGAAGTGGAAAAAGTTGCACGTTATAATATCGATGAAAATAGATATTTTGGGCTTCAGGGAGTGGACTGGTTTCTCATTAAACGTCAAGATGGAACTATTGCGTGTTATATTGTCGAGCTTAACGCAAGACCAACCGCAAATACACCTCCATTGATCATTGCTCAAAAATTAGGAGCAACTTTTTGGTTAAATATTAATTGTTTTCCTGCAAATAGGGACTTTCCCATACACACAATTGACGATTATATACACATTGTCGGTAAAGATTTAGCAGATGGTGAAAACGGTCAACTAGTTATTCCACAGGCTTTCAGAACCTTCCGAACCACAGATAGACTTATTCCCTCACCTGATTTTAAAGCCATGATTATAGGTCGTGATCGTCAAGATATTGCACAGATTGTTTTGGAGTTGCACCGCCGAGGCATTAAGGTTTAAAAAAAGATATGATTCAACTATTAAAACAATTGGTGAAAATTAATTCCATATTTCCAAATGAATACCTATTGTCAACATATATCAGAAATTATCTAGAAACAATAGGATTTAAAATCCAGGTTGTCAAAACTTCTGTAAAAAGAGTAAATATCATTGCTACATATGGCATGGCAAAAAAATACCTTGCATTTTATGGTCATATGGATACAGTCGCGCCGGAAACTGGCTATCCTCAAAACCCTTTTAAGCTTATTATCAAAAAAAACAAGGCTTATGGTTTAGGTGTTGCTGATATGAAAGGAGGAATAACCGCAATTATAAAGCTAGGAGAATTTGCGGCAAAGAATAAACTACCTGTTAAATTAATTTTCGGCGTTGATGAAGAAAATATCTCGCAAGGCGCCCACGATCTTGTTAATTCTAACCTGCTTTCAACTATAGATTTTATGATTGTTGCTGAAAGTGGGCAGATTAAAAATAAAAAGCAGCCAATAAGTGTATGTTATGGAAGAAAAGGAAGAATTATCTTTGATATTAATGTTTACGGAAAAAGGTCACACGCTGCCGAAAGCAAAAGAGGAATTAATGCTTTAGAACAAGCTTCGAAATTAATTTTAGAAATAAAAAAAATGACCTTACCCAAAGATACATTTTTTGGTACATCTGACGTTGTCTTTCAAAGAATTATATCTGATATTGATTCTTTTTCTATTCCTGATTTGTGTTTAATTCAGTGTTCTCTACTCACAAACTCAAAATGTAAAGGGGTAGATTTTATAAAGCAAGTGCAATCAATCGCATTAAAAAATAAAATTAAAATAGCAATCAAGTTTCATGAAAGAACTACACCATACGGAGAAAGTTATATCGTAGATCTTAAAAATCCTTTTATGAAAAAAATTATTAATACAATTATTAAGCCAAAACAGATTAAGCCTATCTATACCGACTCTGTTGCTGATGAAAACGTTTTTGCTAATCGACTAAAAATACCTGTATTAACCATGGGAGCAATCGGCGGTGGAGATCATACAAAAAGTGAGTGGCTATCTATTCCTTCATTAAAAGAATTGTTCGAATCCTACAAAATAATTCTTCACCTGTATAATAGAAATATATGATCTGGGTAGATCGAGAGGCTAAAAAAATTAAGGAGCGCAATCTTCAACAGGAATGGGTCGACGACATGAAAACCCCGTCAGGAAGAATTCATGTTGGTTCATTACGCGGTGTTCTTATTCACGATCTTCTGTATAAAGCGCTCAAAGAACAAGGAGTAAAAACCCATTTTTCTTATGTGTTTAACAATATGGACCCCATGGACGGGCTTCCCACCTATCTGGAAAAAGCAAAATGGGAGAAATACATGGGAATGCCGCTTTACAAAATCCCCTCCCCTGAAAAAGGGTATGAAAATTTTGCTCATTATTATGCTTCAGAATTTATTGACGTTTTCCGCTCAATTAACTGCCAGCCGGAAATCATCTGGTCATCTGAACTTTACAAATCAGGCAAGATGAATGCTGTTATTAAACTATTCTTAGACGAAGCAGAAAAAGTACGCGATATTTACAAACGCATTGCAAAAGCAGAGCGCTCACCGAATTGGTATCCTTACAACCCCATCTGCCAAAAATGCGGCAAAATAGGAACCACAAATGTGTACAAGTGGGACGGAACATATGTGTATTATCGTTGTGAATTTCACTTGGTTGATTGGACAACGGGCTGCGGATATGAAGGAAAAGTGGAGCCAGCCAACGAAAACGGAAAACTGCCCTGGAAGCTCGACTGGCCGGCGCATTGGAAAGTGATTGGGGTGACCGTTGAAACGTCGGGAAAAGATCATATGTCATCAGGAGGCTCGTATGACATGGCTACTCATTTTTGCCGCGAGATTCTAAAAACCGAGCCGCCATATGCAATGAATGGATATGAATGGTTTACCATCGGCGGCAGAAAAATGTCTTCTTCAAAAGGAATAGGTGCATCTGCAAAAGAAGCTTCAGCGATTCTCCCCCCAGAAGTGTTTCGATTTCTTTTAGTGCGTACGCATATCGAAACTCATCTTGATTTCAATCCATTCGGCGACACAATTCTAAATCTATTCGACGATTACGACCGCTGCATGAACGCGTATTTTCTGAAACTGGAAAACAAACTACCAAAAGAAAAACAAGGTGAGGTTATGAGCGATTTTGCGCGAATTATTGAACTGTCCGAAGTTCGCCCCCATCCAAAAGAACGAATCATGCTTCCTCGTTTTAGGACTATCGCGAATCTCTTGAAAAACAAAACAGATATTTTTGATTTCTTCGAAAAACAAAAAGCCTCAAAATTAACCAAAGAAGAAAAGGAAGTTCTTGATGAGCGAATCAAATATGCAAAGCTTTATCTGGAGAATTATGCAGAGGAAAAAACAGAAAATAAAAAACAATTTACTCTCTCTGAAAATCAAAAATTATTTCTAAAACTCCTTAAGGAGGCGCTTGAAAAAATGGATAATCCTGCTGGGGAACAGATCCAAAATGTAATTTTTTCGATCCTTAAAGAGAATAATCTCAAAGCAAAAGAGGTGTTCCAGGGATTTTACCAAGTTCTTACCGGCAAAGATTTCGGACCGAAAGCGGCCGATTTAATCATTCAACTGTCAATAAAGAAAGTTCTAGAAAAATTACGGTTCAACGCCATATAAAAGAGAGTATATTGCCAAAGTATTGGCCGGATCAAAGGTTATACTACCGCCGTCAATAAACTTTGGTTCTGTTTTTACTATCATATTCGCGGCCGGAATTTGTGGTATATCACGGATTTTAAAAGCTCCGTACGTAAATCTCCTCCAGGCAACGCTGTCGGCCAATATAATTCCGCGTTGTACCGCAGTGAAAACATTTATGCCACCGCTGAACATAAGAGCCTCATCTAGATGCAGAATTCTTCCAAGATCTGATATGTCTATTCGAGGATTAATCATTCCTAAATCCAATTGAATCAAGATCGGCTCCACTTCTTCTGTCGTTGCGTCTAATAACGCTGTTCCGCCTAGATTTCCAATTGGTGCACCTCTCTGTTGCATCCACCACTCTATAGCTTTTTCGATACCGTCTGGATCATCGCCTGGTTTATTTAGAACACAATCCCCATCTGTCCAACATGCATCGGTTGCCATAAGATTTTCAGAGGTATGGATGCTAGCTGCAATTGCCTTTTCTAATGCGACGTCGGTAGGATAAGCAAACCCTCTGCCTCCCGCAGGAAAGATAGGCGCTCTAAATGTAATTTTAAGCATTCTGTCGTACCTATCTTCTGCCTCTCCTGTTATTTTATGTAAACCATTATTTAATACATAAAACCCTAACGCCGTATAAATCTCAGATTTTTTATTGCCTGGTTTAGTAATTGCCCTATATTTTTTCTCCATAATAGAAAAACCCCGCCGTGGCGGGGTGCGCTCTATGGGAATGAAACTCCCGTTAGTTTTAATTTGAATTTTATGCGCATCACTCTATAAAAAATAAGGCCTCGTTGATTGGACGAGGTCTTTATTAGTATTTCTCTTACTCCATGATTAATTGTAAACGACTGACAACAAAAATCAAGTGTAATTTTATATATCAAACCATATAATTAGGGAATGAAAATTCTTATTGCGACTCATAACCGCGCAAAACTAACAGAACTCAAAAAAGGATTGTCCAACCTCCAAAAAAAAGACGTTGAGCTCGTATCTTTAAATACTCTTTCTATCACGCGTCAACCGAAAGAAACAGGAAAAACATTTCAAGAAAATTCTCTATTGAAAGCTCAATTTTACGCTCATCTCTCCAGTCTTCCCACGATTGCCGATGACGGTGGTTTGGGAATTTATATTTTAAATGGAGAGCCTGGCGTAAAGTCTCGCCGCTGGAAAGGATACGAGGGATCAGACGAAGAGCTTATCCAATATACGCTTGATCGTCTGTCACCATATCGAGACAAAGACCGTTCTGCGTATCTACAAACGCATATTACTTTTTATGATCCTCAAACTAAAAAAACGCTTTCTGAATCCGAAAAAATTGAAGGATATATTTCGAACAAGCCGAGCGGACGACCAACAGAGGGATATCCGTTTCGCGCATTATTTATCGTAAAAAAATCCAATAAATACTATGACGAATTGACAGAAAAGGAACATGAAATAATTAATCATAGGTTGATTGCATTGAAAAGGTTGGTCGAAAAGATTGAGAAATATTTGATAGAATAGATTGTGTGTCATTCCCGATTCAATCGGGAATCTATATAATTTCTGAATTCCTGCTTTCGGAACGTCTGACGTTCCTTTCGCAGGAATGACAATGCCTAACTATGTTATCTCTTGATTTCATTCGCCAAAATAAAGAAAAAGTATTTCAGGCCGCGAAAAATAAAAATCGGGAAATCGAAATCGATAAGATCCTTTCCCTTGATGATAAACGAAAAGAGCTTATACAACAGATTCAGGAGCTTCGAGAAGAACGAAATACCCTCGCCAAAAAACAGGTAACAGAGGAAATAAAAAAACGCGGTAAAGAAATCAAAAGTCTGCTTTCTGGACTCGAAACCGAGCTGAAAAAAATTGAAGAAGAAATAAATACTCTTGTTTCCTTCGTTCCTAATGTCCCGCTTGACGGAGTTCCAGTAGGCAAAGATTCGTCTGGAAATGTTGAGATCAAGAAATGGGGAACGCCTCCAAAATTTGATTTCACACCAAAATCACATATTGAACTCGGAGTCTCTCTAGATGTCATTGACTTAGAACGTGGTTCAAAAGTATCAGGATTTCGCGGATATTTTTTGAAGAATGAAGCGGCACTTCTTCATCTTGCATTATTATTTCACGTCTTTCAGAAACTCATCAAAAAAGGATATACGCCGATTGTTGCGCCGGCAGTGGTAAAAGGCTTTTCGCTTTTCGGCTCAGGACAGTTTCCGTGGGGAGAACAGGAAGTATACAAACTCAATGATGAAGATGCGTATCTTGCCGGAACCGCAGAGGTGCCCGTAACCGCATACTATTCAGGTGAAATACTCAACGAAAAAGATCTGCCGAAAAAATTCGTCGCGTTCTCTCCTTGTTTTAGACGCGAGGCAGGAGCATACGGAAAAGATACTAAAGGCTTATACCGCCTCCATGAATTTTGGAAAATTGAACAGGTCATCATTGGTAAAAATGATTTAGCAGAAGCTCGAAAACTGCATGAAGAGTTGCAGAAGAATTGCGAGGAGATTCTACAAGATCTCGAACTTCCCTACCGCGTTTTACTCATGTGTACGGGTGACATGGGAGAACCCCAGCTTATTAAATACGACACCGAGACCTGGATGCCGTCAAGAAACGCATATGGCGAAACCATGTCAAACTCAATTATGGGAGACTTCCAAACACGAAGACTGAAAATAAAATATAGAACCTCAAATGGAAAAACAGAATACTGCTATTCATTCAATAACACCGCGCTCGCCTCCCCCCGAATCCTTATTGCCATTTTGGAAAACTATCAGCAAAAAGACGGAACAGTAGTTATTCCTAAAGTTCTACAACCTCTCGTAGGATACAAAAAAATAGGTGTCGCGAAATGAGAAGGGTTCCCCGAGAAGCGGATGTCTGGAGTAGACAGACGAGCCTCAGCAGGGGAAGAGCTCTCATGAGTGACAGAATCTATTTTTTTTAAGGACTTGGTGTAGGCGTCGGCGTAGCTCCAAATACCTGCTCTGCACAAGAAGCACTTTTTTCCGTTCCCTTCAAAAAAAATTCCTTTCTTCCAAAATAACACGTTCTTTCAGTAATGTCATCTGGCTTTGTAAACCAACGATTGCCGCTCGAATATTTTTTTAGTACAAAACTCATGATGCGATTCCAAATCGGAGCTGCTCCGGTAATTCCAGATGTCAGATATGGATTCATCGGCGTATTATCATTGTTCCCCACCCAAACTGCGACTAAGAAGTCAGGGGTATACCCAATTGTCCAGTTATCTTTTTTGTCATTGGTCGTCCCAGTCTTCACCGCAACCTGGTATCCGGGAATTACAAGTGCAGACTGTGGACCAAACGCCCATTGACGACCAAAGTTATCGGAAAGAATATCTGAAATGATATATGATATTCCCTCATCAAGTACTCGCAGTTTATAGGCGTTCATTTCACGAATCACCGAACCACTCGCGTCTTCCACTTTGATAAAACTCGTGATATCTATTTTGTATCCTGCATTTGCAAAAACACTAAACGCTTCTGCCATATCAAGCATGGTTACTTCGCCTCCGCCAAGCGTAAGTGATAATCCGTATCTCTGCGGATCCTTCCACGTGGTGATTCCCATCTTGGACGCATGACTAATGAAATTTTGTACTCCAATTGTGCTCAATACTTTTACCGCCGGAATATTATAAGAATTGGCTAAGGCGTATCGGAGAGGAATTTTCCCATGAAATTTGCCATCGTAATTTACCGGCCTATACGACTCACTGCCGGCGATATTAAATACAACCGGAGAGTCATCGATAATTGAGGCTGCGGTATAATTTTTTTGGAGTGCTAATGAATACATAACCGGTTTAATTGCGCTTCCAGGCTGTCTCAATGCAGTAGTGACGTTAAACGCTCCCGAAGGCTGTTCAAAATAATCAACCGAGCCAACCATTGCAAGAATCTCTCCTGTTGAAGGCCTTGTAATGAGAACTGCGCCATTCGTTACATTCAGATTCTTGATCTTATCAAGCTCTTCTCTTAATATTTTTTCTGCTTCTTCCTGAATATCTAAATCGACTGATGTAGTTACGCGAAATCCTCCCTCCTCAACTGCTTTTGTTCCATATAGCGACTCCAAGTCTGATTTGGCATAAAAAACAAAATGAGGGGCTTTGATCGTAGTCTTCGGTGGAATTACTTCTATTTTTGTAGCGATCGCTTTCTCAAGCGTCTCTTGATTAATAAATTTTTGTTCTCTCATTGCGCGTAATACTTCGTTTCTTCGCTCCAAAGCAAGTGTGGGATTCACTTGGGGTGAATAAACGGACGGGGCCTGTGGAAGGCCTGCAAGAAGCGCCGATTCTTCAAGAGAAAGATCTTTGGCAGATTTTCCGAAATACACTTTTGCCGCCTCTTCAATACCATATGAGGAACCCCCATACGGAACCTGATTAAGATACATCTCAAGAATCTGATCTTTCGAAAATAATTGTTCCGCCCAGAGGGCAAGAATTATTTCTTTTATTTTTCTCTGTATTGTTCGTTCGGGAGTTAGTAGCGCAGATTTAACTAATTGTTGAGTAATTGTCGATCCTCCTTGAAGATTTTTTTCAACGAGCATTTCTTTAATTGCGCGGACAATCCCTCCGATTATTGATACCCCTCTGTGTTTATAAAAATCTTTATCTTCTATTGCAATCGTTGATTGGTACACGTGTGGTGGAACATCTCTAAGTGAAACCGGCGTCCGATTTTGCTCGCGATATATTTCGTAAAGCAACTTTCCATTTCTGTCATAAATATGGCTCGAGAGCGGATAGTTTATCTTCCCAATTGTTGCTGGATTGGGAAGGTTGCGCACAAATACATATCCCTGATAAAAAAGAACGAGAACAATCGTGACAAGAGAACCAAAGAAAAAATAGCGTATTTTTAGAGGAAGAAAATTAAGCGATGGAAGCAGCCTTCGAACCTTAGGAAATCGAAGTGGTGTAAAACGGAATTTTGGAAATGCCAGAGGCGTAAAATATTTTTTTTTGATTCGGAGCTTTGGAATAGTTACTTTTGGTAACCGAATTTTAGGAAGCTGAATAGAAGGAATTGTCAATTCCGGAATCTGAATTTTCGGAATAGTAATGATAGGGGGTTTAAATTGGATTATCGCTGAAAATAAGCTCTTAATGCCATTAACGAAGAATAGGAATACTGACTTTGTCACCTCTCACACGGC
>Ga0233420_10001197_pt1 | contig 10020 bp, 11 predicted proteins | sample Watercolumn_Mata_4_FD_183009 | JGI IMG/M metagenome (GOLD analysis project Ga0233420, IMG submission 183009) | Freshwater microbial communities from Lake Matano, South Sulawesi, Indonesia - Watercolumn_Matano_2014_102_MG | ecosystem: Environmental > Aquatic > Freshwater > Lake | place...
GTCCGGATTTTTGAGCTGGTTAATCTTCCATTATTTCAACAACATAGGCGCCTTCGACAATTTCATTTAATATTGCCGTTTGCTTATCAATCATTTTATATCTAACTCCAAGATAGGGGCGTTCAAAACTGCCGCCGTGTTTATTAAAGTTATCGACAAGGTTTTTGACAATATTGACCGGTAGGGCAAATCCGATATTTTGCCCCGATTCGGCAATAGCAGTATTTACACCTATCACCTCACCTTTTGAATTAAGCAAAGGTCCTCCTGAGTTCCCGGGATTTATAGCAGCATCGGTTTGAATAACATTGTCAAGTTTTTCTACGAAACCTTCAAGAGGGCTACCGGCTGTAATACCACGGCCCAAACCGGAAATAATTCCCGAGGTGACTGTATTTGTAAATTCTCCTAAAGGAGTTCCGATAGCGACAACAAGCTGACCTAATTTAAGTTTAGACGAATTTCCAAGCGGTAATGGTTTATGAATAGAAGCTGTAGCTATTTTTAAAATCGCCAGATCATTTAACGGATCACGATAAATTTTTTCCACTTCATACTTTTTTTTGTCATTTGTCAATACTTGATATGTAGCATCACTATCGGCAACAACATGTTTATTGGTGATAATCAAACCGTCTTTTGAAATTAAAAATCCACTGCCGATATTTCTTTCGACTTTTTCCTTTTTACCCGGAATTCTTTCAAAAGGCAAGAACGGATTAAAAGGATTAATCTGAAAAATATCTTTAGTAGAGGTTGTAGTGTTTATTCCTATAGTAACAACTGAAGGGAGAGACTGTTCAACTACTTTTGTAATTACCGATTCTTCATAGACAACAGTCTGTTTTTCAAAAGTTTGACTAGGTAAACTGGAAATCCTTGGAATATTTTTAAAAAGATTAAATTTTTGCCCGATGATTACGATAATTGATAACGAGACAAAAAGAAAAAGCATTTTTTTCATATTATTAATATTTTAAACTAATAACTATGATTTATTTTAACTGCTCAATTGCTTTATCTAACTGAAGATCAGTTTTTCTTGTCATTGTATTACCTTCTTTGATTTCTTGAATGATTTTAATTTCCGGCTCAATACCTTTGCTGTTGATCCAGTCTCCCTTAGGCAATATCCATTTGGCGACAGTAACGTGTAGTCCGGCTCCTTCCTTAAGGTCAATTGCTTCTTGAACAGATCCTTTACCAAAACTTTTTTCACCAACGAGTGTACCTCTTTTATGGTCTCTTAATGCACCGGCAAGGATTTCACTTGCAGAAGCTGACCCTTTATTAATAAGAATTACCAATGGAATATTTAAAAGTTCTCCGTCTCTTTCAACCAAATATTCTCTTGGCGGATTAACTGTTGATTCCTGTTTTACAACGAGTTTGCCTCTTGAAATGAATTCTGATGCTAGATTGACTGATCCTTCAAGATAACCGCCGGGATTATCTCTTAAGTCAAGTACCATTCCTTTAATATTTTTTTTAGACCAGCGTTTATTAATCTCTTTAACTGCTTTATCCCATTCTTCATCGGTATTTTCGCCAAATTGATTTAATTTCAAGATGGCAACTTCTTTTTCAAATGTAAGTTCAACCGAAGCGACAATTATCTGCTCTCGGATTATTGAAACTTCAAACTCCTTGGCAGAACGTTCGAGCAATAACTTGACAGCTGTCCCTTTCTTGCCGCGGATTTTGGATACCGCTTGCGGCAAAGTCCAGCCGCTGGTTTTCTGTCCATCAACCGAATTAATATAGTCCCCTGCCCTGACACCGGCTTTTTCAGCAGGTGACTGTTTTAGAGGGGCAACGACAACAATTCTGCTGTCTTTTAATCCCAATTGAGCCCCTATTCCTTCAAATTTACCTTGAAGATCGTCTTTTGACTGTTTGTTCTCTTCAGGCGACAAAAAAAATGTATAAGGATCATCAAGTGAAGCAACCATCCCTTTAATGGCTCCATAATACATTTTCTGATAATCAATTTTTTTCTTATCTACATATTTTTTCTGCAGTTCACTCCAAACATTCCAAAACAACGTAAAGTTGATATTTGAAACAGAAGAATTATTGAGAAGAGTAACGAGCTGATTTGATTGATATTGTCCTAACTTATATCCTGATCCAAAAATAACTACTGCAAAAGCAAGCGCAAAAAGAAGATTAACTATTTTAAGTTTAAAGTCTTTCATTGATAAAAGTAAATCTTAGCAGATTGAGATATAACCGTGCAATAGGGAAAGCTTAGTTTTTTTATTTTTTTTAGGTCCTCAATATTCTTTAAGATAGCTGTTTTTAGCTCCGTCTGTTCTTCAAGTTTTTCATAAGTCACTAAACCCTTAATTCCCAAAGCTTCAGCTTTAATTTGAAAAAAAGAATCGATTTTGTCTGTAATAATAATTTTTTCGGATAGTTCTAAAGAATTATAGTTTTTAGAATGGTCAAAATAAACGGTTTTACCTCCAAAATCAGCATCAACGTTTTTTGTAGAAAATTCTTCCGCTTTATTTAACCTTATATGCAATTCTTCCTTGTTGATCTTCTCAACTTCTCCAATAAACGGAGATAAAATTTTATTTTTCTCTGATGTGGTTGATTCGATAATGATCATACCTCGATTATGATCGATTTCTTTTATAATACCGCTTTGTTGTGAATAAGATCTGATTGTAGTCAATAATCCTTTTTTTTCCGCCAAAACTTCATTTTTTTCAACTTTATCGCCAACAAGTTTCTTCAGATAACGAAAAATATTTTTTGGATTAATTCTTAATTGATTGGCAACATCAATTTCTAAATCTTTAGCAGTTTTCTTTTCAATAAATGGAGTTTGAAAATCAACTTTTTGCCCGAGTTTTAATAGACAATAAGAGCGATCGGGGATCTTGAAAGTAATAATCATAATAATAAGTATATCTTAAAAAGAATTTAGCGTAAACCCTGATAAGAAACATATGGAATCAAGGCAAGATATCGAGCATATTTTATTTGCTTTGTTAAAGACCTTTGATGTTTAGCGCAAAGACCGGATTTTTCCCTACTGACGATTTTTTTCCTTAAAGAAAGAAATTTTTCTAAATTTTCAATATCCTTATAGCTTGGATCCGATTTATACTGGCAAAAAAAACATTTCATAATTATTTTATAAAGTTTTAAAATGGTATATCATCCGGATTGACAGATTCGTCTTTTTTTTCTTCGCTTGCTTCTGTTGATGATTTTTCTGGTTTTATTGAATCTTCAGGTACTTGGACTTTAGCTTCCGAAGCCGATTGCTCTTTTTCATTTTTAACTTCGGTCTCTATCAGTCTTTTACCATCACTAAAGACTATGAAATCATCTAAAACAATCTCAGTTATTGATTTTTGCTGTCCGTCTTTTCCAGTAAAAGACCGATAAGTCAATCGACCTTCAAGAAATATTTTTCGACCTTTAGTCAATAGTTTTCCGCAAAGCTCGGCCAATTTTTGCCAAGCTACTATACGATGGTACTGTACTTCCTCTTTGGTCGATCCATCAGCAGTCGTCCAACTTCTATTGGTTGCAACACCAAATGTACATACGGCAGTACCGGCAGGAGTATATTTAAGTTCAGGATCTCTTGTTAAATTACCAATTAGTATAACCCGATTCAATGATCTACTAGCCATAATTATTTCTCAATTAATAATAAAAATCTCAATATCTTAGTATTAAAATTCAGCTTTTTTCGTAATTCGCTTGTTTTATCTTTATCAATCTCAAGCGTATAATTATAAAAGAACGCTCGATTATTTTTTTTAATTGAGTAAGCTAAGGTTTTTTCTCCCCATTTTTCTTCTTTGGCAATTTTCCCAAGAGATTCGACCAAGCTCTTTATATTTGTTAATTCCGCTTCTTCGTTAAGAAGAAAGGTAAGTTCATACTTCATAATCTGTAATATAATACTAATAATGCATCAAAAAATCAACAGGGATAATTTTCAATTTTCCATATTCAATTTTCATCTTCTTACGTGGTTATTGGTTATTAGTTTATTAGTTTATTCGAGATTTGTAAACTTGGGTTGGGGTTTGCCCTATCCAATGCATCCTGATGAACGAAATATGGCCGTTGCCATGCAACAGTTAGAATGTAAGGCGCCATTGTTGGAGTTTAAATTTCCAACGTCTTTAACCAATACCTGGGAACCGGTGACAAGCTGGATAAAAGTTCTGGAGCCATTTGATATATTTAATTGTTTTAATCCCCATTTTTTCGCTTATGGACAGTTTCCTCTTTATTTGGGTTATATTTTCGTTTATCTTATGAAGCTTTTTGACGGTGATTTAGCAACGCTGGTAAGCCTTCAGGAAGCAATTTTTAGTTTGAGATTGATTTCGGCGATTGCATCAGTTTTAACGGCGATAATTTTATTTAAAATTATAAGATTAATAACAAAAGATCGTATTCATCTTACAAGTGGAATTATGACGATAGTTATTTGGGTTTTGATTGTTTTTTCGCCATACGCAATCCAGTCAGCGCATTTCGGAACTACCGAATCATTATTAATGCTTTTTCAGATTTTATTGATATATTTTTCGCTCTTATTAATGGAAGGAAAAAGCAGTCTGCTTTTTTATGTGTTTAATGGAGCAGTCGTAACCGGACTGTCATTAGCAACGAAAATTTCTTCAGCAGTATTTATTTTTTTACCTTTAATTATTTTATTATATAAAAGAGATAATAAATTTCCCCGGTTATATACTATGTTCAGCAAAGTTTTTGACATAGTAATTTATTGTATTGTTAGTTTTTTGGTTTTTATTCTTTTTTCACCGCACAATTTTCTCAATATGCAAGATTTTGTAAATTCGATCAAATATGAGAGTGATATAGCTTTAGGAAATTATGTAGCTTTCTACACAAGACAGTTTGGAGATACGATTCCGATAATTTTTCAGCTAATAAAAATCTTTCCATATGCATTTGGTCCCGGTTTAACTGTAATTTTTATTCTTGGTTTTTTGTTTTTAAGCTGGGGAAATAAAAAGATAAATCTGATGAGGGTTACTTTTTTAGTATATTTTTTAGCAAACGCTTTTCTTTTTGCTAAATGGACAAGGTTTATGGCTCCGGTATTTCCATTGATGTTGATTTTAGCGATTTTGTTTTTATTCGAACTCATTCACCAGTTTAACCAAAGAATTTTGGCTCCCGTATTTAAAGGAAAGTCGACAACAAAGTTAGTTGGAAAGTTTATAAGCTTCCTAATGATCGGAGTTTTAACAGTGTTTATTATTATTCCAGGCATCCGCTATTTGAATGTTTATCTGAAACCGGATACACGATTTCAGGCGACAGAATGGATTAATAATAATATTCCGGCTGGATCTTATATTTTATCGGAAACGGCAAATGTTGTTGATATACCTCTTGAAAATAATAATAATTTGAATGTCGTTTCTTTTAATTTTTATGATTTAGATGATAATCCTATATTACAAGAGGAATTGAATGAACATTTAAAAAAAGCCGACTATATTTTCGTTCCTTCAAGACGAATTTTTGCAAATCATTATTGCCAAGAAAATTTTCAATTTTCAATTTTCAATTTTCAATCAATTTTTAATAATAAATGTTTAATTTTAAAACAAAAGTATCCTTTATTAAATCAATACTATGCTAATTTATTTTCAGGTAAATTAGGTTATGAGAAAGTAGTGGAGTTTTCTGGAGAACTAGGTGATGAACAGGCTGAAGAAACATGGAGTGTATTTGACCATCCGATGATAAGAATATATAAACGAGTTAAAAGTTTATAAAGTTTTTAAAGTTTCTTAATGATGTAGGCTTCGTTTTTATCTTCAATTCTAAACCCTAATTTCTCTATTTTTACTCTTAGTTCATCAGATTTTTTGAAGTCTTTGTTAAATCTTGCGAGTTTTCTTTCTTCGGCAAGCATTATAGCTTCATTAGGAATCTTTTCTTCAGTCACTTCGATTAATCGAAGTCCGAAGACTTTGTCAAAATCGAAAAGCAACGTCAATTTTTGTTGAGGAGAAAGATCTGATTTAAACATCTCCCAGGTCACAGCTAGTGCTTGAGGGATTTGGAAATCACTTAATAGTGCATTGCGGAATCGTTGGTAATAGGAATGGGGCTCATGTGACTCATTGGACTTATGAGTCTCATTTGATTTTTTTAATTCTTGTGTAATAGCTCGGAGTTTAGTTAAAGTTTCTTTTGCTGCTGATAAAGCTTCCCAGGTAAAATTTTGCTTTGATCGGTAGTGGGCGGATAGATAAAAATACCTTAAGTCTAACGGATCAAAATTTTTATTAATTATTTCTTGTAAAGTAAAGCCTGTTCCTTGGGATTTTGCCATTTTTGCATCATTAACATTGAGATGTTCGTTATGAAGCCAATAATGGACAAACGGTTTTTCATTTGCCGCTTCGGATTGGGCGATTTCATTGGTGTGATGAACGCTTATATGTTCTACTCCGCCCATATGGACATCGATCGTGTCTCCGAGCAAAGATTTTGCCATAACGCTACATTCAATATGCCAACCAGGAAATCATTCACCCCAAGGCGATGACCAAGTCTGTAATGCGTTTTTATGAGTACCTTTTTTAAAAACCCAGAGATTAAAGTCGGCAAAATGTTTTTTTTGTGGATCTTCAACCTTTCCTTTGCCTGCTCCTTGTTTATTCAATTCAAGGTTTTGATGGTTTAATTTATTGTAATCAGGAAATTTTGAAACATCAAAGACGACTGCTAGATCAGTAATATAGGCAAAACCTTTATCTATAAGGATTTGAATCATTTTCTGCATTTGTTCAATATATTCGCTTGCTCTGGGCTTAAAATCTGGTTCTAAAATATTTAAAGCATCAGTATCGTTTTCAAATATTTTTATGTACTTATTAGCAATTTGTTGTGGAGTTAAACCTTCGCGTTTAGCGCCTTTTTCCATTTTATCTTCTCCAATATCTTCATCGCTTGTCAAATGGCCAACGTCGGTATAATTACGGACAAATTTGACGTTATAACCTAGATAGATTAGCGATCGTCTGATCAAATCTGCCCAAGTCATTGCACGAAGGTTGCCGATATGTTGTACCCAGTAAACTGTCGGACCGCAGTGATAGAAGAGGACCTCTTTTTCTTTGATGGTTTTAAACTCTTCAATTTTTCTTGTTAAGGTGTTATAGAGTTTCATTAGGAAAAGTATAACAAAAATGAAGCTATTTTTTTGAGAAAGTAATAATCCAAGTATTTCGACTTCCTTGATATAAATAAGTTTTTAATATTTTTAAACCTTGAAATTGTATTAATTTTTTTAATTCATTAGTACTAAAAAACTGAAAAAACCTTAGATGTTTTGATAAGGAATCTGAAATAACATCAAATTTTTTCCTAACTATCTCTTTTACACAAATATATAAGATTCCATCTTTTTTCAAAACACGATAAAATTCAGATAGAGATTTTTTTACATCTTTAATACTTTCAAAGTGAACTAATGAAGCATGAGCCCATACTCCATCAAAATAGTTATTATTAAAAGGTAGTTTTCTAAAATCAGCTTTGAAGAATTTAATTTGAGGGTAATTTTTTTGACAATATTTAATCAGGTTATCTGATATATCAACACCAATTACTTTAAAATCTTGGTTAAAGAATATATTACAATCTCTTCCTCCTCCACAACCTGCATCTAAAATTAAAGCCTTATTCTTTAATAAAGAAGAAAAATAGTTTATCTCATTTATATATTCTCTTCCTTTACATGATTTAGTATAAGATAAAGCATTTTCATCATACCATTTGATTGTGTCCTTAAATCCTTTTACCATCATGTATTTTAAGTCGGAGCGGCGGAAATCGAACCCACTACCTCTTGGTCCCCGCCTGCCAATCGCCTGTGTCGGGATGGTGAGACTTGAACTCACGACCTCACGGTCCCGAACCGTGTGTTCTGGCCATCTGAACTACATCCCGAGGATGATATATTATATCACTGTTTACCGGTTGAGGGTTTGGTTTCGGCGTGTTGTTGCTGAGCGGCTTTTTTAGCCGAAAAGATGCTTCTTCTCACTTTTCCCATTGGAACCTGAGTGCTATGTTGTTTTTTTTGTTCTTCTTCCTTCCTTTTTTTATCTTGTTTTTCCCACTCTTCTCTTCTTTGTTTTTCAAGGGATTTCTGTCTTTTTTCCATGATTAATCGTTCGTCTCCTTGTTTAACCATTTGAAACAACCGGTTCCGGAGCGCCTCTGTTTTTAATTTGTCTTTATCTTGAAATTTGTTTTTCAATTTATCAAAATCCAACGGTGTATGATTGTCTTTTTTATTTTTTAATTTTTCGGTTTGCGAGTTTAAAGAGTTTTGAGAGTTATTTTTTTCATAATTAAATGGATTGAGTGTCTGGGCCACAGATTTAACAGTTTTTTTAGCTGTTGAATGACCTAATTCAACAAGCTGTTCGAATGTATCTTCTAAAAGTTTACCTTTTGCCATAGAATAAAACAGTTAAACGGTTAAACGTTAAAACTTAATTGTTTAACTTATTCCTAATAAAGCCTTAGCTTTTTCACTCATTTTTTCCATTGACCAAGGTGGATCAAATGTTAATTCAATGATAATATTTTTTTCCAAAATACCCAATTCTGAAAGCTTATTTTTAATCTCGGTCTCGATCAAAGAAATTAACGGACATCCAATCGTTGTTAGTGTCATAAGGATTTTTACTGCTGCTTTTACTATCGTTACCTTGTATACTAATCCAAGATCTACGATTGAGATATTAAGCTCAGGATCAAGGACTTCACTAAGTTTTGAGAGAACTTTTTTTTTATTAATCTCCATTATTAGTAAAGTATAGCAACTGTTATAATGGTTTTATATTAAAAATCAAAGATCAAAATCAAATATGAAAAACTATAAAGTACGTTTTGTCCCCATTGGAGGAATTGTCGGAGTTACAAAAAATATGTATCTCTATGAGCTTTATGAAAATGACCGTCTGAAAGATATTATTATTGTTGACTGCGGAATAGGATTTCCCCAGGAGAAAGAGCTAGGAGTAGATTTTGTTATTCCGGATATCAGTTATTTGACGAATGATTCCAATAAATCTAATGAGTCTAATAAGACTCATTTGATCAGAGCCATTCTTTTGACACACGGTCACGAAGATCATATTGGTGCGCTTCCCTATCTTTATGAAGCGCTTGGTTCACCCCCGATTTATGCGAGTAAATTAACCTCCGCATTTGTTGAAAATAAATTTAAAGAAAGGGGTAAAAGAATTACCGTCAACCGAGTCGATTTTGAAAAAGAATATAAACTTGGTGATTTTAGTGCATCTTTCATAAAGATGACTCATTCAATACCAGATACGACCCATATTCTTATTAAGACTCCTATCGGAAATATTTATCATGGACCAGATTTTAAGCTTGATCTGACTCCTCCATATGGATCACCACCGGATTTTTATAAAATCATCAAATCAGGAAATGAGGGGATATTGTGTTTGCTTTCTGATTGTTTGGGAAGTGAGCGTCCTGGCTTGACTTTATCAGAATCAATAGTCGGCGAGACATTTGAAAACGAAATGAGAAAAACCAAGGGTAAGTTTATTATGACTACGTTTTCATCTAATATTTCAAGAATTAGACAGTGTGTTGAAGCGGCAATTAAATTTAATCGTAAAGTGATTTTTTTAGGTCGTTCTATGAAAGAATCGACTAAATTAGCAAATGAGATTGGTTATCTTCCGATTCCAGATTCACTATTTGCTCGAGAAGAAGATCTTTTAAAATTACCTCCCAATAAGATTTGTATGATTGCAGCGGGCAGTCAAGGTCAATATGGATCTGCTTTATCAAAACTTGCTGACAAGCAGAATCCTTTTGTAAAAATTAAGCCTGGTGATAAGATTATTTTTTCTTCCGATCCAATTCCCGGAAACGAAAACGAAGTATATGGATTAATAGAAGATCTTGTTTCTCAGGGAGCTGACGTAGTTTATTCCGATATTG
>Ga0233420_10001199_pt1 | contig 10015 bp, 5 predicted proteins | sample Watercolumn_Mata_4_FD_183009 | JGI IMG/M metagenome (GOLD analysis project Ga0233420, IMG submission 183009) | Freshwater microbial communities from Lake Matano, South Sulawesi, Indonesia - Watercolumn_Matano_2014_102_MG | ecosystem: Environmental > Aquatic > Freshwater > Lake | place...
TTATTGAGAGTGCTGATAAAGCCATTGAAAACGCTGAAAAAGCCTTATTGGACGCTACTATAGCTGCCGCTAAAGCAGAAAAAGATGCTATTATTGAAGAGTTATCTGGAGTTTACAGATGGATTTTCAATATCAAGGGTACGAAAGATGTGTGCATAGATGCTTTTATTTTCCCTGGCAGTGGAGCGTCCAACGGGGATGTAACCACTGATGTGGCATATGTGAATGCAATTTTTACAAAGATCGCAAAAAGCTGTAACTGTAAATATTATTTAAATTTCATACTCCATTCCGTGATTGCTTTGACAGCGGCTGATTGGGCTGCGGTTGATGCAAATGGCGACGGAGATGTGGACGTAATTGAAATTGGTACTCAAGTCAATAATCACCCGGCAACCGGAAGTTGTGTCCCTGTTTATTATCCTCCCGCCATTACTGCCAGATATGCAGGTTGGTCATGGGAAGGGGCAACAGAAGGTATTGATATTGATAATTCGAAAGATAATGACAATAGAACTCTTGCTCACGAATTGGCTCATCAATTAAGCCAGGGGGAAGTTAAGGATCCTAATAATCCACCTGTTTCGGGGACTCAAGGAGCCGATACGGCTGGAAATCTGATGAATTACAACAATACGGGAGATACTCTAACGAAAATGCAGTGCGAGCTGATTGAAAAATATTTGAAATAGAAAGCCAAAGATGTTTCACCTGCTTGAGTTGGCAGGGATTTGGTTGTCTTTAGTTGGTTTATATTCGCATTGATTTTTCCGAAAGCTTTCCATACTATTAAGCACGCTTTTACGGAGGGATGGCTGAGCGGTCGAAAGCGACGGTCTTGAAAACCGCTAGGGGCGTAAGCTCCTCTAGAGTTCGAATCTCTATCCCTCCGCCATTTTTTTGATTTCGAGGAGAGATCGCATAGTGGTCGAGTGCGCTCGCTCGGAAAGCGAGTACCTGTCAAAAGCGGGTCGGGGGTTTCTAAAGTGTCCACTAAATGGGGTACGGATCACATTGAATGCTTCATTGAAAAAGGCTCTTATAGAAAAAGACTTAGAATATTATTTGTATGAGTGGTTTTACATTTCTTCCAGCACCTCTACCTGAAGAAGGGCAAGGCCGTTTTTGAGTACCTGAGCAGCTGCTTTGACAATATTTATGCGACGTTCGAATTTTTCTTCCTTATCGGCCTTGATAACTGGTACGGAATTGTAGAAAGAATTGAATTTTTGAGATAGATCGTAGAGGTAATTCGCGAGTAAATTCGGTTTATTTTCTTCGGCCGTCATAGCCACGTATTCGCCGTATTTCGAGAGGGCGCGGAGGAATAAAGTTTCTCTTTCTTCGGCGTTTTCGGGATCGGGGAGAATGTCGCTACAGAGATCACCGCCGTTGTCGAGGTGTTCGATGGCTTCAAACAGGGAAAATTGTTCTTTTTTCGGTTCTTTTAATTTACGTCTGCGTTTCGGAGAAACAGGTTTTGTATTTTCTGCACCGCGGATACCGGATTCGATTAGCGCCACCGCTTTTCTCAAAATACTTTTCGCGCGGGCATAACTGTATTGCATGTATGGGGCGCTATTACCTTCGAGAGAAAGCATTTTGTCCCATTCAAAAATTATGTCGCTTATTCTGTTTTGGCTTAAGATGTTGTATTTGACTGCGGAAATACCGATTATTCGTGCGGCATCATCTTTGCTCGCGAGATTTGGGCTTTTCTCTTCTATTACTTGTCTTGCTCGTTTGACCGCCTCGTCCAAAACTTCATCTAGCAGAATGACGTTCCCCTTTCGTGTACTCATATTCCCATCGGGAAGATTCATTCTCCCAAAATGCACATGCTCACCGGCCTCCGCTTTCCAGCCTAGCCGTCTACTTGTTTCGAATAACTGCTTGAAGTGCAGGCTCTGCGCCACGTCGACAACATAAATTATTTTTATCGGGTCGAATTTCTCCAATCTGTATTTGAAAGTTGCGAGATCGCGGGTCGAATAAAGCGTCGCACCATCTAATTTCCTAATAACAAACGGTGCCATATTTTCATCTTCAAATTCAACGATCAAAGAGCCTTCCTCCCCTTCCACAAAAACTCCTTTTTCAATTCCTTCGTCGATCACCGATTGCATTTTGTCTTCGTAAAAACTTTCGCCGGTTACGTAATCAAAATGAATTCCGCCGAGCTTATCATAGGTTTTTTGGATGGCTTTCAAGCTAACATCAACAATCCATTTCCAAAGTTTTTTGTTTTCTTCATCATCGTTTTCTAATTTTTTAAATTCTTCGCGGGCTTTTTCCTCAAGCTCGGAATTACGCTCTGCTTCATCGTGAAATTTTACATAAATTTTTAAAAGTTCCGGGATTGGATCTTTTTCAATCGTTTCTTTGTCGCCACAATTTCTGTATGCATAAATCAATTTTCCAAATTGAGTCCCCCAATCACCGATGTGATTCACTGAGATTGTTGTAAAACCACGGTTTTTATAAATGTCATAAAGACTTTGACCGATGATTGTTGATAAAAGATGGTGAACCCCAAGAGGTTTTGCAATATTTGGAGATGAGTAGTCCATCACCACGGCTTTGTTTTTCCCAATTTTTGATTCGCCGTATTCATCTCCTTGTTTAAGGATTGTTGCTATCGTTTGGTCAAATACTTCATCTGAAAGATAAAAATTAATAAAGCCTGGGCCTGCAACTTCCATTTTTTCTATATAATCAGGTTTTTCAATAGCTTTCATTAACTCTTCCGCGACTTTTACGGGATCGGCTTTCACCCTACTTCCTATTTGGAGCGCAACGTTTGTTGCGTAGTCACCGTGCGTTCCGTCTTTTGGGTATTCAATCTTTAGTCTTGCGGCTTCTTCCGGAAATTTTCTGCCAACCACTTCTTTGACAAGAGCTGTGAGTTTTTCTTTGTATGAATCTGGATCGGTAAAATTTATTTGTTCGACTTTGTTTGGCGTTGATCCGGAGTTGGATGCTGGCCTGAGGTTAGACGTTGATCCGGAGATTGATGTTAGCCCAGAGTTGGATTGTAATTCAGAACCCGTGTTTTTTTTGTCAGATTTCGATTTACCCGTATCTGTTGGTGGTTTTGGCTTGGATAAGTTTGAGATTGTCTCCATCTTTTTCATCTCTTTGTTTTCCTCTTTTTTTGCTTTCTTTTCCAATTTTTGCTGAGCCAAGAAGAAGATTTTTTCTTTTTCGGAAATTTTCGAATCGTCAGCTTTTTTCAAACCTTCAATTTCAAGATCTATCTCATTATTATCTTCGGTTAAGATATAAACTGCGACATCCCCACTGATATATCTTTCGACCAAGTCCTGAAATTCGTACAGCATTTTTTCAAACTCGTCTATGGAAATGTTGTTCAAATCCTCCATAACAATGATCGAATTCCGAGTATCTTTTGTAAGTTTTGTGCGTTCCGCTTCTCTGTAATTCCATCTTCGGACGACCACCCCACCCTTATCCTTGTATATGATTTCTCCAGGTTTAGCTTGTTTAATTTCGACGGTATTTATTGGACGAAAACACTCCGTGCCGGACGCATAAGTCAGTTCCAAATCGCCAAAAAATTTATCCATATCTTCTCCACCGACGGGAATCACATATTTCAAAGAAATGTAATTATATAAGTCGACCAGAGCGTTGATGTGGGGAATTTCTTTACCTTCCACTATTCTACCAATAAGCGCTTCTATCGAAGAAGGGTAAGAAGACGGTTTTGCTCCGAACCTGGCATATGCTTCACGCCATCGCAGTATTCTTGGGTCTTTGTCGAGACCTTTTTTTTCAAATTCTCTGGATCGTTCCATGGAAGCCCCGCGAAGGAGACTTTCCACAGCTGAAATTCTTTTCGAATTATCGATATTCTTGGCTGTAATAGCGCCTATTTTCAGGTTTGGATGCTCTTGGAAAATTTTAGGATCGATGATGAATTTCATAATGAAATGTCTTAAAAAGAGCTAAAAACTGGCTTCTTGACATATTTGGGTACAATTATACATATCTACCGTAAATTTTCCAGTAGATCTTCTGTGTTACTGGGCTTGTATTTAAGGCCTTTTTTTGGTATAATGTTTTGATAAAAATTAACACAAAAACAAAATGAAAAAGATACTATCTCTATTTTCAGCCGCAGGGTTGATGCTTGGTTTATTTTCCACAGCATTCGCTGCCGCTGATGCTACTGCACCTTCCGATGTCGAAAATGTAAAAGTTGTGGCAGGCGACTCAAAGGCAACTTTGAGTTGGGATGTCGCAACCGACAATGTAAAGGTAAAGGGGTACAAAGTATATGTCGGCACAGCTTCGGTAGAAAAAGCAGCCGGAGAATACAATCTTGGTGCCCAAGACGTCGGAGATGTTGTTTCCGCTGATGTTGGGAACCTGGAGAACGATACAAAATATTATTTTGCGGTTACGGCATATGATGCCGCAGGCAATGAAAGCAAAAAATACAGCGTTGAAGTAGACGCCACTCCAAAGGCCGGACTTAGCGATAAAGCTGATGCCGTTGCTCCAACTGTTATCGAAGCAAAAGCCACAAGCAAGTCTGAGGTTGAGGTTGAATTTTCGGAGGCTGTAAAACTTCCGAAGACTCATCCGGAACAAGCTTTTAGAGTAGAGAACCAGGATACCATGGAGTTACTTGATGTTTTGAATGCTGAAATAATGAAGGATGCTGATGTCACAGCTGGTAAAGAAGGGAAAATGGTTAAGTTGACTACAGATATACAAAAGAAAGATGTCAGTTATATTTTGACAGCTACAATTGATGTCACTGATCTTGCCGATAATCCGATTATTAGCGGGACTTCAGACACAGCTGTATTTAAAGGCAGCGATGCCGAACCTAAGGCTTCCGATGCTGCTGGTCCACAAGTTTCGGAAGTTGAATTTATTGATAGCACTCACCTGCTTGTGACCTTCAATGAAAGTATTGTTTTAGGATTAAATCCAAGTGAAAATTTCAATGTTACATTAAAAGACACACCTGATTCCGCTATGTTGGAAATTTCAGAAGTCAACTTAGGGAATGATACAAAAACCGGCGTAAAGGATGCCTCTGTCGTATTAACTACAGGAGAAATGACAGCTGATAAAACTTATGTCGTTACGGTAACCGGAGTTATTGATGGAGCTGGTAATAAAGTAGACCCAGCGAAGAATTCGGCTGAATTCACAGCAACAGAGGGAAGCGGTGGAGATCAAGGGGGGACAGGTGCTGGCGGAGGCGTAACAGAGGACAAAACTCCTCCACCTGATGTTTCTAAATTTGTAGCGAAAGTTGTAAAGAAAGATGAAGCTTTGTCTGTTCTTCTTTCTTGGATACTTCCGAAAGATACCGATGTCGCTCTGCAGAAAGTTTATTTAAGTTCAGATGGTAAAGAATATAAGGAAGAAGCTTCTTTGGATAAAGCTCTTCAGGAACATTCTCCTACGGGATTACAGGCTGAGAATGAATATTGGTTTAAATTAACTCAAGTTGATGCCGCAGGGAATGAAAGTAAAGGAGTTTTAGCAAAAGTTAAATTGTCTGAAACTGGACCAGAACTTCTTGGATTACTTCTTGTTTCAGCTGGTCTTGGAAGGGTCTTCACTAGAAGGAAGAAATAAAGTGAATAATAATTTTTGAAAAGCCCCCCGCTTTTGGCGGCGGGGCTTTTTTGTTTTTACGATTTTTTCAGGAAAATTTTATCAAATTTTTGGAAATTTTTAAGTTGTTGGGGGTATTGTTTTTGCAGATAAATTGAATGGATGAAAAACAACCAAATATAGGACGTAATGCAAATATCCTGCCTAGAAAACACTGGAAATATTTTGCGTGCGGGATTGTCCTTATATATGGACTTTTTATCGTTGCGTTCAAGGAACTCCCAGATGAGAAAATGCATTTGAGATTTTTGGATGTTGGGCAGGGAGACAGTGTTTTAATACAAACCCCCGAGGGGCATAACATACTTATAGACGGCGGGCCAAAGTCTGAGGTTCTGAAACAGTTGTCTTCGACTCTTCCCTTTTTCAACAAAGAAATCGATTTCTTGGTTTTGACTCACCCTCATAGTGATCATCTTGAGGGGTTGGTTGAGGTTTTAAAAAAATATAAAGTTCATGCTGTTTTGGTCACGGGTATTGCGTATAAAAACAGCTATTATAAGGAGTTTTTGAAAGACTTAAATAAATTAGCAGATGAAGGGGAAATCAAGCTTTATACCGCTATCGCATCACAAGATTTTAAACTTGGGAGTGTTTATTTTGATACTCTTTACCCATTTGAGTCTTTAGCCGGAAAGACAATAAAAAATTTAAATAATTCCTCGATTGCGTTTCGAGTTCTTTATAAAGATACCGCAATTTTATTGACCGGCGACGATGAATCTATGGTTGAAGAGGAAATTTTAAAAAGTGGCGAGGAAATTTCCGCTGATATTTTCAAAGCCGCTCATCATGGCTCAAAAACCGCAAATTCTTATGAGTTTTTGCAGGCTGTAAGCCCGGGAACTGCTGTAATACAATGCGGCAAAAATAATCAATTCCAGCATCCTCATGCGGAAACTTTAAGAACTTTTTACAGGCTTGGAATAAAAAACGTTTTTAGAAATGACTTAGATGGCAGAGTTGAGTTTGAATTTGATTGAAGCTTGCTGAAACCTAAAGGCATTTTCAATAGGAACCAATCTTAATTTAAAATCGTACCTGCTATACGCGCCTTATATCTGCACCAAGGCGTCGAAGTTTTTCGTCAAATTTTTCGTAGCCGCGGTCGAGATAATTAATGTTTGTAATTTCTGTTTCGCCTTTTGCTGTCAGCGCCGCTATTACCATTGCTGCACCTGCCCTTATATCATAACTGCTTATCGGCATACTTTTTAATTTCGATGGGCCAATAATGATTGCCTGATGCGGATTTAAAATTTCGACTTTCGCCCCCATGTGTTCAAGTTCCGCCAGATAATTCAGTCGCCCTTCGAATAATGTTTCGAAAATTTTTGAAACACCGTTTGCCTGAGTCAAAAGGACGGAGAATGGAGCTTGAAGATCGGTCGGGAAACTTGGGAATACCGCCGTTCTCAGCATTTTGACCGATTTTAATTCCTTATATCCCTTTACGTGGACCTCGTTTTCTTTTAATTCAAAATCAACACCAACCTCCTTTAATTTTTGCCAAAAACTATCCAATTCGCTCGTTTTAATCCCTTTTATTATTATGTCTCCATTTGTAATGGCTGATGCAATCGCGAAAGTACCAGCTTCGAGATAATCGCCGGTAACTCTGTAAGTTACACCTTTTAACTTTTTGACTCCCGTGATTTGAAGAGTCGATGTTCCGATACCTTTGATTTTCGCGCCCATTTTGTTCAGAAATTTGCAAAGATCCTGAACGTGAGGTTCCGCTGCCGCAAGTTTTATTGTTGTTTTTCCTTCGGCTAAAGCCGCTATCATCGCTATGTTTTCGGTAGCTGTAACCGAAAGTTCCGGTAAAATTATTGTTGTCCCTCTTAACTTTGTCGCTTTTAACTTTAATGATTTTGTTTCGTCTATTACTTTACATCCGAGCTGTTGAAGTGCATCTGTATGGCTTGAGACAGACCTTTTCCCCAGCACACATCCCCCCGGGAAAGCCATTTCCACTTTATTAAAATTCGCTAAAAACGGACCTAATAACAGAATTGAGGCCCGCATTTTACAAACATATTCGTCTAAAGGTCTCTTGTTTTTAAACCTGGTTGGATCGATTTCCAATTTTCCTTTTTCAAATTTAATCTTAACTCCAAGTCCTGTCATTATGGCCAACATTGAACGAATATCGGCGATGTCCGGGACATTTTCCAGTACTGTTTTTTCTTTTGTTAAAAGTGCTGCGCACATTATCGGCAGAACAGCGTTCTTTGATCCACTTACCACAACCGTTCCTTTTAGCTTATTTCCTCCTTTTATAACAAATTTTGCCATAAGTTTTACAAGGTAGGCTTCATAATACATTTTTTATCGTAGATTGGAAGAGGTTTTGGATGAATATGCAAGTATTTCCTCTGATTTTCGCTGATTTAAGCGTTGAAGAAAGCGCTCTTTTTTGATATAATTACCAGATACAAAAACCAAAAATGAAGAACAAAAATAAAGAAAAAACACATTTTGATAAATTCATATATATCCTCGCAACTTTGCTTGCCGCTTTTTTCGTGGCGAATATCGTAAGTGGAATTGCAAAAACCAGTTTTTTCCAGGGATCCGTATTGGCAATATTAAATAAAATCGGGTTGACTGATTTTTCTGAAGAATATCCTGATGCCGGAATCGATTATGTGTATTTACAGAAGATAAGTAATCCTACTCCTGAATTTTCTTACTACAAATACAAAGCAACTATTGTTGTAAGGAATTATGGAGAATTATTGGAGAATGGGGATATCACTGTCACTGCCGGCAATAATCAAAAAACTGCATTTATAAGAAATAATTTAGATGGTTTGACCTTGGGGAAAGGCGAAACTTTTATTTTTGATGATTATGAGGTTTTGATGGATGGCAGGGATAATTATGGGAAATATACTTTTAAAATTGATACTAAGGGCGGGAAGGACAGATCTTTGGATAATAATTCTTATGTAGTCGATGTTTTCGAGGAACCCGTGAAATTTGAATCTTTCGGTGTTACTGATAAAAAAGGTGATAATTTCGTTTTGAGTACCAATCCTTTAAAAGAATTTGAAGATTCTTTGTCAAAGATGAATTTGGAGATTTGTATTGCTGAAAATTATAAAATCCCAAAAGAAAATGAATTGAAATATTCCGAGACCGATACTTCTAAAGATGTTTATAGCTACTACAAAATCAAGGCTTCCAAAAAATTAATCACTGATGAAAATTTTAAATGCGAGAGTCTTGGAAAGAGTGAAGAATTTGGTGCTATAAACCGTTTTTTTGATTCAAAGACTGAGTATTCGGTATTTTTGAAGGCGTTTGCGGATAATGAAGATAAATCGAATTTCTTTGCTGTCAGCAATGTTCTGGACCTTCCCGTACAAGAATTTATTAATAGGGCGGAATTCGCGAAGGCATTCGTTGATGATGCCGGAATCACTTTGAGAACAGAAGGGAAACATTATTACAAGGACATTGAAGAAGGAGCTTGGTATTCACCTTATGTCCAAACGATGTTTAATTATGGCCTTTTGAAGGATACCGAAAATTTTGAATTTGGGCCTAACAATGCCGTGTCCAGAAGGGATATTTTTGAGCCTTTGTTGAATTATTTTGATGTTGAATTAAAAATTGACGAGGGAGCTCCTCATTACGCCGATATAGATAAAAATTCAAAAGATTTCTTTTTCACTGAAGCTATTTACTCGAGCGGTAAAGCTAAAGCGCTTGGCATTTATTTCCATCCCGAGAAAAGGGCTTCCAGGAATTTCTTAAAATATTTAATTAATGAGTTTTTGGAGACACAAAATTAAGTTTGAAGTAACAGGTATTTCTAATTTGAAAGCCGGGACGTGTAAAAGGCTTGATAATTATTATTATAAATACGGCAAGAAAAATGGTTCTTTAATAAAGTTCGCCGCCGTGTATGTGATCGGTATTTTGGCTATTTCTTCTTTTGTTGTTTTTGATCCAATTACAACTACTGATGATTACGGCTTGGCCAGTGTTCTTGCGACTCCTATGGCTGAGAAAAGTGCTCTTCTTGATGAGTATAATTATACCGATGGCGTTAATTTCAAATTGGAACAAGGTGAAATCGGGTATTCGTTTCCTGGTGGGAAAAGTGTTGAGGTTTTGAAATTCAAATTTTACTCAAAGGATGATTCTATACAAATTCGGAATATTATTTTGAAGGTTTCCGGAGTTTCTAGTGGCTATATTTCAAATGCGGAACTGCGCGATAAAGATGGGAATGTTTATAGCGGGTATATAAATGGTGAAAGTATTTTGTTTAGAAATGTTTTTCTTGGGGTTGAAACCGGACAAGAGGTTTATTTACCAATGTATCTGGATTTTGCAAGTG
>Ga0233420_10001201_pt1 | contig 10014 bp, 6 predicted proteins | sample Watercolumn_Mata_4_FD_183009 | JGI IMG/M metagenome (GOLD analysis project Ga0233420, IMG submission 183009) | Freshwater microbial communities from Lake Matano, South Sulawesi, Indonesia - Watercolumn_Matano_2014_102_MG | ecosystem: Environmental > Aquatic > Freshwater > Lake | place...
ATCACCATAGTTGATGTTTCTGACACTTTGAACTGTAGATGATCCGCCTGAAATAATAACTCGATAAATCCATAAACTTCCTGTCGTTTTTTCAAACGGGATATAAAGATAATCTCCTGTTTTGTCGGCTCTATTGCCATAGGCAGATGATCCTATTGAAGCTTTGGTTACAGGATTGGCGGGATTTGCAACATATAGGGCGACCATTCCGGCGTTGTTCTTTTCCACTCCTACGTAAACCACATCGCCTATTTTATTAACGTATCTACCTTTGCCTCCAACGTCTTTGGTCGTCAGTACTGAGGGATTACTTTTATTGGTAATATTAATTACTCCAAATCCACCGTTGGTCTTGTTTATGGAAACATATGCATAGTTGCCATCAACTTTTACATCCGAACAATGACTGCCGACGTCAGCAGAAACCTGAAAAGTACTGGCTTGTTCTATTTCGGCTATTTTTACGCCACAGTTATCATCAGGCTCCCCTTCCATTTCAATTGTTTCTGAAGTATCAAAAGTTCCCGTGTCAAATTCAGTACAAGTAGTTTCAATCCAGTCATCACCTCTCCAATTAGAAACATACTCTGTGAGAGTTACTTCTCTCGGGATAATACCATTTTGAAGCCAGCTTACTTGTGAATCGATTCTCTTGGTATCAGGATCAAAAATAGTTCCCTCTTCATCAATATCTCCATCTTCATTTCGATAAACATCGAATACTGTTATGGTTCTATCATAAAAATTATCTACGCGTTCCGGAGCAAGGCCAAAGCTCCAAGAATTCTGAGCAAAATTCAATCCATGGTCGCCATTGGTTAGAGCCAAGTAACTCTTGTCCCGAATGTTTCTGGTAGCCTCCAGCCCTTCTTGGGCATACATAAGGGCCTCATTACTCAGGACAACTTTTGCATCTCTCTCCAAAGTATCTAAGGAAAGATAAGTTATTCCGATTGTAAAAATTGCGAAAATAGTAATAGCTAAGAGTATTTCCACAAGTGAGAATCCTGATTTATTTTTCATGTTAAACATTTTTATTTTAATAGTTAATGGTTCCCAATGAATTAATGGTTATCGTAATTTCTCTGTCGATGACGTTGGCTCTTATGGTAATTGTGCCGTCATTATCAGTTTCACCGCTTGATTTTTCAAAAACTACGTCATCCCCACCGCTAAGATTTATATCTGCAATCGTCATTGATTCCGGCAATTCTTTTCTAACATTGGTCGTATTTTGAGCATCGTAGGTCGAGCCTGTAAAAATAGTGTATCCGGTTTCATCAAAATGGATTCCGTGATCCGCATCATCAAGTCCAGAAACAGATGCGCTTTGAGACAATCTTAGATAATGAACCAGATTTGAAGCTTGAGAATTAACATCAGCTCTGACTTGAGAATTTGTGTAATAAGTTGAAGCTAATTAAAATAGCCATAATGACAACCACCATAATTACTTCCAAAAAAGAAAAACCTTTTTGTGATTTGAATATATTCATTATTTTTTAAGTAAGTTAGGCAATTGATAAATCGGCATAATAATCGATATAGCGATACCTCCGACTAACCCGGCCATCAAAACAAGCAATAAAGGCTCGATCGCTACGGATAGGTTTTTGGTTTTAGTATCTACTTCTTTTTCGAAAAGGTCGGCGATTTTTCCGGTGGTTTTTTCAAGTGTTCCGGTTCTCTCTCCGAGAGTAAACATCTTGCTACACATCGAAGGGAAAAGCCTGTAGTGTTCTTCCAAGCTTTCACCAAGTTTTCCTCCCTGTTCCACTTTGGCGGAGACTTCGGCTAAAGCTTTTTTATACATCGAATTATCCAGCATATTGGCTGTGATATTTAAAGCATCTGTAATCGGCACGCTGGCTTGCAATAAAGAATTAATTGTTCTGGAAAATCTGGCGACATTGGCACTAACCAAGATACTTCCGAAGAGAGGCAACCTGATCGCCACTCTGTGCCAGAAGGGTTTTAAAGCTTTTAGTTTGAAAATAATTACAAAGAAAACGATGATTCCTATAAATGCTGCGATAGAAAGCAGAGGTTTATCAGTTAAAGCCTTGCTCAAACCCATGAGAACTCTAGTAGGCAGAGGCAGATCAATTTTGAACGAATCGAAAATCTTGGTGATTTTCGGCATAATGAAAGCCACGATACCAATACCCATAAGCAAAGTAATTGTAACGATAATTGCCGGGTAAACCAACGCCGAGATAACTTTTTTTCTGATGTCGTATTCTTTTTCCAATTGAATATCTAGATATTTCAAAACATCTTGGAGATTTCCGGACTCCTCTCCGGTTTCGATCATGTTAATAAAAATTTCTGAAAAATTATTATCGTAATGCTTCAAACTTTTGGCTAAAGTCTGCCCCGAATCAATCATCTCCATAATGTCTTCGTACATTTTTTGGAGATTTTTATTTTTGGTTTGATCTCTGATAATGGAAAGAGACTCGGTAACAGTAATTCCCACTTCGATCATCGTAGAAAGATTTTTTACGAACATCATTTTCTCCTGCATACTCATTCCCGGTCTACCTAACAACCATTTCTTGGTTTCAGAAACTTCATCGATGGATAAAACAATCTTTTCCTCTGCTCTAAGGGCTTGTAACGCCGCTTCTTTGGTAGGAGCAGAGACTGTTCCCTCCACTTTTTTACCTATAACGTCTGTGGCTGAATATGAAAATTTTGGCATTTAATTGGTTAGTTACGCATTACTCTCAAGACTTCATCGATCGTGGTATCTCCGGAAAGAACTTTTTTCATTCCATCAACGAACATCGGTTCCATCCCCTCTTTTTGGGCTTGGGCATCAATATCTGAGGCATTGCCTTTGGTGAGAAGAATTTGTCTAATGTCATCGCTGACTTCGATAATTTCGCAAATTGAAGTTCTGCCTTTGTAACCGCTATTCACACATGAGCCGCATCCTTCACCTTTGTAAAAAGTGAACATGGATTCATCAGTGATCGGCTGTTTAGTAATATCTTCAATGATTTTCGCGAAATCTTTTTTGATGTTGTATTTGGCTCCAAGATTTTTGATTTCTTGAGCGGTCATTTTGATTTCTTTCTTACATTTGGGACAAATATTTCTAACCAATCTTTGCGCAATCACAAGCTGAACAGTCGCTCCCAGCAAGAAAGCTTCAACTCCCATTTCAAGCATACGAGGAAGTGTAGAAGCGGCATCGTTGGTATGCAAAGTAGCAAGTACCAAGTGACCTGTAAGAGCTGCATTGATAGCGATTCCGGAAGTCTCTTCATCACGGATTTCTCCCACCATCACGATGTCCGGATCTTGTCTGAGTAGCGATCTCAAACCTGTGGCAAAAGTAAGATTTGCCTTTGGATTTACCTGAATTTGATTGATTCCTTCAAGTCTATACTCGATCGGATCTTCGATGGTTGAGATATTTACTTCGGGAGAGTTTAAAAGTTTTAAAATTGAATAAAGAGTGGTAGTTTTACCTGAACCTGTTGGACCGGTCATCAGGATAATACCGTGAGTTTTCAAAATATTTCTCTTGATGGCGCTTAAATGATCACCGGCATATCCGAGAGACTCGAGATCCAATTCTTGGTTTGTGGAAGTCAAAAGTCTGAGTACGGTTTTTTCTCCGTCATAGGTTGGCAGAATGGAAACACGAAGAGTAATTTCATTATTTTCGAGAACGATTTTGAAACGTCCGTCTTGAGCAGCGCGGTGTTCATCAGTTCTCAAATTGGAAAGAACCTTGATTCTGGTAGTAATCAAATCCAAAACCGAAATCGGTAATTCGGCGATCTGCTGGAGCAAACCATCGATTCTGTATCTGACGGTAATAGTGTTTTGCCTAGGCTCGATATGAATATCGGAAGCGTTGTTTTGAAAAGCGAAAAGAATAATAGTGTCTACGATTTTGGCGGAATCTTTTAAGGATTCGATTTTATTCGGATCCGCCATTACGCTTTTTAGAAGCTTATTAAATTTTTCATTTACGTCTTTGTTGTAGGCTTTTAGAGAAAGTTTTATGTCTTTTTTAGTCGCATAATATTTCTCCATTGTTAATCCGGTCTTTTTTTCCAGAGAGCTAATTAGCTCCCAATTTTCCGGATTATTGATGGCGATTTTCAGCGCAGATCCTGTGCTTTGGAATGGGATAACATGTTGATTTGAAGCCAAAGTATAGGGAATCATTCTAAGCAATGGCTCGGCGATAGATTTATCAGAAACCTTCATGAAAGGAACGTTGTACATCTCGGCAATAATTGTTCCCAGCTTTTCATCAGAAATAACTTCTTGCTTGAAAAGCATTTCATCCAGCGACATCTTTTCAGACTGAGCTTTCTTTTCCAAGGCAGCCAAAGCTTTATCCTTGATCAGACCTTCTTCAAGTAACTTTTTCTTTAAAAGGTTTATATCGATTGGCATGTTTTATTTTGGTTTTTGATTTTTAATCTAAAATCTATGAAATTATAGCATAAAACAGCCGAAAAATGAAGACGGAAATGAGTCTTTTTTAACTTTGACTGTTTGTCGTAGAATAGAGCATTGACATATTTCAACTTTAATGCTATAAGTATCCATTAAACTGACTGGATTATGTCCTAATTTTAGAGACACAATTCTCAGTTTAATATCGTTCTTTTACACAATGGATACTGGGAATTTGATCTGGTAAGTGGCCTATTTTTATCAAGACATTGATGGAATTAGGCCGCTTATCAGAACTTTATAGAGAACCTGATTTGCGGAGACCCAATGACTGCCTGAAAACGGCAAGTTTCACAGAAAGGCTGCACGATGCGGTCCAAGAAGTCGTCCACCCGTCGTTCCCGCCAGCTCCTGAGCTCCTGGAAGAAGTTCCGCTACAGCCCCTCCGTGGTTGAGAAGTTTCAGAAGATCGATCTGAGTGATCCTGCTCGGTCGATTCGGCAGCTCGTCAACCTCGTCTTCGGGAACAACGCCTGATCCTCCCTCCGCGACCATAAAATCCGCGGAGTTTCACCGCCCAAAAAAGGGCACTCACGAGAAAGGCTCCTGTCATGTTCGCTGTGATCTCTCTGACCACCGTGCTGATCGTCATCTACGCCATCGCCTCCATCAAGAAGGATCTGAAGATGATGACCTACCTCTCGGAGATGGACATGTCCAGCCCCGAGAGCACCATCCAGAGCCTCTCCCGCGTCGTCTACAAGCACGGCCTCGACAACCACAAGCTCTGTCGGATGGCGGCTCGACTGGCTATCGCTCGCGGGTACGTTCCTGCCAGCAAGCTGTCCAGCTACTACCTCTCCGACAACCTCACCTCTCAGGCCCTCAAGCGTCTGGAGCTCGGCCTGGTGATCGAGCAGATGCTGAATCCTGAGCATATCATCGTCCCCCCCTACATCTCTCTCTCCGCCTAATTCCCTCCGTATCCTCCACGAAAGAACAAGCGACTCATATCGACAACGTCCGTCGTCAGAAAAGAGCGCTTTCGTCTCGGGATCGTGCGCTTGCGCACGATTCCAAAACCTTCTACCATTGATAATGGTACTGATGAGTCCACTCCTTAATTCTAAGGACGAAAAGGAAATAAAAAATTGGCAGTAAAATTTTAGTATTGTAGAATAAGTTTGATCTTTTAATATTTTTCCATGCAACATTTTTTGGTTGATCAAGATATTTCAGGGGAACATGCTGTAATTTCTGATGAAGAAATGCTTCATCAAATGAAAAATGTTCTACGATTTGTGAAAGGTGACGAGTGTGTTTTGATGGATGGGAAAGGCTCAAAGGTTCAAGCAGTAGTAGAAAACATTGATAAGAAAACGATCATTATGAATCTTGCAAGTCGTGAACAAATTGATCCTTCAAATAGAAGAGCTGCCTTGTATGTAGCTGTTTCTAAAAAACCGGCGACTTTTGAATTGATCATTCAAAAAGCTACTGAATTAGGAATTACAGATATTATTCCATTAGTGACAGAACGTTGTCAGGTTCGAGAAATCCGCAATCAAAAAAGACTTTTGCATATTATTAAAGAGGCCACCGAACAATCTGAAAGAGCTTTCTTGCCTGAACTGCATGAGGTTTTAAAATGGAGTGATTTCTTAAAAAATAAACCTGGAGGAAAAATTTTGACAGGAGATGCAAGAATGCATGACTTAAAATTAGGCGGACTAAAACTTTCCGATCTGGATGATATTAATCTTGTGATTGGACCAGAAGGAGGACTTACCGATAAAGAACTTTCAGATATTCACGAAATTGGGGGAGAAATTTTTATTTTAAGAGATACCGTTTTGAGAATGGAGACAGCCGCGATTGCAGCGATGTCGATTATTTTATGTCGATAAAATAAATTTCAAATTTATAGATTTGACCTATTGCTATAATTCGGCATTTGTTGTATAATTTAGTATTAGTTTTATATCCCATAACAAAATATAAATGAAAACAAAAGCCGTAGCTTCCTATATGGGAAGCCACCAAGTCGTTGTCTTCTGGCTTGGAGTTCTAACCGGAGCCCTTGTAGTCGGGTTCGCATTCTTCTACGGAATGCTAAGAATGAATCAATATCAGACTGCAATCTACAGAGCTAACTTGGTAAGTCCTACTTACAGCACAACTCTAACAAAGACAACTCTTACTACTCCTACAGCTACAACAACCGCAGTTCCTTTAGTGAACACTCAGTCATATGGCGGTGAAGGTGGTGGATACTAAAATTTTGAAATTTGTTTTTTAAGAAAGAGGAGAGACGACTTTAAGGCGTCTTCTCCTCTTTTCGATTTATCTATCCAGCTCTAATGAGATATCCAGTCCTATAAATTCTTTCATTGCAGCAATTCCCATCATTTTTCTTGCTCTCTCTCCTAAATCTACTCTTGAATTATCTTCAAGTTCTTCCGCATAAGCATTTGCTCTCCTAAGTCCCTCTTCGCTCATATAAGGATATTTATCTACGGCGATAATATCTGGAAGCGGTAATCCTCTTTTTTTAGCAAATTTAAAAATATGTCCTAAGTATCCCATTAAACAATATTGAGCTTCTCCATCGTTCGCTCCTTCAGGAATTTTTTCATTTAAGTAATTAAAATCCTCTAATGCTGTTTCTAAACGTGGCGTAAATTCCTGAACCATTTGCTTTATTTCTTCAGGACCTGGGTTTCTTGTTTCTATCTCATAATCATATGACATTGCCAAAGCCCCTATTGCTCTGATGCGATTTAATCTCATCGACATGTGACGTACTGACTTTGGATCAACCGATGTCAAAGACTTTATTCCTTCTTCACTATAAGTCCTGATAGCTTCAATAACTCTATTACGATCGATATTATGTCTTTTTAATTCCGGATTATGACCAGCAAAAGCTTGTATCATTTGGATATCCCCTTTAATTTTAGCAGCCCTGGAGGCATCCCCATGAATCTCCATTTGATTTGCTTGTCTCCAGTATTCCGAAAATAAATCTACTGCTTCTTGAGGCCTACCCAGCATTGAGGCAACTTGAGCCTTGATGTCCAATAAGCTCATTCTAGCGTGAGGATTAAAAGCATCTGGATTAGTTTTTTGCTGAGCCATCAACGCTTGTAGCGCTGCATCAATGTCCATTAATGTTGTTAACTGAGTAGTATCAAAAATAGCTCTTTGATACAGGATATCTTCATCTTGTCTCTTATTCCCCATTGCTCTTAGCAATTCTCTCCGTTCCGGTTTTGCTAATCCCTTTTTTCTTTGATCGTAAAGTCTTTTGTTATGCTCGCTTAAACGAACATTTAGAACTTCACCTCTTATTAATTCAAAAGGAACTCTACAATGAATCAATCTTGAGATTTCAAGATAAGCTCCGTGATTGGCAACAGCTTCTTCACGTTTTTTTCTAGCTTTAAGATCCCCTTCTCCTCCTTGCTCTTCCGCCTTAGAACTCATCCTTAATCCTCCAATCAAAGAAGCCTTTTGCGCATATAGATCATTTATCTTTTGGACTCCTTCGTCAATATTACCTCCTGCAAAAAAAGCCTTAGCATATGCTATCTTTAGTTCCATAACAGCTTTCAATCCGTCATGTTCTCTTCCGGCAAAAACTGCTGGAATTTTTGTAGCATAAAGCTCTTCCATTTTCGAAACATTTTTTTGGAGATAAGCTAGTTCAAATAAATTACGAATATTTGTTTGTTGATGTTTAAGAGTGCCTTTTGATAAAAGCACTAGGATTTTATCCAGTTTTTGGAAAGCGACCTCTGCTTCTCCAAATTTCCCCAGCATCATGGCCCCTTCTCCTAATCTTTCTAAAGTAGTAACAACCAACCAAATCTTCATTGAATCGACACTTTCGTCTGCATCTGGAGTTTGTAAAATGGTTAAAACTCTTTGCATTACAGTTCTCTCTTCTTCTGGGATTTCATCAATTTTGGCTAATGGAGCTCCCACGATTGTCATCGCCGTTCCGTAACTTTTACCGTAAGCTTTTCTTTTTTTAGCGTCTTCTAGTGATAGTGACACTCTTCTACCATATTCAGCCCAAAATTCGTTATCTCTAAAAGTGGCATGAGGAGCAACATTATGAAGCAGCGCTAATTTTGTATCATTACTAATGGATTCATCTGTGTTGAAAGCTCTATATAAATCCATTGATAAATCTACTCTTTGTTTGTAATCGATAGACTGAACCATTCCATCTACTATCGTCTGATGTTGCACTTTGTATTTCCCTCCAGACTGGATTAAATAACGGCCACGAATTAAAACATTATCTAAATCTGACTGAGAAATCCTGCCCGTCACTCCTTCAATTTGACGAAGCTGTACTGAAGTAACTTCTCCCCCCAGCAAAGCAATGCTTTGCATGAATACTTTTAAATGACCCGGTAATTTATTAACACGCTCTTTATAATATCTTCCTAAATCGCCATCAGGAATAGAGGTCATAAGCTGTTCAAGAAAGATTTCAGAAAGCATGATCTGTCCTTCTGGATCAGTTAAAACCGATGGTTTACTTTCGGCTGTAAGACGATCATGTTCAGCCATGATTGCGTCCATGAAAGTCATCATGGCTAGAGGTAATTTCCCGGCTTGTTGCCCCAATTTCTTCCACCAATCTCCTCCTAACGTTTTTCCTTTTCTAAATTCTTCCGGTAAAGAATGGAAAATAAAATCACGAGCGATGCTCTCGTTAGTGAAATCCAAACCTTCTAGATTCACGTTTTTTACGGCACGTCTATCTGCAGTTCTTACTTGTGTTTCAAATTTTTTCTGAACGGCAGAGTCATACCTTTCCTCTGGACGCATAGAAAGGACCACTTTATTTTGGCTATCTCCGCTAATCAATGACGACATCATGTCCATGATATAAGCATCTGAATGATTATCGACGTGGTGGACATCATCTAAAACAACTTTCAATTGCCCAAGTTTACTACGCAGAAATTTAAATGCTGCCTGACATAAAGCCACCAGTTGTTGTGGGTTTTTTTGAGCCAATTTAATTCTCTGAGGCTGAGACATTCTGCGGAATTTCGTTACTGCAGCCAAAATAGATTTGGCTGACGGATCATCAACATTAGCATTAGTTTCTACATATTGGATCAATTGTTCTGTAAATGTAACCAGCCCATTACCTTGAACATTTTTACCAGAGGGGTCGAGTGACATTACCAACATTGAAGGATTAGTTTTTGCAACCTCAGCAAGCAAACGAGATTTTCCCATACCGGCTGCGGCTCTTAAGACAGTCAATTTTGTAGTGTCATCATTTAAGACACTATCTAAAATCGTTAATTCTTCTTCATAGCCTACGAATTTATCAGGTCCACCGACCGCAAGTTCTACGGAAGGCTTATGTTCTTTTAATCTTAGCCATTTAGCCCCTTCCGCACCCGCCTGTGCGACGGTGCGATTGGCGGCTCCATCTCTACCTTTTAGCCTTTTTCTAGCTGGATCATAAATAGTTGTATGCAAATAAATTCCCGGCTCTAATGTAAAAACTTCTCCCGAAGAAGTCTCTTCTCTGGTTGGTAAAGTTCCGCTCATATT
>Ga0233420_10001204_pt1 | contig 10012 bp, 10 predicted proteins | sample Watercolumn_Mata_4_FD_183009 | JGI IMG/M metagenome (GOLD analysis project Ga0233420, IMG submission 183009) | Freshwater microbial communities from Lake Matano, South Sulawesi, Indonesia - Watercolumn_Matano_2014_102_MG | ecosystem: Environmental > Aquatic > Freshwater > Lake | place...
AGCAAGTCGATATTTTAAAACTACTTACAAATTCTACCGGCATGATCTCAGAGACCTATATCTGTAACCAGTTGAATTTGTTTGATTTATAGTTGGACAGCAGTGACCTCGGAATAGACATTGGCCGGAGCATTGAGACGGAAAACGTTTTTGTACCCTTTCATCGTAATCTCCTCCTTTGCGGCGGCGGGCACGAAAAGCGGCACGCCGTACTGATCAGCTCGCGAAGCCACCACATTGGCGCATCCCGAGGTATAGGGACCAACCACACCAATCACCTGGTCGCGGGTCACCAGCTTTTCGTAAGCGGCCAGAGCGTTACGCGGATCACCGCCATCGTCTTCCCTGACAACAGTAACGCGAAACCCTTTCGCGGTCATGTCATCAACCGCCATCGCAGCCCCGTTAGTCAGGTTCTCGCCAATCTGCGCCTCTTTGCCGGTAATCGAGTTGATGAACCCGATCTTCACCGGCGCAGCAGCCTCCACCCTGAAAGGCAGACTCAGCAATGCGGTGACAAGGAGAAAAAGTAGTCCACGTTTCATGTTTGCACCTCTTTGAGCTTTGAATTTGAAAAGTGCTGCTTATAAACAGGCCATCAACAGATCGTACTGATGCGAAGATTATCCGGCTTCATGGATATTTATATCCCCTGCCTTGTATGGCAAAACCATATTTCGGCCCAGAGACTTTGCTCTGTAAAGAGCTTTATCAGCATTAGTAATCAGAGAAGTGCCATCTATGGCATCATCGAGCCATGAAGCGACGCCGATACTCACCGTCAGCTGGCCACCGGGCTGGTCGTGTTCGTGATCGAAAGGTTCGGCACAGATGATGTTACGCAGCCTCTCGGAAATCTCCAGCGCAGTCTCCCTGCCGGTTTTCGGAAACAGCACGGCGAACTCGTCCCCTCCAAACCTCGAAGGAATATCGGTCATGCGGCACTCCTGACGGATAATTTCAGCGATTCTCTCCAGCACCCTGTCTCCGGCAATGTGTCCGAATCGATCGTTATAACGCTTGAAATGGTCGATATCGATCATGGCAAGCGCTATATCGCCACGAAACCTCCGGGCCCGTTCGACATCGATAATGAGATGCTCCTTGAAGTGACGATAGTTGTAGAGATTGGTCTTTTCATCGCGGATATGCAGCTCATCGAGCTTTCGGTTTTTTTCCTCGATGTCCTGGCACATGCTCGCAACCGATTCGGTGACGGAGCGCATTTCAGCTGAGGGGTCTTCATCACTCAGAAGCGTTTTGGCGGCTTCGGCGGTATCGTGAAGGCTTTCGGGAAGATTGTAGTTCAACAGAGTAAGCCGGCGGGCAAGCTGGTTGAGGGGAATGATCGACCGGCGATAGTTCGAAATGATAAGCCGGCCACCGGTCAGCACGACACTGATCAGCAACAGGGTGATGAACACGAGGTAGTAGTTCAGGCTGGTCGTGAGCAGATCGTTTTCACCGGCAATCTTTACGTTCAGATCTGTGATCATACCGTCCAGATCCACAAGCATGAGCTGAAGCGTTTCGCGGCTGACCGGAGAAACGAGGGGTTTGCGATTTTTCAGCCACTGATCGAGCAGACTTTCGGACTGGACTTGAGGAGTGAGTCCTATTTCCGAAAACCTGGCACATTCGATCCTGAGCTTCGACTGAAGGAGTGCCTGTTTTTCGAGAGGAAGAGGTTTTTCACCGAACAGCTGCTCGATGGACGAAATCCTGGTTCGGCATTCGACCAGCCTTGTGCGCAACGCCTGGTCTTCACTGATCTCACGAAGCCTCGAAGTCTGGAAAAAACCGAACCAGGCAGTGCCTCCGGCGGACAAAAGCAGCGCTATCAGGCCGAAAATCATCGTTAACCGGAGAAATTCCTTGCCGGTAGTGTCGTTATCGTGTTTCATCCGGTCATTCAAGTATAATAGTGCGAACAAACTGTTCGTAAGGCGCCATATCGCCTCTTTCAAACAGTTTCTGGCCCTCTTTGGCGAGCCATGCGCCAAAGCCGGTCGCAAGCAGATCATACGGATCGTAAAGATAGAAGACGACCGTGGATAGCGGATATTGGCCGGAATAGAGCGTTTCCGGCGTTGCCTCGACAGGCTTGCCTCCGGCAAGTGCGCTCACCGGTACGGCCTTGACACGTCCGCCATAGTCACCGGTACGCAATGCCGCGGCATAGGCTGGCAGGGTCATCACCGCGGCAGCATAACGGTCATCACGTACACGATTCAGCAAACGGGTCTGGTCGGGTTCAGCTGATGCGACAAGGCGATCCGGTTTACCGAAAAGCATTCCTGAAAGAAGAATGTGTGCCCGCTGGTCGTTTGAGTTCAGGCAGGCGACTATTCTGCCGGACGGACCTCCGAGTGATTTCCAGTCGGTAACATTTCCTGAAAAAATCTTTTTCAATTCCTCCAGAGTGATTGAACTGATAGTATTGGAGCGGTTGACGACGAACACAATAGCGTTCCGGGCTACCGGCTGCCGTTTGACCGGACGCTTCAGTGTGGCTAACGCCGAGTCCTCCCGTGCCGACAGATTGCCTTCAATGAGCGCAGCACCGGCCTGACGGCCAATCAGCTGTCCGAGCGGCTGAGGCGATTCTTTTGAAAGTTTGATTGCGGCTTTTGGATAGCGTTCCGAAAAAGCCTTTGACTGGATTTCGGCTACCGGTTCCAGCGAGCTGTCTGCAGCCACGGTAAGCGTTCCGCTGATGGGTGTGTCACCTGAAATGGCCGAACCTGGCGAACTGTCCGTAGAGGGCACACGCATCCACAGCCACACGGGCACGACGATGCCGACGGCAAGGATGAGGAAAATCACAACGTTACGGAACCGTTGATCCATGGTATTTGAGTGAATGTTAATCGCAAGATAGGAAAAAAAAGGACAAAGTAAGGATCAGGACTCTCTTTCTGAAAAGCTGTATGGGTAACTGACGATTGTGAACATTTCGGAAATGACCTGTTTCTTTATGGAAAACAACTCTGAATTCACTAATATCCGCCAATATGAATATTTATTCACTCTGGTGAACTCACCAGATAACACTGATCAATCATATCCTGATGCAGAATAACAAGGTTACGGCGTCGGTCATAGGTGCTTCAGGATATTCGGGCGCCGAACTGGTCAGGCTGCTCATGAAGCATCCGGGAGTGGTCGTCGAAGAGCTTTACGCCCATACTCAGGCGGGAAAGCACTTCTCTGAACTTTATCCGGCGATCTCCTGTGACCGGGTATTCCGGAGCTGGTCCGGCCAGGAGGCCGGCAGTGATCTGTACTTTCTCGCCCTGCCGCACGGTGAAGCCTTACAGATCGTGCCTGACCTGATTGCCGCCGGCAAGAGAGTCATAGACCTGTCGGGAGATTTCAGACTGAAGAGTACTGCCGAACACTGCAAATTCTATGGTGGCCAAAAAGCGCCCGATGCCGTTCTTCAGTATGGTATGCCGGAGCTGTTCCGCGACGGGATCACAGCTTCGAGAGCTGTCAGCAATCCCGGATGCTATGCCACCAGCATCATTCTCGGACTTGCTCCCCTTTTCAGGGGTGGCATGGAGGAAGTCAAGGTCGAGTCGGTCAATGTTACCGCTGTATCCGGCATTTCGGGAGCGGGAAGAAGCTCGAAAACGGAACTCTCTTTTTCCGAGATGAGCGGCAATGTCCGTGCCTACAAAGCAGGTATGCACCAGCATACTCCTGAAATCATGCAGACACTCGGAACTTCAGTCTCGGAGCCTTCATTCCGCTTCGTCTTCACACCAATGATCGCTCCGTATGTGAGGGGGATCTATGCCGTGCTTAACGTGCAACTGGCTTCACCGGTTGCTAAGGCGTCCATTCATGACCTCTACTCCGGCTTCTATTCCCAGGCTCCGTTCGTGAGATTGCGCACAGGGATAACCGAAGTGAGCCACGTGGCCCACACCAATTTCTGCGACATCAGCCTTGCCTGGGAACATGATGGCTCGCTCGTCATAGTCACGGCCATCGACAATCTGCTCAAGGGTGCTGCCGGTCAGGCGGTTCAGAACATGAACCTGATGCTGGGCTTTGACGAAACAACCGGATTGCCTTAATATGAAACTCTTTTCCTGATAAAGCGTGGAACCATTCGAAAAGTCGATTTCTGCCATCAAGCGCCTTTCTGCCAGAACCTCATGGCCTGAAGGCGTGACACCACTCATCCCCGGATATGGAATGAATGAGGCATTCTGGCCTGAAGGCTTCACGCTTTCGGGCATAAACTCGGGCATCAAACCGGTGCGCAAGGATCTGATGGTGATGCTCTGTGACAAGCCTGCCAGCACCGCCTCGGTCTTCACGACCAACCGATGCTCTGCAGCCCCCGTCGAGCTGTCAAAAGCCGCGCTTTCGGCATCCGGTGGCAGAATGCGTGCCGTAATCTGCAACAGCGGTAACGCCAACGCAGCTACCGGTGATCAAGGCATGAAAAATGCCCTTCGCATGGCTGAAGCCACGGCGGAGGCTTTCAGCATCGCTCCTGATGAAGTGCTGGTTGCCTCAACCGGTGTGATCGGCCAGACACTGCCTGTTGAAAAAATTTCTGCGGCCATGCCCGCCCTCCGGACGGCGGCCGGTTCCACGCACTGGCGTGACGCTGCCGAAGCGATCATGACCACCGATACTTTTTCCAAGGCGTTTGCCGTCGATGTGGCTCTCTCGGGGGGCATCGCAAGAATTGCCGGCATAGCCAAAGGATCGGGTATGATCTGCCCGAACATGGCCACCATGCTTGCCTTTCTGGGCACTGACGTCGCCATTGATCCAGCACTTTTGCAGGAGATGCTCAGCGCGGCCAATGCGGTCAGCTTCAACGCCATCACAGTCGATGGCGACACCAGCACCAACGACATGGCCGCCATCATGTCGAGCGGCAAAGGAGCTGAAGTCCTGCGTGGCACCGATGACGCCAGCAGCTTCGGCGAAGCGCTGCGTTTGGTCATGACCATGCTCGCCCAGCTCATCATCGTCGATGGTGAGGGAGCAACCAAGTTTGTTGAACTTCGGGTCACCGGAGCGGCAAACGATGAAGAGGCCCGCATGGCCGCTATGACCGTGGCCAACTCCCCGCTTGTCAAGACAGCCATCCACGGCGAGGATGCCAACTGGGGCAGGATCATCGCCGCCGCCGGGCGCTCCGGCGCAACCTTTGTGCAGGAAGAGCTGTCAGTTCATTTCGATGATGAACCGATCCTGAAACCGGGACTCGATGCGAACTTCTCCGAAGAAAGGGCCAAAGAGATCATGTCGAAGGATGAGTTCACCATCACCCTCTCGCTCGGTGAAGGGCCCGGATCGGCGATCGTGTGGACCTGCGACCTGAGTCACGGCTATATAGAAATCAATGGCAGTTATCGGAGTTGACAGTTGATAATGGCCAATGGATAATGGATAATTGACAGTTTGGTGGTTATTGGTGCTCTTTCTTTTCCATCCAGATTGTCCACTCCGTGCACCAAGTCCACTTCGTCCACAGTTTCTTGCAGAAGTTGTCCTGGCGGGGTTTTTGAATGACGCTTTTTTTGAATTTCAGAGATTTGCTATGGAAAAAATGTGCAGTGAGTTCCGCCCCGAAGGCCTGACACCTCAGCCAGCCATCGGTTACACGCTTATCGAGGCGTTGCCCTATATCAGGAAATTCGAGGGCAAGACCTTTGTCATCAAGTATGGCGGCGCAGCCATGAAGGATGAGGTGCTCAAGAACATATTCGCCGAAAATGTCACCCTTCTGCGCAAGGTTGGCATCAAGGTGGTCATCGTTCATGGCGGTGGTGATGCCATCACCAGAACCTCCGCCCAACTCGGTCTTGAAACAACCTTTGTGCATGGCAAGCGCGTCACCGACCGGGAAACCATAGATGTGATCCAGATGACCCTTGCCGGAAAGGTCAACCAGGATATCGTACAGCTTATCAATGAAGACGGAGGCAACGCCGTTGGCGTCAGCGGTCTCGATGCCGATACGATCCGTGCCGTGCCATCGCCGAACTCCTCAACCCTCGGTCTTGTCGGCCAGGTGGCAGAGGTCAACACCCGCTACATTGACCTGCTCTGCGACGCAGGCCTGATTCCGGTGATCGCCCCCATCGGCTTCGACCTTGAGGGCAACCTCTACAACATTAACGCCGATGACGCCGCAGCAAGCATCGCGGTGGCCCTCAAGGCCGAAAAACTGATCTATGTCAGCGACGTCGAGGGAGTCCGGGTAGGCGAACGCATCCTCAAGACCATCTGCAAGGCCGATGCGGCAGAGTTCATTGAACAGGGCATCATCACAGGAGGCATGATACCCAAGGTGGTCTCTGCTTACCAGACTCTTGACGGCGGCGTTGGAAAGGTGCACCTTGTCAACGGCCAGATCACCCATGCCCTGCTGCTTGAAATCTTTACCAACGAAGGCGTCGGCACACAGTTTATCATTGAAAACGAACCATCAGCTGAAGGAGCAGCACTATGAGCCAGCAACAGCAAGGAAGCGGCACGAAGAAACGCGACTTTCTCGGATTCACCGGGCTCGATGCCGGCAAAATCCTTGAACTCTTCGATTACTCGCTCCACATCAAGCAGCAGCGCCAGGCAAACCGGAACAGCGACGAGTTCAGGCCGATCCGACACAAAACGGTGGCCATGATCTTCAGCAAGCCCTCGCTCCGCACCAGAGTCTCCTTCGAACTTGGCGTTTACGAACTTGGCGGCCATGCCATCAGCCTCGAAGGCAAGGCGATCGGGGTCGGCGAACGCGAATCGGTCGAGGATATTGCCCGCCTGCTGTCACGCTACAACGACGCTATCGTCGCGCGTCTCCATGAGCATGAGATCATCGAAACCCTCGCCGCACACGCCGATATACCGGTCATCAACGCCCTGACCGATCTGTCACATCCATGCCAGGTGCTGGCTGATGCCTTCACCCTTTATGAAAAGGGGCTCTGGCACAATGAAATCAAGGTGGTTTTCGTGGGTGACGGCAACAATGTAGCCAACTCATGGATCGAACTGGCCGGCATCCTCCCCTTCCACTTCGTGCTTGCCTGCCCACCCGGCTACCTGCCCGACGAAGCCCTGCTCAAACAGGCCCGGAGCAACGCCAACGGTCTGATCGAGATCGTGCACGATCCCATGGAAGCGGCCAGAAACGCCGATGTGCTCTATACTGACGTCTGGACCAGCATGGGCCAGGAGGAGGAAGCCGCCGAACGACTGAAGGTCTTCGAACCGTTCCAGATCAACTCAAAGATGCTCGCTGAAGCCAGATCGTCAGCGGTTGTCATGCACTGCATGCCGGCGCATCGCGGTCAGGAGATCAGCGCCGAGGTGATGGACGGCCCCCGGTCGATCATCATCGACGAGGCCGAAAACCGCCTGCACGTGCAGAAGGCCCTCATGGTCAAGCTGATGAATCACAACGTGTACCGGAAATTTCATCTTTCGCACCGACTTCAGAAAGCCGCGAGCCGTCTGAAAGTCTGACAACACTGACATGAAGGCCATCAGGCAGAAAAAGATCAGGGAACTGATCGACAATAACGAGGTGTCCGGCCAGCAGGAACTGCTCGTACTGCTCGAAAAATCGGGCTTCAAGGTTGCTCAGGCAACCCTGTCGAGAGATTTTGCCGAAATGAGCGTCGTAAGAAGCAGAAACGCCGAAGGCAGATACCGGCTTGTCGTTCCGGAAGAGACCCAGGAGGACATCATCAAGGGACTTGTCGGTAAGGAGGTGCTTTCGGTCGCAGCCAACGAAACCTCGATTATCATCAGCACCCTGCCCGGGCGCGCACATGGCATCGGATCGTTCCTCGACCGGCTGAGGAATCCGGACATACTCGGCACTATCGCCGGTGACGACACGGTGCTGGTCATTCCTGCCACCATAAAGAAAATATCGTCCATCAAGTCCTATATTCAGAGAACTCTCTCACAACCATGAAAACCTGTATCGAAGCATGAGCAAGGAAAAAATTGCGGTCGCCTACTCTGGCGGTCTCGACACGTCAGTCATGATCAAGTGGCTGAAGGACAAGTATGAAGGGGCGGAAATCGTGGCCGTCACGGGCAACCTCGGCCAGAAAATGGAGATCGACAACCTCGAACCCAAAGCTGTCGCCACCGGCGCCAAGTCGTTCCACTTCGTCGATCTGCGCCAGCAGTTCGTCGAGAATTATATCTGGAAAGCGCTGAAAGCTGGCGCGCTCTACGAGGATGTCTACCCTCTCGCCACGGCGCTGGGCCGTCCGCTGCTCGCCACGGCGCTGGTCGATGTGGCGCTCGCCGAGGGCTGCACCATGCTCACCCACGGCTGCACCGGCAAGGGCAACGACCAGGTGCGCTTCGAGGTGACCTTCGCCGCTCTCGCCCCGCAGATGAGCGTGATCGCCCCGTTGCGCATCTGGGAGTTCACCTCGCGCGAACAGGAGATTGCCTACGCGATGGAACACAACATCCCGGTTTCGGCCACCAAGAAGAACCCCTACTCGATTGACGAGAACATCTGGGGCATCAGCATCGAGTGCGGCGTGCTCGAAGACCCGATGGTCGCTCCCCCGGCTGACGCCTACCAGATCACCACGGCTCCCGAAAAAGCTCCCGACGAGCCGACCGTGGTCGATATCGAGTTTGTCCAGGGCGTACCCGTGGCGCTCGACGGCCAGATGATGGAAGGGCTCGACCTCATCGTGAAGCTCAACGAGCTTGGCGCGAAAAACGGCGTCGGCAGGCTCGACATGATCGAAAACCGCGTGGTCGGCATCAAGTCGCGAGAAATCTACGAAGCCCCGGCAGCCACCATCCTGCACTTCGCCCACCGCGAACTCGAAAGACTCACGCTTGAAAAATCGGTCTTCCAGTACAAGAAGAACATCAGCCAGGATTACGCCAACATCATCTACAACGGCACCTGGTTCTCGCCAATGCGCCAGGCTCTCGACGCCTTCGTGGACGAAACACAGAAGCCGGTCACCGGCATGGTCAGGCTCAAGCTCTACAAAGGCAACGTCACCCTGCTCGGCCGCACCTCGCCCAACTCGCTCTACAACGAAGCGCTGGCCACCTACACCGAAGCCGACACCTTCGACCACAAATCCGCCGAAGGCTTCATCAAAATCTACGGCCTGGGCCTGAAAACCTTCCACGAAGTGAACAAAGGCAATTGATATTTGAGAATGGATCATGGCTCGACATCTCAGCTCCCGGCCATCGGGAGCTGACCTGAACTTCGAAAACAGCAAAAGCAGGTTGCAAAGAGGCATACCTGCTTTTGTTTTATATCACCTGAAACACAGACCGGTTCATCAGCTCCAAAGGGGTACACTGAGAGCAGATACAGCGCGACAGCTTACAGCCAGTTCCTTTTTTTGAAGAACCATATTCCCGAAGTCGAAATCACAAAAGAGAAGAGCAGGATAAACCAGAATCCGAGCGAAGTGTTTTCCAGTGAATTGGGAACGTTCATGCCGTACATGCTCGCGATGAGCGTCGGGATCATCAGGATGATCGAGATGGAGGTCAATCGTTTCATGACAACGTTCAGGTTGTTCGATATGACCGAAGTATAGGCATCCATCATGCCGCTGAGAATGTCGCTGTAGATGTTGGTCAGCTCAAGCGCCTGCTTGATTTCAACTTCGGCATCTTCGACAATTTCCAGATCGTATCCCTCTTTCTTTGACAGAATGTTCTTGATCTTGTGCAGCAGGATATCGTTGCTCTTCAGGGTGAAGTGGACCCCAGGCAGTAGACAAAAACAGGCTGAATTTAAGCTGGTAACCCGCCGGTTGTTCATGCAGCCACCTGCTGCTGCGTTATAGCCTCCAATACTTCGCTGGAGACCTTTTTTTGAGAGTACTTGTCAACGATACGTGCGCCTCCTCCTGTTGCGCTCGCATACACCTCATCAGGGGTCTTGTAGTCCAGTGCCTGATGGATGCGCTCTGAGTTGTAAAATCGGAAATATTCCGCTAATCCGTGCTTCATTTCCATCGGGGTC
>Ga0233420_10001205_pt1 | contig 10005 bp, 8 predicted proteins | sample Watercolumn_Mata_4_FD_183009 | JGI IMG/M metagenome (GOLD analysis project Ga0233420, IMG submission 183009) | Freshwater microbial communities from Lake Matano, South Sulawesi, Indonesia - Watercolumn_Matano_2014_102_MG | ecosystem: Environmental > Aquatic > Freshwater > Lake | place...
AAAGGTAGCATTGCACGAATCACACACATATGCCGCTGAAGTGGCGAGGTGCTTAAATTCGTTATTCAAGAATTTGCAGTGATAGCCGTTTTTTCGCCCGAAATTCGGCACATCGCCTTTTTTAGGAATGGGCGAATTTCGGGCGAAATCTAAGTGATAGGATAGTATGGCAGCGCCCAAAGGCATATAACTGGTAAGCAAGCAACCATAAAAATTGTAAACGCAATAACGATTGCTTTTCCTAAAGGTGGCATTGCCTTATAGGTTGCTGTCATCTGTTGAATATCACCAGATACGGTCTGAGGTTTTATAACGTTAGTAAGCTTAACTAACATCGCAATCTCAGGGAGACAAACTATCCCCCCATTTGCAGCAAGCATGTCCGTGTAATGTTTAACGTGTGTATCTTCAAAAATACCGATTTGTTTTTGACAAATATTGCATGTAAAGATATAGCCTTCGGCAATTTTGCTAAGGGGGGCGTAATAAATATGATGCCGTCTTGTCCAAAGTTGGGTCTTAAAAGTCGAGGTGTTTCCACAATGTGGGCAGGGCAAAATAATTTCCCCTAAATCTTTGTAATAAGTTTTAGTGCCAAAAATAATTGGAAGCATTTACTATTTCTCCACCTCTGCCATTTTGCATTGAGACGAATCTGGTAACACATCAAGCAAACGATCATCTCCTAACTTCGCCATCTTCTTAAACGACTTTGCCCAGCCTTGACGCGGGCGGCGGGCGCGCGCAAGCGGTTGAATCACAATACGCTGACGATCTGCCGCCAGTTCAACTATTGAAACTAAACCAACTTGCTTCAACATTTGTTGCGGGATACGAATAGCTTTTGACTTGCCAAGTTTAACAAGGCGCGTGCGAGTAGGGGCAACCATAGTTATCTTATTTTCCTTCGCGGCAAATTATACATGCTCTCCGGAATCAATAATCAAAAATCTATTCCCCCATCCTCAACGCCGCACGCAACAACACATTCGCGCCATTTAAACAATCATCCCATTCACTATGCTCCAAAGGTGAATGGCTGATGCCATCGCGCGATGGAATGAAGATCATGCCCGCATCGGTGATGGGCGCGAGCGATTGGGCGTCGTGTCCTGCGCCGGAGTGAAGTGAAGTGTGAGTCAGCGCGAGTGAATCGGCTGCCGCAGTGATGGCGGCTTGCGCGCGTTGGCTCATCGGCGCGGGGATGCATCCACCCGCGTGTTCATATTCCAGTGTGAGTCGAAACTGCCGCGCGATCACTTCGGCTAGACCCAGCAGTGACGCTTCAAGTTGTTTCAACTGTTTCGATTCGGGCGAGCGAAACTCCAACGCAAATTCGGCAACGACAGGGATGATGTTGAACGCGCCAGGTTTAAAACTCATCTGCCCCACGTTGACCACGCAATTCGGAAAATCGCGCATCACCATCTCGCGCGCCGTCAGCGTGAAAGCACTCGCGCCCAACCCGGCATCGCTGCGCGTTTCCATCGGCGTGGTGCCAGCGTGATTTGCCGCGCCAATATATTTCATTCGGTACGATGTGATACCAACAATTCCAGAAACAACGCCAATGGCGATTGCCGATTGCGTTAAGCGCGGACCTTGTTCGATATGCAATTCCAAATATCCGGCGATGGATTTGGAATCGCGTTTGGCGTTGAGGATTCCGGATTCGGTTAGATGGGCGCGTGCGAGACCTTCTTCTAACTTGGAACGTCCACCGCGTGGGTTACTTAGTGACTCCTGAGTGATGCCGTCAACGAGTGCGCTGCTTCCGAGCAGCCCGACCAGTGTGCCCTCTTCGTCGGTAAAATCTATCGCTTCGAGATTCACTTTAAGTTGCACTCCCGATTCTTTAATCGTGCGCAACACTTCAAGCGCGGCGACCACGCCCAACGCGCCGTCGAAGCGACCGCCGTTGGGGACGGAGTCGGTGTGGGAGCCGAGGAGGAGAGATTGGAGATTAGGGATTGGAGATTGCAAAATTGCGGAGACGTTGCCTGCCGAGTCGGTTTGGGGGTGGAGTCCGGCATAGGCGGCTTTCGCGCTGAACCAGGCACGGGCTTCGAGATGAGCCGCGCTGAGAGCAGTCCGGTTCACGCCGCCATCGCCCGTAGATCCGATCTGCGCCAGTTGATCAAAATCTTCTTTAAATCGATCAGAGTTGATGAAGAGAGTCATACCCCTATTATAAAAGTAGAACTCGATATGGAAGTGAGACAACATTTTTAGTCTTTTTTACAGTATTTCCCACTTGACGTGGGTCAGGGATTGACAAGTCGCAAATAGTCCTAACGCCAGAGCCGTTTGTGCGACTGAGCCATTCGACAAAGCATGGAAACCCCTGTATTTCCCGCATAGTGTGGCTACGCGGCGGTATAGATTTTATGTTCACATCCTTTTGCACGAGAATTTCTAACTGTCCAACTGGTCACCCACGCTAAGTGGGAAATACACAACATTTTTAGTCTTTTTTACGCGAGAATGAGTAGACAATCAGTACCGGGCTATTGCAACCCGTTATAAATGGATATAGAATAACAAAGATGTAAGTCGTTCGTATCTCATCACCCATTCAAAAAGGAGACTTTCTATGCCAGCCCCTCAAGTACGTAGTGATTATGATCAACTCCAGGTAATTCAAAACACGTTTAGCGCCCAGTCCGATGCCCTGCAGAGGATGAATCAAAATTTAAAGTCGCGCATGGATACTTTGCAGGGCGGCGATTGGATTGGCGAGGGGGCGAAAAAGTTTTACGGAGAGATGAACGATCAGGTGATGCCGTCTCTCAAGCGACTCGAAAAAGCCATGGCGGAAGCCGCTCGAATTACTCAGCAAGTGTCACGGCTCTTGAAGCAAGCTGAGGATGAAGCAAGTATGTGCTTCAAGCTCTAGAATCATTCCTGGATTAACTAGTACAGAACATGGAGGTCAATTATGCCTGACGTAAGAATGAATTATTCCTCAATGGAAGCGATGCAAAAATCTTTCCACCAAGCGCATAACCAAATTGAGGATACTATGCGAGAGATGGAAAAGATCGCTAAAACGATGGAGGATGGCGCCCTGGTGGGTATGGCGGGCGACACATTTCGTGAGGCGATCCGCACCAAGCTGATGAAACGCCTGAAGGTCTTGGCGGATAAAATGCGGGAACTGGAAGGTGATATTCAGGGCGCGGTCATTGCCACTCGCGACGGAGTGTCTACTGCCCAGAGCCGATTTAAGTAAACCGAGAAGGAGCGTGTGATATGTCTTTTTTTCAGATCATCCGATCAGAAATCCAAAATGTGTCTGCCACTGTCTTACAGCAGCAGCAGGTCACTCAGGGTGTGATGGACAAAATCCAATCATTTCCTGCCAAGATTCAAGGCGCATGGATCGGCGGTGACGCCGACGAGTTTGCGGCAGACGTGGCTCGCAAAGTTATCCCGGCTATCGCAGAATTGATTGCCGCTATCGGTGGCATTAACCTTAACCTTTCCAGAGCGACCAGCATCGTTGACAATGCCGACACTCAAAGTCAGGGCATGGCAAGTCAGCTCGGCGATGTCTTCTCGCAAATCTAGCGAGGACGCTTTCGGGCTGATCTCTTTTAAAGAACTGGAGGAAATACACTATGGCTGGACAAGTTGTTCAAATGGATTATGCGGTCGTCGGCGATGTCTCTAACGGATTCGGACAGTCGGCGCAGATGCTGAGAGTGGTGGCGCAGATTCTCAGCGTGGCCATTGAAGTTTTGCGAGCGATGGCTTTCGCCAGTCTCGGCACGAGCTTGGCTCTCGCCAATTACCTGTCGGTGATTAAACAAAAGACGGAGAACTTGGCGAAAGTATGCGAGGAATTCCAGAATGATCTGGCGCGCGCGATTAGTGACCACAAAAAGGGCGATGTGCAGGGCAAGCGATACTTCGGCGAAGGAATTAGACGCTAACCTGCAGATGTTAATGACAAAGCGCGAGACTCACACCGAGTCTCGCGCTTCTTTATTTATTTAACATCATCGATCAACGTACCAACAGCAGTCGAACAAGAATGTAGATAGCCAAAGCCAAAACGATCAGCGAGATGAGCGCCAGTGTGCCGATGAGAAAATACAAACGACCCGGCACTGCCCGTTTTTCGGCGGGCGGTTTGGAATAAATAGAGATTAAGGCATTCCCTAATTCCAGTACATTGCTAAAGCGACTGGCGGGGTTGGGGCTGGTGGCGCGTTCTACTATTTTGGCTACACCGGCGTGTTCAAGCTCCGGGCGTTCCAGAGGACGGGTGCTGCGATGCTGCGTTACGACTTCACGAATCTGATCGTCGCGCTGCGTCTTCGATTCAAACGCCGGTTTTCCGGCGAGCATTTCGTACAAGATCATGCCCAACGAATAAACGTCTGCCGTTGGCGCGGCGGTTTTGGCTCGCGGGCTGAGCAGCAATTCGGGCGCGGTATAAGCCGGTTCCCAAATTTTTGCCCAATCGTAGACGCTCTCCATTTCGTTGCCGCCGACGATCAAACCCAGATCGAGCAAGAGGGGTCGCAAATAACCCTCTTTGTCTGTGTCAATCAAGATCATATCCGGCATCAGGCAGAGATGGCATCGGTTGTTTGAAGCGATGGGTCGCAATGCATCGGCTAAAGCAATTGCAATCCAGGCGGCTTGATAGTGCCAGAGTTGCGGATTCTCGAGCAGGAGATCGCTTAAGAATTTTCCTTGAGCGTGACGAAAAATGCTGAAGAATTTTGTTTCGCCCCTAAAGGTGAGTTCGCCGTACGGACGTTTCGACGACACCGGATAGGGCGAGAGAGGCACGGGCAAGAGAGGTCTGCTGCTTGGCAAAAAAGATTTAATGAGCGAAAAGGGAAACCATGGTTTATCCGCCAACGTTTCCAGAACCATTGTCTCTCGTTTCAGCCGCTCCTCACAGTCGTCCGACCTGTGCGCCACCTTGAGCAAGACTGTTTCTTCGCCGCGCGCCGCTTCGTACAAAGCGGCGGTGCGCCAAACACGCAGCAGTTTCGTTACTTTTAGATCGCCTAAGTGATCGCCATATTTAAGGACGCCGTATCCCTGCTCCGCCGGACAATCCGTCCGTTCGCACCACAGATTACCGTCTTGCGTAATACGTTCACATCGTTCGCAGAATCTATCCATAGTTTACAAAAAAATAGCGTGAATTGTTTGACACTTGTAGGATGGTCGTGAGAGAATGAGTTACGTCTATTCTATGCCTGCTTTCCGTCTTGTCAAATTGGTTTCGCGTTAAGTTTTATTTTGCGGCGCGAGTTGCCGGTTGGCATTACTTTTAGGGCTTACGCACTCTCATCACGAATGTCACGAACCTGCGAATTTAACGAATAGAGAATAAAAAAGAATTCGTGCTATTCGTTCATTCGAGACATTCGCGATGGAAGGGTCTTGTGTTGCGTTAGTCCAGTCTTTTTAGAGAATTCCATGGCTATTGAATACATTGATCGCCCCCCTCGTATCCAGCCGGAACTCCCCGTTGCTGAAGTTGACATCCCCGAACCGCCGGGGCAGCAGCAAGCCGCCGAGCAATCTGTCATCACCTTGATCGTCCCCTTAGTGACTATTGTCGGTTTCGTTTTTGTAAGCGGCTCCGGCAATATCTTATTCATCATCCCCATTGGGTTGGCGATGGTGCTGTCCATAGGGCTCGCCATTTACACCACGCGGCAGCAACGCAAAGAACTCGAAGCCAAACAGAAAACGTTCCGCGAATTTCTGGCGCAGATGCGTCAAGAAATGACGCGCTCACACAACGTGCAGCGCATCTTCTTTCAACATAACTACCCCGATGCCGCCACCCTCCTTGAGATAGCCGCCCGCAAAGAGACCAGCCGATTCGGTTCACGTTTGTGGGAACGCCGCCCCTCCGACTCCGACTTTGGCGCACTGCGATTGGGAATCGGCAGCCGCCCTTCCACCGTCATCTATAAATTTGAACATGGCAGTTCCAGTCCGGTGGATGAAGATTTGTTAACCAAAGATGCGCGCCAACTGGCTATTGATTCCACTATTCTCACCAACGTCCCGATCACCATACCACTGCGCCCCTTCGTCAAAGAACAAAATGACGGCGACGAATCGCCAATCGACTCGGAACACTCTGCCGAACCCAAGGCGATCACCGCGCGACATTCTTTGGGCATCTTCGGCGCAAACCCCACCAACACCGCCGACTTCGCTCGCGCCACACTCGCTCACTTCACCGCGTTTCACTCACCCATTGACTCTCGACTCTATGTGGTCGGCTTGCCCAAAGCCATGCCGGGTTGGGAATGGGCAGAGTGGCTGCCGCACTGCAACGTCCGCAGTGTGGTTGAAGAAGCTGAAACCGCCCCGGGCAAACCTAAGCAGTCCGATCAACTTTGCTTTTCTCCAGAGAAAGACAAGGTCTCCGAATTTTGGAAACGCATCAAGAAAGAGTTGGACGGGCGGCAAGTGCGCTTGCGCGAAACGAATGAGGACGAACCACACAAAGGCGCTGGCGATGTCACGCTGCCTTTTCTTTTGATCGTAGTTGATCTGTTAGGCGATATTCCGGACGACTCTCCTTTAAAGGATGTTGCATCGGAAGCGGTGGTCGCCACCATCAACCAAAACGGACCCGCGCTTGGCGCCGCCATTGTTTTCCTTGCCACCGATCCATCAAGAATCCCCAGCGACTGTGTGTCCATGATCGAAGTCGCTTCAGTCGGCGGCAAGGTTGTCTTCCGTTACACCGAAGTGGGAGTCAACTCGCCGCGCTACATCGGCGACGCCGACGTGATGAACGCCGCAGACGCGCGGCAAAAGTTCGCCGCGAAAATCCGGCGGCTCAACATCCGGCGCAGCTTCGGCAGCGATCTGCCACACTCCGTTAATCTTCTTGAAATGCAATCGGTCATCGAGTCACGAAAAGTGGACACGGTGGACAAGTTAACGATCAAAGAAAATTGGGAGCGAAGTTTGCTACCACAGCATCAAGAATGGTTGAGCGCGCCGATTGGTCTGGTCAGCATGAGAGAGATTCGGAATTTGGTCTTCTCTGCCAAAGAAGGGGGTGACGGCGTCCACGGCATGATCGCCGGCACCACCGGATCCGGCAAATCAGAATTATTGTTGACGCTCATCGCCGGTTTAGCCATCAAATATGATCCGCGTCTGGTCAACTTTGTGCTGGTGGATTTTAAAGGCGGCGCGGCTTTCGAACCGTTCAAAAAACTTCCGCACTGCGTAGACATCTTAACCAACTTGCAAGCCAACGCAGTGGAGCGCATGTTCACCGCCATCCAAGCCGTGATGGAAGAACGCGCCGCGTTGTTAGCCCGAAGCGGCGCAAAAGATTTGGTGGAGTATCGCAAAAAAGTTGTGCCGCGTCTCGGAGCAGATGATCCACTGCCGCGCACCTTCCCACACCTGTTCATCATCGTGGATGAGTTCGCCGAGATGATCACCGCCAACCCGGAGTATCGATCTAAATTCGAGAGCGTCACGCGGTTGGGACGCGCATTCGGAGTCAGTTTAATTCTCGCAACGCAGCGCCCATCGGGATCGGTTTCAGATCAGATGCGCGCCAATATGAAATTCCGAATCTGCTTGCGCGTGGAGACGCCGGACGACAGCAAAGAATTGTTGGGGCAACCCGACGCGGCGTTCTTGCCCAATTTGGGCGGGCGCGGTTACATTCAAGTGGGCAATGATGTTTTGACCGCCACACAAATTGCGCGAGCGGGCGGTGATTACAGTGATGAGCGGACGGAAGTGCTGCGCGACGTGATCTGGCTGGATGAGGAGTCGCACGCTTCTGCCGCCGCCAACGGCAACCTCAACCCGCCTCTTTATTCGAGCCTTGAAGTTGCCGAAGCGTTAGGTCTTAAGCCCGGCGACAAACCGACCACGTTAGTAGATTGGATCGTCGGCGTCACCGCGCTCCGAGCTAAACGCGACAGCGTGCCGAAGCAATCGAAGCCGTGGCCCGATCCACTGCCAGAACATTTATCACTCAACAAACCAGTTGGCGCAGATTATTTAAACACAGATCGTTTGGTGGATGAAAACAAAAAGATTGCGATTAACGCGGCAGTGACCGCGTGGCTCAACACAACCGAAGAGAAACCGTTATGGAAATCTGTTGACTGGAAATCGCCGCCGCCGTTGCGCGCTGACGTCGGCATCATTGACAACCCCTATCAAGCCGAACAACGGTTACTGACGATTGATCTCTCGACGGATCCGGTTGTGCTGTTCGGCGCTGCCGGGCGCGGCAAATCTACTTTCCTCAAAACATTGTTGCTCTCTCTCGCCGCCGACCGCTCCCCTGCTGATCTGCACATGTATGCTTTTGATTTTGGTCGGGGCGGATTGAAGGCGATCAAAGCGCTGCCTCATCTTGGCGCATCTATTGACGCTTCGGAAACGGCGCGAGTCGATCAGTTGATGCGTATGTTACGCAATCTCGTCAACGAGCGGCAAGAGCGTTTGGCAAAGTTTGCCTCGTTGGCAGACTACAACGCCAAGAACCCCGGCAACATCTTCCCCGAAATTGTGGTGGTCGTAGATAACTTTGCCGAATTCAAAGAAAGTTACGAGCATCTCATTCCTGAACTCATGGCGCTGATCCGCGATGGGCGAGCCTTTGGCATTTATTTTGTGATCACTGCCAGCAACACCAACGACCTGACCGGCAAACTCTACAACTTGCTCACGCAACGACTTACCCTCACTCTGTCAGATCGAACTGCCTACAGTGAAATTGTTGGATCGGGTGTGCCGAATTTTGATAACGTCCCCGGTCGTGGTTTAGTTGCTCTCGCGGTTAAAGATAAACCCGTGCCGCTCGAATTTCAGATAGCCATGCCGGGCATCCCGGGTGAACCCAGCGATCTTGATCAACCTGATCCTTATCAAGACCTGGCTCAACGAATGGAACGGTTGTGGTTTGGCATGGGCGGCAAACGCCCCTCGGCTGAACTGCCGCGCGCTCTCACGTTGTTGGATATGTTCTCACTGGTTGACGGCAAACACGTCAGCGTGATCGGCGATCTGGATGTCGCCGCGAAGTGGAAGCGCAGCATGGCACCGCAGAATCAAGAATGGCTGCGCGGCGCGATTGGTCTGATCAGCAGTAAAGAAGTGCGCGCGCTCACTTTTCAAGCGCAAGCCGATGGCGTGCATGGCATGGTCGCCGGCACCACCGGCTCCGGAAAATCAGAATTGCTGCAGACGCTGATCAGCGCGATGGCGATCCGATACGATCCGCGACTCGTCAACTTTGTGCTAGTGGATTACAAAGGCGGTCCCACCATCGAGCCGTTCCGCAAACTGCCTCACTGCGTAGATATGGCGACCAATTTGCAGGGCAACGCCGTCGAACGCATCTTCATCGCTATCAATGCCGAAATGAATCGGCGCTCGGAAATTTTGGCGAAGGCGGGCGTGTCCGACCTTGTGGAATATCGCAAGAAGGTGATCCCGACTCTTAAACCCGACTCGCCGTTGCCCAAAACCTTCCCGCATCTCTTCATCATCGTGGATGAGTTCGCCGAGATGATCGCGCAGAACCCGGACTATCGAGTCAAGTTCGAGAGCATCACACGGCTGGGTCGCTCCTTTGGCGTCAGTTTGATTCTCGGCACGCAGCGACCCTCCGGCGTTGTTTCCGATCAGATGCGGTCTAACATGAAATTCCGTATCTGCTTGCGCGTGGAAACACCGGAAGACAGCAAGGAACTTTTGAAGCGTCCCGACGCCGCGCGTTTGCCGCAGATCGGCGGGCGCGGTTACGTGCAAGCGGGAACCGAACTCCTGACCGAAGTGCAAGCGGCGTGGTCGGGTGCGCCTTATGACGGCGCAACAGTAAACGATCCGGCATACCCGTTAGATGTTCTTTTGCGCGCATTGGAGAAGCAAGGTGATCCGCCGCGATCACTTTTGGGTTGGGTCGTCGGCGCGTTGGCGGCAGAAGCCGAACGGTTGGGCGTCCCCAAGCAGATGAAACAGTGGCCCGAT
>Ga0233420_10001206_pt1 | contig 9994 bp, 4 predicted proteins | sample Watercolumn_Mata_4_FD_183009 | JGI IMG/M metagenome (GOLD analysis project Ga0233420, IMG submission 183009) | Freshwater microbial communities from Lake Matano, South Sulawesi, Indonesia - Watercolumn_Matano_2014_102_MG | ecosystem: Environmental > Aquatic > Freshwater > Lake | place: Indonesia...
AAGCACAAGAACATCAACGCTGTTGCGCCGATGAGCATCATGTTGGGTTCGCGCGTGCTTCCCATGACGGCAATGATCGCGGGGGCGAAGGCGACAAGGATGGGAATGGCAATCACGAGTCCGTAGGCGATGCCAATGCCGAACAAGATCAAGCCCAGCACCAAGACCGAAGTGAAATTGTTCTTCAGGACATTGAATCCTTTTTGTATAGATTCGATCACGCCCTCTTTGTCTAGCACAATCGCAAACGCGGCGAACTCGGCGATCACTTGCAGGGCGATGCTTCCCGGAACAACGAGACACAACAACGGGCAGCAAATGATCCCGGCAAAGATGGCGACTGCGCCGATGATGCCGACTCCGATCTTGAGACCGAGTATCTTAAGGAAGTTGCTCGTGCCAATCGCCCAGGCTTGAGCGAATGTGACCGCGCCGGTTGACTCGGCAAGATCGATTCCGCCGATGAGCGCGCCCGTTGAAGCGACGCCCATCAAGAAAATAGCGAGAGCGATAATCAATCCCAAACATATAAGCGCGATGATCGCAATGGGCAAAGCCGGGCTGTTGAGAAACTCACGCAGTTGAGGCGGCATATCCGGCTGCGGAAAGTTTCCACCGCCTCCACTTGATCCGCCGTTGCCACCCCCTCCGCTGCCATTGAAACCTCCACCGCCCGAACTCAAGGCGACGAAGATTCCAAAGATCCACAACACTTTGTGTTTCCAAGTAATCTGCCACGCGCGAGAAAGAATGTTGCCGTAGTCCATGACTGCCTCCTGTTTATGATGTGATACGTGCTGCTTCCTTGTAAGTTAAAGTATAAAGCACAATAGTGAAGACGGCTGTGAAGATCATCAAAACTAGCACGAATATGCCAACGATGATCAAGCCGATCACGATTATTAGGATTCCAATTGGCGGCGAAACTATTATGATCAGGACGCCGACCAACACGGGGATGCCGATGAGGACGGCGGCAACCAATGCCACACCCCCGCCGACCAACCCCGATGTGGCGATCACAAAAATAAACGCCCACCATCCCGTTTTGAAAACTGAGAACCCGCGCTTGAACGCCGCGCCCGGCTTTAAATCTTCAAGGGCAATGGACATCATCGCCAGCAACAACACAATGCCCAGCACAAAATTGATCGGCGCGAGGGCGGTTTGCAAAAATGATTCAAAGCCCACGCCGAGTGAGCCGCGAAAGAATAAGACGATCAACGGCGGCAGCAAACTCAACGCGCCGATGATCATTCCAAAGATCAAGCTCAAGGTGAGTAAACTCATCATGCGTTGTTTGCCAAGACTCAACGCTTCTTTGAGCGACACACTTCCTTTATCTGCCGCAATCGAAGTGCCGTGCATGGATGAGGCTTGCAATATCCACGAGATCGCTGTCGTGATCACCAGCGCGACCCATGCCACAAAGCCGATGATCAACCAAACATAAAAGGGTAGATCGCGCAACGCGCGCTGCCATGCAGGCGTGAACGCTGTTGGCGACTCAAACGCCATCACCGCCGACACGCCACCTAACCCGCCAGCCAACGCCATCGCCGGAACGAAGACGATGATCAACATGAAGTTGAGAATCCAAAGAGGATATGCGGTGAAGGTGATGCGGACGGAGGAGCGGAGGACGGAGTTGATATTCAAGGATGAATTGTGAAGGATGAATTATGAAAGGAGAAGCGGCTTCATCCTTCATAATTTTGCCTTCATCCTTTTATTCCCATTCAATCGTCGCCGGTGGTTTGCTGGAAACATCATACACCACGCGGTTGACGCCCTTCACTTCGTTCACTATACGATTTGAAACGCGGGCAAGAAGATCATGAGGTAAGCGCGACCAATCGGCAGTCATAAAATCATCAGTGGTCACGGCGCGCAAGGCAATCGTCTCTTCGTAAGTGCGTCCATCGCCCATCACGCCGACAGATTTAACAGGAAGCAAGACGGCGAAGGCTTGCGATGTCTGCCCTTGCCCCCAATCGGGGGTCTTCGACAACAATCCTGCATCGCGCAGTTCATCCGTAAAAATTTTGTCGGCGGCGCGCAGGGTTTCGAGTCGCCCCCATGTGACTTCGCCCAAACAGCGGATGGCGAGACCGGGTCCGGGGAAAGGCTGCCGCCACACCATCTCATCGGGCAAGCCGATCTCTGAACCCACAGCGCGCACTTCATCTTTAAACAAAAAGCGCAACGGTTCGATCAATTTAAAACCCAAATCATCAGGCAAGCCGCCCACGTTGTGGTGCGTTTTGATCTTCGCCGCTTGTTCGCGCCCCTTGCCGCTTGATTCAACGACATCGGGATAGATAGTCCCTTGCACTAAAAACTTAGCATCGCTCCCCAAACGTTTTGCTTCGCGCTCAAAGAGGCGAATAAACTTTTCGCCGATGACTTTCCGTTTGCGTTCGGGGTCGGTCACACCATGCAAGGCTTCCATAAAATCTTCTACGGCGTTCACCGGAAAAAGCTTCGCGTGAAGATTCTCTCCGAAGGTTTGAATCACTTGCTCCGATTCGTCCGCGCGCATTAAGCCAGTGTCAATATAGAAGCAGGTGAGTTGATCTCCTACGGCTTTATGCACCAGTGCCGCCGCCACTGACGAATCTACACCGCCACTCACGGCGGCGATCACTTTCTCGCTTCCCACTTCGGCGCGGATGCGGGCAATGGATTCGGCGGCGATGGAAGACGGTGACCATTCGGCTTTGACGTTGGCGAGTCGCAAAAAATTTTTGATGATCTCGCGCCCATGTTCGGTGTGATTTACTTCGGGATGAAATTGCAGGGCGTAGATGCGGCGATTCGAATCTTCCATCGCGGCTACGGGGCAGCCGTCACTCGAGGCGGTGACGTTGAAGCCACTTGGGGCGCGATCTACTTTGTCGCCGTGACTCATCCAAACCTGGAAGTTGGAGGTTGGAGGTTGGAGATCGGACTGTGTGAAGCGAATCTGCGCGCGACCATATTCGCGTTTGAGTGATGGGGCGACGTGACCGCCTAACGCACGCGCGAGAAGTTGCATTCCATAACAAATGCCTAACACGGGGAGGCGGCATTCGAGGATGTAGGCGGGCAGGGTTGGGGCGTTAAGTTCGTAAACGGAATTGGGTCCGCCAGATAAGATGATCGCTTTAGGGTTGATCGCAAAAATTTTTTCTTGCGATTCATTCCAGGCGAACAGTTCGCAGTACACATTGGCTTCGCGCACGCGGCGGGCGATCAGTTGTGAGTATTGTGAACCATAGTCGAGGATGGCGACGGGATCCATATCAGGCTAAAACTATTTTGCCGTCGCTCATGTCGGTGATGATGGCGAGTGATTCGATTGGGACGTTGAGGGTTGAGAGAACGTTGCGCCCGCCCTCAAATGTTTTTTCGATAACGGCGCCGATGCCAATGACGGTTGAACCGGCGGCTTGCGCCAGACGAACCAAACCAAGGATCGTTTGACCACTGGCGAGGAAGTCGTCAATGATTAATATGCGCTCGCCTTTGGCAAGATATTCGGGTGAAACGATCAGTTCGACGTTGCGCCCTTTGGTGTGCGATGGGGCGAGGGTGAGAAAAATTTGATCGGGCATGGTGATGGGTTTTGTTTTGCGGGCGTAGACGACGGGAACTTTTAAATGATGGGCTGTCATCAGGGCTGGCGCTATCCCCGAGATTTCGGCGGTGAGGATTTTGGTTGCGCCGAGAGTTGAAAAGCGGGCGGCCAGTTCGTGCCCACATTCAAACATCAAGGACGGATCAACTTGGTGATTGATGAAGCCGTCTACTTTTAAAATTCCGTTGCCGAGATTGCGACCTTCGACGCGAATGCGATCTTTGAGTGCGTTCATAATGACTCCAGATGAAAGTGATGAAAACATTTTACTCCTCGTGAGTGTTTGACTCAATTGCCTGGTTGGCAGAATTCTGTGGAGGGGTTGTGGATAAAATTAGTTAGAAAGGTGGATAAGTTCAATCTTAAAAATTTCGATTGATGCCTTGACATCCCCAGACGGGGGTGTTATTATCTCGCCCGTTGGAGTAACAAAGTAGTCTCGTCCGCAGTAATCTCAACGGAAAGACATAACAAAAAAATAAGCTAGAGGCCCGTAGAGACCAGAGTTGTTCAACTTGATCGGTCTACCAACCTCGCCGATGTGCAACAGCATCGGCGTTTTGCGTCTTAGGGCTTGACAGATGCGTTGCGAAGAGGTAAACTCCCGCGCCGTTCTGTAACCGAACTTTTACAATTCAATAGTGATAGGAAGTGCGTGAGTCCAAAACACAATTTCGAAATTTGAATCAAGCGAATGCTTGAGATCAACTTTTCTTACGAAGAGTTTGATCCTGGCTCAGGATGAACGCTGGCGGCGTGCCTAATACATGCAAGTCGAACGGAGAATGTAGCAATACGTTCTTAGTAGCGAATGGGTGCGTAACACGTAGATGACCTACCCCAAAGTTCGGAATAACAGCTCGAAAGAACTGCTAATACCGGATGTGGTCTTGGAAATTAGAATACCAAGTCTAAAGTCGTAAGACGCTTTGGGAGGGGTCTGCGGTCCATCAGCTAGTTGGTAGGGTAACGGCCTACCAAGGCGACGACGGATAGGGGACCTGAGAGGGTGACCCCCCACACTGACACTGAAACACGGGTCAGACGCCTACGGGTGGCAGCAGTAAGGAATATTGCTCAATGGGCGAAAGCCTGAAGCAGCAACGCCGCGTGCGCGATGAAGGGCTTCGGCTCGTAAAGCGCTTTTTTGGGAGATGAGGAAGGACAGTATCCCGAGAATAAGGTACGGCTAACTACGTGCCAGCAGCCGCGGTAAAACGTAGGTACCAAGCGTTATCCGGATTCACTGGGCGTAAAGCGCGTGCAGGTGGTTGGGTAAGTCGGGCATGAAAACTCTTGGCTTAACTGAGAGAAGCTGCTCGATACTGCTCGACTGGAGGGCATAAGAGGGAGATGGAATTCCGCGTGTAGTGGTGAAATGCGTAGATATGCGGAGGAACACCAGTGGCGAAGGCGGTCTCCTGGTATGCACCTGACACTCAGACGCGAAGGCTAGGGGAGCGAACGGGATTAGAAACCCCGGTAGTCCTAGCAGTAAACGATGATTACTAGGTGTTAGTGGTAACCAAACCACTAGTGCCGAAGCTAACGCGATAAGTAATCCGCCTGGGGACTACGATCGCAAGATTAAAACTCAAAGGAATTGACGGGGACCCGCACAAGCAGCGGAGCGTGTGGTTTAATTCGAGGCTACGCGAAGAACCTTACCCAGGTTTGACATGTAGGTAGTAGTGAAGCGAAAGCGGAACGACCCTTCGGGGAGCCTATACAGGTGATGCATGGCTGTCGTCAGCTCGTGCCGTGAGGTGTTTGGTTAAGTCCACTAACGAGCGCAACCCTCGGGGCCAGTTACAAGTGTCTGGCGCGACTGCCGGTCTTAAGCCGGAGGAAGGTGGGGATGACGTCAAGTCAGCATGTCCTTTATATCTGGGGCTACACACACGCTACAATGGGTAACACAATGGGTTGCCAAGCCGCGAGGCGGAGCCAATCCTAAAAAGTTGCCCTCAGTTCAGATCGCAGGCTGCAACTCGCCTGCGTGAAGTCGGAGTTGCTAGTAAACGCAGGACAGCTATACTGCGTTGAATACGTTCCCGGGTCTTGTACACACCGCCCGTCACGTCATGGGAGCTGATAACACCTGAAGCCGGTGGCCTAACTGCAAAGAGGGAGCCGTCGAAGGTGGGATCGGTGACTGGGACGAAGTCGTAACAAGGTAGCAGTAGCGGAAGCTGCGGCTGGATCACCTCCTTTCTAGGGAGTCTTGAGAATCGATCTACGGTTCGAAACTCTACTCCAAGTTTTAAAGCGGACAACCGCTTCCTATCACTATTGAGTTGTAAAAGTTGTGCCTTAATAATTTTCTGGGCCTTTAGCTCAGTTGGTTAGAGCATCCCTCTGATAAGGGGAAGGTCTCAGGTTCAAGTCCTGAAAGGCCCACCTTATTACCCTGAGGCCTGTCTGAAGGTTCTGGGGATGTAGCTCAGTTGGGAGAGCGCCGCCTTTGCAAGGCGGAAGTCAGGGGTTCGAGCCCCCTCATCTCCACTGACTAATTTGTGAGATGAAAGATTGTCGTTGACACAAAAAAACTTTCTGGTTAGATAAACGTTGTTGTTAGCACATCGTGTTGGTTGCTTGAGCGGCCCGGCGATTGCTGGGTCGTGTTGTCTCTTTACAAAATAATATCTGTTGGCTTTCGATTGATGAGTTGGATATGGATCTAATTTATCAATCGGTGGCGAACACCGAGCCTCGTAATTTGAGGTTGCACTTTTCCAACTGAATACTCATACAGACGAATAGAGAACATGTAAGTGTAATAGTAAAGAATTCAAGTGAACGGGAACTTCAATTTCTCCGCATCACGTGAATTAAGCTACTAAGGGCGTACGGTGGATGCCTTGGCGTCAAGCGCCGAAGAAGGCCGTGATACACTGCGATAAGCCTCGGGGAGCCGTGTGTAGGCGTTATATCCGGGGATGGCCGAATGGGGAAACCCACGCAAGTGATCCTTGCGTATCCATAGATGAATACATAGTGTATGGAAGGGAACGCGGGGAACTGAAACATCTAAGTACCCGCAGGAAAAGAGATCATTCCGCAAGTAGTGGCGAGCGAACGCGGATCAGCCCAAACCGATGGGGCTTGCTCCATCGGGGTTGTAGGACCCAGCTTTCGGAGTGTGAATCGTTAGTTGAATATGTTTGGAAAACTTAACCAAAGAGGGTGACAGTCCCGTAAACAAAAATGATTCACCTCTTGCTGGGCACCTGAGTACTACCGGGCACGCTAATCCGGTAGGAATCTAGGAAGCCCACTTCCTAAGGCTAAATACGCTTGATGACCGATAGCGCAACAGTACCGTGAGGGAAAGGTGAAAAGTACGGCTGCTAGCCGAGTGAAATAGAACCTGAAACCGTACGCTTACAATCAGTCCGAGGACTATGGCTCGCAAGAGCAATGTCTGAGGGCGTGCCTTTTGGAGAATGAGCCGGCGAGTTCATCTTTGTGGCAAGCCTAAGCGAGTAACACGCGGAGGCGCAGCGAAAGCGAGTCTTAATAGGGCGCCAAGTTGCAAGGATGAGACACGAAACCTGGTGAGCTACCCATGGCCAGAGTGAAGCGGGACTAAACCCCCGTGGAGGCTCGAACTCACTAATCTTGCGAAATTAGGAGATGAGCTGTGGGTAGGGGTGATATGCCAATCGAACTAGGAGATAGCTTGTTCTCCCCGAAATAGCTTTAGGGCTAGCGTAACACGTTTAGTAACGGAGGTAGAGCACTGGATTGGCTAGGGGGCTTATAGCTTACCAAACCAAACCAAACTCCGAATGCCGTTACTCCAGAGTGTGGCAGTCGGACTACGGGTGATGAGATTCGTGGTCGAGAGGGAAAGAACCCAGACCATCAGCTAAGGTCCCTAAGTTCATGCTAAGTGGACAACGATGTGAGACTGTTTAGACAGCCAGGAGGTTGGCTTAGAAGCAGCCACCCTTTAAAGAGTGCGTAATAGCTCACTGGTCAAACGGTCTTGCGCGGACAACTTAACGGGGCTAAGCATGACACCGAAGCTATGGACTTGCTCTTTGAGCAAGTAGTAGGGGAGCGTTCCGCAAGCATTGAAGCCAGATCGTAAGAACTGGTGGAGTGAGCGGAAGTGAGAATGCCGGCTTGAGTAGCGTAAAACACGTGAGAACCGTGTTCACCGTAAGTCTAAGGTTTCCGACGGAAGGTCAGTCCGCGTCGGGTTAGTCGGTCCTAAGCCGAGGCTGAAAAGCGTAGGTGATGGATATCCGGTCAACATTCCGGAACCGCCGAAAGTGAGTGAAGGAGTGACGCAGAATGGTAGACCAGCCTTTCTATGGACATGAAAGGTGCGAAGCTGGTAGGCGTTGAGGCTTGTAGGCAAATCCGCAAGCTGAGCCGAGGAGCGATAGCGTGGCTTTAAGCCTGAAGTGGTTGAGCCAAGCTGCCAAGAAAAACTTCGTAGCGTTGATCTTTTGGCGACCGTACCGCAAACCGACACTGGTAGACGGGTAGAATATACCAAGGTGAACGGGAGAACTCTCTCTAAGGAATTAGGCAACATGACCCCGTAACTTCGGGAGAAGGGGTGCTTGCTAGCGTGAAACTGATCATGTGGAGCGCTGGCGAGTCGCAGTGAAATGGCTCTAGTGACTGGTTAACAAAACCACAGGTCTCTGCAAAGCCGTAAGGCGATGTATAGGGGCTGACACCTGCCCAGTGCCGGAAGGTTAAGGGGAGCGGTTAGCTGCAAAGCGAAGCTGCGAACTGAAGCCCCGGTGAACGGCGGCCGTAACTATAACGGTCCTAAGGTAGCGAAATTCCTAGTCGGGCAAGTTCCGACCCGCACGAACGGTGTAACAACTGGAGTACTGTCTCAGAGAGAGACCCGGCGAAATAGAAGTGGCTGTGAAGATGCGGCCTACCCGCAGCAGGACAAAAAGACCCCGTGGAGCTTTACTATAACCTGGCATTGTGTTAGGACTTGATTTGCGTAGCATAGGTGGGAGACTTTGATCCTGGGATTTCGGTCTCGGGGGAGTCACAATGTGAAATACCACCCTAATTAAGTTTTGACCCTAACCTCAGACCCTGATCGGGCTGGGGAACCGTGCCAGGCGGGTAGTTTGACTGGGGCGGTCACCTCCCAAAGAGTAACGGAGGTGCCCAAAGGTTCGCTCAGGCTGAATGGAAACCAGCCGTAGAGTGTAAAGGCACAAGCGAGCTTGACTGTGAGGCCAACGCGCCGAGCAGAGACGAAAGTCGGGCTTAGTGATCCCACGCTACCGAGTGGAAGGGGCGTGGCTCATCGGACAAAAGCTACCCCGGGGATAACAGGCTGGTGATATCCAAGAGTTCACATCGACGATATCGCTCGGCACCTCGATGTCGGCTCATCGCATCCTGGGGCTGTACAAGGTCCCAAGGGTTGGGCTGTTCGCCCATTAAAGCGGTACGTGAGCTGGGTTCAGACCGTCGTGAGACAGGTCGGTCTCTATCCGCTGTGGGCGTAGGGGATTTGAAGGGATCTGCTCCTAGTACGAGAGGACCGGAGTGGACAGACCTCTGGTGTGTCAGCTGTCGTGCCAACGGCACCGCTGAGTAGCTACGTCTGGCAGAGATAACCGCTGAATGCATCTAAGTGGGAAACTCGCCCTAAGATTAGATCCCCCGTGACGTCAAGTCAGAAAGACCGCAGGTAGACTACCTGCTTGATAGGCGACCTCGTGTAAGCTCCGTAAGGAGTCAGCGAAGGCGTACTAATGGTCGAGGGCTTAATTCACTTTTCGTGGTGCGGAGAAGTTGAAGTTTCGGTTTTCTTGAATTTTTCGTGTATGAGTATTCAGTTTTGAACTTTGAAAAAATGTCTCTTGGTGATTTGAGCGACGAGGGTCCACCCGGTCCCATCCCGAACCCGGAAGTTAAGCTCGTCAGCGCCGATGGTACTTGGCTGGAGACGGCCTGGGAGAGTAGGTCATTGCCAAGAGGCTTTTTGCAGATAGCGCTCACTTTGTGAGCGTTTTCTGTTTAAGTGGCTCGCGCGTTAAAACTGATCATCACCCACGCCCCCATCAAGCCCGATAAAAAGATCAACGTCATCGGCGCCAGCCAACTTTCGGAGGGAAGGGTTGGGATGGATGGCCACCACTGGATCGCGCTCACTCCCCATGCGGATGCCGCCAATCCTGCGAATAGCTCGTGCCTTGAAGCCGCCTTCGCCGCCATTGCGCCGATGATCACCGGCGGCGCGGCAAATAAAATTGCCGAGAGGGCGATTAGAGTCAGGCGCATTCCAAAGGTGATCTCTTCTCCCGCCGCGATCCACAGTTGGGGTGTAAACAACGCCGCCGCGCGAAAGGCGGCATACCCGACGACGTTGCCGCCGAAGAT